>JAABUQ010004604.1_pt1 | contig 23303 bp, 22 predicted proteins | sample 5560001 | NCBI WGS metagenome assembly JAABUQ01 (sample SAMN10711888, study PRJNA513371) | rock metagenome | isolation source: Antarctica rocks | place: Antarctica: Victoria Land, Finger Mt nord | collected 2015-12-18 | reverse complement strand
TGGCCGCTGCGAAGGGACTCGGCGACGATGTGTACGCCCGCGAGTTCATCGATTGCGCTCACGAGCATCTCGCGCTCGAGCTACAGGCTCCCTACCGGCTCAATCAGGACGTGTCGCGCAGGTACGTTCGCGACCACTTCTCCCGAGCGGGGAGCGACGAGCCCATCGACCGAGCCCTGCGGCTGGACACCGAGGTCATGCTGGTCGAGGACCCGGTAAAACGGGTGGACAACATGACCATGGCCTGGGGCCTCGAGGCCCGGACTCCCTTTCTCGACCATGAGTTTCTCGAGCTGGCCGCCGCCTGTCCGGCCAAACATAAGTTGGCGGGCGGTGGCAAGAGCGTCCTCAAGGGCGCCGCCCGGGGTCTGCTTCCCGCCGCGGTTATCGATCGCCCCAAGGGCTACTTTCCCGTTCCTCTGCTCTCCGAACTTCGCGGACCGGCGCTCCAGCTGGTCGGCGAAGTCCTCTCCAGCGAGGCAGCGCGGGCCCGAGGGCTGTTCAGAGTCAATTACCTGGAGCAATTGCTCGACGCCTCCAACGAGCGCCTGACCACCCTCGAGGGCAATCGCCTGTGGCAGGTCGCCCTCCTCGAGCTATGGCTGCAGACGCACCACGTCGGCTGAGCGCGACCGGCGTGCGACCCTCCGATGGGGAACGCCAGCGTCGTGGGAGACGCGAGCCGCGGAAAGCGTAGCCCGGTTGAGCGCCCGCGCGGATTCCCTGAGCACCATGGGGAGCGCAGTGGCCTCGGGCAGCGCCTCGGGATCCACGTACAGGCCGAGGTGCACGCCCTCGCGGTAGGTGAAGATCCCGACCGACAGCGCGTGCTGGTCGCTGAGCGGCACCACCGGATAGGCCTCCTGCAGCTCGGCGCCAAGCATGTAGATCGGCGTGCGCGGACCAGGGACGTTTGACACCGTCAGGTTATACGTGCGTGCGCTGGCGGCCAGCCGCGCGGCGTAGGTCTTTATCGGCGCGGGTGTGAACCGCAGCGCCGAGAGCAGGCTCTCGGTCCCGGCCGCGCGCTCAGATCGCTTGAACGCCTGAGTCTGTTCGTGCACCGAGTGCAACCAGGCCGTGGGTGAACTGCGCCCGACCGGCAGGTCGATGAACGCGAACGAGATGCGGTTACCCAGCGCGCCGCTGCGCTCCGACGCGCGCCGGCTGACCGGGATCATCGCCTTCATGGTCGCCGTGGAGTCATCCCGCTCACCGCCAAGCCGGCGCAGAGCGCCGGTGACCAGCGCCAGGCAGACGTCGTTATGGGTGGTCTGGGTGCGCTGCTTGATCTGGAGCAGTTCGCTCAGCGACCACCGGTGGCAAATCAGGGTGCGGGCGGGTCCGATTTCGCGGTTGACGTACGCCGACGGTGCCGCGCGCAACAGATCGTCACCCACGGCCAGCGCCGTTCGCCGCAGCGTGCCAGCCAGTCGAGTGGTACCCGAAAGCGGTGAGGTTGCCAGTTCGGCCACCCCGCGTGCCGCCCGCAGCGATTCCGCAGCCGAGTCGCCGATGGCCCGCAGGGCGAGACCGGCGCTGCCCGGGGCGCGGCGGGGCGTCCACTCGTCGGGGAGCTGCGCGTCGTCGTCGGCGCGGTCGCTGAAGACGAGCAGCGCGAGCTGGACGGCTGAGATGCCATCAACCATCGCGTGGTGCATCTTCATCACCAGGCCCACGCGACCGTCGGCCAATTTGGGAGCGATGTGGATCTCCCACAGCGGGCGTCGACGGTCCAGGGGACGCGACAGCACCTGGTCGCACAACTCCCCGAAGCGTGCCGGAGACGGCGGAAGGTAAGGATCGCCAAGTCGGCGTACGTGAAAGTCCAGGTGGAAGTCCTCGTCGTCGACCCAGTAGGGCTCCCCCAGCCCCGCGGGCGCAAAGATCAGGCGCTGGCGACAGCGGGGGGCGAAGCGCAACCGTCCCGCGACGGTCTCCTTCAACCGCGACAGCGTCGGCCTTTTCCGGGGCGCGGGCACCGCGAAGACACCGCGCCAACCCACGTGCATGTGAGCGGTCCTGCTTTCCAGGCGCAGAAACGACGCGTCCAGCGTGCTCAAGCGCTCAGCCGTCATACGCCTCTCCCTCTCACGTCGGCGACACGGTCAGGTGGTGCTCATCACAGCCCAGGATCGTGCAACTGAGTGCGCCCATCACTGGCCCGAGGGCCAAACATGCCAGCGCCCTCTTGGACCGTTGGGCAGCGGTATCCCTGGGGGGTGATCCTCGTGGCGGTGTGCGCCGTCAGCCCGTCGCCGCTGCCCGGCCCACGGTGGCCGGCTCGGACCGCACTCGCTCGAAGTCCTGCGGGCGAAACCGTCCCTCGCGCAATCTGCCCTCGATCTGCTCGAGACTGCGCCCCGTGAGCTCGGGCATGCGCCGCAGTACGAAGATGAACGCGGCCACGTTGAAGCCCGCGTAGACCCACATCGTGGCTCCCACCCCGATGGCGTTGATCATGGTCAGGAGGGTGAGGGTGATGAGCAGGTTCGTGCTCCACAGGGTGGCTGCCTGCGCACTGGTGCCGGCTCCACGGACGGCCAGCGGATAGATCTCCGAGCCGGTCAGCCAACCCATCAGCTGCAGCCCGCCCGCGTTGAAGAACATGAACACGATCAGGCAGGCGATGATGAACGGAGTGCTGCCGCGTCCGCTGTTGTGCGTGACGAACAGCGCCCCGAGCACGGCCAGGCTCAGCGCCGCTCCGGGGATCATGGTCAGGGTCAGCCGCCGGCGGCCGACTCGGTCCACGATGGCCAGTCCGACGATCATCATGATCAGGTAGGTGACGCCGAGCCCGACGCTGACGCGCAGGGCGGCCGAGGTGGAGAACCCATTGTTGGTCAGGATGGTCGGCGCGTAGTAGATGATCATCTCGATCCCGCTGAGTTGGGTGAACACCGCGATCCCACAGCCCACGAGGAGCGCGGGACGAATCCAGTCGCGTCGCAACCCGCTCCAGCCGCGGCACTTCTCCCCCACGTCGCGCTCGGATTCCTCGAGACCGACGATCTCCCGCAGCTCGGGCTCGACGTCCCACCCCGCCGGGCGGATCTCGAGCAGGACATCGCGCGCCGCGTCACGTTCGTCGCGCTTGACCAGCCACCGCGGACTCTCGGGCAGGCGCAGCATGAGCAGCAGCATCGCCATCGCGGGCACGGCCGCCGACCCGATGGACACGCGCCATGACACCGCCTCGGTGGCTCCGACAATGGTGGCGATCACGATCCCCCCTCCGATCGCCATCTGAAAGGTCAGCACCAGCCGGCCACGGTGCTTGGGTGGCGCGAGCTCGGCCACGTACATGGGGACGGTTTGGGTGCCGCCGCCGACCGCGAGCACGATGCGCCCGAGCGACAGGGTCACCGCGCTGGGAGCCAGCGCGCTGGCCAGCGCCCCGAGGACAAACACGCACGCTATGAGCAGGATCGTGCGCCGCCGCCCGACGCGCTCTGACAGGCGACTGCAGAACAACGCCCCGAGGACCGCCCCGAGCAGGATGCTGGCGGCGATCACCTGCTCCATGCCGCTTCCGGTGTGGAACGCCTTTCTGATCTGCAGCAGCGCCCCCGAGATTATCCCCGTGTCATAGCCGTAGAGCAGCCCCGAGATGGCCGATACCCCGGCCGCCAGCATCAGCTTGCCGGTTACCCCGGCCGAGGCCGGCCCATCGTCGTCGCGTGTCTCGGGCTTGCCGCGTCCCTGCGCGCGGGCCGGAGCCTGCGCGGTCGCAGCCGCCGGGATTCTGCTGCTCGCCATCTCGACTCCCCTCGTTGCCGAACGCTCGCCGCATAGGCTCCGCTCATTCGAGCGGCTACCTGCTCGCCTGACGGCAAAGATTGTCTCGGTCGGTACGAAATGTCAAGCTCGGTGCTCGCGGGGGAGAGTAAATTCGCTCACATGAGCGCCAGCGCCCCCGGTTCGGCCGCACGCGACATCCCTCCCGGACCGGCAACGCTCGTGCTGACCGCGACGGTCGCGCGCCGGTACTACTTCGACGGTGCCAGCAAGAGCGACATCGCCGCTGACCTGCACCTCAGCCGCTTCAAGGTCGCGCGCCTGCTCGACCAGGCGCGCGCCAGTGGCCTGATCCGCATCGATTTCGACTACCGCGGCGAGCTCGACCTCGACATGTCGGTCCGCCTGCGCGCCGCATACGGCCTGCGCCACTGTGTCGTGATCGACTGTCCCGACGACGACGACGCCCTGCTGCGAGCCAACCTCGGACGGGCCCTGGCGGGGCTGCTCACCGAGATCGTCGAATCCGACGACGTCCTGGGGCTCGTGTGGGCCAGGTCGCTCATGGCCATGGCGACATCGCTGAGCCGGCTCGCTCCGTGCGCGGTCGTGCAGCTGACCGGGGCGCTGTCGCGACCGGATGTCGACGAGAGCTCGGTGGAGCTGGTACGCGACGTCGCGCGTACCGCACGCGGGCCCGCGTACTACTTCTATGCGCCGATGATCCTGCCCGACGCGGCGACCACCCGGGCGCTGCGCACCCAGCCCGAGGTGGCGCGTGCCATCGACAAGTTTCCGCAGGTGACCAAGGCGGTCGTCGGGGTCGGGGCGTGGGAGAAAGGCCTATCCACGGTGGCCGACGCTCTGAGCGAGTCCGAACGACGCGTGATGTACGCCCAGGGCGTGCGCGCCGAGCTGGGCGGCGTCCAGCTAGACGGGGCTGGTCGCCCCGTGATTACGTCGCTGACCGATCGCCTGATCGGCATCGACGCGGAGCGGCTTCAGGCCGTGCCCGAGGTCATCGCGATCGCCTACGGAACGGCGAAGGCGCAGGCCGGCCACGCGGCGCTGCGCGGAAACTTCATCAACAGCCTGGTCACCCATAGCGCCATGGCCGCCGAACTGCTCGCACGCGCATGAGCCGGATCGCCGACGACCGAGATGAGGTCCTCCTGCACGGCGGTATGACCAACGCCGGGCTGATAAGCCGCGTAGCCGACACCGTCCGGCGCCCGCAGGGGTCCACGAGTGCGGCGACGCACGCCCTGCTCGAGCACCTCGAGCGCGTGGGCTTTGACGGGGCGCCGCGCTTCCTGGGCATCGATGACCGCGGGCGCGAGGTGCTCTCGTTCATCGCCGGCGAGGCCGTCCTCGCCCCGTACGAGGACTGGGCCCTGACCGACGAGGCGCTCGTGAGCGTGGCCGAGCTTCTGCGCGGCTACCACCACGCGGTCGCCTCGTTCGACATCGCCGCGCACACCTGGCCGCTGTGCGTGCCGGCGCGCTTCCGCGGCGCGATCGTCAGCCACAACGACCCCAACCTGGACAACGTGATCTTCTCGGGCGGGCGGGCCGTGGCGCTGATCGACTTCGACCTCGCCAGTCCGGGCTCGGCTCTGTGGGACGTCGCGTGCGCCGCGCGACTATGGGCGCCACTGTGCGATGAGCGCGACGCGCCCGAGCAGTTGCGGGGACGCGCCCTCGCACGGCTGCGCATCTTCGCGGACTCCTACGGTCTCTGTGAGCGCGATCGCTCGCGGTTCGCCGACGCCGTTCGCGAGACCCACGCAAGCGCCTACCGAGTGGTGCGCGAAGCCGTCGCCGGCGGGCACAAGACATTCGGGCGCGTCTGGCGCGAGGGAGACCGCCTGCGGACCGAGCGGACGCGAGCCTGGATCGACAGTTACGGCGACCAGATGCGAGCGGTGCTGGAGACGGGTCAGGCGACACCGCATGAGCCGCGCGCGGACTCGGTCGCCGACGGCCCCGCATGATCCGGCGACGAACCGGGCAGTCTGTGGTTGTGCGGCGGCGCACACTACCGGCTGTGCTGGCCTTGGTGGGGGTCCTCCTCGGAGGCTCGGCGACGTCCGCCTTGCCGGCCTTCGCGCTGTCTCTGGGTAAGCGCAGCCAGGCGGTGGGCACAGGCGGAGCCGTGGTCTCGGATTCGGTCCAGGCCACGCAGGCGGGGTTGATGGTCCTGCGCCGCGGCGGAACCGCGGCCGACGCCGCGGTCGCTGTGGCCGCGACGCTGGGCGTCACCGATCCCTACGTGGCCGGGATCGGGGGTGGTGGCTACTTCGTCTACTACCAGGCGCGCACCCATCGCGTCTACACGCTCGACGGGCGCGAGACCACCCCAGCCGCCGCAAAGACAAACCTGTTCATCGATCCTCGGAGCGGCAAGCCGCTGCCCTTCGCCACGGCGGTGACCAGCGGGCTGTCGGTCGGGGTGCCCGGGAACCTGATGACCTGGCAGCGCGCGCTGAGGCGCTGGGGCCGCTTCTCGCTGGCCGCCAACCTGGGCCCGGCCGAGCGCGTGGCCAAGACCGGCTTTCGCGTCGATGGCACGCTGCGCGAGCAGACGCGCGAGAACGCGGCGCGATTCGCTCAGTTCAGCTCGACGAGCGCGCTCTTCCTGCCGCACGGTCAGCTACCCGCGGTCGGGTCGACGCTCCGTAACCCAGGCCTGGCCCGCACCTACCAGCAGATCGGACGCCACGGCGTCGGCGCCTTCTATGGAGGCCCGATCGGCCGGGACATCGTGAGAACGGTGCACAACCTTCCCGTCGCCCCCGGGGCGACGCTGACCCCCCGGCCCGGGTTGCTGGCGCTCTCCGATCTCAGCGGCTATGCGACCCCGAGCAGGCCGGCGACTCACGTCTCCTATCGAGGCCTCGATGTCTACGGCATCGCTCCGTCGTCGAGCGGCGGGTCGACCGTGGGGGAGGCCCTGAACATCCTGGGCAGGTTCGACCTCGCACGCCAGAGCAGCGTGCAGGCGCTGCATCACTACCTGGAGGCCACCCGGCTCGCGTTCGCCGATCGCAACCGCTACGTCGGCGACCTCGCCTTCGTCCCGGTTCCGTTGGGGCCCCTGCTCTCCGAGCGGTTTGCCGCGCAGCGTGCGTGTGAGATCAACCCCGCCCGCGCGTTGATCAGCCCCGTCGCTCCCGGTGATCCGTTCGGCCCGGGTAGCTGCGCACCGCCATCTCCCGGGTCAGCACGGTCGGCGCAGGAGGGCACCAACACCAACCACTTCGTCGTGTCAGACCGGATGGGCAACGTGGTGTCCTATACGAACACGATCGAGCAGCTCGGCGGCAGCGCCATCGCCGTGCCCGGGCGCGGCTTCTTGCTCAACAACGAGCTGACCGATTTCAACTTCGTGCCGTTGAAGTCCGGGGTCTCTGATCCCAATCTCCCGGCCGGGGGCAAGCGACCGCGCTCGAGCATGGCGCCCACGATAGTGCTCAAGCACGGGCGGCCCTTCCTCGCGGTGGGCTCGCCGGGCGGCGCGACCATCATCACCACCGTGCTGCAGATCCTGATGAACCGCATCGATCTGGGCATGACGCTGCCCGCCGCGATCGCGGCGCCGCGCGCCTCACAACGCAACGCCGCCAAGACCCAGGCCGAGCCGGCATTTGTGAGCCTTCCCACCACCCCCGGCCTGGAGAGCCTCGGTCAATCCTTCGCCGTCACCGACACCTCCACGCTGGATCCCACGATCAGGATCAGCCCGACCATCGGCGCGGCCTCGGGACTCGAGTTCCTGCGCTCGGGTCGGGTGCTGGCGGTCGGCGAGCCTGTGCGCCGCGGCGGCAGCGCCGCCGGGGTGGTTCGCTCCAGGCGCTGACGCCCGCCCCGGTGGGGTCCTGGGCTAGCGCGCCAGCCAGCGTCGCGGATTTTCTTCAAAGATGGTCCGGAACGCCGTGTCGTCCAGCACCCCCTGCTCGCGCAGCCACGGGAGCACCTGGTCAAAGACGAGCGTCATCGACCAGTCGCGGACCAAGCCCTGTCCCATGAGCGCCTCAACGGTCTCCGGAGGGAACCAGTCGATGGACGCACAGAAGTCCTGCGAGAGGAAGACCCGGTCGACGTAACCGCGGCGCAGCAGATCGGCTGTCGTCGCGTTGCGCCGCTCGTAGGGCAGGTAGAGGTCCAGTCCGTAGCGATCGAGGCCGATCCACACGCCGCGATCGAGCAGTCCCTCGATGTACGCGAGGTCGTCGGTGTCTCCGGTGTGCGCGATCTGGATCTTGGCCGGGTCGACTCCCTCCTCGAGGAAAATCTCGACCTGGCGCGGACCGGTGTTGCTGGCCGGCCGCGAGTGGGCCATGATCGGCGCGCCGGTCTGCAGGCTCGCCCGCGCGACCGCGCGATGGACCTTCTCGACGTGCTCGGTCACGCCTGCTTCGTCGGCGGCGCACTTCAGAAACGCCGCCCGGATGTCGGTCCCCTGGATGCCCTCCTCGATGTCCTTTACGAAGTGGTCGGCGATCTGGTCCTCGGAGCGGTTCTCGAAGTAGTGGGGGAGGTAGTCATAGGTGTAGATGCCGGTGCAGGGCACGACCTGCACGCCAGACTCCTCGGCCACCCGCTGCATGAAGCGCACGTCGCGCCCGCCGAACATCGCGGTCGGGTCAACGATGGTGCGCACGCCGCGCTCGCTGGCCGCCTTGACTGCCTCCAGGGCGAGCGCCATCTCAGCGGCGTCGTCGTAGCGCCCGGGCCAGTTCTCGGCCACGGCCTCGTCGCGGAAGCGGAGGTGCTCGTGAATGAGCACCGTCCCGAGGTCACCTTCGTCTATCGGGCCCTGCACCGTCTGCACCTGCGCCATCAGCTCTCCCCTCGGCTCTAGCGAAGCGGCTTGCCCCAGTCGGTTTCGTCGCGCAGCTGGGCCTTGAGGACCTTGCCGCCGGGGTTGCGCGGTAGCGGGTCACTGCGCACGGCGATGTACTGCGGGACCTTGAAGTCCGCGAGACGCTCACGCACATGGGCGATCACCTCTTGAACTTCGACCCCTGCGTCGGTGGCGGACACGATGACCGCGCCAACCTTCTCGCCCATCATGTCGTCGGGCACCCCGATCGCGGCGGCCTCGCCAACTCCCGGAGCGCTCGCCAGAGCGCTCTCGACCTCGATCGAGTACACGTTCTCGCCGCCGCGGTTGATCATGTCCTTTGTGCGGTCAACGATGTAAAGAAGCCCGTCCTCATCGAGGCGGGCGAGGTCGCCGGTGTGCAGCCAGCCGTCAACGAACGTCTCGGCCGTAGCCTCATCCTTGTTCCAGTAGCCCCGGACCACGTTCGGACCCCGGACGAGCAACTCGCCGACACCGGTCTGGGGATCGGGCTCGTTGATCGCCAGGTCGCAGACGGGCATGGCAAAACCCACCGAGTCGGCGTGATCGGTCGCCTCCTCGTGGGGCAGGTAGGACGTCAGCGACGAAGTCTCGGTGAGACCGAAACCGTTGCCCACCCGCGCGTCGGGAAACGCATCCTTTATCTGCGCCACCGAGCTCGCCGCGATCGGCGCGCCCCCGTAGGAGACGTATCTGACCGAACTGAGGTCGGCCGTGGCAAAGGCGGGATGGCGCGTGAGCCCGTGGTAGATGGCGGGCACCGAGGTCAGCATGTCGACGTGCTCCTCGCTAACCGTGCGCAGGAAGCCCTCGAAGTCGAGCGGATTGGCCAGGATGTGCGCGCATCCGCCCAGCTCGTGGACGACAATCAGCTGGCTGTTGCACCCGGTCACGTGGAAGAGCGGCACGTTGATGATGGTGGACACCTCGCTGGCGGCGCTCCGGTCGAGGCCGATGCAGCGCACGGCGTTTTCACTGTTGGCCAGGAAGTTCGCGTGCGAGGTCATCGCCCCCTTGGGGAATCCGGTGGTCCCGCTCGTGTAGAAGATCGCGGCGAGGTCATCGGGCCCGAGGTCCTCGACGCTGGTGGGCTCCCCGTCGGGGAGCGCGCCGAAGACGTAGGACGCTCCCGAGTCGTCGACCACGTACTGAACCTCGGCGTCCTTGAAGCGGGTGTTGACCGGCACGACGACCGCGCCGGCAAGCTGCGCGCCCCAGAAGGCCAGCACCCACTCGAGCCCGTTGGGCAGGCGGATCGCCACGCGGTCCCCGCGCTGCACCCCCTCACCGCGCAACCCACCGCCCACGCGGGCCGCGCGGTCCCACAGCTCGCGATAGGTCAGCCGCTCACCGCCGACCTCGGCGACGGCCGGGCTGTCGGGGACGCGCTCGACCGTGGCGCGCAGCATGTGCACGAGCGAGGGCGGGCGGTCGCCGTAGCGGGCGATGCCGTCGGGTTCGCGCTGCACGCCGGCGGTGTCAAACGGATTGCGGCCACGAGGTGCGGGCTCGGGCATCCTGGTCACGGCTCCCTCTGACGTCGACGCGACGAGCGCGGCGCGCCCGTCCTCCCCGGCGGCATCATGGCACGCGCGGCGCCGGCACGCGAGGACGGCGGGACGCCCTGACCCTCAGCGCCCGCCCGATGTGGCTATGGCCAGAACCGCCCTGACGTGACGCGCGACCGACGAGCGCGACAACGACCCGGCGGGCAGCTCCACGACGAAGGCGGTGGTACCGCGCAGGTGGCGGTTCTGCCAACCGGTGAACGAGCCGCGGTAGAAGCCCAGGTGCACGAAGGGCAGACCGGACAACCGCGCGTAGCGGCGTTCTATGCGCTGATCGCCACCGGAGTCATCGACCAGCCGCGCGTGCTGGTGGTACCAGATGGTCACCGCCGGGTGCAGACGCAGGATGAAGCGGTCGATGGCGCGCGACTCGGGCTCTGACCAGGCCCGCGGACCCGAGTAGAAGACCCCCCCGGGCTGCTGAATCGGCCGCCAGTACCAGGGAGAGTTGCGATTGAGGTCAACCTGGTGGGCGTTGGCGCGCGTGGTTGCCGCGCAGCCGTCCGGATTGGCCTGGTCGAGCACCCAGATCGATACCCCCTGGGGAATGGACGCAGAGCGCAGCGCACGGGTGATCGCGATCCCCGCCGGCTCGTCGCCGTGAATGCACGCGGCGATCAGAACGTGACGCGGAGCGCGGGGATCGCCGATCCGCACCACCCTCAGCGCACGCCCGCGAACGGAGTGGCCGATGACCACTGCGTGACGCGCAAACGTCCGGGCCGCGATGGCCTGGCGAGAAGATGTGCCTCGGCCCTGTGCGGTTCCGGAGATCAGCGCGGCGGCGATCAGCAGCAGCGCGATCAGCGTTGTGGCCACGCCCGTCTTCGCCGCCGGGCCGCGAGGCTGGGACACGGCTGCGGGGCAAGATGGCAAACGGCCGCGAAGCACGGGCGCAGTGTCTCACTTCGCGAAGGCCGACACCGACCAACAGCACCGCGAGCAGGAGCAACTCAACTGACTTCACGAGCAGGGATATTGCCGGGTGGGCCAGCAGAGCTGGGCACACCATGGCGATGGGCGTGCGGCAGCCCATTTACCGTAGAACTCCGGGGCATGGCTAAATCCGAGGCCACCACTGTCGACGCCGGTGGGCGGGATCTGCGCGTGACCAATCCCGATCGCGTGATCTTCCCGGGAACCGACCGCTCGGGCGCGGTCACCAAGCTTGACATCGTCAAGCACTACGTCGCCGTCGAAGACGGGATCATGCGCGCCCTCGAGCGGCGGCCGACGACACTCGAGCGCTGGCCCAAGGGCGTGCACTCGGGAATCGTGCTGTCCACGCGCGAGAAGGGCGGCGGAGACGCCTTCTTTCAGAAACGCATCCCGCGCGGTGCTCCGGACTACGTGCAGACGGCCCGGATCCAGTTCCCGTCCGGGCGGCACGCGGATGAGGTTTGTCCCACCGAGGTTGCCGTTGTCGGCTGGGCCGCGCAGATGGGCACGATCACGTTTCACCCGTGGCCGGTTCGCCGCGACGACGTCGACCATCCAGACGAGCTGCGCCTGGATCTCGACCCGCAGCCGGGCACCGACTTCCCAGACGCGGTGCGCGTCGCCGCTGAAGCGCGGGTGCTGTTGGATGAGCTCGGCTACGTTGGTTTTCCAAAGACCTCGGGGGGCCGGGGTGTTCACATCTACGTCCGGATCGAGCGACGCTGGACGTTTACCGATGTTCGCCATGCCGCGATCGCCTTCGGCCGTGAGCTCGAGCGACGTCTTCCCGGCGAGGTCACGACCAGATGGTGGAAGGAGGAGCGCGGCGCGCGGATCTTCGTCGACTACAACCAGAACGCCCGTGATCGCACGATCGCCTCGGCCTACAGCATCCGGCCAAAACCGGGCGCACCGGTCTCGGCGCCGCTGGCGTGGGACGAGCTCGCCGAGGTTGCGCCCGGCGACTTCACCGTCGCGACGATGCCCGCGCGCTTTGCCGAGGTGGGTGATCGCCACGCCGCGATCGACGACGCGGTCCACTCGCTGCAGCCGCTGCTGGACATGTACGAGAACGACAGTGCCGAGGGACAGGGAGATATGCCCTACCCACCCGACTATCCGAAGATGCCCGGCGAACCCAAGCGCGTACAGCCGTCGCGCGATCGAGATCGCCCGCGGTAGTGAGCTAGGGACGGTTACGGGGACTGGGGCAGCCTCACCGAGCGACGCACGGGGAACGGCGCGGAGGGCGGCGGTACGACCGGCCCGATGTCCCCGTCCGGTGCCTCGTCCAGGTCGACGATCACCGGCGCGTGATCGCTCGGCCCGCTGCCCTTGCGGGCCTTGCGGTCCACCCAAGCCGCCCGGACACGGGCGGCGAGGGTTGTGTGCGCGAGGATCAGATCGATCCGCATCCCGAGGTCCTGGTGAAACATCCCGGCGCGGTAATCCCAGTAGGTGAACACCCGCTCGTGTGGCCAGCGGTCGCGCAGGACGTCACGCAGGCCGAGCGCCTGTAACTCGGCCAGCGCCGCCCGCTCGGGCGGGGTGACATGGGTTTGACCGACGCAGGCATCCGGGTCGAACACGTCGCCGTCGGCCGGCGCGATGTTCATGTCGCCACAGACGACCGCGGCCGTCGGGTCGGCGGCCACCATGTCTCGGAGCGCGGCCATCCAGGCGAGCTTGTAGTGGTAGTGCTCGGAGCTCGGTAGGCGCCCGTTGGGTACGTACACCGACACGACCCGGATCCCGCCACACGTGGCGGACACGGCGCGGGCCTCCTGGCCGGGGAAGCCGGGCCCGCCCGGAAGCCCCACGACAACGTCGTCCAGTCCCACGCGGGAAAGGATCGCCACCCCGTTCCACGTCGCCTCGCCATGGAGCGCGACGGCATAGGCGCGCTTGGCGAGCTCGTCGCCGAGGAGATCGACAAAGGCGGCGTCGGTGACTTTGGTCTCCTGAAGACAGACCACGTCCGGCTGGCGCTCATCCAGCCAGGGCAGCAGCCGCGGCGCACGCTGCTTGACCGAGTTGACGTTCCAGGTCGCTATTCGCACCGAACCAAGGTAGGACAGACGACGCCGAGCGGGGCCTGGCAGACCGCGAGAGCACAATCCATCTCTCACCGGTCTCGACCTGGGAGGCTCTCGTACTGGCTCGCAAGGGCCGGTTGTCGCTGACGCCGTCTCCCGCTGAATGGGTGCTGGACGCTCTGCGCCGGTCCGCGCTCACGACGGTGCCCGTAACCCAGGGCATTGCGCTGCGCAGCGGGGCGCTCGAGGGCTTCGAGGTTGGCGACCCGGCAGATCGTTTCCTTGTCGCGACCGCCCTGGAGCACGACCTCGTGATGGTCACCGCAGAAGCCGCGATGCGAGCCTTCCCGCCACTCGAGACGCTCTGGTAATTCGTCGCCGCGGCACAGACGTCCGCGGAGTGAGTCGCGGCGCCCTTGGTCCTGACGTGGGTTGAACTAACGCCTGCGCCGCGGCACGCAGGTGTGATAACGACGGGTCTCGGTCAGGTGGCGACCACGCCGCGTGACAGCCTGAACCCGGACCGTGAACCTGCCGCGCGGGAGCCCGCGCAGATCCACCGTCGCGTGCAGCCGTCGCCCACGCAGCACCCGTACTGAGCGGCCGTTGACAAAGACGGTCGCCCGCATGAGCCCGTCGCCGTTAGGGTGGCGCAGGTGGATCCGAAAGCGACGCCGGCTGGCGCACGCGACCGGCCGGCCTCCCGCATGGCCCGACGACCCCGGCAGACCGAGGACCCCGACGGCACCCGAGCAATCGCCGCCGCCGCGCAGGGCGGGCCCCGAGCTCTGGCGTATGAAAAGCGGCAGGGCGACATTGCGATCGCCGCCGGTCAGCGGATCCTTGCTGCTGGTATCCCCCGTGCCGACGATCGTGCAGCCGCGTTCGTCGAGCGCGTTGGTGAAGAAGTCGCCGAGGCGGCGGTCCTCGCCGGTGGCCACGCAGGTGGTGCCCGACTGGCAGACATTGTTGTCAGCCACGGGGTGGCCCACCACGTCGGCGCTCTGCAGCGTCGGGTTGGCGCCGTCGGCGCCGAGCACGGTGGCGGCCTTTACCGAGATCTTGGCCGTCTGACAGGCCAGGTCCACAACCCGGTCCGTCTGATACCAGACCACGGAGAGCTTGCCGCGGTCCCCGGCGGCGATCCACGGCCAGAAGACCCGCTGACCGGACGGACGCGCGATCACGAACGGCGCCGACCAGTGCTGGCCCAGGTCGCCCGAGTGCACCACGGTGATCTGGTTGGCGGTCGGCGTCATCGCACCCCCACAGCCACCCGCCGTGCCCGGGGTGCGCGGGTCGTTGTCATAGACGAGATACAGGCCGCCGGCGTCGTCGAGCGCGATCGCTGCCCAGTGGGCGTAGAGGGAGGTGTCGACCGCCTTGTGAGGGGTGAAGGCGGCGTCACCACGGTGCCAGGTGCCCACCCCGAGGCCGGTGGTCTGCCCGCCGGCGTCCTGGAAGTTGACCGGCTCGATCAGCTGCTGGGAGGGCGCGTGGTAGTAGAGCTTGCCGTTGCCCGTGTAGGAGCCTCCACCGGACAGGGTTCCCGCGTCGGGAATCCCGTTGGCTGAGCAGTTGTTGCCGCCGTCGGTGGAGGTGAAGATCTGGTGGGAGAGCGCGCCCTCGGCGGTGTTGGTGGCCAGGAAGACCTCGTTGGGGCGCGCGCCGGCCAGCCAGGGCCGGTCGCCGTCGTGGCAGTTAGCTGTGCCTCGGTCCCAGCTGACGCCGCCGTCGGCCGAGGAGAACAGCGAGTCGTTGGCCAGGTTTATCCCGGTGTTGTAGATGCGCCCGCTCTGGTCCTGGGTGAGGTCGGGGTCAGAGAAGCCCGAATTTTTCGAGGGAGGGGTGGAGAAGCCGCCACCGAAGTCATCGCGCTTGAAGCTGGCTCCGCCGTCGCGGGAGACCCAGATATTGACCTGGTTGCGGTATCCCGATACGAAACCTAAGGTGTTCCCGGAGGCCAGCCCCGGACGGTAAAGGTGCGTCGTTCCCTCGTGGCTTGAGTAGACGATCGTGTGGTGGACGGGGTCGGTCAGCAACACCGGCTCGCCTCCGGCCAGCTGCGTGTCGACGAGAAGGGGCTTGGAGAACGCCAGCGGTGCGGCGCCCGCCGGCGGCGCCGAAAACGCCGCTGCGGCGCTCGCGAGCACGATCAGGATGAGCAGACGTGGGGGCGCGATCACGAGGGCTGCGTCTCGGGGGAGGGTCGCAGGAGGGTCGCAGGCTACATGAATGCGCCGGGCCGGCGCCATCCGCCCATCACCCCGGGCACCAGCACCACAACGCTTGCCACCAGCGCCGGGAGCGGTTGCGCACCACCCAGCCGCGCGAGCAGGCGCCATCGGAGGGCCCGGGCTCGGGGAAGGAGCGAGAGCGGAAGCTCGCTCAACACGCTAGTCAACGTGAGAGAAACGAGCAGCGTCATCGCTGGCGCCAGAAACACCAGTGCGGGCAGGACCCCGGCGGCTCCCGCTTGCACCGCGATCTTGTCAGCGGCGAGTGCGATCGCGGCCGCGAGCGCCACGACGAGCGTCACGATCATCGGGTTACGCAGACCGTCGAGGGATTCCGCGTCCTGCTGCGCCGGCGGACGCGGCACGCCTGATATGCGCCGCAAAGCCAGCCCCTCCCGGGCGCGAGCAGCGATCGCGGCCGCCAACGGAAAGGCGCCGACGATCGCCCACCCGAGGCGGTCCGGCCCATCCTGAAGGCTGTACAGGAACGCGGCCGTCAGGCTCGTCAGCGCCGCGAGCACCGCCACCCAGAGGGCGATCCAGGGCACGAGTCGCCGCCGGCGCTCGCCGAGGGCGAGCGGAGCGGCGCCGCCCGGCGCGCTCGCGCCGGTCAGCACCATCACTACCAGCATGAACGCGATCGCCGCTCCAAACGCCCGGCACAGGAGCACGAACTTCTCGATACCTCCGACCTGAAGCAGAAGCGCGAGAAGCGAAAGCCCCCCAGCCGACAGCCGGCATCCGGCGAGCAGAGCGTCAGTCGAGACCCTTGCTCGGAAGGAAGTCGTCGGGCGATCTGGAACGGACCCTCCGGGGTCGGCATCGGATGGCACCCTGACGGTCGGTTGGCTGAGTGGCCGTTGCCGTTTTCCGCGGCGAGCCCGACGGTGTGGTTCGGCTCGCCGCTCTCGCAGCTTCCTTGGTCTCAGGCGAGCGTCAGGGAGGTGAGGTCTTCGGCGTTGGCGGTCCGCGGCTGCACGCGGCGCAGGAGTGTGATGTCGCCCTCGTGGCGCAGGCCGTGCGCTTGGGCCTGACCGACCTCGAGCGTGCCGATTAGGACGGCGACGATGAGCTGTGGGGGACCGTCGAGGACGATGTCTGGGTTCTCAGCCGCTCCCGGACGGGCGTCGATGCGGCCTCTGCGGGTGGTGAGGGTGAGTGGCTGGTCGCCGGTTCGCAGCTCGATAGTGAGCGGCGGGCGGTCGGGCTCGTGATCTGACAGCCGCAGCCTGACGGGGAGCGCGAGCCAGTGGGTGCGGAAGGCGGCGTCGGGGTCCGGTTCGGCGAGCAGCGGGCCGCCCCAGCGCCCGAGGGCATCGAGCACGGGCTCGAGTTCGCGACCGCGGTCGGTGAGCTCGAACAGCCCCGTGGCCACCGGCGGCGGTGCGTCGTAGCGGCGCACGATCCCGGACTGCTCCAGCTCGCGCAGGCGCTCGGCGAGGAGGTTGGTCGCGATGCCGGGCAGTCCGTTGCGCAGGTCGGTGTAGCGCGCCGCACCGCGGATCAACAGTTCCCGCACGATCAGCAGCGTCCAACGATCGCCGACGGCGTCCAGCGCCTTGGCGACAGCGCACAGCTGACCGTAGGAGCGCATGTCCGCACCATACCAGGCCAGCTTTCCAACAGAAACTAATTACTTGACTTTCTCCACGAGCCACGCTAGAAACTCAGCGTACGGAGGTCACCGCGTGGCGACCGCAAACTAGAGAGGAGCATGTGATGGGAAATCCGGTCTCGCATTTCGAGGTGGTGGGCAAGGATGCGCAGGCGCTGCAGTCCTTCTACGGCCAGGCGTTCGGGTGGGAGCTCACGCCGTCGCTGCCGACCTACGCGATGGCCCATCCGGGCGTCGAGGGCGGCATCAATGGCGGGATCGGCGCCGCGATGGACGGAGGCCCGGGGCACGTCACCTTCTACGTCGACGTCGTCGACCTCGAGGCGGCGCTGGGAACGATCGAGAGCCTCGGCGGCCGACGCCTAGCCGGCCCGATGGATGTTCCCAACGGCCCGAGGCTGGCCATGTTCGCAGACCCCGAGGGCCACGTCGTCGGGCTCACCGAGGCCGGTTCCGGACAGGCGCGCGCGTAGCGGTGACCAGGGACGTCAGCCATCCAACATCGAAGGAGGCACACCAACATGCTGATGAAACGAACGCAAGTAAAGGCGGGGACCTCGCGTCCCCGCCGGGCGCTGGCGCTCGCGTGCGAGCCGGCATTTCATGGTCGGGCTCGACGCGCTCGTGGTGACGATCTCGCTGGCGACCATGGGCGGTATTAATTAAACGATGCACCCGTGTGTGCTTGTGGATGCGTCTACGTCAGCTGAAAACCACGTCGACCGGAGCTGAAATGTTCGTTTTTATGACTCTGCACTACCCGTCCGCCGACAACGTCGAGGCTCTGGCCGACGGCATGGCGCAGATGCGCGGTCGGATGGAGAGCCAACCGGGTTGCCTCGGTGTGGAGCCACCGCTTCTCAGTGGGACGGCACCTGCTTGGTCGGCTACTCGCGCTGGGAATCCAAGGAAGCGTTCCTCGCCACCGGCATCGACCCTGACACCTTGAGCGAGACTCCCAGCAGCGAGCTCCGGCCCCGGCAACCGTACTTTCTCACCAGTTCACGCAACGGGCCTGCGTGAGAAGCGAAGTCCCGTGAGGGCCCCGTGTAATGCCCGGTGGTCGTGAGCAGGAGATCGGACGATTCGCGGATTAGTGGTGCGACCTCCGCCAGATCCGCTACTGGTGTCCGCGCGGTGCAGGAGGCTTTCTTGTCCGTCGCGGGGATGCTCGTCCCCGGCGAAGACAAGGACCGGCCGTTGATCCACACGCGGTGGTCGTGTACTCAATACGGTACGCTACGCAAATGGCAAAGACGGTTCCAGTTCGAGAGTTCAGAACGAAGCTGAGCGAGCTGCTGAGCGATGTCGCCGACCGCCGTGATCACGTGCTCGTGACTCGCAACGGCAAGCCGGCCGCGGCGCTAGTTCCAATCGACGAGTACGAAGCGCTCGAAGAGACCGCCGAGATCCTCTCGGACTTTGAGACGCTCGCCAGCATCGACGCCGGTCTGGCCGAGCTGGCGCGCGGTGACGCCGTCACGCTCGACGCTCTTCGCCGGGAGCTCGCCGAGCGTCGAGCTGCCAGCTGACGCGTGGCCAAGGTCGTTCTCGCCCGCAGCGCCCGACAACACCTAATCGACCTTGGTTGGCCTCTGATCGACGCGGTCGAGGACACGCTTGGACTGCTCGAGCGGGACCCCTACGTCGGACACGCGCTGCGCGGCCGGCTGCGGGGCCTCCGCTCGTTGCGTGTGGGGACGTATCGCATCATCTATCAACTCGGAGACAACGACCAGACAGTCCGCGTCGTGGCAATCCGTCATCGCTCGGTCGCCTACCGCACCGATCCGCGCTGATGTCCGATCTATCTACACCTCCGCGTCCTATGCGCTCTTTGGTCCGACCTGGATCCCCGATCTCAAGGCTCGCCAGCTCACGCCTGTCACTGGCGCTGGCCTGATGTCGCCGTACGTCGTAACACCACCTCGCCCGGTCATATTCGTCAACCGAGTCCATTCATTCGCTATGACAGCAAGTAGGAATCAGCTATGAGCGCGAAAACCATTTTGATCACTGGCGCGACCGACGGCCTTGGCCGCGGCGTTGCTCAAGCGCTCGCGGGCCAAGAGCACACGCTGCTGCTGCACGGTCGGAGCCAAGAGCGCCTCGACGCGGTCGCGGGGACGCTCAACACGACGGTCCGCACGTACCGAGCCGATCTCGCCTCGCTAACGGCGGTCAGGGGCCTGAGCGAGGAGTTGCTCGCATCCGAGAACCGCATCGATGTTCTCCTCGCCAACGCGGGTATCGGTGGCGGCGCGCGTCAGGAGAGCGTCGACGGTTACGAGCTGAACTTTGCGGTCAACTACCTATCGCAGTTCCTGCTCATCACCCGACTGCTCGACCGCCTGCGCGCCTCGGCGCCTGCGCGGATCGTGCTCGTCAGCTCACTCGGACAGGCGCCGATCGACTTCGACGACGTGATGCTCGAGCATGGCTACGAGGGCATGCGGGCTTACTGCCAGTCCAAGCTCGCGCAGATCGCTTTCGGCTTCCGTCTCGCTGACCGGCTCGACCCCGCGGAGGTGACGGTCACGAGCCTGCACCCCGCGACGCTCATGCCGACGAAAATGGTCCTCACGGAAGGCGGGCGTCCCCTCGATTCGCTCGAACGTGGCGTCGCGGCGACCACGCGCCTCGCCGTCGATCCCGAGCTTGAAGGTGCCACCGGCGTCTTTTGCGACCGCGAGCACCAGGCTTCGCCACACCCCTGGGCCGCCGACCCCGAAGTCCAAGAACGACTGTGGCAGCTCAGCGAACAATTGACCACATAACACACACAGCGGCCCACTCCCGTCGCGGGTGCGGTCTCACATGCTGTCCTTCACCCGTGGTGGTGGTGGTGGTGAAGACGTCCACGTGATCCCCGATGCCGGCGGCCCGCTCACGACTGGCCGATGGCCCCGCCGGATACACAGACCAGGCGATCGACGAGGCGACCAACGCCTACGCCGGTCACGCCGCGCTGCGCAGCGGGCTCGTCGTCGGGCTGATTGCCGTCGCGGCCGCCAGACGCCGCACGCTCCAATGGGTACTTCCATCGGGCGGGCGCTCAAGCGTCTTAGCCAGCACCCGCCGCACCTCAGCGTCATCGATCTCCCGCGGGCGCCCAGACCGCGGTGCGTCCTCCAGGCCATCCAGACGCCGCTCGGCAAAGTTACGCCGCCACAACCCGACAGTCGGCAACGACACCCTCTCCTGCGCCGCGATCTGAGTGTTCGTCACACCCTCAGCCGCACGCAGCACGATCCGCGCCCGCAGCGCCCGCTGCTGAGACGCCGACGGCGCGCGCAACACCGCACGCAGCTCCCGCTCCTCCTCCTCAGAAAGCTCGATCGTCGCCGCCACGCGCACCACAACCACCATCGTACCGAAACTCCCTTACATATACAAGGGAATAACGGAACGCTGCACTAGGTGAGCAGCCCGAGCGCGAGAAGCGATTTCCGTGGGCGCTTGGAGATGTGAGCGCCAAGACTGGGCGCCGTGTGCAGCTTCCCTTTGATGCGGTTTGGGACCGCCGGTCTCTGGTCGTCGAGGTCGATGAAGATCAGCACCGACGGTCTGTCGCGTTCTGGGATAAGCCAAGTGTCGCGACGGTGAGCGGCGTCTTTAGAGGAGAACAACGCGCGATCTATGACGCGCGCAAGCGAACGGCGGCGCGAGACGCCGGCTACACCGTCCTCGAGATTGCTTGGGAGCGCCAACCGAAGCCCGAGAATCGCGACCGAGAAGCCGACCGGCGGTCACTAGCGAGGACTCTCCAAGAAGCCGGGGTCCAGGCCTGACGAACACGACGGCTCGCAGCGTAAATCAAGCGACTACGAGGCGTCAGCTCGCTGACGACCGCGACAAGTTTGGCGGCTGAGCGGGCCGCGGGGGTAGGGTTCGACATTCGATGGATGCGCAGGCGCGGCCCGTCTTTGTCTTCGACTTCAACTCGCCCTACGCCTATCTGGCCGCTGCACGTGTCGACGAGGTTCTTCCGGTGCGTCCGCGCTGGCGGCCGGTCGCGTTCGCGTTCATGCTGCGCGCCCACCGCTGCGAGCCATGGTCCTTTGATGAACGCGAACGCGTGCACGGGATCGCGGAGTGCGAGCGGCGCGCGACGCTCTATGGCCTCCCGCCGATGCGCTGGCCGCCGGGCTGGCCGGTGCAGAGCTACGGCCTGATCTCGCTGCGAGCGGCGATCGTGGCGGAGGACCACGGCCTGCTGCGCGAGTTCAGCCGAGCCGCCTTTGCACGCAACTTCGTGCACGGCCTCGGACTCAAGAATCTCGATGACGCGCTCGCCGTCGCCGACGAAGTCGGCTTGGACCCTGACGCGCTCAAACGAGAAGTCGTCTCTGACGAAGTCAAGGATCGGCTGACCCTCGCGACCGACGCGGCGATTGCGGCTGGCGCCATCGGCGTTCCCACCGTGCTCGCTGCAGGCCAGAGCTTCTGGGGCGACGACCAACTCGCAGTTGCCGCGTCAGCAATCGCCGGCAAACAACCATAGGCCGCCCCGGCTTCCGCTTTCGTCGCGACATTGCGGGAAGCCAGCCGTGCCGCCGGCGTGTACCCGCTCGTGGCGAGGGGTTGGTCTGCGAGCGGCGCGGTAGACGCCTGCTGTGTTGCGGGGGCGTTACTCGTCGCCCGCGGTTACTGGGTCGTTGCCGCGAGGTCGATTGCGATTGGGACGCCGGTGTCGAACCAGTAGCGGTGCAGCTGCTTGATCTTGGCGCGGGTTGGTCGGCCTCGGCGGTGGAGGTCGCACTCGCCGTAATCGATGAGGTGCACGGTCTCGCAGATCGCTTCGCGTGCGGCCTGCAACTCAGCGGGGTCGGTGATCTCTCTTGCGACGCCCCGGCAGGTGCGGCGGCCGAGCTTCAGTCTGACGTTCGGGTTGGCGCGGATGTTCAGAACCCAGGCGGCGACTGCATCGGGGTTCTTGATCGCGGCCGCGGGAGGTCTGAGCATGACGACATACGCCGTGTTGGCGCGTCGGATCGCTCGGATGCATTTGCGGCGTTGCTTTCCGCTTCTACGACCTACGGTCGTGAGTACGCCGTGTCCCGGAGCAGTCGCGATCGCATAGAACGGGAGCATGATCGCGCTGAGCAGCCTGCCATCGCGCGCGGACCGCAGCAGTCGACTGTGCTTGGGTGCCTCGCGGAGCGCCGCCGCGCGCCGCTCAGCAATTTGGTCCGCCGCAGGTGAGAGGTTCGAGGTCGACAACTGGAGGGTCCTCCCGGCCGTTTTGACGCTTATAAAACGTCTTATACGATGTGCAAGCTCTGATGTCAACGGAAAAACGGCATAGCCATCGGATTCGGCTGCTCGCGGCGGCGCGCAGGCTGTTGCGCGAGGGCGACTACGGCAACATCACCGCGCGCGAGCTTGTAGCGGCCTCGGATACGAACCTTGGGTCGATTGGCTACCACTTCGGCTCCAAGGAAGCCTTGCTGAACGAGGCCATTGGGCTCGCCCTAGAGGAATGGGTCGAGAAGATCGGCGTGGCGACCCGAGCGGCCGGAAGCGACGGCATCGCCGCGCTCATGACGAGATCGCTCAGCGCAGTGCTCGATGAGTATGAAGCGATCCGCCCGTACTACCTCGCCTACATCGCGGCTCTTGCGCGCAGCGCCCATTCACCCGATCTCCGCGAGCAGCTCACGGCGCACTACGAGCGCCAGCGAACCCGCGTCGCCCAGTGGATCGATGAGGCGCTGGACGGACGCCTAGCACCAGAGAACGCTCGGCACATGGCATCGCTCATGATCGCCACCGCAGACGGGATGCTCATCCAGAAGTTCATCGAGGAGTCCACGACCCCGATCAGCTCCGAGCTCGTCGGCGCCGCGACTCTTGCGTTCGCCGCCCGAAGCCCGACTGCGAAGGCAACGCCGAAACGGCACCCAAGTGCCTGATTGGCCCGTCTGCGCTGCCGATTGGCATTCGTCACCAGCCCGCCCTGCCTAAGTTCTGCTCCCTCGGGCGATGAGCATTGACATCAGCCGTAGCTACGAGTCCCCTGCTTCGCGCGCGGAAAGCGCACTTGGCGGACGATCGCACTCGTTCTCGCGCGCAGACGGAGCGCACGAGTCCTTCGGCGACCAGACGATCGCGCCGGCCGGCGCGGAACCGACTCGATCCCCTTTATCCGGATCTGAGTGTCCCGAGACCTGAGTTTGTGGGCGCCGGGTGAATACTGGGCCAGTTGCGCCGTTTGAAATCTAGGCCGGTTGGTGCGGCGGCCCGGGGGTGTCCGGGTGGGCCTTGACTCTCGTCTGATCGAGCGATCGGGCGAGGAGG
>JAABUQ010004603.1_pt1 | contig 23306 bp, 31 predicted proteins | sample 5560001 | NCBI WGS metagenome assembly JAABUQ01 (sample SAMN10711888, study PRJNA513371) | rock metagenome | isolation source: Antarctica rocks | place: Antarctica: Victoria Land, Finger Mt nord | collected 2015-12-18 | reverse complement strand
AATTGCTGATTAGGGGGAGGCGGCCCCAGGCTATGGGGGATGACCAGAGGGCGGCGTGGTAGGCGACGCGGCCAGTGACGGTGGGGAGGTGCGGGTGGGTTGTTGGGAAGAGGTGGAGGGTTATGTGCGGGGAGAGGATGGAGGGGGGGAGGGGGTGCGTGAGGAGGGTGGGGAGGTGGGGGAGGAGGATGTGAAGGGCTAAACGGGGGGGAGGGGGGGGTTAGCGGGAGGGGTGAGAGGCGGGTGGGGGACGTACTTTTGCCTAGCTTTATCGTGCGTTCGTCTGGGGGTTGGTGGTGAGGGTCGGGAGGGTTGTCGGGGATTTGAGAGGGGCGCGTGGCGGTGAAGGAGATTAGAGGGTTGATGGAGCGGTCTGGGTGGACTTGGGCGAGGGAGCGGTAGGGGGTGAAGAAGAGGGGGAGGAGGGGGGGGGTGGTGGCGCGGGGGCTTGCGAGCCAAGGTTTGAGTGCGCGGATGAGGGTTTGAGAGAGCTGCTTGCGCATTGGGATGGTGGTCACCGGGCTGGGGATGGAGACATGAAGAGCCGAGATTTGTGAGGGGGATTGTGAGTATGGATGTTAATGGTTGGATGGGATTGAGGAAGGCGAGTATAAATTCCGTAGCGCCGATGCGTGGGGCAGAGCCGACCACGACGGTTTCATTCCTCGTGCTGCTACGGATTGATACGAGATAATAAGATAACAAAGGAGCTTCGTGTGTGAACAGCATGATAGGCATGACCTTCCCTTGAATAATGGCTAAGAACGGTAAACGGCAACCAAACGGCCACTTACAAGATCATGAAAGATGAGCGCGATAGATCAACATCAAGGACGACGCTCAGGGCACAGAAACAGCGTCGGGTGGAGGGGTTTTCAGGCATCGATACATAGGGATAAGGACTGGAAGGGGACGTTCCAGCGAATCTGCAGTAGGTATAGTGCTGGTGCACAAGGAAGAACACTGTTTTGAATGCTCGTCCCATCTGAATTGATTGTACAAACACACACCCTGGCCCCTGCAAGCTACCACCCCGCAACGACTATGTCTAGGCCTATCTGTTTACTGTTTCTCCAGATCCGCCAGGATCTTCTCACCCTTTTCACGTGCCGAGGCGAAGTCACCGACCATATAGAAGGCACCTGTGCAAGGAACGATTAGCACAGAGTCTGGATATAGATATAGACCAGGCATGTGCGAGAAATGGAAGGAGGGATTAAAAAATTGTATAGAGCAGGAACGTACCTTCAGGCAAATCATCGCCCTCACCGTTCATGATAGCCTTGAAGCTGGAAATGGTGTCCTTCAGATCCACCAACTTGCCCTCAATACCGGTAAACACTTGCGCCACGGTGAAAGGCTGGCTCAAGAATCTTTGCAGCTTCCGGGCCCGCTCGACGGTCAGTTTGTCGGCTTCCGACAACTCGTCCATGCCCAAAATGGCAATGATATCCTGCAGAGACTTGTATTCCTGCAACATTCGCTGCACAGCTCCGGCTGTATCGTAGTGATCTTGACCAACAACACGAGGGTCCAACATTCGGGATCGAGAATCCAGAGGGTCAACGGCTGGGTAGATACCTAATTCGGAGATACCACGAGAAAGCACAGTGGTCGCGTCCAAATGGGCAAAGGTGGTGGCTGGGGCGGGATCTGTCAAATCATCGGCAGGCACGTAGACGGCTTGGACGGAGGTGATGGATCCTTTATCGGTGGTTGTGATACGCTCTTGCATGAGACCCATGTCGACGGCGAGAGTTGGTTGGTATCCGACAGCTGACGGGATACGACCAAGCAGGGCAGACACTTCGGAACCGGCTTGAGTGAAGCGGAAAATGTTGTCAATGAAGAGAAGCACTTCAATCGTTAGTATGTTGTATGTGATCAAGGCTGTTTACAAGGTACGTACCATCTTGGCCCTCCTCATCACGGAAGTATTCAGCTACAGTCAAACCGGTCAGAGCAACACGAGCACGAGCACCTGGTGGCTCATTCATTTGACCAAACACAAGTGCGACCTTTGATTCACCATCAAGTTGAATAACCTTGGTCTCTTGCATTTCGTGGTACAAGTCGTTGCCCTCACGAGTACGCTCACCTACACCGGTGAAAACGGAGAAACCACCGTGGGCCTTGGCGATGTTGTTCTGCCCTTCAAGTTAGCCAAAGACAACTTGAAAGGTTCTTAAATATCCATACAATAAGCTCCTGAATGAACACAGTCTTGCCGACACCGGCACCCCCGAAGAGACCAATCTTTCCACCACGGGCGTAAGGTGCCAACAAGTCGACGACCTTGATACCCGTGATCAGCACCTCAGCAGAGGTGGCTTGCTCAACGAAAGAAGGAGCATCAGCGTGAATCGGCATCTTCTGGGTGTGCTTGATGGGTCCACGCTCGTCAATGGGGTCCCCAGTGACGTTCATGATCCGGCCAAGTGTTCCAGGGCCGACGGGAATCATGATGGGAGCGCCAGTATCGGTAGCCTTGTTTCCACGAACGAGACCCTCGGTACCGTCCATAGCAATTGTTCGAACGACATTTTCACCCAAATGTTGCTACCCAGATGTGAGCCTGAAGGTTTGTGGTTGGTGCTTCGGGTACCACTCACAGCGACTTCGAGGACCAATCTCTGCCCTCCGTTCTCCGTTGTTAAGGCATTGAGAATAGGTGGTAATTGTTCAGTGTCGAATTTGACTGGGTGAGAAGTGTATTATTAGCCAAAATAGATCTCTCCAGCATGTATAAGCTTTGACATTCGCATTATAGCTTTTGCTTGAGGGGTTTCCATACCATCCACCACAGCTCCAATCACCTGATGTATCTTGCCATCCCGCACATCACTTGCGAATCTGGCCCCAAATGCTGGAGAAAAGGTGTTCTTGATGGGTTGGAAGGCGCGTCGAGCTGCTGTAGGTCTCGACAGTCCAGAGGATCGGAAAGTTCTCGCAAGTCCGCTGTAGCCGGACACCTCGGATCAGCTCTACCCATTGAAAGGCATAGCGCACAGTAGGCTTACCTCTTCAACATGATGAGCGACGTAAGGGAAAGAGCAGTGACTGGGGAGTGGACAAGAAAAGGAAAGTCGATGGGTGCTGGGAGGAAACGAAGAGCCATAGCAGGGAGCAAATCTCAAGCCTTCACGCTAATGCACTAGCTTGAAGCTTATAGTTTTGAACGTCGAGACAGCACTCCATCATGTTTCTTCATGCGGATAATACCTAATTGAACTGCCAAAGCTACGTGGAGCTGTTTCTACTCCCTCTGTAGCCTTTCTCTACCTTACACCACCTCCGTTTAAGGAGGGACAACCCGCCAACATGCTACGCTCACTCCCTCGAGCAGTCCCCAGCTCCTCTCCCTTTCGAGGTACCTCCATCCGTAAACCCTTCAGAACACCCACAACCCCCATATCAGCCTGCATATACGAATCCCGACACCAACAGACGCGTGGGGCCGCCGCTCACGCCATAAGCAATCCCACGCTGGCACAGATCGAGAAGAGATGGGAGGGGATGCCACCTCAGGAGCAGGCGGATTTGTGGATGGCGTTACGGGACCGGATGAGGAACGATTGGCATGACTTGACTCTGCAGGAAAGGAAGGCCGGTATGTGACTCTCTACAAACATGTCAAGTCGACTGTATCTGCACACCTCGGGCTTCAAATGCTTGAAGAAGACCTGAAATCCCGACATCGCGCTTGTACCGACAAATCCCCTACGTTTACCCCACGAACCCTGCTAGCAAGTCAAATAAGCTGACACCTGCTATGCTCGCAGCATACTGGATCGCATTCGGCCCCCACGGCCCCCGGGCTCTTCCCCCCCCAGGCGAGAGCTGGTCAATATTCGGCTACACCATGCTCGGCATCGGCGTCTCCTTCGTCATCTTCCTGCTCATCAGGACGCAAGCCCGCCCGCCGCCCAAAACAATGAACGCGCAGTACCAGGAAATGACCAACGAATATCTAAAGGTATGCCTTTGTCTTCCTTTCCGCCCCCGAGTATCTCGCTGCCGGATTGCCCCCCTTTTCCCCCTCCCCCTCTGGAGAACCTAGGCCACGGTTAAGGATTCGCTAATGCGTGATTGCGATTGTGCGTCCACAGAGCCAAAAAGTCGAGCCTATAAGCGGGATTTCTAGTGAAGGCTACAAGGGCACCATGGTGCAGAGTAAACCGCGGAAAGGCGGGATTCCCAAGGACGACGACGAATGATTGCCCATCATCCTCATCCTCATTAGAAAAGATTAGCGCTTCAGCAAGGATATTTGGCACGGCGGGTTGGAGGGGGGCGCTCTGTCGTATCGATATTAGTTGTACTTTAAACCCCATCAGTCCTGTGTTGTGTTGTGCCGTGGAGTGAATTGGTGTGCAACACATATCTCATCGTACACAAGCGTATTATGCTCCCCAAACGAGATGGATGCCCAACTACTCCAACCCACCCACTATCTACTCCATATACATGCCTTCGTCTCATATCCTTCAGATCGCGTTATATAGCCTTAACCACTCATCACATCTCGCATCTCGCATCGTCGCATCACATCACACCAGCAGCCTTGCTCTTCTCGCGATACTCTTCGAACGTCCGCCCTGCCACCGCACCCTCCGCACCCTTCTCCCCCTTCTCCCCCCGCACCTTCTCATCCCACTCCTCCTCCTCCGCCGCAATCAGCGAGAGGAATTTATGCTGCTGCCCCCGCGCCAGATACACAGGCGCCGTCTCGCGTCTCGCCACGGCTTCGGTTATGAGCACGTATTTGATGCTCGAACCTTAATCACTGCCGTCAGCCACACCATCCCACGATAACTAACGGGGTAAAGAAGCCTTGGGAGAAAGAACGTACCAGGCGCCTCAAACATCGTCTCCGTAAGCAGCCGCTCACAAATCGTCCTCAGCCCCCTCGCCCCAGTGCCCATACCAAGACTGCTCTTCGCAATCGCCTTCAACGCTCCCCTCGTGAATCTTAACTCCACCCCGCTGAGCTGGAACAGCTGCTCATACTGCTTGATAAGACTGTTGCGCGGCTCAGTAAGCACGCGCACCAATGCGTCTTCATCCAGCGCCGACAGCGCTGCCGAGACGGGTATTCTCCCCACGAGCTCGGGAATCAGGCCGTATGTTTGTAAATCGGTAGGTTCGAGCAAGTCGAGCGGGTTGTATTCCGTCAGCGGGGCTTGATCCGGGGCTTGGGGGCTAAAGAAAGGGAGGTGTTTCTCGAACATTTTGCTCTCTTCTGACCCTGTGCGCACGGAGATGGTAGTGTCCCTGTTCCCCGGGTTGGAGGAGGAAGAGCGGATTGGGGAGCCGAACCCGATACTGCCGCGTGCAATGCGATTCATGATTATCTTTTGCAAGCCGATAAAGGCGCCCGCGCAGATGAAGAGAATGTTGTCTGTGCGGACGTTGTAGGTTTCGGCTTTTGAGGGTCCTGAGGAGGTGTTGTTACCGCTGTTGGAGGAGGAGGATGGGGGCAGAGACCCTCCACTTAAAGAGGAGTTGGTGGGGTACCCGCTACTTGGGGAGGATGGCCCTCGGGCTGACTTTTCTGATTTGGCGTTGATCTGAAGGACGGTACCTTCGATTATCTTGAGGAGTGCTTGCTGGGCGCCTTCCCCGCCGACGTCTTTTCCGTGGGAGACTTTGGCCGTGCTGATTTTGTCGATTTCGTCCAGACAGATGATACCGCGTTCGGCGGCGGCAACGTCGTAGTTTGCAGCTGCCAGGAGGCGTTGGACGCATATCTCGGCGTCTTCGCCAATGTAGCCGGCTTGCGTAAAGGGAGTGCAATCGGACATGCTGAATGGAACGGCGAGGACGCGGGCGAGGGTTTTGGCCATTAGGGTCTTGCCGACGCCGGAGGGACCAAGGAGGAGAATGTTGGCCTTATCGAGGGTGAGAGGGGAGGGGTCGTGGATCGGTGGTGCGCCGAGACCAGAGGAGGGGGAATGAAGGCGAATGGCTTGTTGTTGACCTGGGAATTCATCTGCAGGAAATGAGCAGGAGCTTCTTAGATGGAGAGAGCAACATGATGCATACCTTCCATTGGATGCCCTTCGGCCATCTCCCTCCTCAATTGTTGCTGCAATAGCTCTTGCTCCTCTTCCTCCCGCCGTTGCGATTCTTGTATTCTCTGATAGTGATTGTATACCGCCACACTCAGCACCTTCTTTGCTCTCTCTTGGCCAACCACAAAATTGTCCAAGTGCTGTTTTAGGACCCTTGGAGTTAGCCTAGGAGCCCCCAGTATGGAAGCATCTCCCAATGGTCCTGTTGTCTTTGCCCCTGCGTCATGAATGCCTGTGAAAGGCTGGCCTGTAAAGTCCGAGCGTCGGAATTGCGAAGAGGATCTTTTGGAGGTCCAGGTTGAGAGTGAGCGGCATATATAGGAGAGGGCGAGATAAGAGCGCCTGGCCTTAGGTCGAGGAGGCCCAAATGTGACAGGGAATAAGGTCATTGAATTCGAAGGAAGGCCCATTGTCAGGAGTTCGATTCGGAGCACGGCTTCGCAAACGGGCAGCGATAGCAAGATATAATAGGCTAGTTTAGATGTGGCATCTGTTTTCAGATATGTTCCATGGCCAACATTTTCTTTCGATGGGTGGGCAATAGTTGGATGGTGGGGGAGGATGCATCAGGTGGATGGGCGTGGATGGGTCTATGTGAAAGGAGGGGTTCTGGCGCCACTATATCGTTGCTTGCATTACGGTTGGCGGTTCGCGAAATGGGCCTTCCCCTACTACCAATTCTATACCAAAATCCGAGGCTAGTACCGCGAACAGTATATTAATATATACAAATCGATATTTTGTATATCGGACCTCCCTGGCCCTATATATATATAAATCTCGTATATAAGTTTATAGCAATTAATTCAATATATCTATTATCGTATTATATTTACTAACTCCTTTCGCTATTGCTAATATTAAATTATACCTCCTAAACAACCTCTTAAATAACCTCCTAAACAATTTTTAAAACAGCCTCTAAAATAGGCCCCTTAGGGAAACAGCTAGTAGGCCCCTTATCAGAAAATTTTATTATTATTATAAAAGGGCTATCAAGTCCTTAGGAAGAAACGATCTAATATAATAAAAGAAATATAAGAAGAGGAGAATATATTACCTTTAATATAATAACTTAATAAATAATTCTATTTTTCAAATCCTAGACTTTCTAATTATTAGGAAATAACCTATTTGTTATTATATAACTAAAATAGAATATTTATATCTTCTATATTATTATCTATTTTATTATTTAATATTCTAAGTTAATATTTAAGACTTTATCTTTTAAATAAAACTTTAAGCAAAACTCTAAGCTGAATATATTTATATCTTATTATTCTTAAGAGAGATTTTAGCCCTACTATTAGGAATAATATAGAAAATATAAATATAAGTATATAAGCTATATTATTTATATCCTTTTTTGATAATATAATTAAATATATAAGATTATTATTAAAAATATTATTAAGGGCTTAGCTAATAAAAAATATTTCTTAAACCCTTATATTAAAATATTTCGCCAAAGAGGCTTTAATATATATAAGGGAAACGAGTAATAATAATTATATAAACGAAATATTATATAAGAATTAAATAAATCTTTTAGAAATTCAAGTTCTTAATTTATAATAATCAAATTATATAACCCCTTTTAGAAAAACGTCTTTATTATTTTTTAAAGTATTATTAGTTTCTTAGTTAACTTCTTAATTAACTTTTTAATTTATATTAGCTTTTTGGCTTTTGCTTTTAATAAATCCTCCCCTCCCCTCCTATAACGATAATAGCGGAGTAAATAAGGAAGAACCGGAGCTAATATTATATAAAATCTATATTAAAATTATTTAGGAAGATAATAAGGACTTTATTTATTAAAATAAAAAGCCAAAAGAGCTTTTTATTAAAAATAATAATTTTATTATAATTTTAATTATTTTTTATAATATATATAAATATAAAGCTATATAATAGGCCTAAAAATATAATTATAAATATTACCGGATAAAAGTTAATATTACTTTATCTTATAATAAATAAGCTACTAGGAATAAAATAATATATAATATCTTTATATTAATAGGCTAGCAAGTTATTAAAAACGAACTTAAATTATAAGGGGAAGCTAAAAATAAAGACCTGAAAGTAAATATAATATATAAATTTAAACAATTAGGCTAAGGGTAAATAATTAAAGTTAATAGAATATAAAATAAAATAATTAGGAAAAACAGATCTTTTATAATAAATATTATATTAATTAAATATAATAAGGCTATACGAAACAACCCCTAAATATAATATTTAGAAGTATTTAATATATATTTAATATATAGGAAAGTTAGCTATAATAATAATTAAAGCTATTATTTGCTTATATAAATAGGCGATATTAAATTATAAGCAGTAGTAATATTTCAACTAGATTCCGATCTTATTAAGAATAAGCCTCCTTTAAATATCCTAAAGGGTATTAAGAAATACTATAAAAAGGCAAAATAATAAAAAGCTAATAATTAGAAAACAGCAAATAAAGCCTTCTTAATAGGTAATATATTTAAGGCTATAGTAATAATTTAAGCCCCTATACAAAATACTTCTATATAAAATATTATATTTAATATTCTAGTAGAGCAAATAACTACTTTAGTACTTGAAATTATCCTTATATAATATAAAAGAGAAAGGAGAAAAAATATTATATACCTTATCCCCCCCCTTTTATTTAAATTAAATAATAATACCCTTTTTAATAGCTCTATCCCTCCTAAACGAGATTTCTTAGAATATATCTAATAATTTATTACCGAAAAACTAAAATAATAAAGAGATAAATATAAAGCAGTATTTAATAAATTAAATAAGAAATATTTTATATTATAATATATTCAAAAATATAAGAGCAAAGAGAATATTATATAATAGGAAAAAGATTACTAAATTAAATAGGATATATAATATTAAATAATTAAGAACGTTAATAAATAAGAAAGAATAAGAGCTAGATATATAAATTTCGTATATCAACTTTCCCCTACTTATTACTGCAATACCCCCCTTAAGGGGAGGGACGGTAATAACGGTAGTAGCGGTAGCGATAATAAGGGAACCTTTACCCCTTCGCCTAACTAGCAAGGTATATTTATTATATAAAGTAAAATAGACAATAACGATATTAGGAGTAAAGACGTATATCTGAATAATCTAAATAAATTCTAAACTATTTTAATATATTTAAATTTTTAGATAATTAGAGGTTAAATATATATAATTTAAATATATAAGAGAAATAGACTTAGTTAAATATATAAAGATATTAAAATAAACGTTTTCTCTATAGCAAAATCTTATAAATATATTCTATTATTATATATTTTAATATTTAATATAAATATTCTAGAATAAGGCCTTAGGATCCTTTAAACCTTTTTAATATTTTATTACGAGCTTTAAGAAGCTTCTAAACCCTTCTTAAAGATTATTCTTAATATATTTAAGAGCTCTTTTTTAATATTACTTAATTTATACTTTTAATAATAAGAATAAAGTCTTAATTAGGTTAAAATTAAATAAATATAATAGCAAATACTCTAAATATACTCCTTTATTATTATATATCTCTTTTAGCTCCGCGTAATAATAAATTCTGATATTATTTAAAATAATAATAAAACGAGGCTCCGAGAAAGGATTATATAATAAAAGGAATTAATTTCGAACGAAAGTCAAGAAAATAATTATAATAAAGGAATTATAATAAATTTCGAAAGTAATATAACCCTCGATAGTATATATAAATAATATACTCTATCTTTTATATTTCTTTAATTATTATATTAATAATAATATAACTTTAACTAATATTTAAGTCTATTTCTTATTAATTAATATTAGCGATATTAAATATTAACCTCCTTAAATAAATTATATATTAGATAACGTATTAATATACTTATAGCCTATACTTTTATTAAGGAATATTATTTATTTAATAATTATTTAACGGAGCTTATATATTATTTAATAATTTTATAATTCTTTAAAGGCTTAAGTTATTTAATATTTAAGCTTTTTCCTAAACCAACTTATCTTTTATAAGGCCTTTTATATAATATTCTTGTTAACTTCTAAGTTATAATTATTATATAAGAATTAAACTATCTTATTTAAATAAGCCTAGGGACGGTCTTCAAGGTATATAAATAATTTATTATAATATAATTTATTAAGCTTGAAATTCCGTTTCCTCTTATTCTTTTTAATATATATTTTGCTAGTAAACTTTCAATAGGCCTTTATATACTTTATAATATAATAGCCGATATAGTATTCTATTATAATATATTTATTTAGCTAGCCTAATTAAAGTTTATACTTAATATCCTTCCTAACTAAAGCCGCAATTGGGGGGGGTATAACAATAGCAGAGGGAGTAAGGAGCTTGCTAGGGGATAAATATTTAATAGTAGATATATTTCAGTTGCTACGTATATTATTTATATATATATAGGGCTAGGGAGGTCCGATATACAAAATATCGATTTGTGCGTACTAATATACTGTTCGTAGTACTAGCCTCGGATTTTGGTGTGGAATTGGTGGTGGGGGAAGGCCCATTTCGCGAACCGCCAACCGTAATGCAAGCAACGATAATAGACGACCTTCCATGCCTTTTGACTATGGACATCTTCCAAGTTGCATACAACCTCTCTATAAAGCACTTAAATCGTAGCTCCAGAGCATACTCTACCCTTTACCTTGGAATGTTGACATACAGTGGCCCATACATAGACCATGAGCTTCCGAAAGGTCCTTCACATTCCCAGCTATTGCACTCTCGTCCTTTTTCGAAGATAAATTGTCTGCCAAAACAGTAAAAGAAAAATCCAAGAGTCTTCTGTCGTCGATGCTTGTGATGTCTCCAGACTGTTCTTTTCATAGCTTGGAAGATGTGTGACGGATGTGAGGATGTCACGGGCATCGCCCCTTTTCCGGACCCTCTGGGTGAGTTTCATCCATGTTCTGCCCGAGCTTGTCCAAGCCAACGAACCATGTTCGCGCGTCAACCAACGTCCTTGCTCCTTGCCCTCCTGTTATGTTTTCAACATGCTTCTTGAGCTTGAGCCTCCTGATCCTAGCTCTAAGCTCACCAACCGTCACTTCCTTCGATTGTCCTAAGTCTGCATGCGTCTGTGTCAGATATAATGGCATGCCTACATCCATTCCGCGATCAAAATCTCATAATCAATGCATCTGCGGCCGACAGAGTCGGTTGTCTTAAGCTATGGCTGTCAGCACGTCCTCTTCCAATCTGCGACAAGCGTCGGATCCAACATCCCATTGCTCTAGCCACGTCCGCGATGGGGGGATGTCATTTCAGTCAAGCTTATCAATCTCGTCAGGTTTATTGCTTTTGACGACGTCGCATGCAATGTTTTCGTTGTTGTTGTTGTTGTTGTTGTCCGGGTAAGCCGTCTCCATGTTCCAACTCAGTCTCTGCCTAATTACCTGTGAAAAGTTGTGCCAAATATCTGATACGCTTTCGATCAGAAAGCAAGTTGGCCAGGTCCGGTATTGGTCAGCCTTCAACTTGGTGGTTCCGAGCTTCAATTTCCACTATGCCTCTGTTGATGGCTCCGTTTTCGATTAAGCCTCAGTACAATGATGAACCAAAGCAGGCGACCTTGGATGAGCATAATTCTTCTGGCCGGTGCCTGGTACCTGCGCGTGTCTTACCACTCTGGTGCCGGTTTTCCGGTTCTTGGTTACGAGACGGATATGTCGCAAATATGTCCAAAGGATTTCGCTGCTAGCGATGAGGGGCTTCCTTATTTGAGATCTCGTGGTTTTGAAAGAAGTCTGGCTCGTCTGGGTTATTTTTCGGAGTACGGACGAACTATTCGAATGTCGAAAACAGTCAGCAGGAGATGAATGGTCTCTGCACGTCTCCTATATACACAGCCTAGTAATGATACTGAAAGAAAGAAGAGGGGTAACTCTATCTCCTGTCGCAGGTTTGTTCTCTTCCAGAGGGCGTTCAATGCCACAATTTGGTGATGCTTATACGACCAAAGCTGTTGGAAAAAGCATGGTTGTAGAGAAGCCCCAGATGTTCCATAGTTTATCCTCTCTCGATTCCCTTGCAAAATCAGGTCGTCCGTCAAGGACTTTCTGACGGGTGCACAAGAGGAGCCGGAGAGCTCCTTAGCTACTTCGAATCCCTGTGAGATGCTTTGCCTACGAGATAGCATCGAATTTGCTGACTGCCAATCTGATCGTAGTGTCCTCGGATAGCCGCTTGAGATGGCGCAGAGAGAGAACCTAAGCCAGCGAGGATACTGCATATGCTGTGCGGCTACAAGTAGTAGAAATGTTTTCTGCTCCGACTCAACGAAGAATCATTTGCATGATAGCATTTGTTGCCAGAGTGTTGCTCATACTACTCGAGTTCCTTCCCATGTACGACGAGTCCTCTGTACACCCGAGAACATGTTGGGAAATTGAGAAGCACTTTCTTCGAACCCTTGGTTGCTGTTGATATCTTCAGGCTGAGCGCTAGGGATAGAATTTAGGTGCTGGATGACGTCCAGGGGTCCTCGGTCCTCCATGCAGCCCCGCAAAAAGGCGACCCCGCCCCGTCAAGAATTGCTCCATCCTTAAATGGTACTCGCTTCTTCGAGCTCAAGGACAATCTCTAAGCTATGACTTCGGCTCTGAACCAACAATCTGATAACTCTGTAATGGGTGGGACTGCGAGCAAGCAAATCCATGCAGACGGGACCGGTACGTCACCCCCAAAGCTGTCTTACAGGTTCTCAAATGACAGAATCAGGCGTCGTGCAGCTCGATCCCTGGCTAGACCCGTTCAAAGATGCTCTTCGCAGCAGATATAGTCTCGCCCAGAAGTGGATCAAGAATATCAACGAAACAGAGGGAGGATTGGAGAAATTCAGCAGAGGCTATGAGAAATTTGGCTTCATAGTGCGCGCGAATGGCGATATCACGTACAGGGAATGGGCTCCTAATGCCCTTCGTGCCTATCTCATTGGAGACTTCAGTACGATCCCGTAGATCATGTTTTCGAATCTTTTGCTAACGGATCATGTTCTCAGATGGGTGGAACAGGGACTCTACACCAATGACACGGGGGGATTTTGGCGTCTGGGAACTTACCCTCCCAGCCAAAGAAGGAGGGCAACCTGCCATACCGCACAACTCGAAGTTGAAGGTAGTGGCTGCAGCCATCCCTTTATGATTATCAACGGCTGACTCTTGAGCAGATCTCCATGGTCATACCTACCTCACACGAGCGAGCTGAGAGGATCCCTCCGTGGATCACTCGCGTCACACAAGACCTCAACCTATCTCCTGTGTATGATGGCGTATTCTGGAACCCACCGCCGTCGGCGAGATACACGTTCAAGAATCCTCGTCCACCAAAGCCCAAAAGTGCTCGAATCTACGAGGCCCATGTTGGAATATCTTCTCCCGAACTCCGCATCACAACATACAGAGAATTCACAAAGAACATGCTTCCGAGGATACACCATTTAGGGTACAATGTGATACAATTAATGGCCATTATGGAACACGCATACTACGCCAGTTTCGGCTACCAAGTGAATAGCTTCTTTGCTGCAAGTAGCAGATTTGGCACTCCCGAAGACTTGAAAGAATTAATCGACACTGCACATGGGCTGGGCATCACTGTACTTCTGGACATGGTTCACAGCCATGCTTCCAAAAACGTCCTCGATGGTCTCAACGAATTTGATGGATCGGATCATTTGTATTTCCACGAAGGGGCCAAAGGCAGGCATGAGCAATGGGATAGCCGGCTATTCAATTATGGCAATCATGAGGTTCTTCGATTTTTACTTTCTAATCTGAGATTCTGGATGGAGGAGTACAAGTTTGATGGATTCCGATTTGATGGTGTTACGAGCATGCTTTACACACATCACGGCATTGGCACGTAAGTAGGCACAGTAAAGGATCTGGAATCAGTGCTGACTGTCTCCAGAGGTTTCTCGGGAGGGTACCATGAATACTTTGGACCCAGTGTGGACGAAGATGCCGTTTGCTATCTGATGTTGGCCAACCAAATGCTTCACTCCCAGTATCCCAACTGCATCACAATTGCCGAGGACGTGTCAGGAATGCCGGCACTATGCGTCGCACTGTCACTTGGAGGTATTGGCTTTGACTATAGATTGGCCATGGCCATACCAGACCTGTACATCAAATGGCTCAAGGAAAAGGAAGACTCGGAATGGGACATGGGAGCCCTTACTCATGCACTGATAAATCGAAGACATGGCGAAATGACAATTGCGTATGCTGAAAGTCACGATCAAGCGTACGTACAGTTCACGTGTCACACGGTTCCTGCTGACTTAGATTCCTTAGGCTTGTTGGGGATAAGTCGCTGCTAATGTGGCTCTGTGACAAAGAATTGTACACCAACATGTCAATGCTGACGGTGTTTACACCGGTCCTTGAGCGAGGCTTGAGTCTCCACAAGATGATCAGGCTGATTACGCACGGACTCGGGGGTGAAGGATACCTCAATTTTGAAGGGAATGAGTTTGGCCATCCAGAATGGCTTGATTTCCCAAGAGAAGGTAACAACAACAGCTATCATTATGCCCGACGACAATTCAATTTGGCCGACGATAATTTACTCCGGTACAAGTTCCTCAACGAGTTCGACAGCAAAATGCAATGGACCGAGGAAAAGTACGGCTGGCTGCACTCAGAACAAGCATATGTCAGCTTGAAGAACGAGCTGGACAAGGTGATCGTCTTCGAGAGGGCCGGGCTTTTGTGGATCTTCAACTTCCATCCAAGCCAAAGCTTCACCGACTATCGGGTTGGTATCGAAGCGGCGGGAACGTATCAGATCGTCATCGATACGGATGATCCAGCCTTTGGTGGCTTCGGTCGAAATGCTAAGGGGACACGATTCTTCACAACGGCGCTGGAGTGGAATAAGAGGAAGAACTTCATCCAGGTGTATCTGCCTACACGGACAGCCATCGTGGGTCATTCCTTGGCACATTGACACGGTCGCATTGAGCTGACAAGTATTTCCCGCAGGTGCTCGCCTTGGAGAGTACGTTGTAACAAGAAAGAGCAATGGTCAAAATGAAAGTATCAGGGTGTGTATGGTGTAGTAATATTATGGGTCGTACTGGGGTACCTAGAGACAAAAAAGGAATGGGTGAAAGGCAGTCATATCAGATAGTCACAAGGTGTGAAGGAAGCTTTCACTGACTCAACTGAATGATTTTAAGCCAAATCGCTACTTTACCATAGCTTGCCACCTTGCTGACGTTGCTGTTCGGGGACCGCCGTGGGATGACTGTGGGACGATGATTTCTCCGGGAAGCAGAAATTGAATCGAGCCCCTCGGAAGTCTGGGTGGCGCCTCTATGAAGTCGGGGATCCCCCCACCAAAAATTCTCCTTCCTCCTAAAAACCCCACCAATTCTTTCCAACATCCACAACTCCCTAACACCCCAACCCCCATTTTCTGCAAAAAAAAACCATACACCTATACCTGCAGCACTCATAATCATCATGTCTGAAACCCTCGTTGGCATTAATGGCTTCGGTCGTATTGGCCGCATCGTCTTCCGCAATGCGTATGTGCCCTGCCCTACCTTCCCCTTGTGCCCGACAATTTCAGAGCTCGACTGACGGACGGTGCACAGTGTAGAGCATGGCGCCGTAAAGGTTGTCGCTGTCAACGACCCCTTCATCGATCCCGAATATGCCGTGAGCCTTCCCTATCCTTCCGTGCCTTGTTCGGGAACCTCGTGAATCGCCCTCTCGAACCCTTACGGCTGACCCCGCTTTCGCTCTGCTTAGGCCTACATGCTCAAGTACGACTCGCAACATGGACAGTTCAAGGGCACTATCAAAGTCGAGGGCAAGGATCTCATTGTCAATGGCCAAAAAGTCAAGTTCTACACAGAAAAGGACCCCGCCAACATCCCATGGAAAGACACAGGCGCATACTACATCGTTGAGTCAACCGGTGTTTTCACTACCACCGAAAAAGCCAAGGCTCACTTGAAGGGCGGGGCCAAGAAGGTCGTGATCTCAGCCCCATCTGCAGATGCTGCCATGTTCGTCATGGGCGTCAATGAGAAGAGCTACAAGCCAGATATCGAAATCATTTCCAACGCCTCATGCACAACCAATTGCCTTGCACCTCTCGCCAAGGTCGTACATGATAACTTCACCATCGTCGAGGGCCTCATGACTACCATTCACTCTTACACTGCCACTCAGAAGACCGTTGATGGCCCGTCTGCCAAGGACTGGAGAGGTGGACGTACTGCTGCCCAAAACATTATCCCCAGCAGCACTGGTGCGGCCAAGGCCGTTGGCAAAGTCATCCCCGATCTCAACGGCAAGCTTACTGGCATGTCTATGCGTGTACCAACATCGAACGTTTCGGTTGTCGATTTGACATGCCGTCTTGAGAAGGGGGCTTCCATGAATGAAATCAAGGAGGTGATGAAGAAGGCCGCAGATGGGGACATGAAGGGCATAATGTCCTACTCTGAGGATGACCTAGTTTCTACCGATCTCAATGGTGACAACCACTCCTGCATCTTCGACTCCAAGGCTTGTATTGGCCTCAACGACAAATTTGTCAAGCTTATTGCGTGGTATGACAACGAGTGGGGCTACTCTCGTCGTGTGCTAGATCTGCTCGGTATGTTGTATTAATCATTCTTGAGGATAACCGCTGACAGTGAGACAGCCTACATCTCCAAGGTCGACCACGAAAAGAAGTAGAGAGTGTCACAAAAGGCTGGGACTTGGATGACAGTTGGCTGAGAAAAACGATCCGTGGCTGAGTTTGAAAAGGAGAAACCAATTCTTCAAAATGCAAAGGCGCGTTCGCTCCACGAATGGCTCGCGGGTTCCCATGCGATTACGCTTAGTCTAAGTAGATAGGAATGGAACGATCGAGTTTGACTGTCTCTCTGCCTAACGAGGCTCGCATGCACTTGTGATACTATTGTTCTTCTAATATTGCTATCTCGAAGGAATGATAATGGTGCAATTTGAATCGCTTCTTGTGAGGATGTTGTCCTACCGTGGAGAGTGTCGCGAACGAAAGAGATTTCGTGTACGACCAATTCCAGTATAATCGACTTGCCGCTTCCAACGTCTCCCACTCCCACTCCATTCCTAATGTCACAATTACCATATCGATTAATTCACCGAATACTTCATTCTTTACGGAGGACACTTCTTAGTTGTTCGGTCCCTAGAATCTCCCGAAATTCGCACATAGGTAGCGTCAGCTTTTTTCGCTCTATATATTTTGCCGTCGTTTGCGTGCAGCCCTGATATGTACCTTATCTTCCTTTCAAATGGCCAAATTTCGGAAAAGACCCTTTCGTTCACCTCAAAATCGAGCTAGTATCTCATTCCCCTCCCTGTTCGCACGACGATTCTCGATGAATCCATCTTTTCCTAAACAAGAACCTTTGTCCAGATAAGCATCAAAGCTGACGTTAAATCTGGCGCATCAAAGGCAAGCACAGCCTGTGGCCGTGTGATCTAGGCACATCATGATCACGTAGTGACTACCTTGAACACCACAGATCACCAATCTCACTCTCCTCGTCATCTTATACTACGCTAATTTTGAGTCCGAACAACGCTACCATGGAGGCCGACGATGATGATCTGGACATGCTTGATGTACCAGAGAGCTCATCAGCAAGGGGCATTCTTGCATCTACTAGAAATGATCTCAGGCCTGTTCCACGGCCAATGCATCCTTTGCTGTCTTCGACCTCAAATCGATCAGTTATCCCCAATGGCTTCCAAGACCCTCACGGTCTTGCGGCGCCTATCAGTGATGATGAGATGAATACAACACCTTCAAGGGCATTGAAGGATCCTTCACGAGATTCTTCGGTCCTAGCCCGAGAGGTCAGGAGCTATCTCAATATCGAACCCTCGAGTGTAGGGCCACCTGACCGTCTCGACCAATTCCTTGACGATCTCGACATGGGCAAGGACAAGACCTTACCAACGTACCACGCAACCAAACCGACAGGCTACTGTTATGACGTACGAATGCGGTACCACTGCGAGCTGGAGCCCCCAAAGGACAGACGAGACTACCACCCCGAAGATCCACGGAGGATCTTCGCAATCTACAGAGAGCTTTGCGTCGCCGGCCTAATCGAGGATAAGCAATTGAATGCTGCGGCACCCCTCGTACCGAATCCACTTCAGCAGATCAGCGTCCGGGAAGTCAAGGAGGAAGAAGTCACTCTGGTGCACGACAAGCATCACTTCGATGTCATGAGAAGAACCACCAGTCAGTCTCCAATTTTTACAAGTTTTCTTCACGTTACCACTGACGTCGTTCGATAGACATGACTGCGGACGAATTGATCATCATGAGCGCGGAATGCGATTCGATATATCTCAACGGCGTAACTTTTCACTGTGCTAAACTGTCTGCAGGAGGAGCAATCGAAACCTGCAGAGCAGTCACTAGTGGGACGGTCAAAAACGCCATCGCCATCATCCGGCCGCCCGGACATCATGCCGAGAGCAGCAGACCCATGGGCTTCTGCATATTCGATAACGTCTCTATTGCTGCTAAAATATGTCAGCAAGATTTTCCTGCCATTTGCCAGAAGGTTTTGATTCTTGATTGGTAATTGCTCTCCTGGAAGAGAAAGGCGTCTAACCATGCTAACGGTTGATTTCCGCAGGGATGTACATCATGGTAGTCTTAATGCAGACACTCGAAGGTTACTCAAGCTAACTTTGACAGGAAATGGGATTCAGCAAGCGTTTTACTCAGACCCTAATGTTCTGTACATATCAATCCACGTACATGAGGACGGAAACTTTTATCCGAACGGACCGTATGGTGACCACTTCCACTGTGGAGCAGGGAAAGCATTGGGAAAGTATGAGGATCTAGACTAGTTCATGGTTTACAGTTGGCTGAAAAAAAGCAGGAATGTAAATGTGCCGTGGCCTACGAAGGGCATGGGAGATGCGGACTACATGTTGGCTTTTCAGCAAATAGTCATGCCGATTGCTCACGAGTTCGACCCAGATCTCATTATTAGTAAGCATGTGCCACATCCATTTCGCTTGACAATTACTAAAATTTGGAAGTCGCTGCTGGCTTTGACGCCGCAGAAGGAGACCAACTCGGTGGTTGTTTTGTAACACCACCTTGCTATGCACACATGACACATATGCTCATGGGTCTTGCCCAAGGGAAAGTCGTCGTCTGCCTGGAAGTGAGTGGAATGTTTTTTGGCCAATTCGAATGGTTTCCCAAATAGGCTGACCGTTGCTAGGGTGGGTACAATCTGCGGTCCATTTCTCAGTCCGCTCTCGCTGTCACACGGACTCTGAATGGAGAAATGCCGGAAAGAATGGAGCATCGTACGCCCACCGAATCAGGTATCATGACCGTTCAGATGGTTGCTATGCATCAGTCTCAGTACTGGCCTTCTGTATTCCCAAAGAACGCAAAAGAAAGTTCGGTCTCCATTTCATATTGGTTCAGGACTTACTGATCATGGATTAGCTATCATGAATACGAGTGGTGCTGAAAGAATGCACGGTATGATTGCAGCTTGGAACAGTCATGCTTTATATTTACTGACTATGGCCAGACGTGATTCGATTTTATCAATCCTCACAGATGAAAGAGAATTACAACATGGCCAGCATCAAAATCTACCAAGAAAAGCTTTCCAGATCATATGACAATCAAGTTATGGCAACGTAGGTCAAGGCAGCCTGAGCTGACTGCATGTCGAGATTAACTCCTTGAAGGCCAGATTATGAACAAGCAGTGCCACTGATAGTCTTCTTCCATGATCCGTAAGCACAAAAGGTCTACCCGACTCTGAAATCACGGCTTATAACTTTCAAACAGGCCAGAGATCATGGGCAATTTGGATCCCGTGTCGAAGACCATAGAGATGCACAGCACTTGGCTGGTAAGAGATAGATCTCATTGCAGTAGTCAACACTAACAGATGAAGGCTGATGGCATAAAGCACTACGTGGACTGGGCTGTGAAAAAGGGCTTCGCAATTATTGATGCAAACATCCCGAAGCATCTTACTGGTCTTGAGGCGAGTATACCTTTTAGAGAAGAGCTTCCGTTTGTTCTAATGTCATCACAGGATGATGGTGGGTACATGGACGAAGATATCAACGATAGAATTGTAGCTGCTAACCAGCTGGCCACCTACTTGTGGGACAACTACATTGAGTAAGAACTGGCAGACCCTTCCAATCTACCCTACTTACCAAACCACAGCTGCAACGACGCAACACAAATCTTCTTCTTTGGCATCGGCACGTCGTATCAGGCAATCGTGCACCTCATGAACACGCGAGGTAATCCTGTCTTCGCCGTCCATCGTAGTGTGGCACTGATGATTCTCTTCTAACAGAATCCTTCTACACCCGCGTCTCAGGCATGATCAACTTCATCGGCGAGGGACCAGGAAGCGCGCTGGTAGGGGCATCAGACCAGACGGTCTATCACCTCTCTAAATGGTACAAATCCAATTCTCTTAACTTCATCTCGAAGACGCATCATGTGTGGGATCCTGATCGGCAGAGGAAACCGTCGAAGCGGTATGGGACCCTGATCGAAAGTTCGCAGGTCGGGGTGAATGATATGTTGACGGAGCATCAAGAGGATGTTGAAGGGTGGATCTTGAAAAGGGTTATAGCTGCGGGGGGAAGCTAGGAGTAGGCTGGGTGATTCTTGAGTGAATTGAGACTCCTTCTCGTTGTTCTATTGCACTTTCACTGGAGGAAGAAGGGCGTCATTGTAATTAAAGGGGTAGAGGGTTTGCTTCAAAGGAGCGTGCAGGTGTATGACTGGGCTCTCTGCCCAGTTGAAGTTCAAGCTTCTGCCCGGTGGTCAGGATCAAAATAATGTGGTGTGGCATGGTTTGGATACGTTTGACTGTCGAGAATGCAACCTCTCTAGCCGTATCACTACACTTCGTTTCCTGCCCGATCTGATGTCTCCTCGATTTTGGCACTAGTGTTCACCGCTGTCTTGGCGCTAGCGACGGACTGATAAAATCATCCTATCGATCCCACCGTGAACTCCCTCTTTCCCTCTCCACCACAATCATGATACGCTCAAATGAATACAGCCTTCAACGGCTGATTGTTTCCGTCATGTCAGACCTCAAGAGACCATCGAACGATGCGTCTCAACCCCATTATAGCCCCAACGAAGGGGTCTTCGCTGGTTGATACAAGCAATTCTCCTTTTCGGCGTTTGGGTTGGTGTCCAAAGGTAATCCAATCCACGTCGAGTGGCAGCTATTCGAATAGCATACTCAGATTGAACGGTAGTGAAAATTTTACATCTGCATACCCAATGGCTGACATGTCCAGAGGGTCGTACGAATTGAAGCGCAAAAGCTCGAGAATATCTGTACCAAGTAATCACGTATCACGATTGCAAAATGCCTTTGTCCGAGCTCGCCAACGAAATACTCCTCCACATCTTCAGCTCTTGCAACTCTGTACACGATGCCCTCGCCCTCGCCTCAACGTCTCGCCATATGCACTCTCTCCTTAATTCCTCCCACCGCCTCCCAATCCTCTACCAAGCAGCCGAAGCTCAATTCGGACCCCTCCACGACGTAACCCGCCTCGTAACGTACAATGTCTCCCAGCCACCCACAATCCCTCGCCCAGCGCCACCTCGATCCTTTGCTCTTCTCAAACGCCTACTCGAAGTAGGTCGCACAGCCAACGCGTGGGCAGAAATATACCCACAGCAGAAATGGCGCGGTGGAGACTCATCCTCTCGTCGCTTCCTCACCTCAATGGAACGATATAATCTCCGCCGCGCTTGCTACAGGATCTGGCTCTATAACCTCGCCTTCCACTCCCCGTTTTACCCACGCGCAACTCGTCTATCCCCACCAATCGTGCGCCAAAGAGCAGCCCTCCTCCGTCCGTGGCCCGCACGGGAACTGGCAGAGATGCTAGATCTCCACAGCATCCTCCGCCAAGTCCTACACTCCTACATCTGTCCCAGCAACGGCACCGTAATCCGCCGGCACAGAGCACGCTACCCAGACGACCCCTTCCCTATGGTCGCCGTCACAAGCCCAGGACGGTACGCACGCGAGCACGGTGCATACCACCACTCCTCGGTACAGTTCCACAGCACGCCCCACACAACCAACTACCTCTACTCTGCACCCACGCGGAACCACCGCTGCGGGTACAAGGAGAACTACGGCATCGCGGTCGAAGGCTGGGGCGACGAGATAAGCCACTACTACGTCATCGAGGACATGCTCAAACTGGATCCCTCGCAGCTGCTGTATCTCTACACACGCATCCTGGAGACCAAAGCGGGACCGGTATTCAATCCGGGTGTCAGCGCCAAGGGGCTGGTCGAGAGCTATGTCGCTGGTCTCGCTGGGGGAGAGTGGTTTGAGAATAACGGGGAGACTTTTGCGGAGACGGTGGGGTTCGTGGAGGGAGAGCGGGGAGGGGAGTTGGGTGATTTGAAGGGGTTGGTTGAGGATGGCGTGGAGGGTATTGCGAGGGTTTGAGTACCTTTTGGTGAGCGTGGGAAGGGTGAGGTGGAGGGGGGGGTGGATAGTACTGCTTCTGAAGGCAAGAATGGGATGATGGTGCTGGGGTTGGGTTCGTGCGCCATGCACATTGTTGGACGGGATTTCGCTCCCTGCTGGATTCTTTTTCTTACGCTCTACCAAGTCACGCGGATTTCCCTCCGTATATATTGTAGGTAGTTGAGGCTCCGTCAAAGGCAAGACAGCTTCCCATCGCAACCGTTGAGGATGAAAAATCCTTCTCGGGCACCGTGTAAACCATCTCCAATCTCTTGGTTCTTCTGTCTTTATTCATCAAGCAAAAATCGAAAAAAATGAAAGAGAAAAACAAGGAGAGGTGGCCGGTCTAATTGACGGGGGGCGAGCACGTATAGGGATGAATACAGTTTGGTTTGGTTTGGTTTGGTTTCCATTGATTGGGGCTGCTCGTCAAAGGGTGGGGGGGGTGGTACACCATCTCCATCTCCATCTCCATCTCCATCATTACCCCCAGCTCTTCCTATATATTCATTCGTGAAGAGAAACAGGAAAAGCCAGGAAACCCAGTAAAACTAGAACACAAAAAAGGAGAGAGAGGCTTGGTCTGTTTCTTGACAGCTTGTACGTGTGGGGATGGATATGCTTTGGTTTGCTTTGGGTTGAT
>JAABUQ010004602.1_pt1 | contig 23311 bp, 4 predicted proteins | sample 5560001 | NCBI WGS metagenome assembly JAABUQ01 (sample SAMN10711888, study PRJNA513371) | rock metagenome | isolation source: Antarctica rocks | place: Antarctica: Victoria Land, Finger Mt nord | collected 2015-12-18 | reverse complement strand
GGGTTGGCATGTTGGCCTTCTTCTTTATCTTTTACTTCTCCATGATGGTGTCGTGGAGGATGAACACGAGCTGAATGTGGCTGTTGCATTGGCGTTCAGCGTCTGTGATATCGAGCACGGTGGTGTTTGGGATTGGGAAGGGTGGAATGACTTTTCTTCTCTGGAATGGAGAAGTGGGTGTGGTCTTATATAATAAGCGTGCACCAGCACTTACCGAGCAGCTGACGAGGTGAGCTGGAAACCAAGTGCGCTGGGTATGTGGTTGGAATCAGCTGTATATTGCAATGATAATGACAGGAAATCTTGTGTTCTCTGAGACTCAAATTGCAATCTCGGCTTGGGCAATTTAACACCATCTTAATGCGAATTTCATCGACCTTCGCCGCGGTTCGAAATGGGCGTGGAAGATGCCCAGATCAAGAGCGAGTGGAGAAAGAGATAAAATAACCTCTTCTTCTTCTTTCCCGGAACAGACACAACCTTAGGAAAAGTAGCCATATGCTCCTCCTTCGGCGTTGACCCTCCTAGGATAGCTGACAGCCTCTAGGATCCATCCCATCTCGATTCGAGCAACAACTCCTTTGCCCGGTCCAACAAAGCTTTCCCCTCATCACCACAAGTACATCCCAAAGTCACAGCTCTCGCCCAGTTATTTCGCTTTGCTTCAAGCAACTCTCAGCCATCTCAAGCATCTACAGCCCCCTCTTTCGTCTTTCTCTTCTTTCTCTTCTTTTCTTCTCCCTCAACCCCATTGGCCTCGGCTTCACCCTTCCGTTTTTTATCTTTCTTATCTTTCTTAGCATATTTGGTCCGATCAGCAAGCTCGCCCTCGCCATCACTTTTTTGGTCAGAGGACGAAGACTTGTGTTTCTTTTCCTTGGGCTTCTTGGGGGAGTCTGCAGTACCGGCCTCAGCTTTGTCCCCAGAAACCCCAGAAGCTGCAGATGCAGTTGCCCCCTCAACGATAGCATTGGCAGCTTCGTCGCCCTCAGATTCCCGCTTCCGCTTCTTCTCCTCTTTCCGCTTCCGCTTCTCTTCTCTTTCTTTCATGCGCACGTCGACTTCGCCGCTGATGTCTTCGAATGCTCCACCCGAGGGTAGAGCGCCCTCGTGTTTCCTTTTGGACTTCTTATATTTCTTGGCTTCGACTGATTCAGGTGGCTGGGGAGATACAGCTCGCTTTGAAGATGTCATGCCTGGGAGATTGACAGGCGTGGGATTGGTGTCAATAACGAAATACGGGTTTTCGCCTTCCGGCACAGCCTCCGGGGCCGCAGCCTTGGAAGCTCTGAAAGCTTTGACCGTGTCCTCGGTGATCATGTTCCTCTCTTCGAAGATCTTTTTCCGCTCTGCACGCATTCTTTGCTTGTACTTCCCCGGGACATAAGGGTTCTTTGCAGGACCGTCAGGATCGGAGCCTGAGCCGCTTTCCCTTTCTCGCTCCTTCATGGCTTCCCGCATAGCGGCCAAGGTATTCCGCATTATACCCTTCGACTGGCCGGTTTTGTATTCCATAGGTCCCGTGTCGATTTCTTCACCGCGGGCTTTGGCTTCCGCGACTACGCGACCGAAATCTTCGGCTGCTTTGCCATATTCGTGGTCGGCGGGGGAGTAGCCTGGATACATTGAGGCAGAGGAGACTCCAAGGGGGACTCGTTCGCGTTGGTTGGGTGGGGGTACCTGGATGTGATTAGCTACCATTCAAGGCTGCAGGGTCGGACGGTGTATACAAAGTTCCTCGCTATGGACTTTGCCTCACCAAGCATTCTCTTGCACCTATCCACAACGGCTGTGATGGTGTCCCAATTGCCTGTTCCTGGCTGCGTGTGTTTGCGGACCATGTCGGTCATTTTAAGATGACCCTCGATCAATGAGACGTGATGCTTGAAGATCTATGGAGAGTTCAATAATGAGACAAGTGCCAAGTACGGGGGTTCCTCACCTCTGGCCAAGGGATGTGTCGGGCTGGTGGTGGTCCTCTTCCAGTCCACCGCTTGGGGCCACCCCGATAGCCACCGCCTTGTGTTTCGGGGCCAGGACCATATTTGGTAACGCGCTCTATCTTATGTAGTATGGTATCGGACATTTTGATTGAAAAGGGGAGAGAACCTTTCTGTGTAGACTTTTACGTTGTGAGCCTCGTGAGCAAAGAGAAAAGAATTTCTGTTTATCCCACGTTCGGTCGATTTGAGGTGTGGGCTAGACTGTATTGAGACTAGCTCACTTTACACATACCCCGACACGTGGGTGACAAAAATGCTCATAACTAGGCCAATTCGGGGATGGCTGCCTCTTTTACCAGTCCCAGTTATAACACTTATTTTTTTTATATAAAAGTATTAATAAATTGTTTATATAAATAGTTATAATTATTCCTTTATTATTAATAAAAATAAATTAATTTTTTTAAAATTATTTCAATTATATTTTTTTAATTTTATTATTAATATTTTTCTTTGTTCTTTAAATAATTATTTAAAGTTATATAAAGCTTTTTCTAAATAATATATATTATTTATATTGTTAATATATTTATAAAATTCTTTTATTTATATTTCTTTTTTAAAAAAAATTAATATTAATATTAAAAAATTTTATTTTTATATTATATTTTATTTTTAAAGTTAAAAAAATTTTCTAATTTAAAATTTTTGTAATTAATAAAAAAATATTATTATAATTTATTTCCTTTATTTATTCGAAACTTTTAATAATTTATTAAAATTTATATTTAATAATTTTGTTTTTAATATTAAATTTAATTAATAATATTTATTTTTTTAAAAATATTTTATATTTTATATATTAATAATAATTTTTAACTTTTTATATTCTTTTAAATTTTATTATATTAAATTTTAATTAAAATATTATTTTCTATTATTTTTTATTAATTTTTAAAAAAGATAATATTTTTATTTTTTATTTTTTATTTTTTAATCTTTAATAATAATAATAATAATAATAACAATTATTATTATTATTATTATTATTATCGCCCCTTTATACTTTGCTAATACGACTTTAATAAGTATTTTATTATTTATTTATTTATTTATTTATTTATTTAATCTTTTCCTTTTATATTTTCTACCATTTATATATATAAAACCTTTTAATTCCCTTAATAATTTTTTTATTAATAATTCTATTTTCTTTATTCGCTTTTGTTTTATTTTATTTTATTTTTTTATTTTATTTTTTTATTTTATTTTTTTATATTATATATAGTTTCAAATTCGCTTTTTATAAATTATAAATTATAAATATTTTATTTTATATATTATTTATTAATTTTATAATAACTCTTTTTATTCTCTTATCTTTATAAGCTTAACGCGTTATAAATATTATATTTATTGAATATCATAACGTAATAGTAACATTATAGGAGGCTGAATTGGTATTATATATAAAATATATATATAACGTATATATATTTATAAGGTTATAAGTTCGAATCTTATTATCCTTAACTTATATACCAACAACGGAAGATTTATAATAAAAAAATATAAAAATGTAGAACGAATTTTCAATAATATAAAAAACATTAACTAATATACGGCAAGGAAATCGTAATAAAATAATAAAATTTTAAGCAAAAAATAACAGATTTTGTATAAGCTTTAACAAGTATTATATCGAATATAAACTTAAAAAAAAAAGTTATATTTATTTGATTAATATTTTATTTTAATTTTTTTGTTTTCTTTAAGTTTCGGATTTTTATTTAACAAAGGGAAATAACAACTTTATCGTTTTTATTAATTTTTAATATTTATTTAATAAGAAGGTCCGGTAGGGAATTTTTTATATATATTATATTATTATTATATTTATTAATAACTTAAGGGTTAAATTCCTTAATTAAGAATCTTTATTTAAAAAAGAATTATGTATATTTCAAAAAGTATTTTAAATATTTTTCGTTAATAAATATATATTTCCTTTTATTTTATTATTACTTTTATTAATTATTGGTTTTTTTAAAATTATTTACTTCCCTTTGTAAAAGATAAAGAAAAAAAATTAATAAAAATAAAAATAAAAATAAAAAGCTTTGTAAAATATTTATATTTATATTTTACTTATTTAATATATACCTTTTTATTACAAAATCAAGTTTTCTTTTTTTATATTTTTTATATATTTTTTTTAATTTTATTAATATTTTCCGTTTTTTTATATTATAAATTAGTTTCTTATATACAACCTTATCGAAAGCTTTTGCAATATTCAAATTAAAAAATATAATAATTTTTTTCTTATTACTTCTTTAAATAATATAAATCTTTTTTATTATTAATTTTAATATTATATTTACGTATTTATAACACCTTATACTTATTTATATTTCAAATAAAATATTATATATTTTCATTATATATTTTATTTATTTTAATATAATAAATTCCAAAACCTTTCTAAATGTATTTAATAAAGTTATTAGTTTATATATTTTAAGGTTTATATAATTTCCTTTTTAAAGCTTTTTAAAAATTATTATAATTATCGATTTAAATTATATTAATTAAATACTTTTATTTAAATAATTTCAAAACAATATCCGAATATACGGAATTATTATCAATAAAATATTTTTAATATTTTTTTTAATATTATATTAAGCTTCGATATTTTATTTAAAGAACCTTTTTTAATCGCTTTTATTAATTTTTTGTATTAATAATATTTCCTTTTTTATTAAATATAAATAATTATAACCTTTTATTTATTTTACCTTATTTATTTTACTTATTATTTGCGTATTATTTGCAACTTTTAAGAAAAAGATAATTAATTAATTTTATTTTTAATTTATTTTACAACCCGGAATAATTACATAAAGGATTCTTTTATATTTTATGTATTTTATTTAATTAATTTGAAATTAATTTTTTTATGTATTTTTATTATTTTTTCCTTTTTATTATTTGCTTTAATATATTCGTTTTAATTTCTTAAGAATTTTATTTGAATATATTATTTGCAAAATTTTTTTACTTATTTAATAATTTTTATATATTTTCCAATTTAATATAATTTAATATATAAATTCGGTTTAATTTACAATATTAATATTTCGATTATATTTTTTATAATATTATTTTATTTTACTATTTTAAATTCTTTTTTATTAATTTAAATAGTATTTTTGTAAATTTATTTAGAAATTTTTAATTTTAATTTTTTTTAAATTTATTTTTAAACAAGTTTAAGGAACTTTAAAAATATTTAAAATAAATATTATTTTTATTAATAAATAATCCGAAGAATATTCGATATTTTATTAAATTTAATAAATTACCATTCTATTTGTTAATATATTTATTATAAATATTTTTTATAACGATCTTTTTAAATATTATATTAACGCTTTTTATAAGTTTAATTAAATTATCAGCTTTTATATATTAATAAAAGTATAAAAAGTTATATTATAATAAATAATATAAATTAAAGTTTTTATATATTAAATAAGCTTTTAGCTTTTTTAAAATAAGTTTAAAAGTTAAAAAGTTTTTTATTTCTTATATATTTAAAAGAATACTTTCGTTTTAATTATTATAAGTTTTATTAAAATTAAATTAACTTCTCAAAAATAAATTATAAATTTTACATATATAAGTTTTTTAATCTTATTCTTCCTTAAGCTTTTTTAATTATTAATATCGATTTCTTTATTAATATAAAAGTAAAGCTTATTTTTATTATTTATTATATAAAAATTATTTAAACGGGGGTTACATAACTTTTTATTAAATAAGTTCTTTTATAATTATTATATATCCAATATATCATATTCTTTTATATACGGTTCTTTTAATAAAATGATTATTATTTTATTTTTTAACTTTTATATATCATATTATAATATTTATAATATTTAATTATTCAATATTAATTATTTATTAAAATAATTTTTTTATTAATTATATCTTTTATAATAATATCTTTTTAAATACTCGTTGCTTCGGTAATAATAAATATATTTCTTTTTTTTAACCTGTTCCTAATTGATATTTCGTTAATATTCTTTAAGCTTTTTTAATATTATTAATTAAAAAATTTATATATTAAATAAATACTCCAGTTTATTTATAATTTTCTTTTTCTTATTTCCTTCGATTATTTATATATTTAAATTTTCTTTTTAAAAAGCCGTTATTTATACGTTTTTTATTATATATATCGGGATAATATAACATTATAGTTTATTATATAAAAATTTATTAGGCTTTTTTTTATCTTTTTATCTTTTTATTTTTTTAATTATTTTTTTAATTATAATTCATATATATTTTTATATTGTATAATAGCCGCTTTTAAATTATTAATTTCTATTAATTAATACGTATTTATATATTTTTAGTTAATAATTTTTAACATAATATTCGTATATTTCTTCTTTTTCATATTTAATATTTATATAATTATATTTTAAATATTCAAAATATTATATAAAACGTATGTTTTTAATTTTTAATTTTTAATATTTTAATATTTTCGTGTTATGTTTTTATTTAATCTTATAATTAATTAATCTATTCGTTATATAAACGTTATTTATTTATAAAATAAATAAAAAGTATTTTTATTTCTTAAAGGGTTTTATAATTTATTTTATACCTTTAATTTCTAATTTATTATATATTAAACTATTTTCCGTTTTTATTTTTATTATTCTTATATTTTATTCGTTGATTAAAATATCCGTAACCTTTATATTATATATTATTATTATATAAGTTTTTCTTTTAATTTTCCTTTTTTCGTATATTTTTCTTATTCAATATTTATTTTATTCGAAGGTTATTTAAGCTTTATCCGAGATAATTTTAAAAGTTATTATTTTTCTTTTATATATCTTTGTTATTATAATTAACTTACGATATTTTTATATATTATCCCCGTTTTAAATATATATTTTATAACTTCTTTTATTAATATATTTTTAATTTTTAAAATATTTTCCGTTCTTAATATTTTTATAATAACTTTTAACTTTTTATTTAGTTAATATAATAAATAAAATTATAAATAATTAATAAAATAATAATATATTTAATTTGAATTTTTTTTTTAATACTTATTAATTTGAAAAAAACCTTTTTATTATTATTAAATTCAAAATTATTTAAAATTTATTCTTTTATCTAAAACTATTCTAATATTGTAATTAATATTATAAATACGATGTTATTCGTATAAAAAACGAAAAAGGATTTTATTAATTATTACATTTCTTAAAAAACTCAAAATTCTTTTATTATTAAAAAGAATAAATTTTTATTAAATTTTAAAAATTTAATAATAATATAATTAATATAAACTTTATTAAAAGTTTATTAAAAAAATAAAAATAGAATAAAATAATATTAATATTAATATTATAAAATTATAAAATTTAAAAGAATTTAAAAAAATTATCGGATTCAATTAACAACTTCTTTAATTATTAAATATATATTATAATATATTATAATTGTTTTTTCAACGTTTTATATTTATATTATTAATTTAAATAATAAAATAAATATAAAATAATAACAATTTAATATAATAAAGTTAAAGTTTAATATTTTATAATTAAAATAATAATATATTATTTTAAATATAACTAACAATTAAAGCTTCAATTAATATTATTATTTACTTAAAATAATATAATTGAATAGTAAATTTAATCAATTGATTAATAATTAAACGAAATTTATATACCAATTGTAATAGTTAATATATTAATTTAATTAATTGGTTAATCAATATATATTGAATTAGCAATTTAGTTAACAATTAATTATTTAATATATTAATAGAAGTAGTTAATTAATTATTTAATTGAAAGCCCAATTACTTGCAATAGTATATTAAATAGTTATTTACTTAAAGTTGCTTTTGCTCCCCTTAAACAACTCCTTTTAAACGGTCCTTTTTAAACAGTTCCCTTTAAATAATTCTTTTTAAATAGCTTCTTTTAAATAGTTCTCCGTAAATGCTCCCTTTAAACAGCTTTTTTTAAATAATTCTTCTTAAACGGCTCTTCGGATTTTACAACGGAGATTTTTTCTATTTTTACAATTACTTTATAATCGTTCAAGGGGGGGTTATTTAAAGAAATTATTTAAAAAGAATAAGGGAATTATTTAATAAAAACTATTTAAAAAAAGTTATTTAAAGGAAGCTGTTTAAAAAGATATATTTAATTAACGATATATTATTATTTATATAATTAGTAATTGCTTTATTAATTAACCTTTTACCTATTTAAGTTAATTATATACTTAATCGTTGAATAATTAATTTAGTCAGTTGATTGATAGTTCAGCAGCATTGGTGCGTCTACTGCCACACAAGCATAACACGGATGCAGAATGGTATTCAACCTCGGCCAAAGCCTTGTACGCCTTTCGCTGTCGCGCACTGCAGAATACCCATCACATATTAATATGGATTCACGCGATTCTGGAAGACTTACCTTGAGGAAATATCGCTTTGGAGTTCAGTCCGGCAGAATGACTGAGACCTTCGCGGTCTTCGTCTAGGTAGAGATGCCACAAGATTCTGCAGAAATTACTTTCGTTCCGCTGGGCATGACTGCGACAACAGCCTTGTGGACAGGAAAGTCTCCTTCGATTCCCGACTTCCACTTAGGTGAGTCTGACATGGCTGGATTATGCCGGAGTTAGTATGTTTGGAATGCAAACGTAGAACGCTTTTGATTAGTCGGTGACCTTATACCGAATTATCTTTGTACACCCAAGTGGCGATTCTGGCAAGTTAAAGGGTACGTTGCAAGCAAACTTTTCGGAGCTGCGCGCTCTTGAGCCCCCGGGAAAATGGTTCTTTGACTAAATTAGTGTTGAGAATAAAATCTAAAAATATAACCACACCCTAGAATTACTTATTCAATTATATAATCCAACAATTAGCAATACGTACAAGCGCGGGTTACAGTTGGGCCAGGGTAGAAAAAAGTTGGGCCGGGGTAGAAATTAGCCGGAGCTAGTTTTGTGTAATTCCTACTCTTATTAAACTTTTGATATATATTTTAAAAATATATTTAATATATACTCCGGATTTAGTTTGAAATATCAAATTTCCTTAATAATTTTTAATATATGTTGAGTATATATTAAATATATATTCGAATTCTTAAATTTATTTATTTATTTTTTATAAATATTAAAATTTTATTAATTCATAATAAAAGTTTAATATATATTAAGTATATACTTAATATATATTAAATATTAATAATAATAAAATATTTCAAACCAAATCCGAAGTATATATTAAGTATATATTAAGCATATACAAAAGATTTAGTTAAAATAAAATTTCTAACCTAGCCAAGGTTGCGTCGGAGTTGAGTTTCTACCCTATCCGAAGATTTTTCTACCCCTGCCCAACTGTGGGCCCAAGCAAGCGTCACGAGAAGAGGGTGGGGTGGGGCAACAGCGATACGTTTGTCAGGCCAGCTAGTGTGAATCAAGAGAATGGAAGTGACCCGATTCGAAGTCAGCTGCAGGGGGGACTTTTGCTCTAGGGATTAGCGGCAAAATTCATCCACCAACCCCCGAGCCGCAGGATCATTGATCGCATCCATCGGGTCAAAGCTTAATGCCACTTGACCAGGCAGGGCCTGACAAGGAAAGGTCGGAGGGTTCTGCCAAAGTACTCTCAGCCTACAGACTAATGAAGGCGACGAATAGAAAATGCGGGAAAGACCAGAAGTGAAATGAGACTCTCTTTGATTCGACCAATTAGATAGGCTAATACGGAGGATGATACCAATAGTTTTGGTTTGCCCCTAAGCAGGGGTACCGAAATCGCTACCCTCGCTACCCCTTAATCTACAAAATAAACCAAATCCCTTTAAATTCTTTATCTATTACGCCTCGGCGATATATTTATTATTTTTATTTTTTATTATTAATATTTGCCCTGCGGCTTATTAAGTTATTTTGAATTTATAATATTTTTTAATATTTTTATAAATAATTTTAATAATTTTAATTCTTTTCTTAATTAATATATTATTTTTTAATTAAAAACTTTTTATATATTTTCAATATACTTTTTTCTTTATTAATGAAATATAAAATTTTATATTATTAATTTTTCTTCCTTTTTTTTTTATATTTATTATTATTTTTTAATTTAATAATTTTTTTAATATAATATAATATATATTCAATCCAATTCTAAATATGTTTTTGAAATAAATTATAAAACTAATAAATTTTTTAAGTTTTCGTTAATAATATTTTTATTTTCGGAACTCCTTTGCGAATTATATATTTTATTTATTTATAATTAATATAATTTAATTATATTAAAACTGAAGGAATTATTATATTAATTAAAATATAAAATATTAACTTTTTAGAAAATTTAATTTTAATATTTTAAAATATATAAAAAACTTTATTCTTTTATATTAATATATTTAAACAATTAGTTTTATATTTTATAATAAATAAAATTAACTTTTTAATTAAAATAATTATTTAATATTAATATCAATTTATTTTGTCTTTTTTATTATTTTAGATTATTATATTATATTATTTATATTAAAACTTTATATTTATTTTATATATATTAATTTTTAATTTTTAATTCTTCTTTATTTTAAACTTTAACTCCTAATTGATTTTATTTAAGAATATTTTATATGTTTTTTTTATTATAATTTAATTTTTTTTCAATATAAAATAGTCCCTTCTTATTATATAAGAAAAAGCTTTTTTAATAATTCCGAATAATTGATAGTTAATATCTTTTTATAAAAGATTTTTATATTTAGATTTTTCCTTAATAAGCTTTTAATATTATAAATATTTTATTTATTTAAATTATTTTTTTCTAATTTTTCAAAGCTTAATAATATATTTTTAAAACAAATTAATATTGAGTTTCTTTTATAATTATAATAAACTTTAGCTTTTTAATTATTTTGTAATTATATATATTATTATTTTTTAATTCGAAAAATAATATCAAAAGAAAGAAATATTTTATATTTTAATATTATTATAAGCTTCTCTTTTCCGTTCCTATTTTTTTACATTAAAATTCTTTAATACAAAATATATTAAATTAAAATATAATTAGCAGTTTTTTAGCACTACCAAATTTTTTTTTGTTTTAAGTTCCTGTTTAAGTAGGGCTTATATAATAGACTTATATAAATAATATAATTTTATTTAAAGCTATTTTTAAAGATTTTTATTTTTTATTTTTTTTAAAACGTTGATTGACCGTAAAGATATAGTTATTTTAAAATAAAGATTTAGTTCCTAGCCTTAAAAAAAGCTTGGCAAAAAAATTTCTTAATAAAATCCTGCTAATTATATTAATTATATTAAACGTAATTGATTAGAAAATCGACTTGCTAAAATCTATTTAAGATTTTTCCGGATTTGCTAATATACTAATAAAGTCATAACTTTTAACTATTTAAAAAATATTTAAAAAACTTATTATTCTTATTTTTATTATTTTTATTATTCTTATTACTTTATTAACTTTTATTTTAATTGTTTAGCTTATTAATTAAGGAATTATATATATAATTTAAGCAATATTAAACCAAGCTAATTCCCACAATTCTTACGACTGATACCCGATTAGGCTTAGATCGACCCTAGCCCTAGGCGTGGTACCGAGTACCCCTGCTTAGCGCAGACCAAAACTATTGGTGTCATCCTCGGTATAGCTTATGTATTTGATTTATTAACTACTCTACCTGTAGCATAGAGTGTCCCCCATGATCGAGCTCTCTTTGCCCTTCTCTAAGCATTCAAAGTGGGAGATTGCTCCTTGGCTTGCCAAGCCGCTTTACTACTACTCTTGGGAATAGCCCCTCTACACTAATTATGCAGTGCTGGGGCCAAACAACCTCATTGGCGTATTTTGCCATCCTCGACGTCATGTTATGCAACCATCTGCCCGAACCGTCTGCATTGGTTGGTGCCCATAATCCTCACTCAAGTCCGTGGGGTTTCTAACTCATACACTTGCAAGAGGCAGCCTAATCGGCTTCTCCACTGCACAGACCGTCAGCATATTCTCAACTACGCACATGACGACAAATATGGCTATCTTAATCTAAGGTGACTGGCCCTGGGATATCAAGTGCCTTGTCATTTTGCGAATCATGGTGAGTGACCAATTACTATCGAAAGAAATGGAAGTGATTGATCTCTCATTGTCACCGGGTAGTTCTCTAAGCCTTTCAGCTTCAGAAGGAAAAGCAGTGATGAAACTCGTCAGCCTAGATTTCAGCGGACCATATCAAAGTCTCAAAAATCGGCCTATAGAACTCCCCAAAGAGAGAGTGATCATTCTCCGAGAGGCGGAAAATCTGATACCGGATCCCTTGGCCTGAGTACTATATATACACCGGAAAAGGGTCACAACGCGGATATTGTCTTCATACACGGTCTAGGAGGAGCTAGTCGAAGAACCTGGTCAAAAGACGAGGATCCGGAGCTGTTCTGGCCGCTAAAATTTCTCCCCTTGGAGCCCGACATCTGCTCAACGAGAATACTTACCTTTGGATACAATGCCAATTATCGCGCCGCAGGCAAAGTCAGCATTTCCGTACTAGACTTCGCCAAAGACCTGCTTTTCGACCTCAAGTATTCTAAGGGTGAGCAGAAGGAAGGCTTGAACATAGGAAGCGTAAGTGAACTGAGTATTGGGATACCATATAGTACTCATACGTATCCAAGGTGCCCTTGATTTTCGTGGTTCACAGTATGGGAGGGCTTATAATCAAGGAGGTAAAGCCGTGTGCTGATCGATTTGGGAGTACGCTGACAGCATGCAGGCGTACCTGCAAGGTCAGCATGATCCTGAATATGAATCTATCATTAAGGCTGTCTCTGCAATCATATTTCTCGCAACCCCACATCGTGGCACGAATTTGGCTGAGTTACTGGACCGCATCTTGCGATCCACTATGTTCAGTAGCTCAAAGAAATATGTGTCGGAACTCACCAAAAACTCATTTACACTGCAAAAGCTTAATGAGCAGTTCCGCCATATTGCTCCAAAACTCGACATCGTTTCTTTCTATGAAACACAATCTACTGCGATCGGAACTAAGAAATGCCGAATCGTGAGCACTCAGTGGCCAAGAACATCTTGAGCCCATGCTGACATCTCTCAGATAATACTGGAAAAGGATTCATCTGTTCTTGGTTATCCCGGAGAGACCTCCAAAGCATTAAATGCGGATCACCATAACATTTGCAAATACTCTAGTCCCATAGATCCCAACTATATTGCCGTCAGGAATGTTCTTACGACACTGATCACTAAAACGATCATGACAAACCGGCAGAATACGTTGCCTTTATCCAACCGCAAGGAGTCCCATGATTTGAAATGCCTCCTGGCCATCACAAGTCTGCCAGATATAGACTATATTTTTTTCCGTGACCAGTGGGCACCAGGAACTAACGAGTGGATCCTCGAGGAGCAGGATTTCATTAAATGGTTACGTGCTCAAGAGTCAGCTCACTCTATCCTCTGGATACATGGCGGGCCGGCAACCGGCAAGTCAGTGTTATCTTCATTTGTTATCAACAGCCTCGTGGAGCGTCATTTCTGCTGTCAATACTTTTTCATAAGATATGGCGATCAGAAGAAACGCACTCTGAGCTTGTTGTTGCGCTCGATCGCGTACCAAATAGCACGATGCGTGCCCCGGTTTCTTCGAAGTATCCTTAGCCTTGTGGAAGAAGCTATCGATTTCGGATCCGCAGATCCCAAGACTATATGGGAACGCATATTCAAATCCATACTGCTCAAAATGACTCATGATCAACCATTTTACTGGATCATAGATGGGCTTGATGAGGCCGACAATCCCCGGGCGATTATTAGGCTGCTCTCTGACATTTTGTGCTCATCTACACAGATAAGGATCTTGCTCGTAAGTAGAAAGACTCCGGAGATAGTGACTGCCTTTCAAAGGCTCCCAGAAGTGCTCAATCCAAGGCTAGTAAGTATCGAAGGTAATCTACAAGACTTGTGCCGTTACATAGGTGAAGAGCTCAGCATGTCCGGTAGTACCGAGTTCAAAGAGAGTGTTGTGCAGCGAGTAGTAAGCGGAGCACAGAACAACTTCCTTGTAAGTACTATGAGGATTTTATCACTCGGCCAAATAGCACTAATTTCTTAGTGGGTTCGACTTGCAGTAGACAAACTGAATACGTGTCATACGGAAGCCGATGTTGAGCTCGCCCTTCGACGGCTACCAATCGGCATGGAAGCCTTGTACGATCGCATGGCATCAGCGATCGTGCAAAATCTATCCTCAACAGATAAGGCATCAGCATCTACCATTTTGGAGTGTGTGACGTGCTCGCTGCGTGTGTTGACAGTCGCGGAGCTATCTGAAGCCTTGCGTGAGGATGCTTCAAAAATGCTGGATTTTCAGCGATCGCTCGTTGACCTGTGCCATGGTTTTGTTGTCATAGATAATGGGGGTAACATTGCCATGATCCACCAAACTGCCCGCGAATACTTGCTCAGCACTCAAAACCGCCCTTTCCGCATTGACAAGGATGTCGCCCACAGACAGATGTTTCTGAGCTGTTTGCGAAGTCTTATGGCTGTTGGTCTTCGAGCAAAGGTCAAGGGTACCCAGCAACCCCATTTTCTTGACTATGCAGCTAGATCATGGTCTTCGCATCTGGCTTCATCTCCACCTGATTGTGGGCAAGTAAGAGAAGTCCTCAAACCATTTCTAACCGGCAACTGGATTTTAACGTGGATCCAAGTCCTTGCGACGAGCGGACAGCTGCATGTACTCATTCAAGCGTCAAAGCATCTGTCAATATATGCCACCAAACAAAAGGTGTATGACGGAATATGGGGTGAGGAAGACCAACATATCGGTTGGCAAGAACTTATTGAGAGTTGGTCCGAAGACTTGGTAAAGATCGTGGGAAAGTTTGGCAGGATTTTGCGAGAGAATCCCGAATCGATCTACAAACTCATTCCGCCATTCTGCCCCCTAAATTCTGCAATTTATCAACGATTCGGAAAGCCAAAAGAGAAGAGCCTCTTGATATCAGGTATATCAACCGAAAACTGGGATGACTCACTTGCGCGCCTGTCACTCGAATTTGGTACTTATGCTACGTCCATTTTGGCTGCTGGAGCTCAAATTGCTATCCTCGTTCCTTCCGGAAGCGTAGTCCTCTATGATTCTACCGTTCTTGAGCAAGCGACTTCAAGTCCCATCAAGCATGGAGAACGCATTTACAGGATGGAATTGAACAGTACTGGGACCCTGCTTGTTACACATGGCTATCTGACGACGAAAATCTGGGAAACCTCCTCTGGAAATTGCACAGTGTCAGTCAACAACATCGAGTCTCGACCTCGGCCGCTGGCCATACTTTTGATGAACGACAGTACTATGCTTATTGTTGGCACAGATGACAGACGGATCAGATCGCTCGACTTGACTCAAATGGAGCCTACCTGGCAGCTTGTGGCGGAACTTGAAGAACCAGAGCTTGAGGGCCACTTCTTAAACTCGTCAAATTATATGGCTCTGAACAAAGACGCAAGCCTGATTGCTGTGGCCTATCGAGGCCATCCACTTTCAGCATGGGAGACTGATGGACCAGTACATATCGGTCATTGCTGGCGAGAACGAAAAGAGGTTGCCAGAGGCGAAGTAATTGAAGCTGTCTGGCACCCTCATCATCCAGAGGTCTTGGGGCTCTATATCGAGGGCGTAGTCTTCAAATGGCGACCGTACGACGAGGAGACTGATGAAGTAGCCACGGGGGCATCAAGGCTCGCCATTAGCAGGGATGGGAATCTCTTCACAACGGGCGATGTGCGAGGAACGGTGAAGGTGTATACGACCTCCGACTTCGGTCTTCTATATCAGCTATCATCCGAGGACACTGTGCTTGGCCTGACTTTCAGCCCTGATTTACGTCGTTTCTATGACATTCGAGGTAATTACGGAAGCGCTTGGGAGCCGAATACTTTGATGAAATATGCAGAGCAGAGGGGTAGAGATGTCGAGAGTTTGAGTGAGACAGACAGTGTCGCCCAAGCTTCCATGACGTCCGAAAGCGTTTCTGGGAGGATTGATTCCATAACAGTCATTGCAAGCTCGCCCGTCGGTCGCTTTTATTGCTATGGTACAGAGAGAGGAACGGTCCGTCTACGAGACATCCAGCAAGGGAAACTCGACGAACTTCATACATCCAAAGGGTTTTTGAGCATCGAGCGGATGAGCTGGAGCAACGATGGACGTTTTCTTTGCTTCTCGGACTCAAGCAATAAGATTTTTGTCATCTTGATAACTTCCAAGGCGAGCAGATCAATTCCCCTTTTCGAAATGAAGGCCGAGATACCCATCAACAGCAATACTACCGACCCCATTCTTCAGCTATTATTTCGGCCGGACTCGAGCCAGCTTTTGGTCTGCTCCTCATCAAATATTCGAGTAATCTCACTAGAATCGTACTCAATACTGGATTTCTCGGAGTTTCGTACAGCCGAGTGCAAATGGATCACTCATCCTCATGACGAGTCTCTGATCATGGGTGTTGGACCAGAAGCCATTCATGTACTGGATTGGACGTTGGCTGAACGTCAGATATACAATCTTGCATCTCCAAACTCTCAACGGAAGCCAGCGAACCCAAACAGCCGCCATAGCCAGAGCACAGTGGACCGTGTCCTTGTCACTCAAGACAAAAGGCACCTGTTAGCTCAGATGTCTCCACCAAACAAGCACTCCAAAGAAAGAACATTCTTTGTCTTCGAAAGCTCTTGGTTCAAAGCGCCTGATGCTGCACCAGCAACTGAGGATCCCTACCAAGCGGCCCAATCAAAACTACTTTACCCGTCTATTCTGCCTCAAGACCTATCCTGCCAAGTCATCTACGCCCTTTGTTTTCTTTCTCGCGATAACGTCATTGTCCTCTCCAGGAACTTTTGGGTCTGTTCTTGGCGACTTTCGTTTCATTCAGGTCTACCGACATCCTCCCCTTCTGCCTCGACCACTATTCTCACCAGTATGGCAATAACAAAAACATCCACATTGACTGACTCCGACTATCATCGTGGCAGAGCTGCTCGTAATCACGCAGACAACGTTCCAAAGCCTCTCTTCCCGTTGCCAGGCGACTGGATCAGCAGGGACTCTTTATCTCTGTGCAGTATCTGGCCTAAAGAGAGGTCTCTGCTGTGTCCGAGGAACGGAGAGCTTGCTGTTGTTAGGTATGCGGCTTTAGTTTGATCTTGCTCAATCCCACCGTCGATGGTGAAAAGTATAGGACCAAAACTTGGCGCGATCGTAATACTTTTTTTAGAATAAGCTTTCTTACTTATCGTCACCTTTGACTTGGTCACTCACGCAAAAGAGACCGCACTCACAAACGACCCTCTTTCTGCGGGTGATGCAACATCTGTAATTACCCCATACGCAATCGAAAACGTGCCTGAAATTATCAGCAAAAACCCCAAATTTAGGACGTAGAGCATGCCAGAAATGGCAAGAGCTTGTACTACTCGAAGGTCTAGAAGCGCTGCATAAGAATTCGCCAGAATAATGGCGACATTGGCCCTCATGTAGAGACTCAAAGCAAGCCCATAGACTGGTCTTCGGCCCAGAACGTCAGCCGCATCACCAACCAAAGATGGCGCTATTGTTGCCACAGCCATATAGGAAGTAACGGTCAGGTTGATCTTATCAATTGAAACGGAGAATACCCCAGACAGCTGATGTATGGCAGGATAGTAGATGAAGCTGGTCAATGTCGAGAACCAAGCGGCGAACGAGACCATGGAGATGATGCACCATTTCTCAGCTCTGTTAAAGACAGAGTATCTCTGGATTCCTTCTTCTCTGTGACTCTCACTGGCTCCTTCGATGGACATTCTCCGTAAGCAGTACGCACGGTCCAAGGTGGTTTATTGCTCTCAGCTGTCTGAACTTACAGGCCGTACTCGGAATGACCCCCTTTGCAAAAGCCATTTGGGAAGGTTATTCGCGCTTAACCCCTTCTGAGACACGTACATGTGAGACACAAAATTTAGGAAGGTCAGCCGAGCCATATTTGCTAACACCCCCTATTTTGAGTGGGAAAAGGATCAAACTGATGCCATTCGAAATGACTGATTTACAAAGCAACGCTTACTAACCACGATTCCGAAGCTATTCAAAATCTTGGCGCAGATTCCGGTTCCACATCGCTTGCAATATCCATTAACCCCATTGACACCCTTCCTCCATCCCATAAGCATGGCCGCTCGCTTTATCTGTTTATACTCTATATTTACCGCGAGTTTAAGTTGATAAAATTGTTAAGTTGTTTGATAAACTTCTTTGCAAATCCTTCAACTTTGTCCCCAAACTTTTCTATTCTTCTTACTTTATGAATTAATAATAACATTAAATGTGAGGCTATACGCAGGTCTTGGCATTGCGTATGCGTTCTGTACGTGCTCCGGTATATAATTAGAAGCTATATTAGTACTAAGCCTATTATCGGAAGCCTCGGGGAATAAAACAACTTTATATTTATCTTGTTCAAAAGCTTTATTTTATTATTTTAAAAATCTTTTATTTTTTTAATAATAATTATTAATTCTTTTATCTTTTTAAAAGATAAAATTAATAGCAATTACTTATTTATTACGTTCTGCTTATATTTTATTATTATAATAATTATATTTAATTATTATATTTTATATTATTATTTATTATATATTTTAATAATTTTAACGGTTCTCCCTCCTAATACTACTTAAGATAAAATAATTAAATATAATATACGATTTTTATAACTGAATTATAATAAAAGCGGCTTAAATATTAATATAATTAATATAAAAATATTTTTAAAAAAAATTAAAAATAGAATATATTAAATTAAATTTGAAAATATCTATTTTAAATTATAATTTATAAATATAAAAATTAATATTTTCAAAAAATAATAATAGAATTTAAATATAAATATATAATTTATATAAAATAATTATATTTTATATATAATAATTATAATATTAAAAGAATTTTATATTAAAGATCCTTTATAATATAAGAATAAATTATTTAAGAATTTTAATAATTAATTTTAAAAATTAAGAAATTAAATATAATAAAATTTTAATTATTTTCTTAATAATATATTTAAAATTTCTTTTACAAAATTAAGTTTAAATAATATATAATCGGAATATATTTGGAATTTTAAAGAATTTTAAAAGGAGCCCTTCGAATATATTTTTAAAATTTTTAAAAAAATATTAATAAATTTAATTAAAGTTATATTATATTATAAGAATATAAAATAAAGGGAGTATTAATTAATTTATAATTTCAATATTTATCTTTCTAATATCGAAATATAAATAAATCTTAAATATAAAAAATGAATTATTAAAAAATAAATTTTTAATAAAAAATTATTATTTTATATTTATAATTTAATAAAAAGAATTAAATATTTATATTAATTTTATAATAAAAGTATCCTGTTTAAAATAATATAATAAAGTTAAATAAAATTCTTTAAAAAATATAATAAAATAATATATATATATTTTTAAAAATAAAATAACTTATTCTTTAAAGGATTAAATTATTAAACCGAATCGGTATTTAAAGTTGTTTAATAATAAATATTAAAGGGATAAATCGAAGAAAACTTGATTTTAACTTAATTATAAAATAAATAATAATATAAAAATTTCTTTTTATTATTAATAAATTTTAAATCGAAAATATAAAATATTTTAATAAAAATCTTCTTAAATTAATAAGAATAATTAAAATAATATATATAATATTATAACCGATTTATATTCAACGCAAAAAGGTAATTTTATTTAAAAAATTTAAAACTTATAAAAATATATTCTTTAAAAATAAAATATTTTGATTATTAGCTTTTAAAAAAAGCAATTATATAATAAAATTAAAAGATAAAGATTTTCTTTACCGGCTTATTTATAATCTTTTTAAACTAAAATTTGAAGAACTTTGTTAATATATTAATAATATAATTATATAAGAGATAATTTGCCTTTTAATATTATTAATAAAAATATTAATTATTTTTATATTTAAAAAAAATAATATTTCATAATTATATATTAATTATATAAATTTAATTAAACGATAATTAAGTTTCTCGGCTTTATAATATTTATATTTTTAAAGAGAATTATAATAATTATATAATAATTAATTTTAATATTATTTTATTAACTTTAATAACTTTTAAAGTTTATAAATTATTTTAAAAAAGTAAATCTTTTAACTAACTTATTAAAAGGTAATAAATGAAGTAAAAAGTTTAACAAATTTAAATAATTAAAAAATATTATATAAATATTTTATATTTTATATAAAATTTTTATATAAATATTTTTATTAATATATTTTAATTTCAAAAAAAAGATTTATTTAAAAACGGATATTTCTAAATTCGCTATTATTATAATATCATTATAATTATAAAATAATAAACGATAATATTTAATAGCTTTTTGGTTTAAAAAAATAATATTTATAAAATAAAATTATAAAATTTATAATTAAAAGTTATTAATTATTATTAATATATTTATATATTATTATTATTATTTTAATAAATTATAATAATTTAAAAGATTTTATAAATATTAAAAAATTAAGTTTTAAACAAATTAAATAGGCTTTAAATTTAACTGCTTATAATTTTAAAATTAATTATAAACTTAAGAAAATAAACTTAGCTAATATATTATTATAATACTTTAATTACGAAAGTAATTTTAATAATTTAAAATAATAATTATTAATATTTTAAACTAAATTAATTTTATAAAACAAAGGTTTATAAATAAAATATTTATATAATATATTTATTATAAAAATACTTTAAAAAACTAATTATATAATATTTATATTAAATTAAAAAGTTAATATAATTATAAAAATAATTTATAAAAATTATATTATTAAGATTACAAATCTAATTAAAGTTTTATAATAAAAGAATAATTTTATTAAAAATATATAATTAATTAATAAAGAATAAATAAAGAATAAATGAAATTTTTATTATAATATATAAAATTTTATTAATAAGATTTTAATTACTTAAGGATATTATTATATCTTAAGAGATAAAATATTAAAGCAAAAGCTTTTTAAACAGTATTATAATAACTTTTTAATTAAATATTTCGGAATAAAAAAATAATTTGAATTATTATAGTAGAAATATTAATAAAAAGATATCGTAATATATATAAAATATTATATTAAAATATAATAATATAAATTATATAAAAAGCTTTATAGCTTATTATAATTTAAAGGGCTATAGGCAAAGATTGCTATAAATTTTATTATTAATTTATTATTAAATAAGCGAAGAAGCTATATTTATAATATAATATAATAATATATTATATATTAATTAATGAGATTATAATAATTATAAAGCTTACTAATTTCTTTTTAAATATAATTATTAAATATAATTCTTTAAAAAATATAATATTTAATAAAAGATTTTTATTTATAAATATCTTTTAATCCGAATTATATTATTATTTTAGGATTAAAAAATATTTATTAATTATATTTTATTTTTAAATCGATAATATAATAGAACGGTAAAATTAAACCTTAAAATAATATTTATATAATTATTATAATTATAAATAAAGTAATTAAATTAAATTATTATTAATAATAAAATTTATTTATAATAATAATTATTATAAAAATTTTAAAATAACTTTATTTTTTATATATTATAATTATAATCTTATTATTCGTTTTGAAAATAAAATATTTAAGAATAAGTAAATATTAATAATAAAGGAAAGAATAAAAAAATTATAATTTATTTATATTAAATTTTAAAAAAATTATTAAAAAATAATAAAATATTAATAGAAATATTATAATAAGAAATATAAATTATAAATATTCTTTATAAATAGTTTAGTATTATTATTTATCAAAAACTTAAAATAAAAATACTTTAATAAAAAGTTATTTTATAAGTTTATTAATTTTTTCCGAGTATTTAATATAATCGGAATATAAGTTTACTATTTAATATTATTTAATATTTATCGAATTTATTTAGTTTTTTATATTTTATTATTAAATTTTTATTATAATTTATAAAAGAATAATTAAAAATATATATTACTTTTTAAATTAATAAATAATTAATAAGAATAGGAAATAGAAATATTATTAAAAAAATATTATTAAAAAAATATTATTCAAAAAATATTATATAGTATTAAATTAAATAAAAAGGTTAAAACTTAGAATATAATAAATAAATTAATAAAAAAAATATAGGAAATATTATAAAGAATATTTAGAACTTTAAAAATAAAATAAAAAAATAAAAAAATAATAATTTTATTAAATATAAATATATTTATTATAAATATTATTAAAGAAGCTATAAATATACCTTTAGGCTTTATAATTTTATTTCTTTTAATAATAATAATTTTTTTCTTTAATAATAAATCTCCTTTATAAAAGTTAATAGAAATTATATAAAATTATTAAATATAATAATTAAGGAAAATAAATTAATAACCTTTTTAAATAAATAATAAAAAAATCAAAAGTATTTTATAAAACAGCAAATTTATAGTAATTATTACGAATTTCTACCTTTGAAGTTTTTAATAACTTTTTTATATAAGTTATAACCTTAATAGCCAAAGGTTTATATATAAAATCCTTTAGCTTTATAACTTATAAGGAGTTATAATAGCTTTTAATAAGGATTACCTTAATAGCCTTTTTAATAAGGTTAAAAGTACTGATTTTAATATATAAAAATAAAATAGAAATGCAAATATAAAAGGTAAAAAGGAATTATATATTTATTAAAGTTATAATATTAAATATAATATTAAATATAAATAAGGAAAAAATATATTATATATATATTAATTATAAAATAAATATATAATAATAATATATAATAAAATAAAATAAATAGAATATTATAAAAATAGTAATAATATATTAAAGCTTATATTTATAGAAAATATAAATAATAATAAAATAATATTTATTTCAATTTAAAAGGTTAAATAAAAATAAAAAATATTATATAAAATATTTATATAAAAAACTATAGAATAAATATCGTTATATTAATAATAATATAATAGGAATATATATATATAAATTATAATATAATTATTATAATAATATTTTTATTATTATTAAATAAAAGGTTAATTATATTTAATACAAGAAATATTAAAA
>JAABUQ010004601.1_pt1 | contig 23313 bp, 26 predicted proteins | sample 5560001 | NCBI WGS metagenome assembly JAABUQ01 (sample SAMN10711888, study PRJNA513371) | rock metagenome | isolation source: Antarctica rocks | place: Antarctica: Victoria Land, Finger Mt nord | collected 2015-12-18 | reverse complement strand
ACGGGGATCGGCCGCCCGCCTCTCGCGAGGGGCCGGGCCGATCCCGGGTCGAGGGCCTGGGCGTCGGGAGGTGGGGGCGATGGTCGAGTTGTCCGAGACAGATCAACAATTGATAGATGCCTTGCTCAAGGGGCCCGTCGCCTGGCGGGCCCCCGGCGAGTTGGCCGCGGCCCTGCGGTGGGGCCTGGAGGAGACCCAGGACGTCCTCGCCGACCTCGACGCCGGGGGCTGGCTGGACGCCTGGGACCGCGAGGCCGACCTGGTGGTCACGCTCTCGGTCGCCGCGGCCTCGGCGCTCGGGGTCCGCCTGATCGAGGTCGGGGCGGACGAGGTCCCCCGCTGGGCCGGCCGGAACGATCCCGAGCCCCGCCCCCTCCGGGCCTCCGGCGTCTTCCGGGGCGAGCGAGCGGCCGGCCTGGAGCGGGTGGTCGACCGCCGGGCCTCCGTCGAGTGCGAGGCGGAGCTGTTCGAGCGGTGCACGGCTCCGGATCCCCCGGCCGCCGGGCGACGACCGCTGATCCCGACCGAGATCCTGCCCCGGCCGACCCGGCTGATCGGGACCGGGTTGGTCCCCTGGCCCGGCCCCGGCGACGGCCGCAAGGCGTCGTGCCCGGCCTGCCGCTCGAAGCGGCTCGACCCCTCGGCCTACTGCCTGTACTGCGACCGCTGGGGCCTCGACCACCTGCTCAGGGACGAGGACCCCCCCCGGTCGCGCCGGGTCCGCGACCCCCAGGCCGACGCCCGCCGGGCCGAGCTGGAGCGCCTGGGCCGCAAGGAAAAGCACAAGGAACGGCTCGCCGCGAGGGCCGACGCCGATCGGCCCGGTCGATCGGGCGGCCCGGGCCGAAGGTCTCGGGTCATGAACGATCCCGCCGGCCGGAGGCCGAGTTGACCCCGCCCGACATCGATCCTCCCTCCCCGGGGCCCTTGCCACCATGAGCTCCACGCTTCGAACGGGCGAGGTCGGCGCGATGGCCGGACCTCCGCTTCAATCTCTGGACTTGAAGGAGCGTTGCCTGGGCGACGCCCGGCTCGCGCTCGAGGTCCTGGCATCGTCCCGCGACGAGGCCGCGATTACGATGGAGGCGCTCGGGGGCCTGGCCGATCGGGCCGACCTCCGGCGGATGGCCTTCGAGGCCCACGGCCTGAAAGGGACCGCCGCGACCGTCGGAGCCTCGCCGTTCTCGGCCGCCCGCGGGGCGCTCGAAGTTTCGGCGAGGGCGGGCGACCTGGGCGGTTGCCGATCGGCCCTGGGCCGGGCCCGGTCGGCTTGGTCGGCTTCGCTGCCCGCCCTGGCGGCGGCGGCCGAGGGGGAGGTGGGCCCGTGAAAGTCCTGCTCGCCGAGGATCAGGCCCCGGCCCGGCTGTTCCTCCGCCGACTGCTCGGACGCCTCGACCACGACGTGACCCCGGCCGCCGCCGGCGACGAGGCTGGCGGATCGCCGGCCGGGAGCGGTTCCCGGTCGTGATCTCGGACTGGGTCATGCCCGGGCTCGACGGCCTGGAGCTCTGCCGGCGGATCCGGGGGCAGGACGGCAAGCCGTATTCGTACCTGATCCTGCTGACCTCCAAGCAGAGCCAACAGGACCGGCTCGAGGGGCTCAGGGCCGGCGCCGACGACTTCCTGGTCAAGCCGCCCGACGCCGAGGAGCTGGCCGTCCGCCTGGAGATCGCCCGGCGGATCCTCGCGGTGCGGGACGAGCTGGAGCGGCGGAACGCCCTGCTGGCCGAGCTCGCCCACTCCGACGGGCTGACCGGGGTCAAGAACCGCCGGAGGTTCCGCGAGGCCCTCGACATCCACTTCGAGGCCGGCCGGCGGCACGGGACGCCGCTCTCGCCGGTGATCCTCGCCGTCGACCGCTTCAAGTCTTACAACGATACCTTCGGCCACCCGGCCGGCGACGAGGTCTTGAAGGCCGTGGCGGCCTCGCTCCGCGACGGCGTCCGCCGCTCCGATGAGGTCGCGAGGATCGGCGGCGAGGAGTTCGCCATCCTCCTGCCCGACACCGAGGCCGACAAGGCCCGCGAGCTGGCCGAGCGGCTCGGGGTCGGCCTGGCCGGCCATCCCTGGAGGCTCCGCCGGGTCACCGCCAGCCTCGGCGTCGCCTCGCTGGGGCCCGGCGCGGCCTCTGCCGCCGAGCTGGTCGAGCAGGCCGACCGGGCCCTCTACGTCGCGAAGCGGGGCGGTCGCGACCGGGTCGTCCATCATCGCGACCTGGCGGGCCTGCCCTCGGTCCCCTCCGGACCGGAGGAGGATCGCGGATCCCAATCTGATGTTGACCGATCGGGGGGTCCGGGCTAGGTTCTCGGCCGGAATGCCCCCGAACTTGAGCCGGACAACGTCCGCTCCGCTGGTTTAAGGAGAAACCTCGCGATGGACACTCGGAATCGCGGCCGGAAACTGGCCGGGACCCTGATCGCTTCGGCCGCCGCGCTCGCCCTGTTGCCCGCCCTGAGCCACGGGCAGGGGGGGATCGGTAACTTCATCCGCGGCAAGACCGCCCCCGCCGCCCCGGCGCCGGCTCCCGCCCCCGCGGGCTCGGAGGAGAAGCCGACGTTCCAGGAAGTTTTGCTCCCGACCAATACCTCCGACCCGATCGCCGTGGTCAACGGCGAGATCATCACCCGCCAGCAGCTCGCCAACGAGTGCGTCGCGCGGAAGGGTCAGGAGATCCTCGACACCTTGATCGCCCGCCGCCTGATCGAGCAGGCGATGAGGGCCAAGAAGATGGAAGTCACCCCGATGGAGATCGACGCGGAGATCGAGCGGGTGGCGATGGAGATCGGCCACGTCAGCCGAGAGATCTGGCTGAGGACGCTCGACAAGGAGCGCGGGATCAGCCCGGCCACCTACGCCCGCGACATCATCTACCCGACCGTCGCGCTGCGGAAGCTGGCCGAGCCCCGGGTCCAAGTGACCGAGCAGGATCTCAAGGACGCCTTCGAGGCCAACTTCGGCCCCCGCCTCCGCTGCCGGATCATCATGACCGACCAGGTCCGCAAGGCCACCGAGATCTGCGAAGAGCTCCGGAGGAACCCCGGCGGCTTCGAGCGCGTGGCCAAGGAGCGGTCGCTCGACACCGCGTCCCGCTCGCTCGGCGGCCTGTTGGCCGAGCCGATCGCCCGCCACGCCTTCCCCCGGACCGTCTCCGACTCCGCCTTCTCCCAGCTCGTCGACGGCGACAAGGCCGACTCCAACGCCAAGCACAAGCCCAAGGACGGCGACGTCACCGGCCCGATCCAGGTCAACGACAACGCCTGGGTCATCATGAGGCGCGAAGGGGTCGACCCCGGCAAATCCGGCAGCCTCTCCGACCCCGCCGTCAAGTCGATGCTCCAGGCCCAGATGTTCGACGTCAAGCTCAAGGACGCGATCAACTCGGTCTACGAGGACATGAAGGAAGCCTCGTCGATCGACAACAAGCTCACCGGCATGGTCAAGGAAGGCAACGAGAAGAACCACGCCGACTACAAGTCGGGCATGGATTCCAACGTCAGCCTGATGAGCAACGCCGGGACGACCCCCGCGACCCCGCCGACCACCGCCAGGAACGCCGGCCCGGCCGGCGCGAACGCGGCCAACACCTCCCGGACCCCCGCCGGGGTCCCCCAGGACGCCGCCGCCACCGCCGCCGCGCTCCGCGAGCGGATCAAGGCGGGGCCGCCGGGCGCCCCCCGCTGATCCGAATCCGATCGAACCCGCCAACACCGACGAAGGGGCCGAGCCCGGGCCATGCCCGCGCCCGACCCCTTCGGTCGTATGGGAAACCGGATCGGTCCGGACGGCTTGAGGATCGTCGAAGAGGGCGCGGCGTGCCGGTGGGGCCCGGTGGCACGGTTGGTATCGGCCGCCGAGCCGCCGAAGTTCGGCGAAACCGGCGAAGATCCGCCGGCCGGACCTCGACGGCGGGTGATGCGTCGGCGACCCTCCGGCGTTATATTGGACGGGCCTCGGACCCCGCTCGACGCCCTCGCCCGACAGGAAAGCAGCGCCGCGATGATCGACCACACGACCAGCCCCGAGCCGGCCGACCGCTTCGACCTCGAGGTCTCGGCCCGGGTCCGGGGGCTGCCGCCCTACCTCTTCGGCAAGATCAACGAGCTGAAGTACCGCAAGCGGCGCGACGGGATCGACGTCATCGACCTCGGCATGGGCAACCCGACCGACCCGCCCGACCCATCGGTCATCGACAAGCTCTGCGAGGCCGCCCGCGACACCCGGAACCACCGCTACAGCGTGGCCTCGGGCGTCTACAACCTCCGCCGCGAGGTCGCCGCCCGCTACCAGGCCCGCTTCGGCGTCGACGTCGACCCCGAGGCCGAGGTCGTCGCCACGATCGGCTCCAAGGAAGGCTTCAGCCACATGTGCCTGGCCCTGCTCGGGCCCGGCGACACGGCCTTGGTGCCGGCCCCCAGCTTCCCGATCCACGTCCACGCCGTCGCCCTCGCCTCGGCCAAGGTGATCGCCCTCGACGTCCGCGACCCCCAAGCCTTCCTCGCCAACGTCGCCCGGGTCTGCGAGAGCCTCACCCCCCGGCCCAAGATCCTCGTCCTCAACTACCCCCACAACCCGACCGGCTGCGTCGTCGGCCTCGACTTCTTCGCCGAGGTCGTCCAGCTCGCCAAGAAGTACCGCTTCTTCGTGATCCACGACTTCGCCTACGGCGACGTCTCGTTCGACGGCCAACAGGTCCCCAGCTTCCTCGCCGCCCCGGGGGCCAAGGACGTCGGCTGCGAGTTCACGACGATGTCCAAGGGCTACAACATGGCCGGCTGGCGGGTCGGCTTCGCCGCCGGCAACCGCGACATGATCGACGCCCTCAAGGCGATCAAGGGATATTACGACTACGGGATCTTCCAGGCCGTCCAGATCGCCGCGATCGTCGCCCTCCGCCACGGCGAGGAGGCCCGGCAGGCCCAGGTGGCCGAGTATCAGATGAGGCGGGACGTGCTGGTCGAGAGCCTCAACCGCCTCGGCTGGGAGGTCCCCGCCCCCGCCGCCGGGATGTTCGTCTGGGCGCCCATGCCCGAGCCCTGGCGGTCGAAGATGGGCTCGATCGACTTCGCCATGAAGCTCCTCGAGGAGGCCGAGGTTGCCGTCAGCCCCGGCCGGGGGTTCGGCGAGACCGGCGAAGGCTTCCTCCGCCTCGCCCTGATCGAGAACGACCAGAGGCTCCGCCAGGCCGCCCGCCAGATCGGCCGCTGCCTCAAGGTCGAGCCCCAGCCATGATCGCCTGCGTCTACTGCGAAAAGCCCCTCGAATGCGACGCCTGCGGCGAGTCCTACCGCCCCCCCGGTCTGGCCGAGTACGAGGCCCTCTCCCGCCCCGAGGTCCCCGTAGTCTGCCCCGCCTGCGGCACGGTCCTTACCTGCCACTGGTGCCAGACCCCCTACGACGGCGAAGGGGCGGATGATCTCGAAGACTGATCTGTCGGCCGACTCATGAGCGGGCCCCGGGAGAGTGCTGACCACTCCTACGGAAGAATCGGCCTGCACATCCACGGCCGGCCTTTTCTTACCACGAAGGCCGGACGGGTGCGGGAACCGGACGAGGATCACGTCGCCCCGGTTCATGGCGTTTCCGGGTCATCATCGTACTCGTCCATCTCGTCCCAACCCAGGTTTCGGCCAGTCTCCCACGCCAGAGCGTGAAGCTCCTCCCTCGTCCAGGAGCCATCGTCGTATTCCTCTTCTTTCAGACGCTGATACTCCTCGACGCGGAGCAAGACGGACGTCTCCCCGGTCCGTGGGTTGACGAAGCGTGGCAAGGGGGATTCGGGACTGTCCAACGCCTTGATTTGCCGTGGGGTCAACTCGATCATGGTGCCATCCCAGCCCGCATCGAACAAATAAGGAGCGTAAACGGCCATCAATTGCTATAATACTTCGATCAAATAAGTCGTCATCCAGATATCGAGTTGCTGGAAGCGGGCCTTCAACCGCTCCTTGAACTCGACGAAGAATTGGCGACTCTCGGCGACGTCGGAGACATCGACGAAGGCGCGAATCAGATCGTCCCTGTATGGCTGGCCTTCGTATTGCCAATGCCCACGGATCGTCTGCGTTTCGCAAGAGACGGCCCCGAACCGCTCCTCCAGCTCCATCAAGGAGTCGGCGACGAGGTCATCCGGCACCGACGTGCCGTCATTGAACCGCAGGGGCAGCAGCACCTCGAAACGCCGGACCGTTCTGCTCATAGGTGGCCAGCCCCTCGACGGCGAAAGCGACGCCCTGGACGGCGAGGAATGGCAGGGCGGATTCCGGGACGAGCATCTCCCCACTCGCCCAACTCTTGAAGGCGAACCGCCCGGCCAGGCTCCCCAGGGCTCGCCGTTTCGACCCTGTGTTGGGAAATCGGATGAGGATCATGAGATCAGCCTAACTCCGATGGGCCACGGGGGCAAGGAGGCTAGTTCGCTCACCGTTGCAGATTGAGCGACCAAGCTGGGCGGACCGGACCGCCGAGCAAAACTTCGGCATCACGAAAACCGCCGCGGCGCGCGGTTAGGCGGTCTTATGCGTCGCCAACAAACGTCGGATCTCGGGCAGCAAGGTCTTCGGCACCGCGATGACAGCTTGATCGTCATCTTCGGCGGCGGCTGCCTCGTCGGCCGCGACCCATTCGTCTTCGCTCCGGGCGTCCAACTCGGCGATCAGGCGTCGGACACGCTGCTCGTCCCAGCCCTTCGGGAATCGTTGCTCGTTCATCGCCCTCGCCTCCTCTTCCGACGCCGATACGCCCGGACCTCCCGATCGCCCAAGGGATAAGCCGTCACCACGAACACGCCGTCCCCACCCTCGTCGGGCACATGGACGACTCGAAGGTAACGCCCGCCTTCGGTCTGGCCGACAACTTGCCGTGAACCCCCCGAGGACGGCCCTTCTTCTCCGACCCGACGCAAGACCCACTCGACATCGGCTTCGGTCACCCCGTGGTCGTGGAGATGGGGCAAGCCCGTCTCGGGATCGAGATCGTAACGGATCTCCATCGCCGACCCTCGAACTTCCGGACCTCTCGTCCAGGTTAGCATGCCTCGGGGCCTATCACCATCCTCCCCCAGCGACGCTCGCGCACGCCGGACCGCGCAAGGGCACCGAAAGGTCGCCCTCATTCACCTGTGATTCCCGCCGCCTAGCGACGGATCGGCACGACGGCGTCGCGGAGGGTCCGCCGGGCGGTCGCCTCGGGTTCGTGGCGGGTCATCAGGGCCTTGAGGGTGGGCGGGTCGATGTCGACGTTGATGAAGGCGACCGAGCCGTCGGCGAAGAGGGCGAGGCTGCCGTCGGGGGAGTGGCCGCCGAGGCGGGGGAGGGGGCCTTTGGGGTCGTAGGCGAGGTCGGCCGGCTTGGTCCAGGGGACGGCCTCGGCCGCCTCGACGATCAGGAGGGTCGAGGCTCCGCCGTCGGCGAAATCGCGGAGCGCCGGGCGGCCGGGGCCGTCGAACCAGGTCCCCGGGCCGACGATCGCCTGGAAGAAGGTCGAGCCGGGCGGGTTGTCGAGCGGGCCGAAGGGGGCGTAGATGGCCGGCATCTCGGCCAGCAGCGGCTTGTTCGCCGGGCTGTCCCAGGGCTCATCGAGGCGGAACCGGCGGTAAAGCTCGGCCTCGCCCAGCATCGGCAGCAGGGCCACCCGCCAGCTCAGGAGCGGCTCGCCGGTCTTGCTCAGGATGGCCGAGGCGGGGAACCGTCCGCCATTCTCCGCCTTCAGCCGGTGCATCTCGACCCCGATCCGCGCCAGGTGTCGCTTGACCTGGAGGATCTCGCGTCGATCGCCGTCATCGGCCCCGAGCAATCCAATAAGGGCGACGACGACCCCCGAGGCCAGGGCGATCGGCCCCCTTTTCCGACGACGCTCCGACGGGCGTGCCATCCCTTGCATCCTCGCTCCCCCCATCCTGGTGCCGGACCGCGATCCTCGGACCGCCGCGCGTCCTGCGCGCGGCCCGTCCGCTGGCGGTGGTTTACGATAATGCCTCGTCCCTGGCAAGCCCGGAATCGGCCGGGAGGCGGGCCTGGCACGGGCCGGGGGGGGATCGGCTACAATAATCCCCCGAGGTCCGACGAACGACCCTTCGCGAGATCGTCGGGGCGGCCCCCAGGCTCGGGCGCGGCCCCCCCTCCGACGACCACCCGGGAGCATTCGACGTGAGCGACGGCCTGAAGCGGGTTTACGGGATCGACCTGGGGACGACCTACTCGGCCATCGCCTACGTCGACGAGCACGGCAAGCCGGTGGTCGTGCCCAACGCCGAGAACGAGCGGATCACCCCTTCGGTCGTCCTCTTCGACGGCGACGGCGTGATCGTCGGCAACACCGCCAAGGAGGCCGCCAAGGTCGAGCCGCACCGCGTCGTCTCGCGGGTCAAGCAACAGATGGGCGACCCCCACTTCGTCTTCGAGCACGACGGCCAGAGCTACAGCCCCGAGGACATCAGCTCCTTCGTGCTCCGCAAGGTCGTCGGCGACGCCATGATCGCCCTCGGCGGCGGCGAGCCGATCACCGACGTCGTGATCACCTGCCCGGCCTACTTCGGGACCGACGAGCGCGAGGCCACCGCCAACGCCGGCCGCCTGGCCGGCTTAAACGTCCGCGCCGTGCTCAACGAGCCCACCGCCGCCGCCATCGCCTACGGGCTGGAGCAGGGGGACGACCAGGTCGTTCTCGTCTATGACCTCGGCGGCGGCACCTTCGACGTCACCATGATCGAGATCAAGGACCGCCTGATCCGGGTCATCTGCACCGGCGGCGACCACCGCCTCGGCGGGGCCCTCTGGGACGAGGCGATCGTGATGCATCTCGCCGAGGAGTTCCGGACCCAGACCGGCGAACCTTCCGACCCGATGGACGACCCCGAGGTCCTCAACGACCTCTTCCTCCAGGCCGAGCGCGGCAAGAAGACGCTCACCCAGCGCGACAAGGCCCCGTTCCGAGTCACCCACGCCGGCCACCAGGCCCGCGTCGAGCTGGAGCGCCCCCAGTTCGAGGCGATCACCCGCCACCTCCTCGACCGCACGATCGAGCTGACCCGCGAGATGCTCGCCGACTCTCGCGCCAAGGGGTACGAGCGGTTCGACAAGATCATCCTCGTCGGGGGCTCGACCCGGATGCCCCAGGTCCGCGACCGGATCGTCGCCGACTTCGCCATCGAGCCCGAGAGCTACGACCCCGACGAGGCCGTGGCCAAAGGCGCCGCGCTCTATGGCCTCAAGGAGTCGCTCCAGGACGAGGTCCGCGACCTCCTCGCCCCCGAGAACCCCGGGGCCGAGGCGTCCTGCGGGGGCCTCGACCTGGCGGCCGTCTCCGAGGCCCAGGTGGCCGAGGCCCTCGACAAGATCGAGCGCGAGTTGGGCTACACCCTGACCGGCCCGGTCCGCGAGCTGGTCAACACCCAGATCGTCAACGTCCTCTCCAAGAGCCTCGGCGTCGTCGCCCGGGACGAAGGGGGCAAGGACGTCGTCGTCACCCTGCTGCCCCGCAACGGCGAGGTCCCGATGGAGTCGGCCAACGACTTCGGGACCGACTCCGCCAACCAGTCCGGCGTCGACATCCGCGTCATGGCCGGCGAGCGTGATAGCACCGAACCCCTCGATTGCAAGGACGTCGGCGTCGCCACCCTGAACCTCCCGCCCAACCTCCCCGCCCGCAGCCCGATCCGCGTCAAGTTCTCGATCAGCCGAGACGGCCGCCTCAGCGTCACCGCCACCGACCTGACCGGAGGGGCCACGATCGACGTCGACTTCGAGACCGAGGCCGTCCTCTCCGCCGCCGACGTCGCCGAGCGCTCCTCCGCCCTCCGCCTCCTCAACGTCTCCTGAACCGAAGGAGCGACCCCCGCATGGCCACCGCGACACCGCCCCAGGCCCCGCCCTCGATCGAGAGCGGCGAGCACCGCTTCTTGATCCGCAACCTCGGATGGGAGCGGTATGAGGTGCTCCTATCCCTCTTCGAAGACGGCGGCCCTCGGATCAACTACCACGGAGGAAACGTTGAACTCATGTCGCCACTGGTCCCCCACGAGCGGCCCCGGCATCAACTTGGCTTCGTGGTCGGGGCCGTGACCGAAGAACTCAACATCCCCATGGACGCGGTGGGATCGACGACCTTCAAACGACGGGATGCGGAGCGTGGCCTGGAGGCCGACGAAAGTTACTACCTCGGAGATAACGCGGGAATGATCGCCCGAGGGCGGAAATACGTCGACCTCGATGTCGACCCTCCGCCCGACCTCGCCATCGAGATCGAGATCACGAACCCCCTGCTCGACAAGCTTGACATCTACTCCGGGATCGGTGTGCCGGAGATCTGGAAATACAACGGTGAAGCCTTGTCGGTCCTCCTGCTGGGGCCCGATGGTCGTTACGCCGAATCGGCCGGAAGTCGGGCGTTCCCCTTCCTGCCGATGGACGAGGTGGCCCGATTCATCCGCGAGTACGAACCTGGCCAAGGTACGAGTTGGCGACGTCGCTTCCGGGCTTGGGTCCGCGAGGTCCTTCTTCCGTCATACCTCGCTCAGCAAGGCTGATTCTGAATTTGACTTGATCTCCTCGGGGAAGGCGAGTTCCCCGTTCCAGGATGTTTGGAGCCCAATGGCCGCCATCGTCGGGATCGACCTGGGGACGACGAACTCGGTGGTCGCGGCCCGGAACGCCTACGGGCGGCCCGAGGTGCTCGCCAACCGCGACGGGCGGAACATCACGCCTTCGGTGGTCTATTTCGGGTCGGACCCCCCGGCGGTGGGGGACGAGGCCAAGGAGTGGGCCAGGCTGGGCAACGACGAGATCGCCAGCTTCTTCAAGCCCCACATGGGCAGCCCGAGCTACCGGCTCCACTTCCACGGGCGGGACTACGACGCGGCCGACCTTTCGGCCCTGGTCTTGGCCCGGTTGAAGGCCGACGCCGAGGCTAGGCTGGGGACGGCCGTCGACCGGGCCGTGATCACGGTCCCGGCCTACTTCGCCGACGCCCAGCGGAAGGCGACCATCGAGGCCGGCCGGGCCGCCGGGCTCCGGGTGGCCCGGATCATCAACGAGCCGACGGCCGCGGCGCTCGCCTATGGGTTGGGGCGGTCGGGCCCGGAGGAGACGGTCCTGATCTACGACCTGGGGGGCGGGACGTTCGACGTCACCGTCGCCCGGATCGGGCTCGACGAGGTGGCCGTCCTGGCGACGGCGGGGGACCACGACCTCGGGGGCAAGAACTGGGACGACCGGATCGCCACGTATCTCGCCGAGAAGTTCGCCGCCGAGACGGGGGTTGACCCGCTCGACGACCCCGTCGCGCTCAACGAGGTCTTGTCGCTCGCCGAGCAGGCCAAGTGGGCCCTCTCCGAGCGGGCTTCGACCCGGATCACGCTCCAGCTCGGCTCGCGCCGCAAGGCGTACGAGCTGACCCGGCCGGACTTCGAGGCGATGACGTTCGCCCTGATGGACCGGACCCGCCGCCTGACCGAAGAGGCGCTGGGCGAGGCGGGCCTGACCTGGCCGGGCTTGTCGGGCGTGCTCCTGGTCGGCGGCTCGACCCGGATGCCGATGGTCCGCTCGTTCGTCCGCGAGATGGCCGGGCAGGACCCGAGGTCGGGGGTGAATGTCGACGAGGTGGTCGCCCTCGGCGCCGCGATCCAGGCGGCGATCGAGGCGGGCGAAGGGGCGACGGCCGACGCTCGGCCGACGCACACCCTCCGCGGGTCGACGGCGAAGGCCGCCCCGACGCACACCCTGGCCGGCCCGAGCCGGGTGGTCGACGTGATGTCGCACAGCCTGGGGGCGGTCGCGGTGAGCCCGGAAGGGGACCGATACGTCAACGACGTGATCGTCCGCCGGAACCTGTCGATCCCCGCCGAGGACGTCCGACCCTACCTCCACGCCACCCACGGCGGGGCCAACCGACGGCTCGAAGTCTATCTGACCCAGGGGGAGAGCGCCCGGCCGCTCGATTGCGCCGTGATCGGCAAATATGTCTTCTCGGGGATCCAGGCGACCGACGCCGAGGTCACGGTCGACGTCCGGATGTCCTACGACGTCAACGGAGTGGTCCAGGTCCGGGCCACCCAGCGCGACACCGGCCACGCCCTCGGCCTCCAGGTCGAGCCGGTGCCCGACGACCTGTCGTGGCTCGGCCGGCCGCCGGTCCGCGAGGTGGCCCAAGTCAGCGTCGAGCCGGCGCGGATCTACCTCCTGATCGACGTCTCGGCGAGCATGGCGGGCCACCCGCTCCTGGAGGCCCAGCAGGCGGCCCGGGCGTTCCTGGAGCGGTGCGACTTCACGGCGGCCGAGGTCGGCCTGATCTCGTTCAGCGACGAGGTCACGCTCCAGGCCGAGGCCACCGACAACGCCCGCCGGGTCCTGGCGGCCGTCGCCCGGCTCGAGGCCGACGGCACGACGAACCTGTCCGACGCCCTGGAGATGGCCCGGGACCGGCTCAACCGGCTCGATCGGACCCGGTACATCGTCCTGCTGACCGACGGCTATCCCGACGCCGCCGAGAGCGCCGTCGAGCAGGCGGTCCGGGCCCGAGGCGAGGGGATCGGGATCGTCGCCATCGGCATCGGCGACGCCGACCTCGCCTATCTCCGGCGCCTGGCCAGCACCGAGGAAGGGTCGATCTTCGCCCGGCGGGGCGAGCTCGTCGGCGCCTTCGGCCACATCGCCCGGGTCATCGCCGAAGGGGGCCGGGGGCTGCGGAAGTTGCCATGAACATCCCCGCGATCCCGATGACATCCCGCCTGGCGAACTTCCGCCAAGCCTACGACCTGTCCCTGGCCGGCGCGATCGGGGCCTTGTGCGGGCTCTACCTCTACGTCGAGCTCGTCCACGCCGATTCGATCTGGGTCCGCGACGCCTGGGCGGGCGTGGCGATCGGCGGGGCGGTCGGCTTCTTCCTCAACGGTTCGGGCCCCGCCCGCGACGGGGCCTGGCTCAAGGCGGGCCGAGACTCGACCTGGGGCGTCCTGACGGGCTCGGCGGGAGGGGCGGTCGGCCTGGTCGTCGGCGAGTGGGTCCTCGGCCAGTTCCAAGGGGGTTTGCTCGGCCGTTCGGCCTCCTGGGCGATCCTCGGCCTGGGCCTGGGCTTGGGCCAGGGGCTGGCGACCCGCTCGCGGCAACGCTTGGCCCACGGCCTGATCGGCGGCGGCCTGGGCGGGTCGGCCGGCGGATTCCTCTTCGAAGCGATGCGGAAGGGGATGGGCGACCGTTATGATCTGGGGCAGGGGGTCGGGATCGTCCTGCTGGGCGCCGGGCTCGGCCTGGCCCTGAGCCTGGTGGAGCAGGTGCTCCGGCGGGCCTGGGTCCGGGTGCTCAAGGGGCGGCAGGAGGGCCGGTCCTACCTCCTCGGCGGCCCGCGATCGGCCCTGGGCCTCGACGAGCATGCCGCCGTGGGCCTCTTCGGCGACCCCGAGATCGCTCGCCAACACGCCGAGATCGTCCGAGTCGGGCGGGACTTCGTCCTCCACAACCTCGACCCCAAGGGGCGGACCAAGGTCAATGGCCTGGCCGTCTCGGGCCCCCGGGCCCTCCTCGACGGCGACCGGATCGAACTGGGCCAGACCCTCCTTTTGTTCCGCCGGCGATGACCCGCCCATGAGCACCAACCTCGATGCGAAGGCCGGATCGCGGGCCCTGGAGGTCGTCCGGGGGGCCGACCCCGGCCGCCGGTTCGCGCTCGGGCGGGGCCTGCTCGTGCTCGGCCGGGGTCCGAGGGACCGGGGCGCGATCGACCTTTCGGGCCAGGAAGGTTCGACCCTCCGGCCGATGGAGGTCCGCCACGCCTCGCTCGAATCCTCCGACTTCGGCCTCGTCCTCCGCGACCTGGAAAGCCCCGGCGGGACGTTCGTCAACCGCCGCCGGGTCCTCCCCGGCCAGGGTCTCACCCTCCAGGCCGGCGACGTGATCCAGCTCGGCTCGGTCCAACTGCGGCTGATCGAAGGGTCGAGCCGGACCGAACCGCCTACGACGCCGATGCCGGCCCCGTCCGGGACCTTCGCGTTCGCCCTGGCCGACGGCTCGACGGCCCGGTCTTGGGACGACTTCCTCACGCTCTCGGCCCAGCGCTGGGGGGCGATCCGGGACGAATTGACCTCGGGCCGGATCGGCGCTTTCCTCGACTCGATCGGCCGGTCGGACCTGATCCCCCGGGCCTCCACCGGCGCCTCGGCCGACGATCGGCTCGACGCCTGGCTCGGCTCCTTGCCGACCACCCGGGCCGGCCTGCCCGAGCTCGACGTCCACCCGAGCCGGCTGGTCGTCCGGGCCGCGCCGGGGGGCGGCACCCTCCGGCGGGTCGTCCAGGTGGCCAACGTCGGCCACCGCCTGCTCCGATCGACCGCCCGGGTCGAACCCGCCGGCCTGCCCTGGCTCCGGCTCGCGGACGACGCCCCGGTGGGGCCGTTCGCGACGGTCGAAGAGACCAGCCTGCCGATCGAGATCGCCGTCCCCGACGCCTTGCCCAGCCCGCTCCGGGCGGAGGTCGTGATCGAGGGGAACGGGGGAACCCGACGGATCGCGGTCGTCCTCGAAGCCCGCGCGACGGCGGCCGACCCGCTCGAAGCCGTGGGCGATCTCGAACCAACGGCCGGCCCGGCCGACTCGCGGTTCCTCGCCCTGATCGGCCGCCAGTCGCCGCCGGCCCGGGTGGCGACCTGGGCTTCGGTCGCGCTGGCGTTGCGGCTCCTCGTGGGCGTCGCGGGCGGATCGATCGGCGAGGGCGCGATGACGCCGTCCGGGCCGGCCAGTCCGTCCCTGGCCCGGGTCGGCCTGGCCTTCGCGGCGGGCGGCCTGATCCTCGGGGCCTGGATGGCCCGGCGTCGAGGTGGATTCGGGGAGATTCCCACCGGAGGGTTCGCGGGGGCCTGCTCGGGGCTCGTCGCCGCCTCGGCCGTGGTCGCCGCTTGCCGGTCGGCGGAACCGATCCTGGGTTCGTGGTCCACTTCGATCGCGGCCGTTTGCCTGCTCTGGGCCGCCTTGGGGGCGGCACTGGCCGGGGCTTCGACCTGGCTCGCGCCCAAGGAGCCGACATGACCCGCCGCCGCGATCCCTCGATGATCTTCGGCCTGCTCGTCGCCTTGGTGGCGACCGGAGCGGCCGACCCGGTGCCCGAGCGGGGGCCGGAGGTGATCGTCACCCAGCCGGACGAGTCGAAGTTCCCCGAGATCACGGTCTACTTCGAGTTGAAGCGGCCCGACGGGTCGTTCGTGCTCGATGCGACCCGGGGGGACGTCCGGGTCGTCGAGGGGGAGTCCGAGCGGCCCATCCTCCGGTTCGAGGCCCCGGAAACGCTGATCGCCCGGCCGACGACGATCGTCCTCGTCGTCGATCACAGCGGGAGCATGAAGCAGGACGACCGGATCGGCGCCCTCAAGCGGGCGGTCGCGACGTTCCTCGACGGGCTCCCTCGCGGCTCTCGGGTCGCGGTGGTCGCCTTCAGCGGCGAGGTCGAGGTGATCTGCCCGTTCACCGAGGACCGGGGCCGGGTCCGCGAGGCGGTCGACGCGCTGGAGGCCAACGGCGGGACCCGCTACTATGACGCCGTGGTCGCGGGGCTCGAACTGCTCCAAGGCCAGTCCGGCCGGAGGGCGGTCCTCGCCCTGACCGACGGCCAGGATACCCTGAGCCAGTTCGCCCAGCTCGACGGCGCGGTGGCCGCCGCCCGACGGCTCAACCTGCCGGTGCATACTCTGGGATTGGGCGATGAGCGCGAGATCGCGGTGGATGCCCTCCGCAAGCTCGCGGTCGAGACCCGGGGGCAACACTACCTCGCCAGGGATGCCGCCCAGCTCAAGAACATCTACGAGGAGATCGCCCGCCGGCTCGGGTCGAGCTTCAGCCTGACCTACGAGACCGACCGCAAGGTCCCCGACGGCACCCTCCGGCCGATCAAAATCTTCTACCGCGAGGCGGAGAAAGCCGGGCAGACCGCCGTCTTCATCCGGGGGATGGTCGTCCCCTCGGCCGGCTGGTCGCCCTTGTTCTTGGCCTTGCTCGCCGGCCTCGGCTTTTTGGCGATCTTGCCGAGCTTGCTTCGGTCGCGCACCCCGAAGGTGGCCTCACCCCCCGCAGGCCCTTGACCCGAAGGCCCGATGCTCCCACCGATCCGCTACCCCCTGCCGACGATGGTGGCCCTCGCCCTGGCCACGCTCCTGACCTGGAAGGGGGCGGAGTGGACCCGAGGTTGGCGGGCGGAGCTGGCCACCAAGCTCCAACGGGCCGTCGAAGGGCCGCCCATCCCCAGCTCGACCCGCCCCCAGGTCGTCCTGGGGCCGATCACCCGCCGGGCCTTGCTGCTCCGCGACCACGTCCTCGCCCGGTCCAGGCCGGGCGGGGCGGTGGTCGAGACGCTCGATCGCCGGATGTTCGTGGATGTTTACGACACCTGGCCTTCGCCCGGCCCGACCACTCACCTCCGGGTCGGCAACCGCAAGCCGATCGGCTGGGTCACCGCCGAGGAAGCGATGGCCTGGGATACCCGGCTGATCGTCCGGTCCGAGGGCGGGTCGCTCGACCTGCTCGACTCGCCCGATGGGTCCAGCCCCCGGCGACTCGACGTCGGCGCCCTCCCCTTGCCCGTGCTCGGCTGGACGGAGGAGGCGGTCGAGGTCGGGGTCTGGGAAGCCGATCGCCCCTGGTCGGCCCTCCGGCGCCGAGGGTGGGTCCGCCGGTCCGATTTGCCCGCCGAGAGTTGGGGCATCTGGATCAGCCAGGTCGAGTTGCCGATCCTGCTCCGGCTGGCCCTGGAGGGCGACCCTGAGGTCGTCCGGCTCCGGGCGATCCTGGGGCGGCTCGCCGACGGGCGGTCTTGGACCCGGGCCGACGTGGAGGCCGCCCGCCCGGCGTTCCCCTCGTTCGTCCTGGCCCCCAACCCCGACGGGAAGGCGGTGGCGGGCCGGCTCGCCGAGGAGAATGCTCGGAGTATCTCCGAAGCCGGCTGGTCCGGGCTGTCGTTCCGGGGGATCCCGCTGGGCGAGTTGCCTTGATCGGTCCGTCCCCTCGACGGTCGCCGAGGGGACGGATCGAAGTCGAGATTACTTGAAGTTGACGAGTTCGATCTCGAAGACGAGGGTGCTGTTTGGCTTGATCCGCGGGGCCGACCCGCGGGCATCATAGGCCATCTCGGAGGGGATGACGACCTCCCACTTGTCACCGACCTTCATCTTCTGGAGGACTTCGGTCCAGCCTTTGATGACGCCCCCGACGGTGAACTCGATCGGCCCGTTCTCCGAGGCGTCGAACTGGGTTCCGTCGATGAGCGTGCCCCGGTAGTTAGCCTTGACGGTACTGGTGAGCTTGGGCGACGCGCCGTTGCCGGACTTGAGGACCTTGTACTGGACCCCGCTGGGGAGGGTGGTCACGCCCGGCTTGGTCTTGTTGGCGGCGAGGAAGGCTTGGCCCGCCTTGAGGTTCTTGTCGCCTTCCTCGGCGGCGTCCTTGGACATCTTGGCCATCATCTGGGTCCGGAGGATCTGCATCGCCTCCTGAATCTGGGCGTCGGTCAGCGCGGCCTTGTCGGCCAGGCCGTCGCGGATCCCCTTGGTGAAGATCTCCACGTCAATCTCCAGCCCTTGCTGCTTCATCTTGCGGCCGATGTCGAGGCCAATCCCGTACGCGGCCTTCTGTTCGGTCGTCTTGAGGTCGGTCTCGCCCTTGGGCGGCGTGCCTTGACCGAGGCCGACCGAGGGGACGATGGCCAGGGCGAGGCCGATCGTGGCGAGCTTGACGAAAGTCATCGGATGTCCTTGCCGGGTGCCAATCTCCGCGCCGGGGACGACCGCCGGCGATCCCGACCATTCTACACAACCGAACAGCCCATCCTAAATAGCTGCCAGCAACAGGGAAAGTGAATCATGCGGCCACTTGGTAGACCGAGAGGCCCTCGACCTTGAACGGGTCCCGCTCGCCCAGCCAGGTGAAGGTCAGGTCCAGTAGCTCCCGCATCGACTTGCACTGGTGGTTGCTCGTCACCGCCTCGCGCGGGTGCCACCACACCCGCTCGGTCGGGTTGCAGTCCGGGATGTACGCCGGCGGCAGGCGCGGCTCGATCCGGTCGCGATGGTCCCAGAGGTACACCGCCACCTCCTCGCCGGCGTGGCACGCGGCCCGGTCGCGGATCACCTGGATCTTCCGGTACCGCCCGAGCCGCCAGCGGAGGTCGTCCTGGTGCTCCAGGAACAACGCGGTATCGCGGCCCTGCCTGGGCTTGCCCTCGGTGAGCAAGACCTGGCCGGTCCTCCGGTGGATCGACCCGGAGAGATACCGCTTCTCGTTGTCGCCCGGCGTCTCGACCTCGGCCTGGCGGCCCTTGGGCATCCACATCGAGCCGATCTTGGGGTTGGTGTCGATGTCCACCTCGTCCTGGAAGACGGCGGTCTCGGCGGCGGGCATCCCGGCCAGGAGCTCGCGCAAGACGGCCAGCCTCTCCTCCCCCTGCTCGTCGGTCGGCCCGAGCACCGGGCGGGGGCGGCGGTAGACCAGCCCTCCCCGGCGGAGCCAGCCGCGAACGGTCTCGCGGCCGACCTCGACGTGGTGGAGGCCGGGCATCGGGACGGCGACGGCCTCGCGGCACCAGCGGCCCCGGAGGAAGCCGAAGTCGCGCGGGGCCTTCTCGGTGCCCCACTCGACGGCGAGCTTGACCCGGCGGTCATCGAGCCGAGGGCGGCGGCCGGGCCCGTGCCCGGCGACCGCCTGGATGCCCTCGGCGTGGAAGCGCTTGACCCATCGGTCGATGGCGCGGCCGCCGCGATACAGCGGCGTGGCGACGGTGACCCAGGTCTCTCCGTCGCCGAGGAGCAGGAGGATATGCGAGCGGGATCGGACATCGGGGTCGGGGTCGCCTCGATAGCGGTCGAGCAGGGCGTCCCGTTGGACGTCAGTCAGGTCGAGGCCGCGTTTCATGGATGTGCCGAGGAGGAGCCGGAGGTGAGAAGCCAACTGGTCCTATGCTCCTCGGCACTTTCCTGTTTGCTGGGAGCTATCTAGATAGGCTTCAACCAGCCTGAGGATCGATAGCCAACTCGAAGAACCGATCGACCTTGAGGGCAGGCTCGTCCCCCGGTTATCGACCAGGGCGGCGGCTCTGAGAACTCTGCCATCCCCGCCGACCATGCCGGCTCGCATCTCCGACCTGGACCATTCATCTTGGCATCTTGGGATTCACCGCGATTTTCGATAGAGACTCGATGTCGATTCCCGAGAGTCTTGGAGGATCTTCAGGGCGACATGCGGAGCATCCACGTCTTGTCGGTCATGGACCACAAGGAATACGACAAGAAGGATGATCGCGGGAAGCAGCGATGGATCGACGCCCGCAGGTGCGACAACCCGCCGCCGCCCAGGCCGTGAGTCCCCGCGGCGGTCGGCCCGAAACGCCGATCGCCCGTCGCCCATCGGAGACCGACCGATGGAGATCGATATCGCCGCCCCCAGGCCACCGGCCAGCTACTTCGCGCCGGTGGTGAAATTCCCGCTGACGCACATCGAAGGGGAGGCCCAATGCGAGCGCGCCCGGGCCATGATCGACGCCTTGCTCCGGGAACGGCTCGATGAGGGCGGCCGGGTTAGTACTACAGTTGTACTTAATCCGGAGGCTTCGCGCCTCTCTTCTTGTGATGACATCTCCTCGCGAACGCCTGATGTGCCCGTCGCCACTCCCACCAGCCCGACGTCGATTCGATCCCCGGCAGGCGGCTCCAGAGCAGCCGGACCAGCAGCCGGCGGACCTCCGGCACCGTCAAGCCGATCAACTCGCGGTCCTCGCCCGACCTTTTTTCGGCGCCTCCTCGGCCACCCTCCTCACGGCGGCCAGGATCGCATGGGCCAGCAACGCCAGGGTGATGTGCCGGTGCCAGCCCGTCCAGCTCCGCACCTCGTAATCCGCCAGCCCGACGTCCTGCTTGGCCGCCTGGAATCCGCCCTCGATCGACCACCGAGCCCCGGCCGTCCTGGCCAGCCGCGTCAGCGTCGTCCGCCTCGGCCCGGCCGCCGGGTAGTACGCCACCTCCTCGCTCCCGTCCAGGCCCCGCCGCGCCAGGAGCCACCGTCGCCCCTTCGGCCCCAGGTCGTGCTTGATCGGCACCCACGCCCAGGCGTACCTCCGCGGCCCTTCGCACCCCCAGGCGATGGTGATCTTGTGCCAGGCCCGCCTCGACAGCGTCCCGACCAGGGCTCCGACCTTGATCCGATCGAAGCCCCGCCACACGTGTCGGTTCTCGCGGACCGCCAGGACGTAGGGGCGTCCCTCGGTCTCCAGCCAGCGACGCGGGTCGCCGTCGCCGCCGTGGACCTCATCGCCGGTGACCCAGGCCGCCGGCCCGCCAGCCTTGAAGGCCCGGGCGAGCATCTGCCTGGCCTGCTGGGCCTTGGTGGCGAAGGCGGTCCCCTCGGGGATTCCGGCCTTCTTGCACCGCTCCGGGTCGTCGGTCCATTCCTTGGGCAGGTACAAGGCCCGGTCGAGCAATGCGGTGCCGTGTCGGCTCGCGTCGGCGAGGAAGACGCCGACCTGGGCGTTCTCGATCCGGCCCGCGGTGCCGGTGTACTGGCGGGCGGCGCCCGCCGAGTGGGTGCCCTTCTTGAGGACGCCGGTCTCGTCGAGGATCAGGAGGGCCTCATCGTCGCCGAGGGACTCCACGGCATAGGCCCGAAGATCGTCGCGGACCTCGTCGGGGTCCCAGTCGGAGCGACCCCGGAGGTGCTGGACGGCGTAGGGGGAGTCGTCGCCGACCTGCTCGGCGATCTGCCAGGAGTTCTTGGGTTGGATCGGCCCGAGCAGGCCGAGGAGGTAAGCCCTGGCCCGCTCGCGGGACTCGGAGCGCGCGAATCGCGATGCGATCCGCCCGACGACCGAGTCGAGTTGCTTGCCCCAGGTGTGGACGTCCTCGGGGCTGACGGCGGTGGAAGTGGCGGCCATGGTGACCCTCCAAGAGTATCTCCTTGACCGTTGTAACTCATCTCCGGATTAAGTATAATTGTAGTACTAACGAGGATGCGGCGGAGGTCGAGCGCCGGTTCGCCAACTTCGAGGCGGAGTTGGGCCCGAAGACGGAGTTGGGGCGGGCCTTGGCACTCCGGGCGGCGATGCTGAAGGTCCGGCTGGAGCGGTGCTACCGGTATGAGGCGGCGAGCCTGGGCCTGGCGGTCGACTCGGCGCTGAAGGCGTACGACGACGCCCGGATGACCGAGGTCGAGCAACTCCTGGATGGGATCGAGAAGGACCCGATCACCAACGCCCGGCGGTTGCAGGCGACGCCCGAGGGCGTCGAGCACACCATCCGGGGGTGGCAGGCCCTGGCCGATGACCTGGCCCGGACCGACGTCCGCTTGTGGGGCGCCGGCCACCGCGAGCGGGCCGAGGCCCTCATGGGGCGGGGGCCCTTGGACTTCCCCCGCTCGCGGATCTACGCGCTGAGCCAGGCGCTGTGGTCCGACTTCTCGCTCCTGGACCCGGGCGAGGCGGAGGCGCTGGACGACCTCGGCAAGTACGAATATGCCCGCCAGCGGATGGCGGCCCTGGTGGCGGAGCGGATCGAGGCCCTGACCGGATACCTGGGGCGGATGGACCACGCGGCGGCCGAGCGCGCCAGGGCCGGCGCCGCGGACCGGGCGCTGTTCGACACCTCGCCGGGGGCGATCCTCGCCCGGAAGTACGAGGCGGCGACCGAGCGGGGCCTGTTCCGCACGCTTCGGGAGTTCCGCGAGGTCGAGGCGGAGGCGGCCGAGGCGGCGGCCCCGGCCGAGGTCGCCGAGGCAACTGCCTCGGAGGGAGAGGTTTGCGGCGATTTGGCTTCGTCTTTGCCGGAGGCGGTCGCGGTGGCCTCCGAGGGTCCGCCTTCGGCCCCTCCCACCGGCGGGGAGGCGGTCCCGGGCCGGTCCGAGGGGTCCGGCCGGCGGGCCCGGGGGGTCCGAGAGGGCCGATCGGGGCCTTGCTGACGGGTCCGGGACGTGTCGGGACGGATCCGGGTGGTCCGAGCACGCCTCGAAAGGGGCCGTGGTCGGGCAGGGTCCGGCCCGGGACGGGGCCCCGCGTTGGATTCGTCGGGACGGCAACTCGCCTCGGCGGCCTCGATCGATTATGTTGATAGCTCCGCCGGCTCCGCGACCGTTTCCGCCACCCACCGACCGATCCGCCACCGGGGCGACCCGCTCATGCATATTCTGGACATCTTCGACGAGCATCCGGCCACCTTCAGCTTCGAGTTCTTCCCGCCCAGGACCGACGCCGCGTCGGTCGAGCTGTTCGGGGTGATCGCCCAGCTCCAGGCGCTCCAACCCTCGTTCGTCTCGGTCACATATGGCGCGGGGGGCTCGACCCGCGAGCGGACGCACGACCTGATCGTCCGGCTCCAGCGCGAGACCAACATCACGGCCGTCTCGCACCTCACCAGCGTCTGCCACACCCGCGAAGAGTTGGATGCGATCCTCGACCGCTACGCCGAATCCGGGATCGAGAACATCCTCGCGCTGCGGGGCGACCCGCCCAAGAACATGCCCGGCTACGACCGCTCGGGCGACGCCTTCGAGTACGCCGAGGAGCTCGTCCGCTTCATCAAGGCCAGGCGCGGCGCGGCCGGCGGCCGGGGGTTCGGCATCGGCGTGGCCGGCTTCCCCGAAGGCCACCCCGGGATGCCCAACCGGCTCAAGGAGATGGACCACCTCAAGCGGAAGATCGACGCGGGGGCGGATTATATCTGCACCCAACTCTTCTTCGACAACCACGACTTCTACGACTTCCGCGACCGCTGCGAGCACGCCGGGATCCACGTGCCGATCCTCGCCGGGATCATGCCCCTGTCGACCAAGACCGGGCTGAACCGGATGTTCGAGCTCGCCCTGGGGGCCCGCTGCCCCGGCAAGCTCCTCAAGGCCGCCGCCCGCTGCGACGACGACGCCGCCCTGACCCGGGTCGGGATCCACTGGGCCACCGAGCAGTGCCGCGACCTCCTGGACCACAACGTCCGGGGGATCCATTTTTATACGTTGAACAAGTCGGGCGCGACCCGGCAAATCTACGAAAACCTCGGCGTGAAGGACTCCCTCGCCCTCCGGGGGGGTTGATGGCCGACGACCTGACCGACCGCCTCAAGGCCGAGGCCCGAGCCTTGGGCTTCGACCTCGTCGGCGTCGCCCCGGCCGTGGTGCCCCCGGGCCACGGCCGGTACCTGGAATGGCTCGAAGCCGGCCGGGCCGCCGGGATGGCGTACCTCCACGAACGGGCCGAGGCCCGCGAGCACCCCCGCCACGTCCTCGAAGGGGCCCGCTCGGTGATCGTCGCGGGGATGGTCTACGGCCGGCCCGAAGCCGGACCGCCCGGCCCGACCGAGGGCAAGGTCGCCCG
>JAABUQ010004600.1_pt1 | contig 23323 bp, 31 predicted proteins | sample 5560001 | NCBI WGS metagenome assembly JAABUQ01 (sample SAMN10711888, study PRJNA513371) | rock metagenome | isolation source: Antarctica rocks | place: Antarctica: Victoria Land, Finger Mt nord | collected 2015-12-18 | reverse complement strand
GCCGCCTCCAAGGCGGCGCTGGGCGCTACTCTCTTCTTCACGGCGTAGTCCTCCTAGCGGTGGTTGGTCAGACCTTCCGCGGGAGACTACGTCGTTTCACTTTTACAGCGCCGGAGGGACGCGACCTGCCAGCCTCCCGAGCGGCAGTACTGAGACCCTCACGGTCCCCGGCCAGCTCACCATCCACGGTGTTACGAAGCCCGAGCAGGTCACGGCGCTGGTGGGGCTGAATGGCAGTCAGGCGCAGATCAATGGGTCGACCGCTTTCAACATGACTGACTTCGGCATCTCACCGCCCCAGGTGTCCATAACCACTGTTCAGCCTGAGGTCACCCTGGAGTTCCAGCTCGTCCTCGCCAAGAGCTGAGCCGCGGCCGAGGCTGCGAGCTGGGGAGCGCGCTCAGTCCCGGATGGGCCACCTGGCCGGACGGGCGCGTCAGCCATCGCGGTTGGCGCACAGCGTAGCGGCACCACCGGTCTCGGCCAGTTGCTCGGGGGTCGGGGCCAGGACCCCAACCCCGTGGTTGTGTCTGACGTAATATGGGTAATGCATGAAGTGTGGCCTTTCGCTTCGCCGCCTCTGCCACCAGACATGGTGTCGGTCATGAAAGCGCCGTCTATGTCATCGAACACTGTGGTCTGCCCTACCAGGGACGTTGACGACAGTGACGCGGTTCTCTTCTTCGGCGACGACGCCAACGGCATCGCCCATTGAGGTCGGAGTCATCGAATTGGAGGGCGGTGACGCGCTTGTGATTCACGCGATGAAGCTGCGCCGCAAGTATCAGGAGCTTTACGAGGAGGCGCTGCCATGGCGACGCTGAGGACCAAAGCGGGCGCGTCTTGAGCGAACGGAGCGTTGAGGATCTGGCTCGACGGATGGAGCACGGTTACGACCCGGAGCAGCTGCGCCCGCGGCGGGCGGGACGCCCATCGCTTGGAGAAGAGCGCCAGTCGCCGCGCATCCAGCTCAGAGTTCCGCATCGGCTCTACGCAACCCTGAGTCGGCAAGCCCGCGAGCAAGGCACCACCGTAAGCGCGTTGGTGCGCCAGTTGCTCGAGGAGCGCGCGAACAGGGGGTAAGCGAGCCAGGCCGCCGAGCCACCGGCTGGTCGGCCAGAACACGGAGGCCACGCTGCCTGAAGTCGGCCTGGCATCAGCCGCAAGGGTGGTGCCGGGCGGGTAGCCAAAGTAGAAGAATTGGCCCTTCTCGCGCGCCTGTCGATGTCACGGCTCTTCGTCGGTCGCCCCAAATGATCTGCTTCGTACGTTGACGTCTGCCGCGCGGTCACGGCATCGCACCAAGCTGGGAGGCACACCGGGCTCCCGCCTCCAGCGCGAGAGCGGGCCCACCCACCAGATAGCCGGCGGCGAAGGCGTCGCCCGCGCCTGTCGAATCGATCACGGTGGCCGGCACCGCGGGCAGGTCCTCGGGCGCGCCTGCCTCCAGGATGGTGCAGCCGCGGGACCCGCGCTTGACGACGACTGTGACGCCCGGCCAGGGTTGGTCACCGAGCGCGTGCAGCTCCTTCTCGGTCGCAAAGATGACTGTGGGGCGAAGTTCAGCCACGCGCTCTCGGAAAAGGTGCGAGCCGAGGTCGCGGATCACCGTCCAGGATGACGCATCGACGCTGACTCGGGCGCCGATGCGCCGCGCGACACTGGCCGCAGTGAGCGCCGTATCCGCGAGTCTTCCGCGCGTGAGCGCGTAACCAGAAACGTGCAACCAGTCACAATGCTCGACCCAGCTTGGTTCAAACTCATCAGGCATGAGCTCCGAGGCTGAGCCGCGATCGGACGCCATTGAGCGCATTCCGTCGACTTTGACCAGCGAGACGACCACACCTGTCCGGCCGGCGACAGGACCGACCACGTCCACGCCGCGACGGGTCAGTTCCTCGTCGACGAGTCTGCCCATGAGGTCGGCCCCGCGCTTGCCGATGTATCGGGCCCGAGCGCCCAGGGCGGCGGCCCAGGCCGCCACGTTCGCCGCCTGGCCGCCCGCGGACACCCGTGTCTGAGCCAGCGCATCGTCGTCAGGGGCGAGCGGCCCATCGAGGCGGACGATGACGTCCAGCACCAGGTCGCCGAGGGTGCAGATAAGCACGCAGTCGATGATCGCACGCCCAGTTTGGGACTCCTCACGCAAGCGCGCTGAAGGCCACGGCGACCTCAGCGGCAAGGCCCGCATTGTCGATGATCAGGCGCTTGTTCACGGCAACTGTTCGCCCGCCGGTGTGCTCGTGCAGGTAGGCAAGCACGAAAGGCGTCACCGCCTGGCCCGACACGCCGCGCTCGGTGGCAGCAGCGACAGCCTTCTCGATCAGCGGCTCCAGGTCGTCGAGGCCCTCGTCGGCAGGCCGGGCGAGGAGCAGCGCCGTGTGCCGGTCAAGGCGCCAGTGGGTCTGGGCGACGCGGGCGGCCTCCTCCACCGTGTCCACTCGCGCACTCACGGCCGGGCCACCCCGAGCGGCGTAAAAGAGCGGCAGCTCGTCAGTCCGCCAGCCAAGGGTGGGTATGCCGAGCGTCTCGAGTACCTCCGCCGTGGCGGGGACGTCCAGGATCGATTTGACACCGGCCGCGACCACCAGCACCTGGGCGCGGGCGAGTTCGGCGAGATCGGCGGAGACGTCCGGGGGGCGGGGAAAGCCGCGGTGAACGCCGCCGAGACCGCCGGTGCCCAGGAAGCGAATGCCGGCCAGGCGGCAAGCGGCCAGCGTGCCACCGACTGTGGTTGCGCCAAGCGCCCGCTGCACTGCGGAGGCGGCCAGATCGCGCGGTCCGACCTTCCGCACCTTGTGTCCGGCCAACGCGAACCGTTCCAGATCGGCCTGGGCCAGGCCTACGCGGATAGCACCGTCGACCACCCCGACGGTGGCGGGGACCGCGCCCGCCGCGCGCACGCACCGTTCCGACTCGAGCGCCACCTCGGCACCCTCGGGATAGGGGAACCCGTGCGACACGAGCGTCGTCTCCAGCGCCACCACAGGGTCGCCGTCGTGCAGGGCCGACTCGACCTCTTCGGTGAGCTTGATGAGCTCGGTCAAGGGGTTAGCGCCTTCTTCCGACTGCTGCTGACAGGCAGGGCGGGCGAGGGATCAGGACGTCCTTACGCGAACTGCAGCTCAGTGCTGATCGAGATGGCGCTGCCGATGCTCACAGCCACCGGACAGCGGCTGGCGTGGAACTCGTGCGCCCGCAGAGCCGCCTCGCGCTTGTCGCTCGGGCAGCCCTCCAGGCGGTAGCGGACCCGGATGCGCTTGATCACCAGCACCTTCTGCTCCAGCACCACGTCGCCCTCAGCCTCTGAGCTGAGCCTGCCTTCCGCCGCGTCGATCCCGCGCGCCTCCAGCGCGCCCCCGAGGGTGCCGGTCAGTCAACCGGCGGCCGCGGCCACCACGTAGTCGAGGGTGGTTGCGTGGTCTGGGTAGAGGCCTGTGGCGGTCCCGTAATGCTCGCGGACCTCATCGTGGGTGCCGAAAATGACAGGCTCTGTCTCGGCCGGCAGGAATGCCCGTCGGATCGGGCCTTGGTCCCTGACGATGCGGACCTTCGACAGGTACTTGGGCTGCTCTTCCATGCGGGCAGCTTACGGTTCTTGGCCGGCGGTTGGGCTGCGTGTACGCAGGACTCAGGAGACGGCGGCGGTCTGGTCGATCGCGGCCATCGCGGCTGCGGGCTCGCGCCGGCCGAGGCCGCAGGCGGTCGCCAGGTCGACTCTGCGGCCCAGCCTCTCCTCGATCAGGCCGAGAACCAGACGCTGGTCCTGGAGGCTCAGGTCCTCGTGGATGCAGCCGGCCACAAAGCGGACCGACTCGGGCAAGCGCAGGCCGCTCAGCGGCGCGTACCAGGCGGCGTCCAGGGTGGGCGGGATGTCTGCGGCGGCGAACGGTGCATGGATGTACTGCAGCCGCCGTCCGTCCGGCCAGCGCTTGACAATCGCGTTCGCCAACTGGACCACCGGACCAACGTTCTTGAGCTTGGTCAGCGACTTGTGGTTCATGTCGCCAAGGCAGAGGTGGATGCCAAAGCGCGATCCCTCCGGCGCCATCCTGACCATTCTTGTGATGCCACGCGCCATGTAGCGCGCAACCAAGGGGCGTGCTGGTCGCGGCGTTTGCGCGACAAAGACCAGCTCGGCGGGAACCTCGACCTGGAAGACGACGCCTTCGCCCGCCTCAGCCTGGATGGCCTTGATGTCGCGGGCGGTGGCCTCGGCGAAGAGCTTTCGCCGCCTCAGGATCCCAGCCGGTCCGAAGGTGAAGAGAGCCATATCCAGGTCGCCGGGTATGCCGACCTGGAAGGCCAGAGTGTCGAGAGCCGCCTTGGCCCGGGCAGCCTGGAAGACGGGATAGCTGGATCGGAATGCGCGCAGATAGCCGAGGTCCAGCTTGTCCGCGGTCGGCTTGCGGCCGCTGCGGACTTTGAAGCGCGGTGTCTTGTTGTAGTCGGACCAGTCGCCCTCCTTCGCCACCTCCAGGTCCGGGTGGGAGCGGAAGGACTCGACTATGTGGATGATCCAGTTCTTGCGCTCGCCAGTCTCGCCGTCGGGGAGGGTCTGAAGCCGGGCGCCGAGCCGGGTCAGCGCCTCCGACATCGCCTCCTCGGCGGTGGCGGCGGGCACGCTTCCAACGAGCAACGCGCCGCGGCTCGTGGTAGTGCTCACGGCGGCAGTCTACAAACCTCATCTCCCGATCAACCAGGCTTTGCTGTCGATCAGCCTGGTCGGAAGCCGGCCAGGTAGCTGCGACCACCGATCTGATGATCCAACCGGAAGCCGGCCGCCTCCGCCTCCTCTCGAAGCTGGGCAGGTCAATCGGCCATCAGGCTGGAGGCTCCGGGCGACCGGCAGCGAGTAATAGCCAGCACCGCGGCCGATCTCCAGCAGGTGCTCGCCCGCCTGGGGCCGAAGCAGGTCCAGCAGCCGCGGCCCCTGAATCCCCGTGGGTCGAGGACCATGAGCGAGCCACAGCCGGTAGAGGCTTCCAACCAGCTCGAAGGTCAGTTGGGCTTGACCTCGAAACCAAACCGGCCGAAATGGTCGCCGAAAGCGAATACCGCCTGGATGCCGACGCAGCGCTTGACCTCAAAGCTCACCATGTCGACGAGGCTCAGCTGGCGCAGTTGAGCGGCCAAGACCCCACTCACCGCGGCGTCGCGACCTGCCCGACGAACACAGTTGAGATCGGCAGCGTGAGCTCGTCGACAAGCGCCCGCAGTGCTTCGATCCCGACCCTGCGTGCGCCAGCGCTGATGTCTCAACGAGCACATAGTTGTGAGTGACCAGCTGCTCGTCAGGGCTGAGCTGAGTCCAGAATCGGCTTGCGCTCTCATGGTTTGATCATCACGATCCATGAGCGCATAGAGCGCGGAGGTGTCGACGAATAGCGTCACGACCGGTAGATGTCGGCCAGGTTCGATCGTGATCCTCGCTCACCCGGTCGGCCGTCTCCGAACCGAACCGACCGACCACGGCTCGCGACCGCCGCCAGCGCTCGTCGGTTCTCAACCCGTCGGACAGGTCTCGAAATGTTGAATCAACTGCTTCCCGAACGACAGCCGCAGTTGACAGCCGCCGCTGCCTCGCGCGTCCAGGCGCTGGGTCTGCTCCTTGGTGAGCCGGATCTGCAGCCTCTGCATTCCGTCATGCTAGATCGGATGCCATCATGATGCCCCTGGGGCGCCCCCTACCGCTCCCGCTTACGCGAGTAGATTTCCTAGCCCTGAGCGCCGTCAGTCCTTGGGCTGGGCCGAGAGGACGTGGCCGTCGTGGTGGACGCGATGCTTGAGCGGTGAGCGGTCGCCGATCCACTGCGCGGGCGGCGAGGCCCAGAATTCGGCAAGCGAATTGATCCGGACGGCATACCGGCCTCGCTGCTCGCGGAACGCCTCCCACGACTCCGCCTCTGGGCGTAGCCGGTAACCAGCGCGCGCGAGCCGCGTCCGGGCCGCACGGTATTCCTCCAGCTCGACCCCTGCCTCTCCGCCGTCGGCCAGGTCGAAGTAGAGGACCATGTCCTCGATGCAGTGGCCGCCCACGGAGCGGGCCAGCTTCGCCCAGCCCTTCACGCTTCGGGGCAGGGGAACCTCGTTGCTGCCTGGGCTTCCGCTGCTCTCGTCGATGGTTGTGAGGATCAGGGTCGCCGCGTCCATCACTGCCCCGAGGGATCCGATCCAGGAATCGTTGTCGTGGCTGGAGCGAAAGTAGGCCAGCGAGGGATAGGAGAGCTGCGAGTCCAGCAACTCCGCCGCCCACTCCTGCCAGCGTTCGAAGGACCGGCCAAGGTCCTCGGTGACGCCTGCCAGGGCGTAGCTCTCCAGCAGGTTCACTCCGGAAGGCGGCGCACCAGCTCCCGCCTCGATGGTGACCACCACCACCTCCCTGCGCTGGAAGGCCGCAGTCAGGCTGTAGAGGAAGGTGATTACGAGCGCGAACATTCCCAGCCCGGTGGCTCCGGCGGCGATGGCCACCAACCGGGCTGGCGTCTGGACGGGGACGTAGTCGCCAAACCCGATGGTAAACATGGATGTGGCGACGAAGTAGAGCGAGGTGCCCAGCCCGGAAGGCTCCGGCCTGACTTGGTCCCGAAGCGAGTCCAGGATGAACGCGTAGCCCAGGAGCAGCAGGACCACCCACATCGCCAGCATCGCCAGCACTGAGAAGGGTCCGAAGCTGCCCAGCAGGCTCTCGCGCCTGCTCACGTTGCGGATGCGAAACGACAGCCAGCGTACGGCCGCCCAGAGGCCGCGGACCAGGTAGCGGCTGGCCCTGACCCGTCCCGCGACCGGCCTGGGCATGACCACCGACTGGAAGACGTCGAGGAGGGCGCCCACCACGATCAGCAAGCCGAACAGGCCCTCTAGTACGCGAATTGCCACTGGCATCGAGCCATCAAATGTAGCCTCGCGGCGTGGTGGACCCGAGGGTCTGAAAATTGGGTGGTCCTGAGTGAACAGAAGTCGAACCGGTTGTTTGACGTGCCGGCAGGTCAGATTAGGTTGTAGCGGCTCAGCAGGGTCAGAGGCCAATTGGCGTAAGTCCTCAGCGCCTTCACGGTGCGTTCGGGCTGGGCGTCGTGGAGGTGCCCGAACTTTTGCGGCAGCGAGACGAGCGGCGCACGATAGCGTCGAAGTCGGCGGTCTTGAACCAGAGCGCCGCGCCGTCACGAGTGGCCCCTTGATTGAGCTCGTGTCCTGATATATCGTTAGGCGATATAGCAATGGACCCTGAGCTACTGATCCTGACGAGCTTGGCAGGTGGTCCCAAGCACGGCTACGCCATCATGGCCGACGTCGAGTCAATGGCCGGCGTGCGGCTCGGTCCTGGAACCCTCTATGGAGCCATCCCCCGATTGGAGCAGGCCGGGCTGATCGAGGCAATCGAATCGAAAGACCGCCGCCGCCCCTACCGGCTGACCGGCCCAGGCACCGAAGCTTTGCGAGGGCGGCTGGGATCGATGCGGGATCTGAGCGTGACAGGGCTCGGGCGGTTGGAGGCAACGTGAGGAAGCTGCTGGTACGTATCTATCCCCCTGTCTGGCGGGAGCGGTACGGGGCCGAGTTACTGGCCCTCTTGGAGGACCTTCCCATGACCCCGGCCACGGTGCTGGACCTGCTGGACGGCGCGGCGGCCGCGCGTTGGCAGCAGGGCCGCACCTGGGCTGGGAAGATCCGGGGCGCAACCGGGGCCAACTGTTGCTGTGGATCATCTCGGTCAGCATCCCCGCAGGCGTCGCCTTGGCTGTCTTCGTGCCCGAGCTGATCATTTCTACGGCCGTGCCTCGCCACTTGCACGCAATCGTCGTGCTGGCGGCTATCCTCCTCTTGCTCTCGAGCGTGCTGCGGGACGGGCCAGGACCTGTTGGAAGGCCTCAACCGACGCGCCTGGCTCGCCTGGTCAGCATTGTGGCCTGGATGTCCTATCTGGCGCTGTGGGATCCAGGAGCGGCGAGGGGGCCTGGCGCTTTGCCGGCCTGGGTGGGGCGGTCGATGTACAGCCTGGCACTGATCGGTTGCGCCGCTGCACTTGTCCGCGAGCTGGTTCGCACCGTACGCAAGGGCCCGGCCATCAGAAACGGGTAGGGCGGCCCCCGTCAAACAGAGGCTCCGCCGAGGGCCTCTGTTTGATTGGCTTGGCCACGAGCGCGACCGCTGCCGATCACACGCTCTGAACGCGCGGCGGCACGCCAGGACTGCGAATGCTATCGAAAAGTTCCTATCGGGAGCACCGGAGCCGGCACTTGCGATCAGCGGGTTGCTCAGGCGGCGAGCGGCCTCCAGCACCTGTTCATCGAACGCCTCGTCGGTGGCGCGGAACTTCTTCGCGCCGCCGCAGCGGGCCATCGGCTGGGCACTGGGGATAGTCGAGTGGACAGGCTGGGCTCATCTCCGCGCTGTCCTATCTGCCCCGGGCTGCCGTGATGACGGCGCCAGGAACCGAAGCCAACTCGTCGGTGTATGAATGCTGGGATGGCCGGCAGGGTCTTTGTTGTTCTGCTTCTCGGTCTGAGTCTCGCCGCGTGCGGCTGGGCCGGTCCGGCTCCGGGCGCCACTCGGGCGACACCACCGCCGGGCGCCACCGGAGGCGCGTCGGGGAGACTCAGCCAGGTTCCACTGAAGCTGCCTCGAATTGAGCGCGGACAGTCCTGTCCTCTATCGAAACTGAGCCAAGTTGTGGGTCCCCACCTCCGGATGGGGCTGGGAAGCGGTCCCGTGTACCTGTTCAGCGGCGAGGGCGTTCGCAGCCAGCATTCAACTAAGGTTGTCTGGGCCGCCGAACCCAGCTACTCGGGTCCGATCAGGATCCGCGGCGGTCGGATCGACGGCAGCAGTCAGCTCCTCCTTGACGCTCCTGACAACAATTGGCACGGCGCGCCTGTCAAGAAGGTCGACGGATCCGATCTCTACCCGGAGCTAGACCTCCTCGAGTCCCATTCCACCTTCCCGAACGTGCCGGCGGGTTGGCGGATGTGGCCGTCGGGGACGTATGTCGCCAGCCCCGGTTGCTACGCCTGGCAGGTTGACGGGCTCGGTTTCACAGAGCTCATCACAGTTCGACCGCTTGACCTTCCGACGCTCCCGCCAGGCGCGGCGTGCCCCGTCAGCCCGCAACAAGTTGCGCATGACCTTTCCAGCCAGTTCGGGTATGGAAAGGCCGTGGGCGCCGGCCCCGTCTATGCCTTGATGGGCGAGATGCCGGGAGGCGTGTTGAGCTACAGCCAGTCTTACAGCCAGTCACACTACAAGGACGGCTGGGCGGCCTTCAAGGTCCTTTGGATGGCCAAGCCCCAGGTCAGCGGAAACCTCCTGATTCGAGGCCAGCAGATCGATGGCTCGAACCGGATCGGCTTTGGGATTGGTGATTACGCTGACTCCGCGTTGCAGTGGGAGGTTGCCTCGCAGAGTGGATGGGCGAGCCTGCCTTCCGAGATTCAGATTCGCGCGCCGGGCTGCTACGCGTACCAGGTGGACAGCCAGAAGGGAAGTGAGGTGATCGTCTTCCAGGTCGTGGGGATCCAGTAGATGAAGACTCCGCGGGAGCGATCGTCAGTTACATCACGAAGCCGCCGGGGAACGCCTCCCCAGGGTCCTCGCCGGGCGCCACGATCTATCGAGGCGGGCACCCGTACCAGGCTCGGCCTGACACCATCCGCTTCCTCAAAGAGCGGGTCGAAGGCAACCGGGCGTTGCTGGCCGTCGACTTCGACGACACGGAGGCCCGTTCCTGGCGTTACGTGTTTGGCGCGGTGCAGCAACCAGGTGGGACCTGGCAGGCGACTGGCGGTGCCGGCGGAGGAGGTGGCCGCGAGCCCCAGTCTCGTCGCCCATGGGCCAACTTTGGAGGTTGGGGCTGGCCACGGTTCCTCTGTCTGGGCGGCCGGGTCTACGGCGACGCCGTTGCACAGGTACGACTGATCGACGCTGTGGGCCGGACCGTTGAAGACAGGGTCGATGCTGGAATCGCGCTGCTTCTGAGCAACGATCCAGTTGAGATGCCCTGTCGGATACAACTCCGCGACACCGATGGCGCGGTGCTCGCTGTCCAAGCTTGGCCGCCCGAGCCGGGCTCTCGACCCAGGTAACAGCGCCAGCCCGCCTATCGAGCTGCGGCCAAACGGAATCCGCTGCGCCTCGGATTCCACCGTATATTGCCTGCTGCGCGTGAGGCGTGTGGCATTCGCAGTAAGGATCGCAGTACTCAGGTGACGTGGACTTTGAGAGCGGGTGCGGTTCGTCCACCCTTTACTGTAGAAGCCGGTGGCTAGCCAGACACCCCTCCTGACAACCCATCGTCTCTCAAAGGCCTATGGGCGTCGTCCAGTTGTCGTCGACGTCGATATTGCCATGTATCGAGGTGAAGTCCTCGGGTTACTTGGCCCCAACGGAGCCGGAAAGACGACTACCATCCGGATGCTGCTGGGGCTGCTCAAACCCACTCGGGGCCGGATCAAGATGTTCGGTCTTGATCTGGCGCGTCACCGTTCCGCGATTCTGGCTCGGGTCGGTGCGATGATCGAAGGGCCGACCCTCTAACCATCTCCCTCCGATCACCTTCATTGAACCAATTGATGTGACCGGCCTCCACTCGCTGCTAGTGATTGCAGGATGGGACATCATTCTTCTCCTCGTACCTCTCCTGTTGATCTCGCGCCGGGACGTACGGGAGTAGTACTCTCGCGGGCTGCGGGGTGGACTCCGGCGGCGGCGATGCCGCCTTATCTCGCTACCGCCAAAGCCGTGCCCCGTTGGGTCACCAGTGGGGCATGGTTGGGGTCGGTCATTTGCCGATATTCCAACTCGTCGTTTACGCGTGCTCTGGCACAGAGTGGTGATCACACGAAGCCCAGACAATAACTCGCCTCCACGCCGCAGAGGAGATCTGTCAGGTCCCGAGATGCATCGGAGGACGCAGGCTTCGACATCGCGTTCAATGGAAGATCTTGCCGACCGGCACGGCGATCCCGCCGAGGTTGTCGCGCCGTTCACTGCGGCAGGAGCGGTGGCGGGTTGAGCCGTCGCCTGGGGCTTTGGTTGACTACCAGCGAAGGATGATAGCATGAGGTCCTCCTGGGCCTTGATTTGGTGCCGCCCGTGTACGGCCAGCGGGGCGTGCTGTCCCTGCTGTTCGAATGCGCTGTCCTCAAGTGCCGCAGGCCGACAGCGCTGGCTATCAATGGATACCGTGTACAGTGAGCGGACTTGGAGTTAGCCACACAATCGAAACTACGAACCAGGCAGCGCCCCCCATCGCAATAGAGGACAATAGCCACGGACCGCGAAGAGAAAAAGCCGAATGCCGAGTGGCCGTCGCCGCTGCGGCAAAGGTCACCGCCACGGTTACGGCGAAGGCCAACGTCACCCCAGCCCAGTACCCAAATGGAAACGCATAGTGCTCGAACATCACGGCGACTAAACTGATTTCAAGGAACATAATGAAGAACAGCGCCGAAGTCGCCACCGCCCAGCCGAGCTGCTCCTTCAACCTTGGTGTCATTCCTGCACGCTAGGACCTGTAGCAAGTCTAGATCAGCGCGCCCACGAACGAACGTGTCGACTGTGTGTTTCAGCTTCGCTCTCTCATACGGGGGCGCGGGACCTGACTTCGACAGCAATGGCAACCCTGAATTCACCGGGGGTGGTGCGATCGTCAGTCCAAGAGCCGGCCCAATGCGTGCAAGATGAGCTCATTGAGCTCATCGGCACCGATCCCGACCAGGGTGATGGCCTCAATCTGCTCGTCGCTCAGCCCCGCATCGCGAAGGTGCCGTATCGCCTCATCATTGAGCCCCCGAACCTTGAAGACCGGCACAGGGCCGTCGGTCGGGAATCCCAATTCAGCGGGGCGTCGCGACCGGCGGTGGGGTTGGAACCCAGCGGCGGCGAGGTCACGCTGGAGGTCGGCGACGATGCCGCGCGCTTGCAGAGCGGCGCGTGCTCGCTGCCGCGCCTGTTCCCGTAAGAATGCTCGGGCGATGCCCGCCTGCAGGTTCTGACCGGTCAAGCGACGAGCCTGGCGGACCGAGATCCCGATGTGGAGAGCGATTTCGGAGGAGCGGAGCCCGGCCGCGCGCAAGCGCTGCACCGAGAGCAAACGGTAGAGGCGGCCATCCACCTTTGGCTTCTCGCGGACCAGCGCGATCAGCGCCAGCGCCTGTTGACGACGCCGACCCTTGAGCGGCAGCTGCTGTTCCAGAAGGTCCCATGACCACTCCAGGCTGACAGGGTGGAAGACCCGACGGGTACGCGAGCGCCGGGGTGGCACGATCTCAGCCAGCGCGGCGCTGGTCAGGTAATAGGTGCCATGCGCTCCCCGTCGCACGGTCAGCTCGCCCCTTCTCACCCTGAGGCGAAGGGTCTCGATATGACAGCCGAGCAGACGGGCGGCATCAGAGAGCTTGATCAGCCCGCCCTCTGGGGCGGTAGTGACTTGGGCTGAACCCATTGAGCGAGCAGATTCAAGGTGCCCGGCCACTTGCCAATGGCATTGTAAGTAGTAGAGGGACCTTGCGTTTGCGGGATCCTCTCCTCTTGGGGCCGAGGCTGGCGCAGGAGCTTTTGGCTCCTCCCGGGGCCCGTACCTCCTGCGAGGGTTGACCTCGCGGCGTTGAGATGAGCGGCGTGCCGCGAAAGCCACACGCCTGACCAAAGGAGGTATAGCCCTTGGCTGAGCAGCGCAGGAATCACCGCCTCCACGGTCGCGACGTCCATGTCCGCTTTACCGATCGCACCTACGCCGAGCTGCAGCGGTTCGCGGCCGCGGGCGGCCTGGCCCTGAACGCCGGCGTGCGCCTGCTGGTGGAACGGGGCTTGGCGATTGAGGCAGAAGCTCACAGCGGTGACGCCGGCGAGGCCATCGCAAGGCGACTGCAGGCCTTGAGCGAGAGCGGATTGGCAAGTCTAATCGCCATCGAGCAGAACCAACGCCTGCTGGTCAGCATCATCCCAGACGGCGCCGAGCTGGCCGACCGTCTCTGGGAGGAGGCGGCCGGCGCCGCCCGCCGCCGGCTGCTGCGATTGGAGCAGGCTGTGGCTGAGGAGGCGGCGTGCTGAGCCGTCGCGCCATCCTCTCGATCCAGTACACGGCCGCCGGTCCCAAAGCCGGCAAGGCGGTCGGAGGCTTTCTGCGCTACGTCCACTACCGCGACCATCACAACCTGGGCGAGCGGGATCGAGGCGTGGGCGGCCTGGTCCGCTACGTTGCCTATCGCGATTCAGCGGCGCCAGAGGGCCGGCTCTTCGATGTCGGCAAGACTGTCGGCGACCGCGAGCGCCGCGAGCTCATCCGCTATGTACGCCGTTCGCTGGCCGGCCTCGGAGACTCCAATCGGGCGGGCAGCCGGCGGCCGGCGCGGGCTGTCTACCGCTTCGTGCTTTCGCCCGAGGACGCGCGCGGCCTGGATCTGCGCCGGCTGACCCCGGGCGACCATGGGTCAGCTCGAGCGCGATACGGGCGGACTGCCGCCCTGGATCGCGGCCGAACATCGCAACACCGACCATCCCCACGTCCACATCGTCCTGGCGGCCCGCCGTCAGCCGAGTAGCGGTGCCTTCCGGGAGGTGCGGGTGAGCAAGCAGCGGCTGGCCCGCATGAAAGGAGCGCTCAGCTTGGAGATCGATCGCCAGCGCGGCGAGCGGCCGCGGGAGCAGTCGCTGGAGGACCGGCTGCTGGAGATAAGTCGAGGTCCCATCGACCATGGGCAGCGCCAGCAGCGGTCGCCGGAGTTCCGCTCCCGGCTGGCGCCCCACGACCCGCTGCGGAGGCGGCCATCGTCCCGTCCACGGCCGCGGGCGCCGGTGCTGCGCCTGCAACGGATCTTCGCCAGGATGGGCCAGCACTACCGAAGGGAGGTTGAGCGCCAAGCCGACCGCCGGGGCTGGAGTGAGGAGCGTGAGAGGGAGATGGAGCGATGAGAAATGTCACCGCCAGCAGCCGGCCGCAGCTGATCGACCCCCTCCTGGGCGTGTTGATCGGCCTCTCGCTCATCGGCATGGCCGTCGGCCTCTGGCTCTATCTGGCCCTGGCCGTGAGCTCGGTGCTTCAGCACGGCCCCCAGGCGCTTGGCGTCCTGCCGTCCCCCGGCCGCGCCTCCGGGCTGCTCCTGGAAGGGCTGACCCGCGACCCGGCCCAACCCTGGCGAAGCGGTCTCGCGCTCGAGGTCAGTCCCTATCTGTTCTGGCCGGTTGCTGTGATTCTCCTGGGCGGGTTCGCAGGCATCGGGACATACGGCTATGCGCGATTTCGGGAGCTGGCCGGCTGGCTACTGGCTCGCACAGGCGGCCAAAGCCATGGCGAGAGCCGCTGGGCCCGCCCTTTCGATGCCCGGTGGCTGGGACGCCGGACCGGTCCCCAGCGCCTGCTGCCGGACGGCATCGTGCTCGGCTGGTGGGGCAGGGCCGGCGGGTGCTGGAAACCCCGGCCGAGGACAACGCGCTCGTCGTCGGCGTGCAGCGCTCCGGCAAGACCTCCACGGTCGTGGTTCCAACCCTCTTGGGCTGGGGCGGCGCCGCGGTCGCCACCTCGACCAAGGAGGAGCTGGTCCGACTCACCGGCCGCCACCGCGCCAGGCTGGGACCGGTCTGGGTTTTCGCGCCGCTCGATCGTGAGCTGGGCTGGGTGGGCGAGCTCAGACTGCGGAACGCGATCTGGAACCCGCTCGCCGGCGCCAGCGACGCCGCCGCGGCGGTGGAGCTCGCCGATCTCTTCACCTCGGATGGCAAGTCGGGGCCGTCGGCCCACTGGTACCTCTCGGCGGCCAGCCTGATCGCCGGACTGATCCTGGCCGCCCACGCCGACGGCGGCGACCTGCGCAGCGTCACGGCCTGGCTCAACACGCTCGGGTTGAACCAGTACGTCGGCCTCGCCAACCGCCAGCACGACCCTGTCGCACGCGAGCTGCTCACTGCCTTCGCCAACACGCCCTCGCGGGAGGCGGGCTCGATCGCCTCCACGGCGCGCTCCAGCCTGTCGCTCTGGCTGGACAACCGCGTAGCACGAGCCACCGCAGCGCAACCCGCAGAGGGTGTCCGGTTCGAGCTCGAGGATCTGCTGACGGAGGGCGGCACTCTCTAATCTGGTGGCGCCGGCCAACGAGGCGGAGCGCTGCCGACCGCTGTTTACCGCCCTGCTCCAGTCGCTGCTGACAGCGGCCACCCGACGCGCCCGCCGCCAGGGAGGGGTGCTCCAGCCTCGGCTTCTGCTCGCCCTCGACGAGGTGGCCAACTTCGCCCGCATCCCCCGCCTGGGCGGCTACGCCTCGACCGGACCCGGCCAGGGACTCCAGCTCTTGCTCTGCTTCCACGATCTGGCCCAGTTCGAGGCCGCCTACGGCACAGAGCAGGCGCGGACGGTCTGGAACAACTGCCGCGCCCGGCTCTTGTTGCCCGGGCAGGGCGACTTCCGCACCCTCGAGCACTTTTCCCGGGCGATCGGCGACGAGACGCGTGACTACGAACTCTCCAGCCGGAGCTCGGAGGGGCGCTGGAGCCAGTCTGAGCAGCGCATCGGCAAGCCGCTGGCCTCGCCGGACGCTCTCGGCCGTATGCGCGATCCCATCCTTCTCTTTGGCAGCGCCCCACCGGCCAAGCTGCGCGCCCGTCGCTGGGATCAAGTCCCAGCCTGGCGTGCGCTCATCGATGACGGACTCGACTTCGACCGGGCTTCAGGAGGCCTTGGCGTCTTCAGTGCGTGGCGAGATTGGCTCCTGTGGGGCGCCGCGGAAAGGTCCGGAAAACCCGCGGCGCATCGGGTTTTCCGGTCTGCGACCACCGCTGCTGGCGACACCTGGCCCTCTCGCGACGCGCAACTTCGTGTGCTTCCCGGTGGCGTCGCCGATGACATGCACAGCGATGATTTGCGTCCGGCTGGATGAGCGGCCTGAGACTGCAGCCGCGAGATCCCGAAGGGAATTCGATGTGGCAGGGCGAGACCCGCCATGATGGCGACCTACGTTTGGGGCCGGTCCGGCTCGTGCCCATGTCAGAGGAGCAACAGCAGCGTGCCATCGCCTTCCTAGCGGAACTCTTGCTGCCCTTGATCGACAAACGTGAGGCGGCTTGACTCATCTGAGACCCCGGTCAAGGTGCCGCCACATCGCGCCAGGCGCTTCCCGTTGAAGGCGGCACCCCGGATCGCTGGCCAGCGTTAAGACCGATGACTTCGAGAGCACATTGAGCAACACTGGCGCTACAGGCCGCAGGGAGGCCACCATGAGGATCGCCACCTACACCCGAATCTCGACCGACGAAGAGCACCAGCCTTACTCCCTTGAGGCGCAGGCTCATCGGCTGGGCGCCTACATCGAGAGCCAGGAAGGCTGGCAGCTGGTCCGCCGCTTCAGCGATCAGATGACTGGCAGTGTTCTCGAGCGGCCAGCTCTGGAGCGGGCGCTGGCCGAGGGTCTCGCCAAGCGCTATGACCTCCTGCTCGTCTATCGAGTCGACCGGCTTTCGCGCTCTGTGCGGGCGGGCTGGCCCAGATCCTGGAAGAGCTGGACAAGGCCGGCGTGTCTTCCGGTCAGCGACCGAGCCCTTCGATACGGGCACCCCGGCCGGCCGGATGATGGTCCAGATGCTCGGCGTCTTCGCCGAGTTCGAGCGCGCGACGATGATCGATCGAGTGGTGGCCGGGATGGAGCGCAAGGCGGCGCGCGGCGGCTGGAACGGCGGTCTCTTGCCCTTTGGCTACCGGCGCGACCCGACTGCCGGTGGTCTCGGTCTGGATCTAGAGCAGGCGCCGCTCGTCGCCCGCATCTTCGACCTCTACTTGAACAAGCGGATGGGTGCCCGAGCCATCGCAGCCTGGCTCAACCACTGCGGACATCGCACCAACTACGGCAAACCCTGGAGCTATCGAACGGTCTTGATCGTGCTCCGAAACCGCACCTACTTGGGCGAGATCTCCTTCCGCGGCGTGAGCCACTCTGCCTCCCATCCAGCGCTGATCGATGGAGACACTTTCGACGCAGTGCAGCACCTACTCCAGGAACGGGGAGAGGATCTCGGCAAACGGCGCGCCAATGGCTCCGACTATTTGCTTTCGGGAGTCATCCGCTGCGCTCATTGTGGCCGCCGGTTCGTTGGCGCTGCCGCTCATGGCCGCAGTGGCCGCTACACCTACTACACCTGCTACTCCCGTCACCGCTATGGATCAAGCACCTGCGCCGCAGAGAGCTTGCCTGCGGACAGGCTGGAACGAGCTGTGATCACATCTCTGCTCGACACCTTTGGCGACCACGCGCTCATCGAGCGAGCCATCGCTGAGGCCCACAAGCGATGGCTGGAAGCAGAGCCCAGCAATCAGAAGGAACTCAAGCGGCTAGAGAGCGAGATCAGAAAGAGGGAAGCCAGCATAGACCGCTACTTCTCAGCCTTCGAGACGGGAGCGATGTCCGAGAAGGTGTGCGCCCCCCGGGTCGAGGCGCTGACTGAACAGCTCGCCCAGCTCCGTACTCGTCAGGCGGAGCTCGGCGCCGCCTCGGATGCGGCAGGGCCAGGCGGCGTCAGTGCCAGCCAGATGCAAGAGTTGCGGGGCCAGGTCGACGAGATCCTCAGCCACGGACAGCTGCTCCAGCGAAAGGCGCTCCTGCAGGAGCTGGTGGCGGAGATCAGGGTCGAGAGCAGAGAGTCAATCACGCCGATCTTCCGCGTGCCTCAGTCCACGGTTCGACTTCTGAACGGGGTGGTGGGCCGCCGTGGACTCGAACCACGTACCTCCGCGTTATCAGCACGGCGCTCTACCAGTTGAGCTAGCGGCCCATCGTCTGCTTGGCTGGCAGGGGCGGAAGGATTCGAACCCTCGGCATTCGGTTTTGGAGACCGACGCTCTGACCAGACTGAGCTACGCCCCTAAAGCCATCCGGAAGTTTACCCGAGCCTCGACCCCCCGGCACCGCGCCACCGAGGACCGTTATCACGCTCAGTACCATCCCCGAAGTGAGCGACCACGAAGCGGCCAACGATCTGCCCGTGCTGATCGTGGGCGACGTCCACGGCGACCTGGAGCGGCTCTTCAAAGCCCTGCGGCCGTATCCAGACAGCGACTGGCGGACCATCTTTCTGGGCGATCTGGTCGACCGGGGACCGTTCGGCGTCGGCGCTCTCCGCTACGCCCGCGACCGGGCAAACTCAGACGTGCTTCTGGGCAACCATGAAGTCGCGCTGCTCTGGGCGCTTCGTCAGCCTGACATCCGCACCTACTGGCTGAGTTGGGGCGGCCAGCCGCACGACTTGGACGAGCTGGCCAAGGACCAACAGCTGGAGGACTGGCTGCGCCAACGCCCACTGCTGATGAAGCTGAGCGACGCCACGCTCATCCAGCACACCGGAACCGACCGCTACGACGCCCTCCTGGAGGACCGTGGCGCTGAGCCCGTCACTGAGATCAACCGCTGCGGCCGGATGCTCCTCGAAAACGAGCGGGAGGACCTGCTTTGGGACCTGCTATCAGGGCCGAACGTACTCGGCCAGGAGTTCCGCTTGCAGAACTGGCTGCGCCGCATGTCCACCCCTCGGATTGTCCATGGCCACGTTCCCCACCGCGGCCGCGAACCGCTCATCTATCACGGTGGCCGAGCCCTGAACTACGACGGCGGCCTGAGCCGCTACGAGTTCAGCGCCGGCCGCCGCGACGGGGGTTCCGTCGGGGCGACGGTTGCACCTCTCCCTCCGCTTGGCCACCACTAGACTTGGCAGCGGTTATGCAGGCTGGTCTGGCTCAACTGGCACCGCCTGTGCGGGACGGCGGCAAGCCTCTGATCTCCGCCCGGCGCATCGCCAAGCGGGTCCGTCAGCTCGGTGAGCAGGTCTCTCAGCTTTATGCCGACAGCGAGCAGCCGCTGGTCCTGGTGGTGGTCCTGAAGGGCGCCACTGTGTTTGCGGCCGACCTGCTGCGCAGCCTCTCCATCCCGGCGGAGCTGGAGTTCGTGCGCGCCTCGAGCTACGGTAGCGGCTCCCGGAGCTCGGGCCGCGTCAAGCTCGCCCACATGGTCGACGGACCGCTGACCGGCCGCGACATCCTCCTGGTCGAGGACATAGTCGACTCCGGCCGCACCATCAACGTCATCCGGAAAGAGCTGAAGAGCCACAAACCGGCTTCCCTGCGACTGGTAGCGCTGCTGGATCGCCCGGCCCGCCGCGAATTGCCGGTGCAGATCGACTTCACAGGCTTCACCATCCCGGACCGCTTTGTCGTCGGCTACGGCCTCGACTACGCAGGCCTCTACCGAGAGCTGCCCGGCGTGCACGCGCTCGGCTGATACTGTCCACCAGCATGCCGAGGCGACGGCGGATTCTGGTCACTGGCGTTGCGCGCTGGTGGGGCGGCCGGCTGGTCCAGCGCCTGAGCGAGCAGCCAGACGTGGCGGAGGTCATCGGCATCGACACCCAGGAGCCGAGCTACGACTTCGGCAGGGGTGAGTTCGTCCGCCTGGACATCCGCCATTCGCTGATCGGCAAGCTGGTACGGGCGGTCGGCATTGACACGGTCGTTCACACTGCCACCACTGTCGACTCCTTCGACCCGGACCCAAGGGCGGCGCATGAGACGAACGTGATAGGCACCATGAACCTCCTCGCGGGCTGCACAGGGGCGGGCAGCCCAGTGCGCCGCTTCGTGCTCAAGTCGTCGGCGCATGTATACGGCGCCGGTCGCGATCTTCCCGTCCCCGTGCGCGAGGATAGGCGCCTGGCTCCAGATTCGGCGCCCAGCTTCGTGCAGGACATGATCGAGGTCGAGCAGCAGGCGCAGGACTTCGCGCTGCGCACCGGCAAGCTGCAGGTGCTGATTCTCCGCTTCGTCAACAGCCTGAACGCGGAGGAGCCCCAGCCGCTGGCCAGGTATCTGAATCTGGCGCTGGTTCCGACAGTACTCCGTTGTGATCCCAGCCTGCAGCTGATTCACCATGCCGACTGCACAGTGGCGCTGGCCCGAGCAGCAATGACCGGGCCGGCCGGGGCCTACAACATCGCTGCCCCAACCGCAGTTCCCCTTTCGGAACTGCTCGAGGGAGCAGGCAAGCTGCATGCTCCGCTACTGCCACCGCTGGCCACCGGCCTGACCGCCATGGTGCTGCGCCTGGCCGGCATCACGCTCAGCGATCAGCTCCTGAGCCTGCTGCGCCACGGACGCGTGCTCAGCACCTCGCGGGCAACGCTCGTGCTCAAGTTCCGGCCGGAGCTGGACACGCAGTCTGCTTACCTCGAATTCCTGGAACACGCCAGGGTGCTGTCCTATCTGCCGGATCGCCAGCATCACCAGTTCGAACAGGAGCTGGAGGAGTTTATCCGATCGCGCGCGCCAAGCCGGCGCCGGGCCCCTCGCGGTTAGTGTCGCGGGACACTAGGATAAGTCGCCAATATGGAAGCCGTCTCAGCCAAGGCCGCCGCCGATGACATCCTGGATCGGATTTTCGCCCCCACGCCCAAGCCCAGCGCTTTGGATCAGGCGGAGGAGACTCTGCGGCACCCGAAGAAGCTCGTCTATGCCGCGATGTCGAATCGCAACTTCTTCTGGCGCCACCACGTGCAGAAATTCATCCTCGATTCCGGCCTGGTGCCGCTCAGCCCCTTCATGCTCTTCGAGTACTACCTGCTCCACACGGTGCCCAAAGCGGCTGTGCGAGAAGCCATGAACAACCTGCTCGCCAGGAGCGACGAAGTGTGGGTGTTCGGGACGTTGTCGCTGGGCGTGAAGGTTCAGATTGGCATCGCCAAGCGTCTCAACAAACCTGTCCGCTACTTTGACATCTCCGAGCTGCCGGTCGCGGTGCTGCCCATCAGCGTCGAGACTGCCGAGGAAGAGCTCAGGGACTGACCGGCCGGGCTGCCTGGCCGGCCGGCAGGGCGCGACCGCCTACCACCCGCCGGTGCCAGCGCTCGGGATCTTTGAACTCATCCGGTCGCGGCATCGTCTCGCGACTCTGCCAGGCCTGGTTCAGTGCGGCCACGCCGTGGCGCTCGACGACCTGACGGCAGAAGGCCTCGCCCACCTCGTACTGACGCAGCTTCAGCTCCAGGCCGGTGATGCGCCAGAACAGCTGCTCCAGGGCGCTCCGCTCCCGCGAGCGTTTGGCGTGGGCCTTCTCCAGGCGCTCGAAGCTGGGTAGAAGGCGCCTGCCCAGCTCGTTCATGACCAGGTTGCCGTGACCCTCGGCCAGCGTCATGATCGCCTGTAAGCGGCGGATGGCCTCCCATTGCCGGGGCAGGCCCACTGTCAGGGCTCGGAGTCGCTGCCAGCCGACCTGACGGTCGGCCGCCATCTTGAGTACCCGCTCCAGCTCTGCGTTCAGGTGCCTCGCCAGCCAGGGGTTGGCGGCGAACTGCCACGCGTGAGTGAGCTCGTGGAGGATGATCCAGCTGCGCAGCTCCTCTCCGGGGAGGTCTTCCTTGCGCTCGAAGGCAGCGATGTTGGTCTCGACCAGGTACAGCGCCGGCTGCACTGGTTCGCGGCCCAACAGCTGGGGATCGAACTGGCCCAGAACGCGCTTGGCGAGGAAGGCGAGGATGCCAGCTGTGTAGCGATTGATGCCGTACTGGCCCAGGTCGTTGAGGTGGGAGCGCTGCAGTGACAGCGAGCTCTGGAGCGGTTCCAGGGCCCGGCGGAGCACTGCCAGATTGAGGCGCAGCCAGGCCGGGCGATCGAGCGCCTGGAAGTGCGGCAGCTGCGTTCCCGGCGGGAGGCCGCCAAGGTAGTGGAGCAGCGGACCCTCTAGGCGGGAGGCGAGCGCCGCGTACTGCGCTTCCACCCGATCCAACGCCGCCGCGTCCAGGTCGCTGCCCTTCAGCTTGCGCAGACCGAGCGATTCGATTTCCGACCAATCCAGCATCCCGGTCCGCCCTGAACGCGGTCGAACCAGCTCGCCGAGGACTGCCGCTGCGACGACACCTGTCACCGCCGCCACGGCTGTGCGCCTCTGGCCGGCGTTCAAAGCGGAATCGCCCAGCCCGGCTCCGGGCTCAGCAAGCTAGTTGCCTGTAACGGTCGGATGTTTAGCAGGCCGGAGGCTCCTTGGACCGGCGCTCCAGGCCGGCGGTGCCAACCGGGGTCCCCGCGAAGTCGACGACTTCGTGGGGTGGGAGGTTCGGGTGGCAGGGTGAGGAGCGCATCGAGATGCGCGACGAACCCTGCCGGGTCCTGGAACGCGGGCATCAGCGCCCGCAGAGCGCCCGTCGGTCTGGTGCGTCGGATGCTAGACATTTGGCCGGTACAGGCAACTAGACGTCAAGGAGGCTGACGTCGATCTCTTTCAGGCCGTCGGGCGGCTGGATGCCATTGGTCTCCAGCTTCTTCAGCAGCGCCAGCACGTAACGAACGCCGGCCAGATTCACCCCGTGCTTGCGGGTTAGCGTCTGAATGGCCTGCAGCTTCATCAGGTCTCGTTGGGAGTAGCGGCGGCGATTGGTAACCGTTCGCTTGGGTTGGACCATGCCGAGATGCTCGTACATCATCAGAGTTCGGGGATGGGTCTCCAGGATCTCAGAGGCGACGCTCAAGGTGTAGATCGGCTTGTCCAGGTGGATGTTGGTGGCATCGACAGCCGCCCGTGGGGAATTGCCGGGCCGGTCTGTGGTCTCCATCCGGTTCTTTTGCATTCCCTTGTTTGAAGCCACCGTCGACAGGGGTCGTGCGCAGTGCGACTTCGACTACGGCTAATGCTACCCGTAGGGTTTGTCAGAGTGGCTGGCGGCGCGCCGTCCCCTCGGGAAAGACGACCGGTGAGGCCGAGTTCGGGCTATTAGTGCCGGCCGCCTCACGGCGGTAAGCGTCCGGTTTGCGTAATTCGGCCGATTCGCTGGCGAGAGCGGTTGTCTGAGCCTTGATGGGCGGTCCTAGCCTCATCGTCGCGGGCGCCCAGCGCCTCGGCCTGGGGGCTGAATCCTGTCCAGGTGATGCTGATCCGAATTGCGGCACGAAGCACCCAGGGCCCCGCGATTTCACGCCATCTCAACTCCCTCTCGTCTAAGTTCGGTTGAGGGGGGCCGGCCGGTCACCGGATCGGTCGACCCCCCCGGCCGGGGTTAGGAGGTCCGGCGAGACCGACGGAATCCCAGCAGCCAAGCCAGGCCGACGAGGAGCTGGACCAGTGCCGTCCCGGCCACCGCCGCCCCAATGAGGGAGGGGCTTTGCGCCGGCGGGGTCACCGGGCCGCGGCCGGTCGGGGGCAACGTAGGCGGCGGCGCGGGCGCCGCTGTGAGGCTCACGGTGGCATCCGCGGTGGCGGTGACCGTGGCGCCGAGGTTCGTGCCGTCAACAGTGATGGTGTCGGTCTGAGCGTCCCCAGCCTTGCCGGTGAACCCTCCGGTGAAGGAGCATTGGACGCTCGCCCCT
>JAABUQ010004599.1_pt1 | contig 23323 bp, 10 predicted proteins | sample 5560001 | NCBI WGS metagenome assembly JAABUQ01 (sample SAMN10711888, study PRJNA513371) | rock metagenome | isolation source: Antarctica rocks | place: Antarctica: Victoria Land, Finger Mt nord | collected 2015-12-18 | reverse complement strand
CTCCTCCTGTTACTCTAGCCTCCCACCCTATTTGGGAAGAACAGTTGATGGCAGCAGGTAGAAATGGTAATTATCTCAAAGCATTGTCTATTGCTAATCAGTATCTCAAGACTCATCCCGACTCTTGTGAGGCTTTGCACTGGCGTTTTCAGATTTACAACGCCATGGGTAACAATACAGCAGCACTACAAAACGTTACTCAGAAATGTATATATTATTAGTTTCTGGGTAACTGTGAACCAGCAGAAACAGCAAATACTTGGAGTTTGATTCATGGGTTTAAAATTAATTTTGGGCAGTTTAATGTCAGGTTTATTACCTTTAGCATCAAGCAGTCCCATTCCGGGCAAGGTTGTCACTAATTATGATGAGTTCAAGGACCAGACAACCATTACAGTAATTGGTGAACAAGGCAAAGCACAGCCCATTCTTTACGGTTGGTCGCAGTTCAATGGGCGAAAGCAAAAGCCTTCACAGACTATTGATGTAGGTTTTCTTGTTAAAGAAGGTTGCCCTCATCCGAATTTCATAGCTGATGGTAAGCGTGTTCAACCAGATCCTTCTGGCGCGAATCTTCCTGGCTTCTCCCAAGAAGAGTTTAGTACAAAAGCTGGAGTTAGGCAACATCTATTTGTGTTTAATTTTTACCAGCTTCCCCAGCTCAATCAAATTGCTTTAGCAAAATCTGTTAAGTACCAGATTTGCAACCAAGCATCCACGCTATCGCCACAAGATCTGGCACAATTACGCCAATTTAGTGCCCGTTTTAAGTAATCAGTTGTTAAAGTCAGAATGTCCAGAAACTGCCATAACACCAATTAAGAAGTCTGGCTATGGGACAGTATTATCGCAGAAACAGAAGGTGGCTTCCCCTTGTTAAGCAACCTCTGCTAGATCGTCCATCACAAACTATTCATGTCCTGTGTGCGGAAACTGTCTGGAAATATACTACTACACCAAGGAAGGCGAACAAAAGCAGATGCTTCGCTGTTCAGACTTCCAAGCACAGCAATTAAATGATCATAAAAAGACAGTATACTTTGCTTCTCGTGTCACATTTTGGCCCCAAAATACGGGAAAGTTGGACAATCATGGGGCTCCAAAACAAATCGCCGTCCACAAAATTAGCTAGTTCTAGAAAACCGAAATTCTCTCGTTGTATTTAGCAAGTCCGGGGTGTATCAAATGACAATTGTTCTGACCGCTGCGTCAATTACTCCATTCTGCAATTGCCTATAAGGAAAGATACCTGATGGAGCGAAGCCTGATCTAGAGCTACTAAGGATTTGAATAATTGACGTGAACCCCAAAATTTATGTACCTCTGGAGAATAGAGTAATTGTTACAAGTGGTCAAGCTAATCGTAGTCTAATAGGTACAAAACCGGATTTTACTAAGCACGGCAGCAACAAAATTAGAACAATAAGCAGACCTAAGGCTAAAGCTAGCAGTAATAGTTGTGTCGAGGAAGAGAAATGTAGTTATGAAGCCTTTAAGACGCACTAATATAGATTACGACACATACATCAAATCGAGAGACTGGTACAGCCAACACCCTGGCTGGCTCAAGGACGTAGGTTACCGATGTGGGCTATTTCCCTGGGTGCGGATCGGCAATGGAAAGCGTTATGCCTGTCACCACATGAACTACCGGAATTTGGGAAATGAGCGTTTGAGAAAGGACGTTATTCCTCTGTGTCCATTTGCTCATGACTTTGTAATTCATGGAATACTGTCAGACTTCAAATCAGCTGGAAAGCAAGGTAGATATCCTAACCTGGCTCAGCGCCTGGTACATCTTTGGTGTTGTCAGCGGACCTGGTTTAAGGTAGTGCTGGCAGGGGGAATTATTACCCTAAGTTTAAAGTACCGCTGGCATCTTTAACTTTTCAATTAAGTTTACATAAATAACTTGACTAACAACAACATAGAAGTAGAAGTAAAAATGAAAATAAATTTATTGTTTGATTCAGTTCAGACAGCGCAACTAGCTGCTTACTCTTTACGTTGTGAATGGGATGGATGTAATGGTGTTACCTTAGAGCAGTCGAAAATAGACGAAGATGAAGAAATTTTAGTAGCAGTAAAACTCGCTGATGAAAACTTTTGTCATGAGGGTAGTCAGTGCTGTATTTATTTCCCTGGAAGCATAAATATTCAGCAAGGGCTTATCATCTGCGGTGCTCAGTCTACTGAGAGGAATTTGTTGAATAACCTTGTAATCTTTGAGCAGATAAATAAGGGTCTTTCCATAATTATGCATGACTCCGATTATCCTTTGGAATCTGCTCAAGTTGCTGAGGCTGCACTCAAACAGGGCTATGAAGTTAAAGTCTTGGTTCCTAGAGCGCCAGACTCCGAAGATTGCAATCCTTTCGACGGTCTTAAGTCAGAAACAGATTGGGCAAATGCTCAGGAATTAGCTGAGGTCATGAATACAAATTTTAGGCCAAAACATAATGCAGGCAACAACAGCGTTTTCTGGGACGAGATCAGAAATCAAGTAACAACAACAATCATAATGCTTGCTAAAACTACTACCTATCCAGATTTAATGATGTGCCAAGCCTTTCTTAATCTAGAAAGATTATCTCAAAGAATAAAAGCTAATAAAAATAAACTATCCCCTTGGCTCTTGAATCAATGGGAATCAATCTTTTGTCTATCAGAAGGAATTCTTGATTCCGTTATTTCTAATGTTATTATGGATTTCAGTAATGTTTTGAGTAGAAGAAAGATCGAATCTTCTTATCTCTCCACTACATTCTCTTTAAAGCTACAAGACAAGCAGTTACTGATCGTAGGAAAGACTCTTGAGTCAGGGGATGTCTCTAATCCGTTGTTGCCCACATTGCTGCAACTAATTGTTGCCTCAAATGTGAATGAGCCTCGTAAAACTCCTTTATTCTTATCTTTAGACAACTTTGATTATTGTCTTCCCCAACTTGTCAGCTGGATGTACCTAAATCGTAATACATTTAGCTATCTACTCGGATTTCAAAGTTTAGAACAAGTGGAGAGAATATACGGAAAGCAAGTTGCCGGAGCAATTTGGATAAGGGCTGCTAACAAGGTTATTTTCAATACTGAAGGCAATGACTCTGCTCCCGCATTATCGACTCACTCAGAAATGCTTAATTCAGGACATTTAACGAGCACTTTTACTAAGCAATGTATTTCATTCAACTTGGTGAGTTTAAGTAGCGAACCAACTCCAACGAAGGTAATAGTGCCTGCCGATGAGTTGGAGAAACTTGAGGCTAATCCTGCTAGTTGGAAAAAACTTCGATTGCAATTAAGCCAGCAAAATTCTGAAAAAGAGCTCTCTAAAACTGATTGGCAAGAGCGTTACGATTATGCTGACCAACTACTTCCTTTGTAAGGAAGAAAAAGAGGTAGTTATGAATAATGAACAGAAGTGAGAAAGCAATAAAGTTGAAGCTATTACTAACCGTTAACCATATTAAATCCTCCAGTATAGCTGCCTTTATTGTTCAAAATAATAGTAGATAGTAAAGTTTATGCATTCGTTAGAGCAGATTCGATTAGCTCCCGCGCAACCTACCCTTAGAAAATATCAAAAGCAGTTTATTTCAGATGTTTACGCTTGCATTAGATCTGGCTCAAAGCGAATATTAGGTGTCGCTCCCACCGGCAGCGGCAAGACAATTATAGCTAGTAAAATTGTCAAGGATGCTATCACAAAGGGAAAAAGAGTTTTTTTTCTTGTACATCGTGATATTTTAATAACTCAAACTTACAACAAAATAAAATCTTTTAATTTTAGTAATTGCGGTTTTATCAAGTCCGGCTGGCAAGAAAACAAAGACTCATTAGTACAAATCGCCTCAGTTCAAACTTTAGCCTCACGCAACTGGTGGCACCAAATTCCTACCGACATAGTAATAATTGACGAAGCCCACATTAATGCCTACGCTGCTGTAGTTCAGCGAATGATGAATCAAATTTATCCACAGGCCCTTTACCTGGCTTTAACAGGTACACCCTGGCGGTTGGCAAAACATGAGAGCATGGGTGATATTTTTCAATCTTTGGTCTGCGCTCCCATGCCATTTGAGCTGATAAATCAAGGGTTCCTTGTTAAACCTAGTTATTTCAGTGTAGCTCAGGCTGACTTAGAGCTGGTTGGGACTATAGGTGGTGATTTTGATGAAGGGCAACTGGCGATCGCCTGTGACCGCCCTGAACTCCTTCAGCAAGTTGTTGAGGATTGGAAGCGTTACGCTTTGGGAAGGAGAACAATTGCCTTTACGGTTAACGTTCAACATGCTCAAGACTTAGCTCTTGCATTCTTATCGAAAGGAATTCCAGCCTCTTGCGTAAGTGCGAAGACCCCCGCTAAGACGACAGAGCAGATTTATAAGCAGCTAGAGAATGCAGAAGTGCTTGTTCTTTGTAGTTGCATGAAGCTTACAGAAGGATTTGACATCCCAAGTGTTAGTGCTATTCTTTTGTGCAGACCAACTCTTTCAAAATCCCTATACTTCCAAATGGTCGGGCGCGGACTCCGCCTTAGCCCTGAAACGGGGAAGACTGACTGTATTGTCATAGACCCGTCAGGGAACGTACAGCGGCATCACTATATTGAAGATTTAAAAGGAATCAGTTTAGAAGCAGGAAAAGAAAAGCAAGAAGACGAAGCTCCTAAAAAAATTTGTCCTGCCAGTATGGGAGGTTGTGGAGCAATTATCTATGCCTCCCTCATGCGCTGCCCGAATTGTGGCTATGTCTTTCCAATGCCCAAAAAGTTTTACTTCGTCCCCGAACTCCAACAGCAGCTAAGTGAGGAAGACATTGAGCGTTATGAGTTTTTAAGGCAAAAAATCCGGGAAGCGTATGAACGGAATTTCGCGCCAGCATGGGCAGCTACGACATATAAAGAGCATTATGGTTACTGGCCTCCAGACTCCTGGGGGAGAGGAGCGATTTTCGGGATGAACCCAACAGCAAGCCAAAAGCATTCTTATCGTCAATATCTTAAAACAGTTGCACAACGCAAAGAAAAGCCGGACTCGTGGGTGGAACATTCTATGTATTTAGAATTTGGCTTTCTAGATTCAGCTTTACCCACTTAATTGAAGGAGTTTTCAGTTCAAAAATTAGCTAAGCATTGGGCAGTTTGACAAGTGGACAAAACAAAGCGATCGCAACTAGTAGAAGCTTTTGCTGATACTTTTATTGATGGTAAAAGGTTTGAAAACATTATCTCGGCCCGTAACTTTGCCGAGTCTATCCTAAATCAGAAAGTCGTTCCGGGAACGGTAGCAGCTAAGGATGTAGACGAAGCCGTGGAGCAGGGATTAGTCCGAGCGGCGCGTAATTTGGTATTGCTCCGAGATCCAATCCAGAGTTGGGAGCAATGCTTGGACTTGTATAACAGTCAGCCAGGGCTAAACACCCGCACTAGTACAAGTATACTGCAACAAGCCTACAGTACGCCAATCCCAATCGCTTATCTAGCGAGCCAGCTAGCTGGAATTAGCAGGGAGACGACTGTATATGAGCCAGCAGCAGGCAACGGAGCGCTTCTGTTGACGGCTGACCCCGGCAAAGCGACAGTCAATGAGCTCAACCCTGACCGAGCGGCAGGTCTGCGATCGCAAGGATTCACGGTAACAGAGCAGGACGCCAGCAGTTTTCTGCCCCAGATTGAGCCTGTGGATTGTATCATCACGAATCCCCCCTTTGGCTCACTAAAAGACGCGCAGGGACAAACGATGATGTTCCAGCAGGGCTTGTTGACCACTAGCCAGCTCGATCATGCGATCGCGCTTTTGGCTTTAGATTTGCTCAAGCCCAAAAGTAAGGCAGTTCTTATCCTAGGTGGCAAGATGGGTGATAATCAGTCGCGCGCTGAACGCTACAATACTCAACTAACGAGAGGATTTTACCACTGGCTTTACAAGGGCGCAGGGTATAAGGTAAATGACCATTTCTCAATAGCTGGTAACCTTTATCGTAAACAGGGTACATCTTTTCCCATTGACATAATTTTGCTGGAAGGAAAAGGAAGTGGGGAAACCCAGATTAAACTTCCAGCAGTGCGGTCTCCTCGGATCTATGAAAGCTATGAAACTCTGAAGGAGGTTTTAGTTAATGTTATCCAACAACAGCAATCTGTTGAGCCAAGCCGACCTCTTGGAATTACCTTACAGCAACTTTATACCAGGCCGACTTTGGATGCCAACTTGGCAGCTGAATACGGAAGAACCTCCTTATCTGCATTGGACAACAGTAATAGTCCCAGCACAAATGACTCAGATCGAGAGTCGAGAGGAATACTTTTTTCTACTAATGCGGCGAGTGGAGTGGCTGATCGAGGAAGCGATCAAGGACTGGTTAAGGACGTACGAGCCGCAGGAGGAGAGGGAAGCAGAGAATTGGGTAGCCAGGGAGATCAACCAGATTTTGCCAATGTACATGAACAACTTGTCACGGCAGCAAACACCCCGGCAGATGGCAGCATATTTCGTGATGAACCACCAAGAACTACAGTGTCAATGTTTCCCAGAGGAGGTTCAGTTTCCAGTCACTCCTCATCCTATCTTGGAGTCAAATCTGAAAAACCTGGCAGACATGAACCTGACCGAGTGGTTGGCTTGGATGAACGCGGAGGTAAATCCCCAATTTCAGGATTAAACACTATGAGTGATAAGGAATCAGATGCTCAAGACCAAGAATTAGCTCTGGGAAACCAAATTCTTTACAAGCCCAGAAGTCGGGCATTATCACTCAATACTTTAATCCCCAGTGCCGCACTTAAAGGGCTAGAAAGTGCTTTCAATAAAATTGAAGCAACTACGGGAATGAAGATTGACGAGTATGTATGCAGTCGGCTTAAAGAACCATCCCAAGAATTGTTATTTAAACATTATGCTGCCGAACAAATTGACTCACTAGCACTAGCAATCTATAACCACGAATATGATCGAAAAGCTACTCTCATTGGTCATGACACTGGAATAGGTAAAACCCGAATCGTTTGTGGTCTAGCCCGATACGCGCAAGCACACGGCTTGATTCCTGCAATTGTTACAGTTGATCCAGTATTGTATGGTGACATTCTAGCGCGAGACGCAGTAGATACAGGCAATCATTTCAATCCGCTGATCACAAACAACGACTTTAAGGTAACGCTCACATTATCCACAGGGGAAGAGATTGGAGAAATCACTACTCCAAAAACCCAGAGTGAAAAAATTAAAGAGTGTGTTCGCTCAGGTACTATTGGTGGGCATGATTCTATTTTTTCCACTTATGGTCAGTTAACAGGTCCAGCTAGTTTGGATCGGCGACAACTTCTCAGTTCACTTGCTCCCCAAATGTTTCTAATCCTGGATGAAAGTCATAAAGCTGGCGGTGCAGCTGGAGTGCAGCGACCAGATCCAGGTCGCAGCATCTCCTGTACTGAGTTTTTCCAATCTCTGGTTACTCAGACTTCTGGCTTCGTGGCTTCTAGCGCCACTGCGATTAAAGACCCAATTGTTGCAGCTCGATTATTCTATGAGACAACTGACCTCAAGCTGGCAGCTCCTGATAGAGAAACCTTCACTGAACACCTAAAAGCTGGTGGAGTTCCTCTGCAACAGCAGGTTTTTACCATGTGGGCAGAGTCCGGTGGTGTCATGAGGTGCGAAAAGTCTTATGAAGGAGTCGAGTTTGGTATTCAAAAAGTTCCTGTCAGTTTACAGACAGCCGAAAACAATGCCCAAATTCTAAATTTAATTTGGCAATTTGATCAGCTTAAAAGAAGGATTGTCAGTCAAATTAACGAAGATCTAAGAGAAGTAGGGGAAGTAGCTAGGGAAAAAAACTCTGCGTTGGGAGAAGCTGGGGCAACAAGTACCATTTTCACAAGTGTCCTGCATAATTTGAGCGCAGTAACTTCTCTCGGACTTAAAGCTGAAGAGACAGCTAATGCAGTCATTCAAGATATCGAACAGGGGCGAAAGCCTATCGTAATGCTGTTCAACACGATGGAATCGACCATTAAGAACTTCATTGAAACTCATAATGAACTAGCGATTAGCCATAACGTCGAATTCCCTGATTCCCCTATGAAGCGGATTGAATTTGGGGACGCCATTAGTATCAATGCTGGCGAACTCTTCACCCGCTACCTGGAAAAATCTCGTGTCATCAAAATCACTGAACCCTATCTCGACCCATTGACCTATAAGCAGAAAACCCGCGTTCATCGACTGACTGATGATGAATTAGGGTCGGCAGGTGTCTTCGCCTACAATCGGGCAGCATCTGCTATAGCCAAAGCTGAGTGGAGTCAGTTGCCGATTTCACCTATTGACTACCTAAAGCAGAAGGTTGAGGATGCAGGGCACACAATTGGAGAAATCACAGGGCGCACTCATGTCCTAAAATACGAATCTGCCGATGATATCAAGACTGGAGTTGTCACCTATAGCACACGAGAGCATGGCACTGCTCAGAAAAAGCAGGTGATGGACGGGTTTCAAAACGGCAAACTGGATGCCATCATCACCAATTCTACGACTGGCTACTCACTCCATGCTGCTCGAACTGTAGCCGACCAGCGGCAGCGCGTTATGTACATTGTGCAGCCCTATTTGGACATTAACCAAGTTGAGCAGTCCATCGGGAGATCGCACCGTAGCGGACAAGTTAATCCTGACCTGCACACACTTGACCGGCTGGATGAACAGGGACGCCCGATGTGGGGTCAGTATCCAGGAACCTTTGGATTGCCGATTTTCAAGCTGGTGGTAGGGCAAGACTTGCCGACTGAGGAACGAACAGTTGCCATCCTCATGAAGAAAATGTCTCATCTCAAAGCTAATACGACTGGAAACAGTTCCTCCAGTTTTGGGTTGAAAGACATGCCCGACTTCCTTAACGATTACGGTAATGAAGTTGCTGTGAGGCTAATGGAGGAAAACCCTAAACTCCATGCAGATTTAGATCGTCCTCTAGGGCACGGGGATGAGTTGGACCATGATAAAGCTATCCAGAAGGTAACTGGACGAGCAGTCATGCTTACTTCGAATGAGGCCCCGACCCCAGAAAAACCTTACCCTGCTCTAGCAAGACAAGCTGAACTTTATGACACTCTGACTTCTGAATACAAAGAATACCTCGCCCAAAAAATAGCGCTGGGAGAGAATGAACTAGAAGCTCAGAAGCTTGATCTGCAGGCCGAACCGAGCCAGAGGCTTGTTCTCAATGCTGGAAATCCAGAAATTGATAGCCCCTTTGCTGATCCTACCTATCTAGTAGAAGTACGAGCAAAAACTGGAGCTAAGCCCAATACGACTTTGCAGGTTGCAAATGCTGTACGTAAGGAGTTGGGATTTGAGCTACTTTCTGATTTAACAGACCACGATGACTACGAGCGATCAGACGTTAGGGAGCGTGGCCGCGAGGTGGCGCAGGAGACAGTAGAAGAACTGCGCTCAGCAACTGACGACTTTCTAACGGTACATACCCAGACCAAAGAAGCAGAGTTAACTGTTGTGCGTGGTCGAGCCGGGAAGTATGAGGAGAAACTTAATGCTCAAGTGGCTATTCAAGCTGAACTAGAGCAGCAATTGGTTAGAGCAGATACTGGCATAGATATTCCGCTCGTCACTAAACTCAAAGCCCAACTGCAACAGCAACAACCCAAGCTTGATAAGCTACAGCAGCAACTGAATAAAGTCAAGTTAGACCTAAACGCTAAAGAGTTTCAGTTCAATAAAGAGCAGCGGCTTGTCAAAGCTACTTTACAGGACGTGAGTGCCCTCCTCAAGCGATTTTCAGTCGGTCAGGGAGTACGTTTAGTTGATCGAACTACTCATAACTCTCTTTATGGAATAGTAGTAGGGGTAGAACAGTTAAATAGAGCCAACAACCCAGCCGCTCCCGCTAATTGGAAGTTGAAACTACTGGTAGTGGATGGGGTGCGATCACTCTCGATAAAGCTAGATAATTTGATTGCTAAAGCAGGGAAACAAAGCCTAGAGCCAATTGAAACCGCTCCTAGCTTTGTCAATCCCAAACAAGAAAGTTCAATTTACGGGCTATTCGACGAACGACAGACCGAAGCGAAAGAAAAGCGTTATCTGGTCAGCGGTCAAGTGCTTGCAGCCAAGCTAACAGGCAAGTTTGCTCAAGTTACTGATAATCAGGGTCAGGTTCATCCGGTTTATCTCTTGAGACGAGGCTTTGATCCAGAAAAAGACCTGGACAAGAAGCCAATTAAGTTTGAAAAGCCAGAACAAATTAATCAGTTCTTGTTTGAGGTTACTCAGAAGCAGGGAGTAATTCAGGCCGACGACGAAAATTTAACAATTGTTGCCGATATCAGACGCTCTAATGAAGGAGGAATTGTCCTCAAAACTCCCAAAGCTACTTCTCAAGGAGGGATATACTTCAAAGACGAAGGACTTCTGGAACTAACTGGGGATTTTGTCTCGAAAACAGAATCAGTACATCAAGACGGTACGACAAAATCCCAGAGTATCATGGCTGTTCCAGTCCCGCGAGAAAAGGTCGAGGAGGTTTTAAGCTACGTCTCTCAAAAATGGAACGTCGGTGCTGCTAGTCATAAAAATGCTGCTAGAGAAATGCTGGGACAAACACTAGCAGAATGGGAACCTTGCAGCGCTATTAATCCTGCTCTGAAGCGTGAAGTAGTTTTTAAAACTCCGGTAAGAACTACAACTTTAGTTCAGAATAATTTGCAATTAGCCCCTGATGCCAGCACTGCTCAAAAGGAACTTACCAATTCATTTCCCCTGACGATAAAATCAAACGACTCACCTGACCTTACCAGGCTGTCTCAATTTCGTGAAACTTCTTCATCTGCCAGGGAAACATCAACCGATAGCTTGCCCGTTCAAAAGTCAGCAGAATTAACATCTTCCTTAGCTGGATTAGAGATGATTGAAGCGCCATCGCTATCATCTCAAAACGAGACAGTAGAAGTCGAACTGAAGCCAACTACTGAATTTTACCCGGCGCAACAGTCTGCAAAGCTAGACAGTTTTCTCCAGGGGCAAATGAGTCTAGCTGATGCTTTGAAACTACCAGTTTCATCCGAACAGGCACAAACAGCACTCACTTCGACACAACCTCACCTAACTCAACCTACTCGACACAGAACTTCGCGGCGACCAAAACAAACTCAGTCTGAAACACAGCAACTCAGCTTATTTGCAACAACGGAATACAACAGTTGTTCTAATAAAACCCTTCCTTCCTCTACTTCAAAAAGAGTCGAGGAAAAAGCTCACTCTCTTGCCCTCAACCCCCAGGGCAAACGCACCTTGTCAATAAAATTGACTGATTCTCAATAATTTTTTATTTTTTGGCATTAAGCGCTATTTATTGAGAAGGCCTACTTTGATAATTTTTACCTTTCGGCTACGGATAAAAAAATCAGATAAACGAGAAGTCTTATTTTTGCGTTCAAGGCACAAACCAAGTTCTTTGTCCATTTAGTTTTGTTAATTTTAGATGCGTTTGCCCTGCCTCAACCCCGACTCTTCGTTTCTATCCACTGTCGAGGCTACGCTGCCAGTTTTGGTAAAAGACCAGCAGCTCGAACCTGTCCAGCATAATGTTACTTTTGAGCAAGCATCGTCTGCAAGCAATATAGCTGATGAAGTAGCACTCCTAAAAAACCAGCAGTTGCCAGAAGCTCGACCCGTTGGGTTGACTATACAACCTAATGCTGCTCACGAAGTTAACGAGCACCCATTAGTTAGAATGTTGAACCAACTCGGTGACTCAGATTTTTCTCAAATGGAACGCGCTGTCAAGCAATACTTTAGCAATGAGCCACCTTTACCGCCATCTGTTGATCAGCAACAGATTGTCCAGAATAAGGCTCAAGAGCTTGATACTCAAATTAATAATTTGTGGAAGCAACATACCGCGTCAAATGAAGAAGTAAACAGATTAAAAAATCACCCCTTTCGAGCCTGGAACAAAGATTATGAGTCTGCAATAAATCAAGCTGACAAAACGCTTCAGGTAATCAGTCAATCTACTGCTCAAAAGGACTTGCATCTAAATCAACTCAAGCAATGGAAAAACCAGGGTGAGGTTCACCGAGCTTGGGAAAATGCTGCCCCTACTGTAAAAATGAGAGAGCTGGCTGAGACGCTCAAGCTCCCGAACATGCAGGAGCGACTGAACAATATTCGCCAACGGCAGCTTTCTCAAGCTCAAGAGCATCAAACAAGCTTAAACTCAAATCAGCAAGAACAGCAGCAAAATCAACAGCACCGCAGATCTGGTCGAGGAAGATGAATATGTTCATCTTCCTCGCCCCCTTCCTCGCTGCTGATTCTGAGGCCCGTGTCGTTCATCCTAACCTTGCTGCCGTTGTCGCTCTGTTCCCTGCTGAGCCTGCTGAATATTGCTGAGCCGTTGTTGCATTTCAGGCAATTTTAATACTTCGGCAATTTCTCGCATTTCAGCAGTGCGAGGTTCTCTCTCCCAACAAGAGCAAGCGTTAGCCTGATGGGTCCATTCCTCAAGTTGTCTCTCCTTTTGGTCTTTTTGGGCTACAGCCTGAGCGAGTTCTTGAAGTGTTATTTCTACTTGGTTGAGCGCGGACTCATATTCTTTGTTCCAGGCTCGAAGGGGATGATTTTTCAATCTATTTACTTCGTTGGTCTGTGCAGTATGTTTTTCCCATAAATTAGTAATTTGATGAAAGAGCTGATCTACTTCAGCTTGAACAATCTGCTGTTCACTCAAAGGCGGCGGTTGAACTGGAGTTGAAGTAAAGTATTTCACCACGTTTTGGTGAAGCTGTAAAAACTCTTGCTCGTTCAATTGGTTAACTCGCTCCACTATTTCTGCCTGCTTAGCTTCAATCCTTACTTGCGTGACTGCTTGCTCCGTCCATTTTTTACTGTCTGGCGACCATCGTTCACTGAATACTCTGTCAGTAGATAATATGAAACAAATTGGCATGAGGAATTGCTGGATGTTTTCCGCTACCTGTGTTAGAGATTTCGGTTCTGAGCTAATTTTTGCTTTTTTGTGAAATTCCCGCCATATTCTTAGTTTTTCAGCATCTGTGGTAAATTTTGGCGTTAATGCTACGGGTACTTCTTGTGGCAACAACCTTCCCCGGCTTTTAAATGTGGTGGCAATAGCTTTACTAAGAGTTTCGCCTTGAAAGGCAAATCTTTGGCTAATGTCCTCTAAATCATAAAAGTCTTTTAGCCGAGTGTTTTCAATGCCGTGCTTAACGATAGCCTCAAACTTTTCAGCTACCACAGTTTCAGGTGGATAAGCTTTAATCCGAGGTTTCGGCAAATCTAATAAGGTCGGAAAATCGACGTCAAGAGCAGATGGGGTAATAGGATTACCGTACCCAATATCAACTTGAACGTCACTGCGAGTACGGCTTCCACTTATACAAACACGCAGTTTCATCCTGATTCCTTGGTATTTTTGCTCTTCATTGATTACTGAAGCCCGAACTGTCTGTGCCATAAATTCCAGACCGTCTGCCTCTACAGGTAAATTACAAATCAAACGAAATACTTCTTCTAGTTGAGTTGTAGAATTATCCCCATATCCCATTAAGTCCAAATCGCGGGTAGCACGGCGAGGTCCATTATCCCAAGTCAGAAATACCATTGCTCCTTTCAGTACAAACTGCTCACTATATTCTGAGCGACTTATCCGGTATAGCAGTCGCTCAATAGCATAACGCTGTAACAAAACTTGAAAATCTTCTTGCTGTTGAAGAGCTTGTTTAAGTAAGCGGTTTCTAATAGAAGCTCCAATATTCTTTGGTGGATTCACCTATTTTCTCCATTTGTTTACAGCATATGTAGATAAGGTCGCATAACATTATGAACCCGGCAAATATCAGCATAGTGGCAGAGTTCATCTATGGTCCCACGTCGCTCGAACCAGTATTCTTTCAGAGCTTCTACGGCTACATCAATCCCAATCTTGTGACGGAATTTGAAACAGTCCGCTACAGTTTTCGCTACATTAAACACCCGAATTGTTGCCCCTTCAAATTCGTGTTCTTCTATTCCAGACGTGAAAGACAAGCCCGACATATAGAACAGACGTAGTGAGGGGTACTGGACTTGAGGTCTGCGTGCTTTGTGAGGAATCGCTAGCCAGACTTGCCAAGGTGATTGGGTTGTCAGCTCGTGGAAGCGGAGCGCAGTAGCAAGGCAAAGTACACCATGATTGATGCGTTTACATACCTCTACATAACTGTGATATTCAGTAATGTCACCCTCGATGCAAGTGTAAATCCCTCGGCTGGTTCGCTCTACCAGTCCAACTTGCTCTAGTCGATGCAAATACTGTCGAGGGATACCGTGGGACTCTAAATCCTTCGAAGTCAGCACTCCCCGCTCTTTAGCTAGAGTAACTGCCTGTTCTAGTTTGGATGATGTCACCATTTCTCTTAATAAGTAAAACGTTACATATCAAAATTATATGCCGACATTTTGTAATTAAGCATTTGACCGACTCTACCAAGCCGAAGTTGCTTTCTAACGGCCTCGCCCTGGTCGGCGCTGCTGGGACGGTAATTGGTTATGCCTCAACTCTGCCTGTTGTTGCAGCAATTCCTGCCGGATCTGAGTCAGCCGCTCTTGCATTTGAGGCAGCTTGAAGATCTTAGCCAGTTCTTGCGTTTCAATAGTACGCGGCGCATTTTCCCAAGCTCGGAAGACCTCACCCTGCTTGTCCCATTCTTTCAGTTGGCCTTCACAAAGCTCTTTTCTCTCTCTGCACTGACTGATTAAATTCAAAGTTTTACTTACTTCTTCTGCAGCATTTTGATAATTCTTATCCCAAGCCCGAAACGGGCTATTCTGCATTTCACTAACTTTATTCATCTCAGAACCATGCTTGTCCCATAGATTATCAAGTTGGGCAGCAAGCTTGTCTACTTCAGCACGGACAAGTTGTTGCTCATTTAGGGAGGGAGGCTGGGGAGGCGAGGCATTAAAATACTCGACTATACTCTGTCTTAGCCGGAGAAAATCCTGGTCATTCAGTTGACTAACTGCTTTTATCCCTATGGTTTGCTTGTAGGTAGCCAGATCTGCCTGCATTGCGGCTCTGATCTCGCTTGAGATAGGAATCGGAGCTTTAACCGCGTTAAAGGCGATCGCGATCTCGGTAATCCGATGCAAATATTCGTCAGTCTTACCCAGTGCTCTAGCTGCCTGATGCCATCGCCAGAGGTCGCTCTGAGCCAGCTTAAAAGCCTGGAGATCCTGCTGCATCATCTCCAAAGCTTTCGGTGATAGAGGCAATGCAGCATGGAAGCCTACTGCAACCTCTGCGATTCGGTTCTGATAGGCTGTAGGTTTACCTAACGCCGTTGCAACTCGTTGCCACTTCGAGAAGTCTGGCGATGAGTCAGTTGCCCTAGTCACGCGATCGCCCAGTAGTTGTTCATTCCAATCTTTGTGACCGGAGGCAGGTGTGTCTCGACTGACTGCGCTTAAGGATTGGGCTAGCAACCATGCCCGCAGTTCCCCAGCGCGATCAGCGTTGTGAGCTAGAATCACCTCCCCACCATTCTTAATTACCTGATGTAGTAACTCAGTCGGCACAGCCCCTGCCCCATCAGTTGAGATGAATATTGTCTTCTCTGTGCCATGATGCTTATCTAAAGCAGCTGCAGACATCGCATCAATCGGTGATTCAACCAGGACAATTCGCTCCAGCTGCCCTTGACCAATGGTAAGGGTAAACCAGCCCTCATCTCTACGAGTGCCGGTCGCCAGTCCCTTGAATTGACTATCTTTATATGTACCTCGCAAGGTAGCCCCAGTGATTTCTCCACCCTGGTTCTGCCGCACAAACACCGCATTCTGTTCGTCATCGCCATAGATAGCGCTCTGGCGATGTAGCTCAGTCACTAATGCTTCAGGCAGTCCTCGTGTCTCGACCAAGTATTGCCGCACAGCCGCCCACTTAAACTCGTTGGCAACTGGGGCTTGGAACGGTTGGGGTACGGAAAGCGGTGCTGTTGGTTGGGTTCTTTGCCCTTGTAGCGATGGGACGACGTAGCGATCGCCATTTGACAACCATTGCACTGCTTGCTTGAAGTTCTGCCCCTGCACATGCATCACCAGTTCGATGGCACCATATCCACCCTTTAGTGCCAAGTGGTTATAAAACTTCTGGTCTGTGATACTAATGCTCTGGCCTTCACCTCTCCATTTGTGTTTGTCGTGCTGGTCTGGTTCTAGCCCTAGTTGAGAAGCTACATCTTCTAACGGCAGTTCCCTTAATTGAGCGGCAAGAGCTTTTAGCGATTTTCGACGCTCAGTAACAAGTCGCTCAGTTTCTCTACTACATCCGACAGTTGCTCCACCGTGCCTGACAGCTTGTTCTGTTGTTGGATCTGCTGTTCGGCGTTTGATGCCAAGCTGTTGAAGGCGATCACTAATTCCTTCACTTCCTGCTCTTGTCCTTCCAGTCGCTGGTTCATATTGTGATTCAGTATCTCTAAGGACTGCCGTTGTTCTTGGTGCCAATGTTCTGTCTTGTCTAACAATGGATTCAACCCGTTTGTTAAAGCTACTAATGCTTTTGTCAAGTTCATCAAATCCTGGCGTTGGTCTTGCACCTGCTGGCTCAATACTTCTAGCGGTGGGTTGTCGTTTAACTCCTGCCGCGTCACGGGAGACTGGTTGAGTATCAGTTCTTCGAGTCGGTCTTGTCGCTCGACTATTGGTTTCAAGGCTTTGAGCAATGCGCTCTCCAATACTTGCGCTATCAATTGACTTGGACTGTTCGTTGAATTGTTCATGAGGTAGCTCCTGTAAAGTACTAAAAATTCTGTCAAACTGTTCGAGGGTGATTTTGTCTGTTCTTACCCATTGACCATCAACAAAACTTTGGTCTAGTCCTGGAATATTGTCCTGAAGTTTCGGTGGGACAACCTCCTTGGCTGATAAGTCTTGAGTATTTGCATCAATTGCTGAAGTGCTTGTGGTGCTGAGCGTATCAATTGTTTTAATAAGTAGCTCAATCCTTTGCTCCTGATTTGCTGCAACTGGCAACTCTACTAGATTTGTAGAACCAATTTCACTGGAGGATTGGGCGTTGGACTCTGATAAAGGCTCAGGTTGCAAGACCAGATTACTGCCAATTAAATCTTTGTGTTGTATTTCTAGTTTCGTTGGAAAGTTGATCGGTTCTAGTTCAGAGTTATCGAAGCCCGGTGTGTATCTCCCGATTTGAACCATCACCTGAACGCTTCCGGCAACCCGAATCCGCCCCAAAACTACTCCAACTTCGTTGTTATACTGCCCCACCTGTGGTCGAGCAGTTTTAATCCGCACCCATTCGCGCTCATCGACAACTGCCGTTATCGGTTCTAGAGTTGTATTTGTTGGTACTGACGGCTCTGCCTGTTGAATCTGGTTCCGGGACTTAGATTCAATTTCATGAATGTAATTTGAGATTTCTGCTCTAAGCTGCTCAATCGAATTGGTAGGATCGGAAGTTTGTAGTCCATTCATTTGGATCACCATCCGTTCAATTGCTGGGGCGATTTGCTCAGCACTAACTGATGCATGTTCAATGTAATCTGAGATCACTTCTACAAGCTGTTTAGTCGTCTGCTCTTGAATGCCAACACTTAGAGCCTTCGCCTGTTGCAGCAAATAGTCAGATACTATGGCGTTGAGCTTCTCGGCTGTTTGGGTAGTTCTCTCAGTTGGAAGCTGCTCCAGTTGTTCAGTCAGATTGTGCAAGGCTTGAACAATCGTTTCAGACTCAACAGCACCTTGTTCAACACAGTTCGCGATCGCCTCGGCAAGTCCCTTAGCAATCTGCTCTCGCTCTATTGTGGCTTCACCTGGTTTTTCAGTCAGTTGTCTGTAGCTTGAGATTACTGCATTGAGTTCCACAATTGACTTAGTAGGATCGGAAGGCTGTAATCCATTCATCTGTGTCGCCAACTTCTGAATGGCTTGGGTGGCTTGTGCGGAATCAACTGATGAGTATTCAACGTAATCTGAAATCGCTGCTGCAAGCTGCTTAGTTGTCTGCTGGTGAATGCCAACGACTGGAACTTTCACCTGTTGCAAGTAGTCGGCTACCACTGTGTTAAGCTGCTTTTGTGCTTGAGTAGTTTTCTCGGGTGGAAGCTGCTTCAGTTGCTCAGTCAAATTCTGCAACGCATAAGTAACAGGCTCAACCTCAATATCACCTTGTTCAATGTGGTTATAGATTGCATTTGCAAGTTCCCTGGCAGTCCGTTCTTGGTCTGCTGAGGCTGCTTCTGGGCTTTCAGCCAGCTGTCTGTAGCTTGAAATCGCTGGATCGAGTTCCTCAACGGCTCTAGTAATTTTGCTAGTCTGGAACTGGTCAAGTTGCACCCTCAGTTTTTCCAGTGCCGTTGCAACTGGAGAGACATCAATGGTTTCTTGCTCAACATGTTCAGCAATCGCGTCTACTAGCTGTTGAGTTGTCTGTTCACCCAATGGAACCATAGGTGGCTGCTCAATTTCCGGCAAATACTCAGAGATTGCTTTGTCAAACCCCTGAATTGTTCCGATGGTTTCAGGATTCTGGAGTTGTGCTGAGACTGATTGGAGCGCTTGCACAAAAGGCTCAGAATCAAGCGATGCCTCCTCAACGTGAGCACTAATTGCATCTAAGAGTTGTTGCGATGGCTGTAGTCCAAGCTCTAGATTTGTGGATGAGGGTTCTATAGGCTGCTGGTGAGCCGCGATCGCTGTATTGAACTGTTCAACTGCTTTTGAGGTATGGTCAGACTGGAGCTGGTACTGATACAGTTTTCCTGTAAATAGTTCTAGAGCTTGGACAAGTAGCGCACTTTCAATCGTTGCCTCTTCGATATGGTTGGTGAGCGTATCTAGAAGTTGCTGAGTAGTGTGCTTGCTCCCTACTGCACTTAGCGGTGGGTTTTCGACCTGCTCTAGAGCAGCTGTAATTGCTGTATTAAGTTGTTGGACTGTACTATTCGTTCCCAAGCTCTGAACTTGATTTAGTTGCAGTGTCAAGTTTTCCAGAGCCTGGGCAAGTGAGGCAGATTCGATGCCAGTTAGTTCGACGTGCTCTGTAATGGCATTGATGAGTTGTCCTGTTTGGTGTTCAAGACGCTCATTAATTGATGCATGGTAGCGTTCAATCGCTCCTCGGAGTCTCTCTGTGCCTCCACGGCTTCTCTTTGCGACTCCAGCTGAGAACTGGTATTGTGCAAGGCTTCGGTTAAGTCCTTCAATAGATCCTGCAAGGCACTGGGCTTCTTGGAGTTCAATTGTGCTGCTAATTCCTTCAGAAAGTTCTCGTGCGATTGGATTTGAGCTTCGGTCTGCTCCTGCAAAGTCTGTTCCAATCGCTTGATGCGTTCTGATAGGGGTGCAATCACCCCAGCCATCAGGACTAGGAAGTTGTCGGCTGTTAGGAGTTCGGACGGATTGATCTGCTTGTTCATGAGACTGCTCTAGTTGTTGTGGATTATTGAAAAATTGCACCTGTTCGGAAAGTGCTGTTAGAGATATAGAACGGTTAGTTGCCCGCAAGCTCATTAAGCTTTGGGATAGTGCTTGGAGAGCGATCGCTAAATCAGGAACAGCAGCTTCTAGCGTCAACTGCTCAGTGGCTTCTGCCACTGCTTTTGCCAAGGGAGCGGTTGAACTTTGACGCTCAGCAAGGTGCTGAACAAGGGGTGCGATTGCCTCTACCAGGACTTCAACTTGCTGCGACTCGACAGCTTCACCCATCGCTACCGCTAACTCTTGGGCAATTTGCGTCAAGGAGCCGGTTGGCTGCTGCTGTACTGAAGAAACTGGCTGTTGCTCGGTGGGTTCATCTTGACGAGTCTCTGTTGCCTTTGCCGTAAGTGGTTGATATATTTGTTGTTCAATATGCTGAACGTGGGTAAGTGTTGTAGCATGAATGTCCTGTGAGAGAAGTTCTGCTTTGAAGGATCGAGCCTGGTCACTTTGAGCGATTACCCTAGCGCCATCTCGAATATCTCCTTTCAATACAGCGAGCTTGTAAATCTCGGCATCAATTGCCTCAGCAGTCAAGGCAGGTTGCTCGTTCCTGACTTGTTTGGCCAACCGGGTATACTCGCCTCGGTAATGTTTCCTAGCTTCCCAGTCCAGAGGAATGGCATTGGAGTGCGCCTGAGCATAGGCAAGTGGACCTTGATTCACAATCAGGTCATCCAATCCTTTGTCATCTTGCCACTGCACCACCCGCACGTTACAACCTTCTTGCTCCAGTAGCTCCCCAGTGCGAACGAGTTCCCGTCGCACGTTAAAGATTGTGGACAGTTTCGTATCATGGTCAAACGCAAAGCGGAATTCTCTACCGGGGGTAGCAAATACTCTTAGCTCAGGATGCAATAGTCTTTGGTCTAAACGATTTTTATCCTGATCCCTGGTGGTGTACCCACCGTTCACGCCAGAAAGCCCAATAGTGATTTTCCCTTGGCTCAGGCTGGAGAGGGTCTTTTTAGCTCCCTCTGTGAGGGTGATTGGCAGATTGTGTTTGTAGACTATATACCAGAAGCCTCTCTGCTTTTCCGTCTCACTGGGCTGGATATTGTGTAAGTTGTAGATCCGCTCAGCTAGAGCATCTGGCACCTCAAACAAGAAGAGTCGGCGTTCCTCGCCCAAAGGATGCTCGTATTTGATGAACTCTGTCTTGCCTTTGCGCTGGCTCTTTTCAGCATCCACACGAGGATTGTTGCCTTTAAAGCTACCCCAGAGCTTAAGTTCGGGTTGTTTACCAGGTTGTAGATCAGGAAGTGAAAGGGCATCAATTCCCGATTTCGCCCACCAGCCGCCTTCTGCGACCCGCTCATAGGCTTTTATTAACTTGGCAGCAGGCTGAGTTACATATTGACCGCTGCCGCCAATTTTCTCTAGTCGAGTAGACAGGAGGCGGTCATAGACTCCATTACCAGCTACAGTCTGAATATTGCAGCTAGCCAGTTCTGGGTGAATGGCACTTTCCTCAACCAGCTCTTTCCAGTGTGCTGGCTCAATGTGTATGGGTGCTTCCCCTAAATGGTCTGGAGTCCAGAATGCTTCTACCGGGACAATCTTTTTTGGTTTGATAGCACCGGGCTTCTTTAACGCTGCTATATCATTCTGTTTTTCAGTTGAGCGTCTAACGGGAGGCTGTTGAGATGGTTGTTTAGATGCCTTAACTCGCTTTGGACCTTCAGTAGTATGCTTGATCGGTGGAGTGACCTGCGACAGGACTGCAACGGTAGGAGGTGGCGATGGGGTGTTTCCCTTCAGATTTGGTTTTTCAGTCGTAGCAGATGAAGATTGTGGGGATTCCGCCTTTTGCCCCTTTCCTACCAATACCTCTGCTGCCATCCGTTCTTTAATCTGCTGGCGGAGTAACTCTAGCGGGTTTTCCTGCATCTTGGACTCAAGCGCCCATTCCAACAGTGCGTCCTGATCTTGTGTGTAAAAGCACAGATGGAGTCTCGCTCGGCTAGCTGCAACGTAAAAGCTCTCCTTGCCAATGGTCGAATCAGCCGCAATGATTACTCTATCTGCTGTCTCGCCTTGCGATGAGTAAGTGGTGCGGACGATAGCATGGTCTAAGTGATGGGGCTGGGCTAAGTCAATAGTCCGTGTCTTTCCATCTCGTTCTTCAATTTCAACCAGACTGCCGTCAATCCTCTTGACAACAACTTCCTCTCCGTTGACCTGCTCTAGAGCTTGGTTGTTCTTCTTCCACATCAGGCGATCGCCCACGGCAATCTGAATTTCTTCCCGCTCGAAAACGGCTTTCTTAAAGTCCAAGTTAACTTCTAAGACTCTGCCATCAGCAGCTTTTAGCCTCAGATGCTCTGCCGTTTTTCCTACGACCTCATACAGTTCGTTTTTGGTCAACCCCTTGCGTTTATAGTCTCGTAGGGGCATCACCATATTGCCGATCTTGAATTGACTGATGTAACCCTGCCTCTCGACCTCAGAGAGATCCTTAGCTTTGAGTTGAGTTAGGGTGATGTCTTGCCCCAGGCTCCCTTCTGCTTTGAGTGCTAAACGGAGTGCAGCGGTAATTCTTTGGCGTTCATCGTGTGTACCAGTTAGCAGCAGAGACTTAAACCGCTCGGCTGGCGTCAGGCTGACATAGTAACGGACGATCTCATCTACCTTCGTTTCCTTAGTAACCTGTTGAACACAACCGTTAGCAACAAGTCTCTCAAATCCAGCCTCTATGCGCCCTTCAGCTAGTAGATCAACCGCTAGCTTGAGATTTGGCTCCTTTTGCCGTTGGGATTCAGTCATGTATGCAGTTCTCATGCCCGCTTGCTGCAGGGACTTGAACGGGGCACCTGCTTCAACCGCACTCAGCTGCTTAGTGTCTCCTACTAGGATTATTCGTGCTTTTTCCTGTTCGGCCCTTTTCAACAAGCGGTAACATTGCTTGGCGCTTAGTAGTCCTGCCTCATCGACAAACCAATACTGGTCAGTTTGGGGCTCGGCTGGCAGTTTAGAGTTCAGTAGTGTGTCTACTGTATGAGCTGGGGACTCTAACTCTCTGCCCAACACTTTCGTTGTCTTGGCATTTGGAGCAAAAGCTTTGACAGTGCCTCCCCGTGCTTCAACCAGTTCTTTGACTTGTTTGAGTACATAAGTCTTTCCAGCCCCAGCTACCCCCTGCCACGCCACAACTCGATCCGTGGTAGCAAGTGCCAACATTACTGATGCTCGTTGCCCCTGATTCAGGGTCGTCTGCATCAGGCAATGTTCTAAAACTTCTGAGTGTCCAATTGACTCAACTGCCCTCTGACCCTCTTGCATCAGGCGAATAGTTGCTAACTCCAGTTGAACAGCAGTTTGAGTTGTGTAGCGAACCCCATCCTTCTCTTTCAAGTGGATCAACTCGGTACTATTGTCGATTAAAGGCTGGATAGCATCCACATCTACAGTGTGATGACTGTGGCTCAGGATGAACTTCTCAATATCCTCTACTTTGAAAGCTACCCGCCGTTCCGAGCAATGCTTGATGGCATCATCAAAAACTTTTTGCAGGTTTTTTTGCCTGGCTTGTGCTATCTCTATCTCTTCTGCTGGCTCTAGCTCTAGCTTCATTCTTGGTTTGACGATTTCAAGTCCGATCACTTTTGCCTGTTCCCGCCATCCACTCTTTAACTCATCAAGCGGGACATACTCCTTGTTCCGGCGTGTCTTCTTCCACGCTCTCTCCCTCTCTGCCCAACTAGCATCAGCTCCAGCTACTGCTAAAATCTGCTGCCGACGTTTGGACATAGCCATTAAATGTTCTTCCGGGTAACCCTTGATCTCGAATTGCCCGTTTTCCTTCC
>JAABUQ010004595.1_pt1 | contig 23332 bp, 27 predicted proteins | sample 5560001 | NCBI WGS metagenome assembly JAABUQ01 (sample SAMN10711888, study PRJNA513371) | rock metagenome | isolation source: Antarctica rocks | place: Antarctica: Victoria Land, Finger Mt nord | collected 2015-12-18 | reverse complement strand
CACGTTGGCGTAACTTCATTTCTTGCCTCACTCTCGGGTTGTCTAGAGGTTAGTCTAGACTCACACGGTGGCTTTTCTTCGCCTGGCCTCTCTTGGTACCACTGTCCCGCTTTACGTTGGTAGCCGTCTCTTCAAGGTTCTGGTGATAAGTATTGCTGATAGCCTAGCTTGTCTAACTGGGCTTGCTTTTCCATCACGGATTCAGCCAGGGTTTGCCGATACTGTTGCACTCGCGCCAGTAATTCTGCTCGTTGAGTTGCAAGGATCTGTATAGCTAGTAGCCCAGCGTTTTTGGCATTGCCGATCGCTACGGTTGCAACCGGTATTCCAGTTGGCATCTGCACGATGGAATAGAGAGAATCGACTCCCTGCAAATGACGGCTGGGTACTGGGACGCCAATAACGGGAAGTGGGGTCAGAGATGCCACCATACCGGGTAAATGGGCTGCTCCGCCAGCACCAGCGATAATCACCTTGAGACCACGCTGATGGGCAGACTTGGCATATTCCAGCATTCGATCTGGGGTGCGGTGGGCAGAGACGATCGCCACCTCACAAAGCACACCAAATTCTGCACAAACTGCGATTGCGCTTTGCATAGTAGGCAAATCGGAATCGCTGCCCATGATGATGCCAATTAACGGTTGAGTCATGCGAGTGAAGTGTTGGGCGATAAACTGGATTTGTCGGACTTGGGTAATGTGTCGCAAACGTCATGACTGAATCAATCCCAGCCGTGATCGCTCAAATGAATGACCGCTGTACCAACCTGGATATTATCAACGCTAAACTACCAGGCTACGGAGATTTGCAGCAGATCTGGATCGATTCACAAGGCATGATTTCACAAATTCTACCAATGGCCGCAGTCTGCCAACGCGATCCGCCGCTAGATTTGCAAGTTTTAGACATAGGAGGAGATTGGGTTTCCTTAGGTGGCGTTGATTTGCAGATTAATGGGGCGCTGGGCATAGCATTTACAGATTTACAGACGTACCATATCGCGTCACTACAAGAAATCTGCCAATTCCTATGGCAGCAGGGGGTGGATGCATTTTTACCAACACTTGTTACGACATCAGTGGAGAACATTCAGCGATCGCTGTCCATTATCGCTGATTTTATTCAACGTCAAGAGCCACTTGCACCAACTGCCCAAATACTGGGAGTGCATCTAGAAGGACCATTTCTGAATCCAGAGAAACGTGGAGCGCACCCAGCAGAGTATTTATTACCGCTGACGATTGAGCAGGTGAAGCGGGTACTGGGCGATTACGCAGAAGTTGTGAAAGTGATCACTCTAGCGCCGGAGTTAGATCTAGACGGGAAAGCAATTTCGTATTTGAAAGCACTCAGTATTACCGTTAGTCTCGGTCACTCCCAGGCAACAGTTGTCCAGGCGGAACGGGCATTTGAGCTAGGTGCCTCGATGGTAACTCATGCTTTCAACGCAATGCCGGGACTGCATCACCGAGAACCAGGATTATTAGGAGCCGCTCTTGTCCATCCAGATGTTCAGTGTGGTTTAATTGCTGACGGTCAGCACATCTGTCCTACCATGATTCAACTGCTGCTACGAGCCGGCTGTTATGGGCAGGGAGTTTTTCTAGTCAGTGATGCTCTAGCACCACTGGGGCTACTGGATGGGGTTTATCCTTGGGATAGTCGGCAAATTGAGGTGAAAAACGGCACAGCGCGACTGTCGGATGGAACGCTAGCTGGGACGACGCTGCCCTTGTTGGTGGGCGTACAGAACCTGGTGCACTGGGGTGTTTGCAACATTGAAAGTGCGATCGCCCTTGCAACCGTTGCGCCCCGACAAGCGATCAGCCTTACAGGAATCTTCGGTAAGCCAGCTACCCAGCTATTGCGCTGGCACCTAGATCAAGCGACCGGAAAACTAACTTGGCAACGATTAACCGAGTAAAGATTTTCTCATAAGAGTGCCTTTCCTCCGCGTTACGGACACTTTGCTCAACGGGACGGTCGGTTGCCTCAAGTCGGGAAACCCGCCCACGGCACCGACCTCGGGAACCCCCGCACGCAAGTGTCCTCCTCTGTGTCTTGGCGGTTCGTACAAATGGTAACTTTAACCCTGGGGAACCGTTAAAAACATCCAACTTTATGAACGCAGCAGACGATAAAGCGATTGTGCAAGAATACTTCAATTCCACAGGATTTGACCGCTGGCGGCGGATCTATGGGGATGGAGAGGTCAATAAAGTCCAGCTTGACATCCGCACCGGACATCAGCAAACGGTGGATACAGTACTTAGTTGGTTGAGAGCTGATGACAACTTAGCGAGTCTTTCAATCTGCGATGCCGGCTGTGGTGTCGGTAGCCTCAGCATCCCCCTAGCTCAAGCTGGTGCCAAGGTCTATGCCAGTGATATCTCTGAGAAGATGGTGGGAGAAGCAAAGGACAGAGCCGAGGCAGGCTTGGGTAATACCGCCAATCCCACGTTTACTGTACAGGATTTAGAGACGTTAAATGGGCACTACCACACCGTTATTTGCCTGGATGTCTTAATCCACTATCCCCAAGACAAGGCAGCCCAAATGATTTCTCACCTCTGTTCTATGGCAGAGTCGCGCTTGATTCTCAGCTTTGCACCGAAAACTTTAGCCCTGAGTTTACTCAAGAAAATTGGCAGTTTCTTTCCGGGACCAAGTAAAGCAACTCGTGCTTATCTACACCGCGAAGCGAATGTGGTGAAAATTTTGGAGAGCAATGGTTTTTCAGTGCAGCGACAGGCGATGACTCGTACCCGCTTTTACTTTTCCCGCATACTAGAAGCAACACGCGACTAAGAATCTAGAGTGATGACTCGAATTTTTATAGGCGTAGCAGCCATTTTGGGTGGTTTATCTGTTGCCGCTGGTGCCTTTGCTTCTCATGCTTTGAAGGAAAAACTGAGCGAACGGGCTATGCAAATTTTTGAGACTGCTGCCCGTTATCAGATGTATCATGCGATCGCTCTTTTGCTGGTAGCAGTGCTGTTGAGTCGCGCCGAATTCCCCCAGCCAACCTTGGTAGCGGCTGGGTGGGCTTTTATCATTGGCATTGCTATCTTCTCAGGCAGTCTTTATGTCCTGAGCCTAACCGACATTAAGGTGCTAGGAGCAATCACACCACTGGGAGGAGTTGCTTTTATTGCCGGGTGGGGCTGCTTGGCGATTGCCGCCTTAAGCTTTAAGTAATGTTGTGGTCACTTACATCTGTCTTTGGAGATGATTTTTATCTCTGTCTTTAGCGAGATTAATCTATATCTACACATTTATTAATAATTAATTATTGAGGTGAAAGTAAGTTCCCTCAATACCTCAGGCAACTGGGCTGTTGTTAACATAATTTGAGGTTTCAATGACATTTGCTACCGATGACACTACAAGACAATCCGTAGAAGCCTTTCAGCGCTTTGATGTAGATACTCAGCTGGGCTTACTATGGTTTGGTTACAAAGATATCAAAGACCAACTTACGCCAGCAAATCAAACTGCTGCCCAAACAACTGCTGAAGCGTTGTATGACCAAATCAAAGAGATGTCCCACGAAGAACAGCTACAGGCACAGCGCGATATCGCCGGAAAAGCCGCTACTGCTATTAGCCACACCTATAGTGCCTTAAGTTCCAGCGGTAAATTGGACCTGTGGTTACGCCTAGCACAAGGGATGGAGAACGGTACTATCATCCCCGTACCGCCTGACTATGAACCGCCCTCTGAAACACAAGATTTTGTAGCTACAATTACGAAACTGGACTTTGAGCAGCGGATTAACTTTATGCGTAGTGCAGTGATAGAGATGGGTGCTAATTCCCAGTAAGACAGGGGGAGATGGGGGAGAAAGAATTCTCCCCTGTCCCCTTTTAGATTAATAGACGTAGTCAAGTTAGAGCGGCAGCTACTGAAACGCGATCGCTATACAGAGGACCGTCGATTTATTACTGTTTGCCTGACTGAGAAGGGAAGGCAGTTAATTACTGAGGTCTTTCCGCGTCATGTGGCAGCTGTTATGGAAGAAATGAGTATACTTACAGACTCTGAGCAGGAACTAAGTCGTCTGTGTAGGCAACTTGGGAAAAAGGAGTAGGGTGAAAACTACCCAATTAAGTCAGGCACCTTGTTTGCTTCCAAATATTAGAGTAATTTAGATCTGTTGTATCTCTACAGCAGCATCGTTCATCAGCAAAAGATTCACCGAAGGTGTGAATTCCCGTTGAAGTTACTAGCGCATCCACTCCAATCAGGACAAGTTTTTAGCAGTCCTGGTTGTCATTTCAGTTATCGGGTCATTGGTCCTTGTTGCCGATTGTTCGACCGCGAAGAGCTTCCTTGGCCTTGCTGTAGACTACACTGGCATGGTAAAGAGCCAAGTTGGCGGCGAATTGGCAGGCGATTTGTTCCCGACATTGGAACTAAACAAGTCCCTTCCTATTGCGTCGAGATTTTGGGCATGGAGTCTTCTAAGCCCCCATTTGTAAAAACCCTTTACTGGGATAAACTGTCGCAGTCTGTGAAGGAGTGGTGGTATTCTAGTAAGCCTAAGCAGATCTTACAGGCAGGGGATACTGCACCAGTTTCTTGCTCTCAAGAGCAATGAATGCTGGCTCAGGATGCGCTAGCACATGCTAGCAACAATATTTCTCACTACATTTTCCACGATATGAGGCTGAGCAGACGATACGAGTGTAGAAGGATAAACAGCTCCGCCCCAAGTGGGGTGTACAATCATCGAGCAGGGATCGCTGTCGGTGACGCCGTAACCCAAGGTAGATCTGGCAACCGCCACATCGTCAAGCTTAAGTTGACCCGGTGGTGAAATCATTGGCAAGCCTGTTTGGGGATCAAACACGTCGGCTAGATGTCCCATTTCTCTCAGCTTTAGGGTAATATTACATCCAAATTCAATAAATTGTTGGCGCAGTTGATTCTTGGAGATTTCAGTGTCAACTGTTCTCTCAAACAGAACGCATTGACACTGCTGTAGAACTATAAGTACTGACAAGACTGGGAGCCGCCAGGTAGGTAAGAGCTGGCTTAAGTGAGTACGGATGAACTCATTGGGCGAGTGGACTGAATATTGCATCTAATCGAAGAATGATCACATCCTCTTAACAACTCTAATTCCAACTTCAGCCAATTGGAAAATGTAGAGGGGGTTAGGTTCCCACTGGGGTTGGCGGCAAGGGGTCATGGGACTGTATTATTTAAGGATATAGACCTCGGTCAGTCAGTGCCTGGGCAACACGCCCTACACTAAGCGTGTAGGCTGCCAGTCGTAGAGGAACCTGGCGATCTTTCGACTGTTGAGTCACTTGATGATAGGCTTGCACCATTAAGCCTTCCATTTCCCTGTTGACGCGCTGCTCATCCCAAAATACGTAGGACAGGCCCTGGACCCACTCCAGATAACTCACCACAACCCCCCCCGCATTAGCCAAGATGTCTGGTAGCACCGTTACACCTCGTGCTTCTAGCGCCTGGTCTGCCATTAGAGTGACTGGTCCGTTAGCAGCCTCTGCCACAATGCGTGCTTGGACTTGGTTCACATTTTCCTCAGTGATCTGATTTTCTAGAGCTGCTGGAATTAGGACATCGCAGGGCAGAGCCAGCAGTTGGGCATTCGTAATTGGTACTCCTCCTGAGAAACCTGCAAGACTTTGGCGGTTCTGGGCAGCGTAGACCTTCAAAGCTGGGATATCGAGTCCTGCTTCTGCAAAAACTCCGCCTGACGCCCCGGAAACAGCCAGAATCTTAGCTCCGGCCTCGTGTAGCAATAGAGCCGCTGCGCTTCCGACATTCCCAAAGCCCTGGATGACAACTCTCGCGCCAACAAGCGTCTTGCCTAGCTCCGCCAGAGCCTCACGCACGATAATCATCACGCCACGTCCGGTAGCGAGTTCCCGTCCCCGAGAGCCGCCAATTGAAATTGGCTTTCCAGTTACAATCCCCGGCACAGCGTGACCGACATTTACTGAGTAGGTGTCCATCATCCAGGCCATCTCGCGCGCCGAAGTGCCCATGTCTGGTGCAGGAATGTCTACCTCTGGACCAATATCTTTAATCAACTCGCTGGTGTATCGGCGGGTAATCCGCTCTAGTTCACCCACACTATAGTGTGCTGGATTCAAAGCAATTCCTCCCTTAGCACTACCATAAGGAATACCTAGCAGTGCGCATTTCCAGGTCATAAGCATTGCCAGAGACGACACCTCCTTCAGTGTCACAGCCGGGTGGTAGCGGATACCACCTTTATAGGGACCTAGTACGTCAGAGTGCTGTACCCGATGCCCTGCTAAAACTTGCACTTCACCACTATCCAGTTTCACAGGAACGGAAACTGTGATCACCTTGCGCGGGTTACTTAGCACCACCAGCAGATTTTGATCCATCTGTAACTCTTGAGCCGCTTGCTCTAGATAGCTACAGGCTTGATCTAATGGACAGATATGTGCTGGCGTTGGAGTCTCCCGAGGCAGTAGCGACGATGAAACCATACATTCTCCTCACAATTGCGGATTTTCCGCCAACTGGATGTATATAAGTAGCCTATCCTACTTTTCTAAGACAAATCAATATTTTGTAGTATTTGTTACAAAATATTTTGGAGTTTTCTGCCTATCTGCCCTTCTGACTAACGCTGCTGCTCGTATTCCTTTTGTTTTGACTGTACCAGGGCATGCTCCACAGCAAATGGAGCGGACGACTACATTAGATATGGTCAGTTAGTTATCAGTAGTGGCTCTAAATTCTTAGAGAGACTGACTTAAGCCCTAATTCACTTGACAATTCCTGACGTTGAGTCACAATAGATACAGAGCCGATAACCAAGGCCAATAGTCCAAAAGACATTACTAGGCTTGAAAACAAAGCTGTCTCCTTTGAGCTGACTCGCCTGTAGCAAGGTCATTGAGAAAGCCCATCAATGTTAAAGCAGTCGAAAACAATGGGGAAGGTCAAATCAGGAAGTTTCTAGAAGATAGGGCGGGTTACTCCCGAATCTAACGCCTGTGGACTAGTAGGAGCCGACTCCCTAGGACGAAGCAGGAAGCAAACTTCAACATTAGGCAGAGATGTCCGGTGTTGTATCAGTTTTGTGTAACAGGCATGATGTGGCTGAGATACGGGGTCGATGAACAGAACACGCTGGTTGCCATTGGAAATGTGCCCAGCGGTAAGACTGAATTGAAGTGTCCCTACTGCCAGAGTGGGCTAACAGCGAAAAAGGGACGTATTAAAGAACACCATTTCGCCCACACTGAGGAAACCTGCCGCTTTGTGGCAGATCGGAACAACAGTGAAATCCCCGTCCTGCCGCTCTACGACAATTTCAACATCCAGCTATCAGGCAAGGAACTAGAGCAATTAAAAATTCTCTGGCAGCAGTACGGGGCGAAAGGACACGGGATTTCAAAGTTCTTGGTTCCTCGGAGATTTGTTTGGCTTGGTTTGTTGCAGGAAACTGAATTCCCTAGTAGCTCGGATTACGAATTTACGCAACTGGGGAAAATCCCTCTTGGAGAGCTCTCGTTGACGTTGTTCAACCAGTTACAAGAGCCTTTGCTTATCTCTAAACTGTTTGAACTGGAGGAAAAGGCTGAACACGCCAAAGCTATAAACTAACTTTTCTTGCCTGGACGACTTACCGAGCTAAGACTCTATCGCGCTCAGCTTAAAGGTATTTTGTCAAACACCCTATACTTTTTGGAAATTCAGGCTGTAGGGAAGACTTTACACAAAATCGGCGTGACTCGTCGCCTAATTGAAGAACGAGTAACAGAGGTGCAGCGAGACTTGAGTGTACATTTTGAAGCATTAGCAATCAAAGTAATTGGCACTTGGTTACACCGGGGCAATGTAGAAAAATACTTTAAACACCGCTACCACGATTTCAATTACCCCATTGGCAGTTTGACGGAATACTACAAATTCAATAGTACTGAGAATATCAAGGTAGTCTTACGGGATTTGCACCAGATGAAACCTAAGACGCTGTGTCAGTCTGAAATGGACATTGTCGAGTCAATCAGCCACTTTAATCTTGAAATTTAATGGGTGACCAGGTAGTAAATAGGTCCAGTGAAGTTGAGATTTTGAGGAGAAAAGTTAGCTCTTAGCACTTACCGCCGAATTAAATTCTCTCGCCAGCTGCACACACAAATTTGATGCAAGCACTATTCTAAATCACCTGGAATTGGCTCAATCGTTGGTGAGACCAGCGGCATTCCACTTATTTCAGGTAATGTTTCTCGTAGGGTGTAGCAATCATCAAGGGGCTGCAAATATCCTGAAAACTGCTACCAGACCTAAGAAAACTGAATACCTTGACCGATATCCTCTCCAACTAGCGGCCTAATGTAGCTGTATTAACCGGACGTATGGTACTTGGATCAAGACCGGCGTTATCTTGGTTGCCCTTCCCGACACCGAGGCTCAAGTGTTATATCTCTTGCTAGGGGACGACTGGAAACCTTGGCTGAATAGATTGGTTAGCTACTGGGAGCAGCAGTCTACTCTACTGGTTGAGTAGGTGTTGGGGATAATTCGTGATGAGTACCAATACGCGCATAGTTGATAACAAAAAAAGCCCCGACCTCTAAACAGGTTTGGAGCTTGATTCCCATCCGGGTTTTGTCTCCACCGCTGAATAGTTCTACCATGCTAGTTTAACCAGATATCTTTATCCAGCAGAATTTTGCCTGTTCTCGACTTCTTGGAGCTTCTGGCGTAAGACTTCCTCCATCTGTTTGTTTCCTTCTTCAGTCCGGGGGAAGGAATAAGCAGGACTACTTGGTTTTAGTCTGCTGCGATATTCCTCAAACGCTTCACTATCATCCCGATGTCTCAATACGTAAGTCTTAAGCTCTTTGGTTGGCATTTCTTTAAAATTCAGACTCATAAAACCTCCACGTTCCTTCGCTAGGTATAACTACCTGGATTTCATCCCCTGCAATAATGAACACTTCGTTTCTGCGTTCATCAAACCGAAAAAGGTGGATATCCTGCAAGAGATTTGACAGCATCTGGCAAACGTACACACACTCAATCGCTTGTTCTATTGTCGGCAAATTGTCTGTCCTCCATAGCGTAGTACACAAATGGGGTGACCTAGGTAGTTTACTGGGGCTTATGTCTGTCAATTAAAACTCCGCAGGTTCTTCACATAGGCTTGCACGGGGTAGCCGTTTAGCGAAATGCTTGATTCCAGTACCCGCACACGATGTGCAGGTATCAGACTGGAAGGTGTAGCCGTCCAAGATGTATTCTGTACCCTTTGCCCGAGACGGCGAGACGATTGAGAATCTGGTTAAGGTGGCGGTTGAGGCTGTCAAACACAGCGAGACTTCAAGTGGTGTTCGCTTTAGAATTACGCGATCGCCCGACTGTGGAGAATCTAATTTTGACCCTGGCACTAGCTTCCATCAATTATTGGTATGCAGCAAGAAAGCCTTTTAATTCACTAGTGCAGCTTTCACTAAAACTGGTGATTTGATTTGTGGAATTTTCAACCAGAGCTTTTGCATCGCTTATTAAGTTATCATAGCCCTCAGCAGCTTCTTCACCAAAGCCCCCAGCTTGAACATGACGTATGATTGATTGAATGATTGGAGTGGCGATGCTGATACCAAATAAGGCATTAAAGCTTGCAACAACAGCCGGAGCAGATAATATGATAGTTAGCCCTGGAAAAAGCGCTAAGACGGCTACAAAGATTATAAAGAAAATGGGAGTAGTGATACCAGCTCTCACGGCTTCTTGAAGAATTAAGTCTTTGTATTCCTCAATCGTGATATCTCCACGGTAGAGATCAAGCGAGTAGGAAAGTGCAGTCATAACTGCTTGAGTTAGGATGGCTGTGCCAGTAGCAACAACACCAAGCTTAGCGATTGTAGTTGAGTTCTTAACGATAGAGTCAACGGCATTATAGACACGGATGTAGATTTTTTCGCCATCGGTCATGACTTTGGCACCCCGACGAAGATTATCTGTGCCTACTTCCCAAAAAATGTTATCAGCTGCATTAGTCCCCTTGTATTGTCGAGGAATAGCGTGGCTACCGTGTTTGTCAGCTAGGAATTGACGAATTTTCGTTTCAATTGCTTCCAGCTTTGAAGCGCCAGGAATTTTCTCAAACAGCTTCATGACATCCGTATCAGAGCGAGGTGAATCACCTACTTGAAGACCAGCGCGGTACCTCAGTCTGTAGGCAATCTTTGGCATTTCTTTCGCCAACTCCTCCGCTGTCATTGGCAAGTCTTTCAGAGCATTAGCAATAACCATACCGGAAGTAGCAAAGGAAGCGGTAGCGCTGTTTACTTCATCAACCATCTCATCGATACTACTTGCTGTATTGTTTGCTGCCTCTTGGACTGTGTCCCTAGCTGTATCTGCTAACTTTTGGGCTTGGCTGAAAAAATCCATGTTCTAATAACCTTGTGGGCAGAGTTTATTCTTACTACTTCTTAGCCCTTGAGTAGCATTAAAACGATAAACTACGCTGAGGGCCATAATCTCTTACTGAAGAAAAGTGAGTTTAGATTAGCTTGCAGAATCTTTGTCACCCTCTGATATTTCTATGGCTTTTTTGACTCCGAAAGCAGCTAGCCCTGCCACTGCTACAATACCTGCTGCCGAAACAACAACAGGAGCTGCTGTAGTCAATCCTATAGCACCTAATATCCCTGGTGCAGCTACTGTGGCACTGCCTACTGTTATTTCTCCTAAAACAGCAGCAGCGGCAGTTGAAGCCGCCGCAATACCACTAAGAGCTTTCACATCTTCGTTCTGAGATAGATCGTAAACCGCAGCTTTCAAACGATTCAACATTTGCTTTACCTATAAGTGTTTTTATCTCGCTCTTAAACCACGTTTTTAGAGCGACTCCTTTATGTTGGCTCCTGCAATTACAGATTTGGTTTAGAGATAATGAAGATCTGGATGAAGAGTTGGTTAGCACTTACGTATTTAGGCAATCCTCTTGTATCAACCCTTAAAACCCAATCGCAGCAAAAGCTTTGCGTCGTTGCTCTGGGGTCACTTCAAGTTAGAGCTGCAATGTCCCTCAATCGTTATGACCCGATATTTCCTGGATATGGCGTAGGGGCATCCCAGCGCTGGACATCTGGGTGAGGCAGTTCGCCTGAAGCTGTGGGTACTCACCGCTATCACCACTTCCAGCTACAATTTGCTACCCTTGACGAGTAAGCGCTAGCAGCGTTAGCGGCGATGTCCGAGTCACCGATGGCTGGTGTGAGGGTGCCCCAAGACTGGTACCAAAAAATATAACAAATTGACCAGATAAATTAGATGCAAACTAACAGATATGGAATTTGAAATTATAAAGTTTCTGATGGCGCATACTCCTAAGTGGGTTGGAGCAATCGTTTTGGGTTCACTAGGAGTTAATCTAGTTGTTCCTACAATTAAGAAAGTTATTGACTTACTAGCAGAATCTAGAGCGACAAAGAAAACAGGCGAATTAATAAAAGACTATCAAGAAAACCTATCTTATTTAGATGAAGAAGATCGAATGTTTTTCGAGGAGGTAAAAGCTCAGAAGAGGTTCTATGAGCATACAGGAATTTGGTGTAATAAAAACCTAAGACATGGGTTACAGTGGTTATTTGATAAAAATCGAGCGCACTTTTCTTGGGACTTTCTTAGACCTACTAAACGCTATTTAAGAGAAGAAAACGAAAGATTTTATGTTAAAATTCCATGGATAGACGTATTTTTTGAGCACTTCTTTTACGCTTCTGCTATTTTATACTTGTTAGTATTTGCTGCCTGTCTTTGCCTCGCTCAGTCAAGAAAGATTTTTCTACTCAATATCTTTGTCCTTTTTCTACTATTTCTAATATTTTTCAGTTTCTCTCTTTTGAATGCGACTGCCCCTGTATGGAGGGCAAGAAGAATAGCTGAAGAAATTAAAATTATTGATCCCAATCCCGATAATTATTCAGAAATTCCAAAACTATTTGACCCGATTTACGGAACTGAACACTCTCTTATAAAACCGCATCATATAGAAACCCTCAAAAGCTTATTGAGTTACGTTAAACGCATAAAACACTTACCGAGAAAACCTTAGCTCCGTTAAGTTCGCTGAAACAAAAGTTTGTTCTAAGCTTTTTGGCAGATTGTGCGGGTAAGCGCTGACCTTAAAGACCGAGTAAAACAGCTTCTATTGTCGGTTGAGTGCCAAGTTGGGACACACTGCCTGCATGGCTAACTCTGTTACCTAAGTCTTGATTATTCTTACCTGTGACTTTTGGCGTCGTGACATCCCACAACTTCCAATCTTCAACCAGGAAGCATAAACCGGATAAACTCTGCTTAACTCTTCAGTGCGGCTCTTGCTGCTGGTCACTAATATTTCCTCTTCTTGACTGTTAACTAGGCTACGCAGGTCTACTCCAAAAATTTCTGAGGCGCGTAAACCGTAAGCTGCCAATATGAAGTAAGCCCACTTCCATCCAAGGTCTTGAATTTTGTCTCTCCATTCCAGGAGCAGTTTGTCTCGGGAATATCGTGTAGGTTGACTCTGGAAGGGGAATAGCTACCAGCCAAGCTAGAGGTATCAAACTGCATTCCCGCAAAGGTAGCTAGTTTTTTAGAGCCATGTAGGTTCCACGTCGCGGCTTGTACCAGGTTTGGGGGGCAAGTGTGGCCCTTAGATAAAGTGTTCAGCCATATTTGGAGTCCTGACACGGTATCCCGCTTGCTTAAGCCTTTGGTTCGTCGCTTCTCTCCCCTATGTATTACCTTTTGTCACCTCCTGTCGTCCTATGAGTACCGCTAATAGGAGGTTGTAAGGCTTGAAAATTAATGGGTGACCAGGGATTCGAAAGAGTAAACCACCGGATTAAGAGTCCGCTGCTCTGCCGTTGAGCTAGTCACCCAGGAGTTTTGTATCCTAGCAAATTTAAGCTTTACATGACAATTTCGGCAAATTTGGTCAAGCTGACGACCCAACAGCTTTAGCGCTAGGGTCTAGAAATTTCTGCTCCTGCATAATTTTGTAGAGGTTGATATCTGCTTCGAGTAAGCAGGCGTGACCACTATAGGGCAGCACCACCATGGTCGCGTTGGATAAGGTATCAACTAAACGTTTAGCTTCAATTATAGAAGGCAATAGCCGATCCCCAGCACTGGCAATGACCAACACCGGCTGAATCAGCTGACTTAACTGCGTATCGCTAACGTCAAACTCCCGCACTAAAGACAACCGCCAGAGGGCAGTTTCCGGCGGTACAGATTGCATAGTTTTTAAAAGCTCAGTCCGATCGCCTGGCAGAATACGTCCCAAAGCCGCTAAAAACGGCAACAACCCTACTGAGCTAACTTGATAAAGACACGAGGGCAAGAAGGAAGCCAGTTGTGATGCCCAATCGTACCAAGGGCGACGATGAAAGGCAGAAGCTGAGTTAATAAGAATGATTCGGTCAAACAACTCGGGCGCTCGTAACGCCACCTTGATTGCCAGACAACCACCAAACGACTCACCACACAGGTAAACTGACCGATGACGGTTGTTTTCCAGTTCCGCATGGATGAGCTCCAACACCTTTTCAGTCAAGACGTCCCAGCTTGTCAGATCATCTCGTGGAATCGTCAAGCACCGCACATCAAAGGCAACTTCTAACCCGGCAGTTTGCGATCGCAGCAGCTGACCAGTTCCATCCATCCCTGGTAAGAACACAAACAGTGGATACTCTGGCTGTAGTCGCTTGGGAGTGAGAAAACAAGGATGAATGTTACCTTCTGGCATCGTTACATTCAATTCAAACAGGATTTTATGAATATTTGTAACACTATTAACAGTTTACAGATGATTGGCATCTGCCATCAGCCATATTATCTGCCAAACTAATAACACCCCTGACGTAAGAGGTTAGCGATCTCCGTCTGACAGTGATTAGTCAAGTCAGCTACCACTGTCTTTGCCTGTTTACCCTGGTATTGTTCCCGCTGTTGAGGCGTAATCCAATAAGGGCGACCAATTAAGACAGCAATGCGACGATAAATAACTAAGGGATGCAAACCCCCTTGATTAAATAAAGGCTCTGAAGGGTCAAAGAAGCTTAACAGCTTGAGCGGCACAGCTGAGGTGCTAACTTCTTCTAGGGAGGCGATCGCTACAGGTAAAAGCGTTAAACCTCGCACTGACGATTCTCCTTCAAAGAGGCTACGTGAACGTAATGCCAAATGGGCAAATCCCCGCTGGAACTCGCCTATCTGATTGGGTGGGGTAAATCGTACCATTGGCTCTGTCCCTTCTGGAAACACTCCAACCACCTGGGAAGTCTGCAACAGCCGAATTGCCTGTTGAAAAAAGTCTTGCTGCCGGTGTTCTGGAAGTTCTAAGGGAAAGCACCCCAATTGCCCGGTTACAATCTCCCGCATCACTGGTACTTGCCCCATGTAGTGATGGCAAGCAAAGCGAACCGGACGATTCAACGCCGTCATCAGCACTGGTGCGTCCATAAAGCTGCGATGATTGCTAACTACAAGCACCGGACCCTCCTGGGGAATGCGATCCTCGTAGTAGAGAAATAGTCGTGTTCTTAGCGCTGAGAGCAACCAGCGAGAAATCTCAAGGGGGCTATTTTGACTCATGCGTTGCCGAGATTAATCAATTGTTCATAATATATCTTAATAGTTCAGTTTTTATTATAACTTTTAACAACTAATTTAGTATTACTTATCACTGGTTTTCATATGCCTTTACAGTAGAGGGTGAGTATCTTAAGGTAGTAAACCTCCCAACCCTGCTCTAAAATGCACTCGAACCTGCGAGTTTTTTTTTAACGAAAGATACTATTTTAATTCTACAGTTATCAGGCACCTCTCTCATAACGTAAAGTTTGCTACCTTTTTGAGCTGTATACCGGTGTGACGAACCGAATACAGAAAGACGTAATAAAAAGACATAAGTCGAAATACTCATGTATGATAGAGAAAAGTTTTAAAAGTTTGTTTTTTAATTTTCCATGAATCTACCTGATGAAAGGAAAGAGAAATTTTCTGTTACGACACCGCTTTATTATGTGAATGATTTACCACACATTGGCAGTGCCTATACGACAATTGCGGCAGACGTTATAGCTCGGTTCCAGAGACTTTGTGGTAAATCAGTACTGCTGATTACAGGTACAGATGAACACGGGCAGAAAATTCAGCGCACGGCAGAGAGCCTGGGGCGATCGCCCCAGGCTCACAGCGATGAAATTGCCGCTGGGTTTGTTACGCTTTGGCAGCAGCTAAATATCCAGTACGACCGCTTCAGTCGCACTACTGTCCCCCGGCATAAAGCCATTGTTGACGAATTTTTCCAGCGGGTATGGGACAAAGGCGACATTTACCTAAGTCAGCAACAGGGATGGTACTGCGTTTCCTGCGAAGAATTTAAAGAAGAACGCGAACTTTTAGAGGGACACCGCTGCGCTATCCATATAAATAAGGAAGCAGAGTGGCGAGACGAGCAAAATTACTTCTTTCGGCTATCGCGCTATCAGACCCAGTTGGAAGTACTCTACCAGAAGCGACCAGACTTTATCCAGCCAGAGAGTCGTCGCAATGAAGTTCTAAATTTTGTCGCTCAAGGATTGCAAGACTTTTCGATTTCGCGGGTGAATGTAGATTGGGGTTTCCCAGTACCAGTGGACCCAAGCCAAACGCTTTATGTCTGGTTTGACGCGTTGCTAGGCTACGTAACTGCCCTCCTCGATCCCGATAGCGAACCGACTTTAGAGAATGCTTTATCCAAGTGGTGGCCAATAAATTTGCACTTAATTGGTAAAGATATTCTACGTTTCCATGCAGTCTACTGGCCGGCAATGCTGATGTCGGCCGAGCTGCCATTGCCAGGGCGGGTATTTGGGCATGGTTTTTTGACCAAGGATGGTCAGAAAATGGGAAAAAGTCTAGGCAATACGCTTGATCCTGTTGCCTTGGTCAACCGATACGGTGCCGATGCCGTTCGCTATTACTTTCTTAAAGAAATTGAATTTGGCAAGGATGGAGATTTTAACGAAACACGATTCATAAATATACTCAACGCGGATTTAGCTAACGACTTAGGGAATCTGCTAAACCGGACGTTGAATATGGTAGATAAGTATTGCGATTATAAGATCCCTAATTACTCGGCTGAGGAATTTAAGGCCAACCATCCCCTGAAAGCGCTCGGTCTATCTTTAGGGGAGCAAGTTAGGCAAGCTTATAAGGCACTAGCTTTTAATCAAGCATGTGATGCTGTTCTAACGTTAGTGAGAGCAAGTAATAAGTTTATCGATGAACAGGCTCCTTGGAAAATGTATAAACAGGGACAGCAAAAAGTTGTCGAACAAGTACTGTACGCTGTCTTAGAATCGGTTAGACTTGCAGCTTACCTATTATCGCCGATTATCCCAGACATAGCAAGTGAGATTTACAAACAGTTGGGTTTTGTAATTAATTTTAACGACAAAACCCAAATTTCAGTAGCAGCGCCATTTACTACCCATGCCGCTTGGGGAATACTAAGCGATAAGCAGAAGTTGGGTAAATGCCGACCAATCTTTCAGCGACTAGAATAACTTGAACGGCTTCTTCCTAGTAATTAAGTGCTAGGTGGCTTAGTCAGGGCTTGAGCCTATCAAACTTGTAATAGTATTACAAGGCGCTCCACATCACTATACTGGGGCTATTGCATAAGACAAACATTAATTTTTTCCTTTTTCATAAAAAAACCGAGGTATAACAACAATGTTCAACAATTTTGACAACAACTCAATCTTTACACCAGAACAAGTCTTAGAAAATCGTGGTCGTGTAGCTATTTTTATTGATGGCTCAAATCTATTTTATGCTGCACTTCAACTAGGCATTGAGATTGATTACACTAAGTTGCTATGTCGGCTAACAGCTGGCTCCCGGCTATTGCGCTCCTTTTTTTACACGGGGGTGGATCGCACAAATGAGAAGCAACAAGGTTTCCTGCTGTGGATGCGTCGCAATGGCTATAGGGTAATTTCCAAGGATTTGGTGCAGTTGCCGGATGGCTCGAAGAAGGCCAACTTGGATGTAGAAATCGCAGTCGACATGATGGCTCTGGTGGATTCCTATGATACAGCGGTGTTAGTTAGCGGCGATGGCGATCTAGCTTATGCAGTGAATGCAGTTAGTTATCGCGGCGCTCGCGTAGAGGTAGTGAGTCTTAGGTCGATGACGAGCGACAGTCTGATCAATGTTTCTGATCGCTACATTGACCTGGAGATTATTAAAGAAGACGTTCAAAAAACGCCCCGTCAAAGCTATACTTACCGTCCACTGTCTGGTCTTGGTTTATTGGATGAGCCTCAAGATGGCAGGTCGATGTGAAGAAAGGTGAGGGGGAGATGGGGATTATCGCCCAAAGCGCTCACCCAATCTTCCCATCAACACTTGGACGACAGAAAGCAACTTGGTATGAATAAAACCTTGGTCCTCATCCTGATGGCGCTGCTATTTGGGCTATTTGGATGTGGAGATCAAAGCTCAAGAGTGAACAAACCAGCTCAAGATAGTTCCCCAACTCCCAACCTTGAGAGCAGTTTGACTTTCAATGACATAACCCTGGATCAGGCGGATGAGCAGGGGCGGCCTCTTTGGAAAGTGAAGGCGAAGCAGGCGACATACAACCAAAACAAGAAAATTGCTCAGGTTCAGAGTCCAGCGGGTGAACTATTCCAGGACGGTAAAGTGGCTTACCAAATCAGCGCAGCTCAAGGAGAGATCCACCAGGATGGCAAGCAGCTGTTTCTCGAAGGCAAGATTGTGGCAATAGACCCTAAAAATGGTGTCGTGCTGCATGGTAATGAATTGGAGTGGCGACCTCAAGAAGACCTGCTGATCGTCCGTAATAAGTTGACTGGTACCCGTCAACAAGTGCAGGTGGTAGCGCAAGAAGCGCGAGTATTCAGTCGGGCGCATCGAATGGAATTGCAGGGTCAGGTAGTGGCGACATCAACTACTCCCCATCTGCAGTTGCGAACCGAGCATTTGATCTGGCAAATCCGAGACCAAAAAATAGTTGGTGATCGTCCAGTTCAAATTGACCGATTCAAAGATGAAACAATAACCGATCGAGCAACGGCGAATCAAGCCGAGTTCAACTTAAAAACTAAGACCGCTACGCTAAAGCAGAATGCCCAACTGGCCTTAATTGACCCGCCACTTCAAGTATCTAGCAACGAACTGGTCTGGAACCTCAACTCGCAAACCTTGATGTCAGATCAGCCTGTACGGATGTTGCACCGTCAACAGCAAGTAACCCTGACCTCTAATCAAGGCCGGATGGATTTGCAGAAAAAAATTGTCTATCTCACTGGTAACGTCTACGGTATCGGGCAACGTGGTCAGTCCATCAAAGCCAGCCAGCTAACCTGGTATGTTCCTAATCAGGATTTTGAGGCCGAGGGCAATGTTGTCTATCGTCAGGTTGAACCGCCAGTAAGTTTCACGGGTCCAAAAGCCTTTGGTAAACTCCAAAACCAAAGCATTATCGTCAGCGGTGGTGGAGTGGTAACACAAATTACGCCTTAGCCTTTATACAAAATCTGATTGCGCTGTGCTGCACCCAGCTGACCGGTAGGATTGCTAATTGCGTGTGGGATAATTGCGGTGGGGAGTGCAGGTGCTACTCTCCACTGTTGTAAAAGACGTTGAAGTAGCTGATCTTGCCCGCTGCGCAAGCCTGTCACATTGGCACCACGGTTGATAATGACAAACCAGACCAGACCGCGATCGCGCGTCGGCATTACCCCAGCCAGAGCACTCACACTGTTCAGGGTGCCAGTTTTAATTACCGTATCGGCTGGGATGTGGCGGGTTTCTACTGTACCCCGGTGATCTCGCCCTGCTATGGGAAATAAATCAGCTACACTCAGCCGGTAGGTCAACAATTCCCGTTGAATTGCCATAAACATGGCACACACGGCTCTAGGTGAAATGCGATTTTCCACTCCTAATCCAGAACCATTCACCATCTGAATTTCTGACTGAGGCACCCCAGATGCCAAAGCGGCTTGCTCTTGTACCGACTGAGCTCCCCTCAGTGAGTTGGCCAGCATCTGAGCCATCTCGTTGTTACTGTAAGTGTTCATCTCCTTAATAATTTGAGCCAGGGGTAAAGACCGATGACGCAGTAGCAAGATTTGTTTAGGAACCCACCCGACTTGGACAGAACCGGCAATAACGACGCGAGGCCGGGGCGTCCCTTGAGGCAAGTTTTTTAAGTATTTGGCTGCTGTAGCACTTGGCCAGCTAGCGGCATTCAATCCTTGCTTCAGCAACTGGCCTGCCAAACTGGGATAGTCCTTGTAGTTCATGGCAAAATTGTCAGTGATGACTAAATTGCCAGTGACGTAGTTGATGCCCATCTGGTTAAGTCTATTACCAAGGGCGATCGCATCCTCCCAAATAAAAAACGGATCACCACTGCCTTGTACAACTAAATCGCCATGCAGTACCCCACTTTGCACCGGTCCCGTTGTACTAACCAGCGTCTCGAACTGGTAATTTGGCCCCCAAGTTTTCAAAGCGACTAAAGACGTTGCAATCTTAGTCAATGATGCGGCCGGCAGGGGAACGGTACCCTGATGGTTAGCTAGTAGCATCGCTCCCGACTGAATCCACACCCCCTGCTCTCTTGGCGACAGTTTCAAGGCTTCCAGTCCCTTCAGATATTGCTGCACAGTGGTTGCCCCAGTTGGGCTGGGATCAGGGACGAGGACTAAACCAGGAATACTCTGCGATGCCAATAGCTTTAAGACATCCAGTGGCTTAGTATGTACTCCAACCACATCCAGCCACAGTGAAATTAGCCCTGAGCTAAATAATTGCAGCATTTAATGTTAAATAATTAGCGATGATCTCAATTATTGTCGCCGTTAACCGAACAGAGAGGGGGATAAGTTCTTAGGCAAATAAGAGTGAGTTTGGTCGTGGGGTGGAAGGCATCTGGTAGAATTTTTAAGGTTTCTAGAGCTTTGAGCAATGGGATCGACTCGCGCACGGATCGCAATTGACGCCATGGGTGGAGACCATGCGCCCGCCGAAATCGTTACTGGCGCTTTGCGGGCACGGGAGGAATTGGGTGTAGAAGTATTGCTGGTGGGAGACCCCCAGCAGATTCAAGCTGCTCTGCCGCAACAGACGAATTTGGGGCAGATAGAAATTGTTCCCGCTGAAGAAGCAATCGCTATGGATGAGGAGCCGTTAAGCGGAATAAGACGCAAGCCCAAGGCTTCAATCAACGTGGCGATGGATTTGGTGAAGCTCCGAAGAGCAGAAGCTGTGGTTTCAGCGGGTCACTCCGGTGCCGCTATGGCAGCAGCTCTTCTCCGCTTGGGGCGACTGCCAGGAATTGACCGTCCAGCCATTGGCGCGGTCTTACCTACGTTGATTGCCAGTAAGCCAGTGCTGATCCTTGATGTCGGCGCGAATGTTGACTGTCGCCCCAAGTTCTTGCAGCAATTTGCTGTTATGGGGACGATTTACAGTCAATACGTGCTGGGAATCGCAAAACCTAAAGTAGGACTGTTGAATATAGGCGAAGAAGCCTCTAAGGGCAATGATCTAGCCGTCCGCACTCACCAGATGCTGCAAGAAAATTCCCAAATTTCTTTCATTGGCAATGCCGAAGGCCGTGATGTCCTTTCCGGTCGCTTCGACGTCATTGTTTGCGATGGCTTTGTCGGCAACGTCTTGTTGAAGTTTGCTGAGGCTGTGGGTGAGGTAACGATACAAATCCTACGGGAAGAGTTACCTCAAGGGTTGCACGGTCAACTGGGTACGAAGTTGTTGAAACCTAACCTAAAGCGGATTAAGCAACGGATAGACCACGCCGAACATGGAGGTGGCTTGTTATTAGGTGTGGCAGGCATTTGCATTATCAGCCACGGTAGCTCTCAAGCACCTTCGATTTTTAATGCAATCCGCTTGGCAAAGGAAGCCATTGATCACCAGGTGTTGGAGCGAATTCAGTCACAATATCAAATCAGTAGTTAGACAGGAGTGAGGAGTAATACTAACTCCTCGCCCCGAATCTGCTTAAACCCGAAGTCAGGCATGAACACCATTTGGAGAATAATGTTACAAAATTTAGGAGTAGCAATTACCGGGAGTGGCTCGGCGGCACCAGCAGCTTCTCTGGACAATCAGGCGCTGAGCTATTTGGTTGAGACTTCGGATGAGTGGATTACCTCACGGACGGGAATTCGTCAGAGGCGACTGGCGGCGGTATCAGAGTCCCTAAGTGCGATCGCTACCCTTGCCGCACAAAGCGCGATCGCTATGGCTGGAATTACATCAGCGGACATTGATTTGATTATTCTGGCCACCTCAACCGCTGATGACCTGTTTGGCAGTGCTTGTGAAATTCAGGCGCAGTTGAAAGCAACCAAAGCGGTGGCCTTTGATCTGACAGCAGCTTGCTCTGGCTTTATCTTTGGCCTTGTCACCGCTGCCCAATACATCAGAACTGGCGTGTATCAGAATGTCTTGCTGATTGGGGCGGATATCCTCTCTCGTTGGGTAAACTGGGAAGACCGACAGAGCTGTGTGCTGTTTGGGGATGGTGCTGGGGCAGTGGTTTTGCAAGGAAATGCGAGCGATCGCTTATTGGGATTTGAACTCAAGAGCGATGGTACTCAAAACCAGTGCCTCAAACTTGCTTACAATGCTCAGCCCAAACAACTTGTTGGTGGCGTTAATGTGGGTAAGGGCACCTATCAACCGATTACTATGAACGGCAAAGAAGTCTACCGTTTTGCCGTGCAGTTGGTGCCGGAAGTGATTGATAAAGCCTTGTTTCGAGCAAATCTCAGCGTTGACCAAGTAGACTGGCTGTTATTGCATCAAGCTAATCAGCGCATTCTCGACGCTGTAGCTGAGCGTCTGAATATTCCGACTCACAAAGTAATCAGCAATCTCGCCAACTATGGCAATACCTCTGCCGCTTCCATTCCCCTTGCCCTTGATGAGGCCGTGCGGCAGGGTCAGATCAAACAGGGCGACGTCATTGCGGCCTGCGGCTTCGGTGCTGGTCTCACTTGGGGAGCCGCGATTTTTCAATGGGGCAGGTGAGTAGGGGCGGTGCCTTGTGCCCGCCCGGAGCAGAGAAGTAGGGACGGTGCCTTGTGCCTGCCTGGAGTAGGGGAGATGGGGCGGTGCCTTGTGCCTGCCTGGAGCAGAAGAGTAAAAGTGTAAATTATGACTAAGACAGCTTGGGTGTTTCCGGGGCAGGGTTCCCAGTCAATTGGGATGCAAGAGGACTTGTTGGAGCTGAGCTATGCCAAAGACAAGTTTGAACAAGCTGAGGAAATTTTGGGCTGGTCTGTGCCTGAAATCTGCCAAAGCGAAGAAGACCAAATATCGCGCACGCTTTATACCCAGCCCAGTATGTATGTTGTGGAAAGCATTCTGGCTGACTTGCTGCGGCAAAAAGGATACCAGCCCGACTTGGTTGCTGGTCACAGTCTAGGAGAATATGCTGCCCTCTATGTTGCTGGGGTATTTGACTGGTCAGATGGATTACGCCTGATCAAGCGACGGGCGGAACTAATGAATAGCGTTGCCGGTGGGATGATGGCTGCTTTGATTGGCTTTGATCGCGAACAGCTCGAACAGCAAATTGAACAGACCCCTGATGTTGTATTTGCCAATGACAACAGTCCGGTTCAGGTTGTAATTTCTGGTACTCCAACTGCCGTAGAAGCGTTGTTATCTCAAGTAAAGGCAAGGCGTGCCATCCCCTTGAATGTGTCAGGAGCGTTTCACTCTCCCTTTATGGCAGCAGCTGCATCTGAGTTTGAGGAAGTTCTGAAGTCTGTCCCATTTAAGTCAGCTCAGGTACCAGTACTATCTAATACAGAACCAATACCGGCTGTTGACGGCACTGTTTTAAAAGAGCGCTTAAGTCGCCAGATGACTGGCACTGTAAGATGGCGAGAGACTTCTCAGCGCCTGCTAGATGAAGGCATTGAGCAAGTGCTAGAAATTGGCCCTGGCACAGTGCTGACTGGATTGATTAGACGCACCTGCCCTGACTTAATCTTGGAAAACGTCAGTAGTCTTACTGATTTACCAGCGTAATACCGACAGCTAAAGGAACGAGGTGCTAAGGGCTCGATTAGACTTACTATTAACTTAAGGTCGGTTGTGATCGGTTTAAGCTAGTTACAGCAAATTTCATGTACATAGAGTACACTAAACTAGTAGATTAACTGGGACAATGAAACCTTACTCTATTGACTTTCGAGAAAAAGTAGTCAAAGCGTACGAACAAGGAAACACATCAATTCGG
>JAABUQ010004594.1_pt1 | contig 23332 bp, 21 predicted proteins | sample 5560001 | NCBI WGS metagenome assembly JAABUQ01 (sample SAMN10711888, study PRJNA513371) | rock metagenome | isolation source: Antarctica rocks | place: Antarctica: Victoria Land, Finger Mt nord | collected 2015-12-18 | reverse complement strand
CAAGGGCACGCCCGACGAGTGGCGCGCGGTGGTCGAGATGTGGCGCGGCTTCGGCGCATCCCACCTCTCGGTGAGCACCAGCGGCGTCGGCGGGCCGCAAGCCCACATCGAGCGGCTACGCCAGGTACGCGCCGTCCTCGACACCTGACAGTGCCCCGAGACAGACCGATTCACTGAGAGCCAGTGTCGGGGATTTAGTTTAAATTTGAAGATGATCGGGCAGTCGGTCCGCCGGCGCGAGGACCGCCCGTTGTTGACCGGGCAGGGGCAGTACGCCGGCGACGTTCGCCTGCCCGGGCTGGTGCACATGGCGGTCGTCCGGTCGCCTTACCCGCACGCGACCATCGGCGGCGTCGACCTGGCGGCCGCGCGCGCCATGCCCGGCGTGCTCGACGCCTACACAGCGGCGGACCTCCCTGAGATGGACAATCGGCTGGCCGACCCGACCCCACCCGGGCTCGCCGGCGTCTCGCGGCCAGTCCTGGCGGGCGACAGAGCGCGCTACGTCGGCGAGCCGATCGCCGTCGTCGTCGCCGACGATCCCGCCGTCGCCGCCGACGCCGCCGCGGCAGTCGCTGTCGATTTCCAGCCGTGTGAGGGGGTCGGCGACGTGCTGGCCGCCACCCGGCCAGGCGCCCCGCGCCTGCACGACACCCTCGACGCGAACGTGGCCGGCCGCGTCGAGCGGGGCTTCGGCGACGTCGCCGCCGCGTTCGCGCCAGACGCTCAGGTGGTCCGCCAGACGCTCAGGTTCGGCCGCGTCATCGGCGGCTACCTGGAGCCGCGCGCCACCGCCGCGGCCGTCGACGCCCAGACCGGCGGGCTCACGGTGTGGACGTCGACGCAGTCCGTGTACAGCGTCCGCGACCGCATCGCCGCGCTTCTGGGTCTGGAGAAGGCGGCGGTACGCGTGGTCGCGCCGGACGTGGGCGGCGGCTTCGGAGCCAAGGGCATGGCCTACCCGGAGGAGATCCTGGTCGCCGCGCTGGCTCGTCGCCTCCGCCGCCCGGTGCGCTGGGTCGCCACCCGGACCGAGGATACCCAGGCAACGGCCCAGTCGCATGGCGACGTGGCCGAAGCCGAGCTCGCCGCCAACGCTGACGGCACGCTGCGCGGTCTGCGCGTCCGCCTCCAGCACGACGTCGGCGCGTACGGCGGCCCCGGGCTGGGCCAGAGCGACAACATCCTCAGCCACGTGGTCAGCACCTACCGCCTGCCGGCTCTCGACGCTCAGGCGGTGCCCGTCTACACCAACACCGTCCCGACCGGCTTCATCCGCGGCGGCGGCCGGGAGATCGGCAACTTCATCATCGAGCGGCTGATGGACCGCCTGGCGCGCACGCTCGGGCTGGACCCGGCCGAGGTGCGGCGCCGCAACCTGATAACTCCGCGGGACATGCCGTACACGACCGGCTACCTGCGCATGGGCACGCGCCCGGTCGTCTACGACGGCGGCGATTACCCGCGCCTGCTCGCGAGCGCCCTGGCGGCAGTGGGCTACGACGCCGCGCGCCAGCAGCAGGCGGACGGAGCGCGGATCGGCGTCGGCGTGGCCTGCTGCGTCGAGTCGGCCGGCATTCAGCAGCCCGAGCCGGCCACGGTCCGCGTCCAGCCCGACGGCGACGTGCACGCCTATCTTGGCTCGACGCCGGGCGGGCAGGGCCACCGCACGACGTTCGCTCAGGTGGTGTCCGAGCACCTGGGCTGGCCACTCGACCGGGTCCAGGTGTTTCTCGGCGACACCACCGCCGTGTCCAACTCCGCCAATACTGCTGGCAGCCGCTCGGCGCTCGAAGTCGGCAACGCCGCCGCGATGGCAGCCCGTCTGGCGCGGCGGCGCCTGGTCGAGCTGGCCGAGACAGCGCTCGAGGCTTCGGCGGACGACCTGGTGATCGGCCCGTCGGGCGCCCAGGTTCGGGGCGCGCCCGGGCGACAGCTCGACCTGCCAACCCTGCTCGGTGACGCTGGGGAGCTCGACGCCCAGGAGACGTTCCACAGCTCCGGCGCCTACACCAGCGCCGTCCACGCGGTCAAGCTCGAGGTCGACCCCGAGACGGCGGCGGTGCGCGTCCTGGGCTACGCCATTGCCCACGACTGCGGCCAGCCGATCAACCCGCTGCTGGTCCACGGCCAGCTGCAGGGTGGCGTCGTCCACGGCATTGGCTACGCGCTCATGGAGGAGGCCGTCTATCTGCCGGACGGGACGCTGACGACTGCCAACTTCCTGGACTACGCACTGCCCGGGCGCGGCATTCCGCTGGCTCTGCGGCCCCGGCTGATCGACCGGCGGTCGCCAGTCCTGGGAAACAACCCGGAGGGTTTCAAGGGCGTGGGCGAGTCCGGGACCATCGCGGCGCCGGCGGCCGTCGTGGCGGCGATCGAGGACGCCCTACGCACGCTGGGCGTCGACGTCGCGATCGACACGCTGCCAGTGACGCCACGCCGCCTCTTCGAGCTGCTCACTCGGCAACTCAGCGCTGTCTCCGTCTGAGCGCAGCCGGGCGCCTGTTATGTCCACGAACCGAAACCCGCTCGTGATGGAGCGGCGCCGGCCTGCAACGTCGCTGTGATACGCCCCGGCCTAGGCTCCGTGGTGCCCCTCTCCGAGGGACCCGCACCCCTATGGACCTGGCTCTGGCTGAAAACTGCACGCGTGCCCGCCGCCGCCGGCCGCCGCTTTGGCGACGCGGTCCCGTGGTGCGCCACCTGCGCCACCAGCTACGCCACCGCCCGCGCCTGCTCGCCTTCGTCCCCGGCCGCAGCCTGCGCGTTCAGCTGCTCGGCGCCAGCGTCGCCGTCCTGGTCGCCCTGTCCAGCCACTCGTTCGCGTCGGCCCGCGAGGCGGGGGCCAGCTACGTCGTCCAGCCGGGCCAGACCCTCAGCGGCATCGCAGCCGCGACCGGCGTCCCGGTCGACCGCCTGGCCGGGCTGAACGCGCTTGGCGACCCGGACGTCATCCGGCCCGGCCAGGTCATCCAGCTATCCGATGGCGCCGCCGCCCCGTCCCAGGCGCCCGCGGCGACAGTCGGGGCGGGCGGGTACGGGTACGTGGTCCAGCCAGGCGACACGATCTGGGACATCGCCCAGGCACGGGGCACCACTAGCGACGCCATCGTCGGGCTGAACGGGTTAGCCGACGGGGATCGACTCCAGGTGGGCCAGCGCTTGCAGCTGCCGGCCACGGCGGCGGGCCAGGCGTCCACCGACCTCCAGAAGGCCAGCGCTCCGGCCGCGCCGCTCGCTCCCACGCTGACCCAGCGTGTGCTGGCGACGGTCCGTCGCACGGCCGGCGACGACGTCCGGGTCGGCATCGCCGCCAAGAACCTGGTCACCGGCGAACGCGTGCGGCTGCGCGCCGACGAGGTCTTCCCGTCGGCCAGCGTCATGAAGCTGCCGCTGCTGGTCGAGCTGGAGCGGGCGGCCGCCGCCGGCGACATCCGCTGGACCGACGCGCTGCGCGCCAACGCCCAGGCCATGATCGCGGTGTCCGACAACCAGGCGGCCAACACCATCGAAGACCTTCTCAGCGACGCGAAGGTCAACGGCACGATGGCCCGCCTGGGGCTGGCGAACACCACGCTGGTGAACCACTTCGCGGACGGCCGCAACCCCGGCAACCCGGGCAACAACCAGACGACGCCGCTCGACATGGCCAAGCTGCTGGACATCGTCGCCAATGACGGCATCGTCAACAAGGACGTGAGCGCCGACATCCGCACCCTGCTGGCGCGCAACGCCGACAACAGCAAGCTGGCGCGGCTGCTGCCAGGCGACGCCCGCGTCGCCCACAAGAGCGGCTGGTACGAGGGCGTCGCCAACGACGTCGGCATCGTCACCGTCGACAGCACGGGCGCGCGGTGGGTGATCGCCGTGTTCACCGACGGCGCCGCTGACGCGGACATGGGCAATCAGGTGATCGCGGCCGTCTCGCTGGTCATGTACAACGCGTGGGCGGGCTCGGCGCCGGGGGCGGCGGCGCGCTGAGGACACGCGTCGGCGGGCGACGCGGCGGCCGCTCGCGGCGGGTGCGCCGTGACTCCATGACCCGCTGCATCTCGCGCTCGATGAGCTGGAAGTCCTGAGCGGAGAACAGGTGCATGTCGCCCTGGAGGCCGAGGAACCACTGCTCGAGCGGCCAGCGCTTCAGGTACTGGAGCCGCGGCGCCAGCAGGCTGGCGTCGAGCCCCTCCCACGGCTCCAGCACGATGCTCGGCCGGGTGTGCACCCGGTACGGAAAGGGGTCGTCTTTGCGCTCGCGGTTGATCCAGACCGGGTGGCGGTCCTCGAAGTAGGCCGAGGTGACCACGGTGAGCGCGGGGAACAGGCGGTCTTCGAGGACGTAGTAGAGGATGCGGTCGCCAGGGGTGATGCGCTCGGCCTTCTTGCGGTGCCTGGCGCGCAGCCCGAGCACCGAGAACTTGGTGGCGCGTGTGATGGAGTAGTTCTCCGGGCTCACCGTGACCAACCAGTGGCTCCCCGGCATAGCCTCAGGAGGGTAGCACGTGTAGCGACGGTACCCTCGCACCAGAGGTTGCTCACGCCCCGAGGCGCTCGCGCATTCTACGGTCGTGCTGTGGCGGCTCTCTGGCCGAGCCCGAAGGCCGCGGCCAGCAGCTCGTACGAGCGCTGCCGCGCTCGCGGGTCGTGCACGATCGTCACCACGACGATCTCGTCCACCCGGTACTCGGCGGCCATCCGCTCCAGCGCCGCCTTGACCGTCGCCTGGTCGCCGACCACGGCTCTGCCCGAGATCCCGGCCAGGCGGCTGCGCTCCCAGTCCGAGTAGGGGTACGCCAGCGCCTCCTCGACGCTGGGCACCGGGCCGAGCTCGCCGCGCTCCATGCGGAGACGCATGAGGGCAAAGCTGGCCGCCAGCCGCTGCGCCTCCGCGTTCGTCTCCGCGCACAGGACCCGCACCGCCACGCTGGCCCGCGGCTCCTTCAGCAGGAACGCCGGGCGGAACCAGTCGCGGTAGCCGGCCAGCACCGCGGCGGCATCGTGCGGGTTGATGAAGTGGGCGAACGAGAAGGCGTAGCCGTAGTGGGCGGCGTAGGCGGCGCTCTGGTCGCTCGAGCCGAGCAGCCACATCTCGGGAGCGCCGGGACCCAGCGGGGTCGCGTGCACGCCGGCGTAGGGGTGATCCGGTGGGAGCGCGTCGTGCAGGAAGCCGGCCAGCTCCTGGAGCTGCTCGGGGAAGCGCTCGATCGACGCCGGGGCGCCGCGGGCCAGGGCGAGCGCCGTGCGGCCGTCCGACCCGGGGGCGCGCCCGATCCCCAGGTCGATGCGGCCGGGGAACAGCGCGTGCAGCATGCGGAAGTTCTCCGCCACCTTCAGCGGGCTGTAGTGGGACAGCATGACCCCGCCCGAGCCGACGCGAATGGTCTCAGTCGCGGCGGCCACGCGCGTGGTTAAAATCTCCGGCGTCGACCCGGCCAGACTGCCCGTGTTGTGGTGCTCGGCCAGCCAGTAGCGGCGGTACCCGAGGCGCTCCGCTAGCTGCGCCAGCGCGATCGTCTGCTGGATCGCCTCGGCCGGCGTCGCCCCGCTCGATATAGGCGACTGGTCCAGCACGCTCAGGGCGATGGCAGGCGTCACACGGGAACGGGCGCCGGCAACGCGATGCCGGTGTCGTTGGCCACGCGCTGGAGGTTCTCCACCACCTCCGGGTGCAGTGGGATGCCGTTCTGGGTGCGCTCGCGCAGCATGGCGAACTCGCGGTCGCCGTGGACCATCACCCGCTCGGCGCCCTCGGCCGGCTGAGTCGCGTGGAGCGTCTGGATCATCTCGTCCATCATGGCGGTGAACCTGTCCAGCGGCTGGAAGGTAGAGACGTCCCAGGCGCCGAAGAAGTGCGGCCGACCGTCCACCGAGCCGAGCTGGGCGGCGAAGCCGAACCCCGTGAGCAGGCCGCAGAAGATGTCGATCATGACGGCCAGACCGTACCCCTTGTAGCTGCCGGTCTCTGGCGCGCCGCCGAGCGGCAGAAGCGCGCCGCCATTGGCGAAGTCGTACGGGTTGGTCGTCGGCTTGCCCGCCTTGTCCACGATCCAGCCCTGCGGGATCGACTCCTTGCGCATCCGCGCCAATTCGAGCTTGCCGCCGGCCACGACGCTGGTGGCGATGTCCAGCAGGAACGGGTGCTCGCGGTTGGCCGGCGCCGCGACGCTGAGCGGGTTGATGCCCAGCCGGCGCTCGCGACCGTACGTCGGAACCACGCCGAGCCCACCGATCGTCATGGACAGGCCGATCATGCCGTGGTCCACCGCCATCAGGGCGTAGTGGGCTGCGGCGCCGTAGTGCTTGCTGTTGGTGACCGCCACGAACCCTGCCCCGGTGGCGCGCGCCTTCTCGATGGCGAGCTGCATGGCGCGGGTGGACGCGACCGGACCGAACCCGCTCTTGGCGTCCATCAGGGCGTTCGCCGGGCTGTCGCGGACGATCTCCGGGACAGCTTTGGCGTTGACGCTCCCGTCCTTGAGACCCGGCACGTACGGGCGATGCGTCGCCAGGTGGGCGACCCCGTGGGAGTCGATCCCCATCTCGTCGGCGTGCACGAGCGCCTCCGCGCCGACGACGGCGTCGTCGTGCGGCATCCCGTAGCGCTCGAAGACCGCGACCACGAAAGCGCGCAGGTCACTCCCGCGAAAACGACTGTACTCTGGCAAGATCGTCTCCTCCTTGCAGGTCTGATGTCCTCGCTCTAGCCTGGATTATTCACCCCCGCTCATCCTGAGCTTGTGGTTCGTCAGGCCGAAGGCCGCAGCGTAGCGCCACAAGCTCACCATGAGCGGGTCTTGACAGGCTCATCATGAGCGGCCTTGTGTGGTCCAGGAATAATCCAGCCTAGGCTACCGGAGGAGGGCGTCTGCTATCGTCCGCCCGTGGCCGGCCACATGTACGACCCCTCCGTGCAGCGGGCGCTGCTCGACAAGCTCGTCACCTGGCGCCGGCTGCCCGAGGGCGACCTGTTCAGCATGCTGAGCCCCGTCGAGCGCCTCCGCTACCGCCCGGAAGCGCTGCAAGACCTCGAGTACGAGGGCCTGATCACCATCGTCGTCGCCGGCGACGAGCCAGTGGTCGCCATCACCCCCGCCGGCGAAGCCTGGCTCCAGCTCCACGACCGCGGCCGACCATGACCGCCGGTGGTGACAGAGACTACCAGGCCGAGGCGGACGCGCGCCTCGAGGCGGCGACCGCTGATCTGGGCCCGGACGAGGCGGCGCTGGCGCTGGCGGTGGCCCTCAACCGGGCGGCCACGCGGCTGCACAACCTGGCGCGGGCGCAGGCGGCCGCGACCAGGGGCGACGAGAGCTGGCCCTCGTGGGCAGCGCTGCAGAACGCGTCGCGCGGGGCGATACTTCAGGCCAGCACCTGCCGCGACCTGGCGGCGAAGATCGTCGGCCGCCGTCGCTAGGTACAGCGTTCCGGAAGCTCCAAGTCTTGTCCGTCCGCTCATGGTGAGCCTGCCCTTCGACAAGCTCAGGGTGAGCGGCGCTCATGGTGAGCCTGTCAAGTCCCGCTCATGGTGAGCTTGTGGCGCTACGCTGCGGCCTTCGGCCTGACGAACCACGACAGGCTCAGGACGAGCGGTTCGTTAGGCACCCTGGCCTGGCGCTTGCATCCCTCGACGGGCGTGGGCGTTGTCGGCTGGATAGCTCTCGGGCTGCTGCTCGGCGCCGCCGTCGGCTCCGGGCTCGGCACGCGCGGCCGCGGCGTCCCAGCGACGGCCGCCGCCGGCACCCTCGGCGCCCTCCTCGCCGGCTTTCTGACCAGCGTCGTCGTCGGGCTCGACGTCGTGGACGTCAACGGGACGAGCCTGGTCGCGGCCCTGGTCGGTGCGCTCGCCCTCATCGGCGTGCTGCAGGCCACCCCTGATACGGCCTACGAGTAGATGCCAATGCCGACAACGGGTGCGGTCAGGCCGGCGGGGCGCGGCGCTGCTCGACCAGCGACAGCCGCTTCTGGAACGTGCGCACCAGGCTGCGCCGGTCCTGGGCGGTGCGCCGGCTGCTGTCCTGGAGCACCGCTATCGCGCGGCGCAGCACGCGGGCCGCGTCGTCGAGCGCGGCGCGCTTCTCGTAGATGGCGACGAGCCGCCCGTACGGCCAGTCTCCGGGGAACCCTTCGTGGACGTTGCGCTCGTAGAGCCGGACCGCGTCGTCGAGGCGGCCCTCCTGTTCCGCCGCCAATCCTTCGAGGTTGCGGGCGGTCTGCGCTTCCAGCAGCCACCGCTCCTCGAGCGTTTCGGGTGGCGGCTCACGGCGACGCGGCATGGGGCTGCGGCTCGGCGGGTCGGGGAGAGAGGACTCGAACCTCCGGCCCCCACGTCCCAAACGTGGTGCTCTGCCTGGCTGAGCTACTCCCCGGTTCTAACTCTGGTGCTAGCGAGTGTAACAAGAGCGACAAGGCCGACAAAGCGGGGCGTCTATCCGCCCAGCGTGCTAGGTTGGGGACAGATGCCCGCGCTACCATCGCCGTACCACTATGCCTAGCGTCCAGGTGAGCCCCGCCCCCGCCGGCCTTCCGGGCGCGTTCGCCAGGACCGTGGACACTGCCCGCGTGCGCCGGGTCCTCGAGATCGTGCCGCCGGTTCTGGTCTGGCTGGTCATCACCGCGCCCGCCTGGGGCGCGCTGCTGGTGCCGTCGGCGCTCGGCTTCGCCATGGTGCTGTTCGCTGTCTACTGGCTGTGGAAATCGGTCCAGTTCGCCGGCGGGGTCATCATCGGCTACGTCCGCCTGAGCCGGGCCCAGGCACGCGACTGGGAGGCCGAGGCCCGCTCCCTGCCGGGCTACGCCGACCTGCACCACCTGATCATGCTCCCGACCTGCGGCGAGAGCGAGGAGATCCTCGCCGACACGCTCGACCACCTGGCGCGCCAGGACGTTCCCCTCGATCGTGTGGCCGTCGTGATGGCCTTCGAGGAGCGCGACCAGGAGGCGCCCGGCCGCGCCCGGCTGCTCGAAGCGCGCTTCGGCAAGCGCTTCGGCCACTTCAGCGTCACGTTCCACCCGGCCATCCCCGGCGAGGTGAAGGGCAAATCGTCCAACCTCGCCTGGGCGGCCCGCCGCTTCAAGGAGGAGCTCGTGGACACCGGCGCGCTGGACCCGCGGCACCTGGTCATCACGGTGTGCGACGCCGACTCCCGCTTGCACCGGCGCTACCTGTCGGCTTTGAGCTACTCGCTCCTCAAAGATCCCGCCGCCCAGCACCACATTTTCCAGCCGGCCATCCTGTTCTACGCGAACCACTGGCGGCTGCCCGCGCCGCTGCGCGCTCTGAACAGCGTCTACTCCCTGTACGAGCTGGCCCGCATGGTTCCGAGCTACCGGCTGGTCACCCAGTCCACGTACTCGCTCTTCTGGCGCGTCGCCGAGGAGGTCGATTTCTGGGACGTGGACATCATCCCGGAAGACTCGCACATGTTCTTCAAGGTGATGTTCCACTACGGCCGCCGGGTGAAGGTGCGGCCCATCTTCCTGCCGGTGTACGCCGACGCCGCCGAAGGGCCCACCCTGGAGCGGACGATAGTGAACACCTACCACCAGATCCGGCGCTGGGCCTGGGGCGTCTCGGACGTGCCGTACGTGGTGCTGGGCGCCCTGCGCGCGCCCGATCTGCCCTGGTACACCCGGGCGGCGCGGGTCGGCTGGTACGTGGAAGAGCACCTCATGTGGCCGGCCCACTGGTTCCTGCTCATGCTGGGCGGCGTCGTGCCCCGCCTGCTCAACCCGAGCTACGCGAGCAGCCCGCTCGGCTTGTGGCAGGCGAGCTTGAACTCCGCCATCATGGGCCTCTGCCTGCCGTGCCTGCTCGTAGTCATCCTCGTGGACTGGCGGCTCAGGCCGACGCACCCGGATGGTGAAGACGCGATCGACGTGCTCATCGGCTGGGGGTCGTTCGCCCTCCTGCCGCTGGTCGGCCTGGTGCTGGCCGCCCTGCCAGCGCTGGACGCCCACTCGCGCCTGCTGTTGGGACGCTACCTGGAGTACCGGGTCACCGAGAAGATGCCCGTCCAGGCGCACGCGCCGGCCGGACGCCAGAGGTACCGACTACCCGCCGCCCGCTTCGACCAGCTGCCGCAGTACATGGCGTATGCGCCTGGCGGCACGACCGCGGTGACTGACTCGGTCCTTCTCATCTACCGAGACCTGCGCTAGCGTCGCCCGCAAGCGCGGGATGGTGAAGACGGGGTCGTAGCCGAAGCCGCCCGACCCAGCCGGCGCCAGGGCGACCTGGCCACGGACCTCGCCGTGCGCCTGCCAGGTCCGGCCGTCGGGGTGCCGCAGCACTGCCACGCACACGTACCGGCAGGCGCGCTCCCGGCCGGACTTGCCCTCGAGCAACGACAGCAGCCTGTCATTCTTCACGGCGTAGTCGGCACCACCCCAGCGAGCCGACAGCACCCCGGGCAAGCCGCCCAGCGCGTCCACGGCCAGACCCGAGTCCTCGGCCAGGGTGAGCAGCCCGCTGTGCGCGCCGTAGGCGTCGGCCTTCAGCGCGGCATTCTGGGCGAAGGTCTCCCCCGTCTCCTCGACGTCGAAGTCCACGCCGGCGTCGGCCAGGCCGAGCAGCCGCAGCGGCAGGTCGGCCAGAAGTCCTTGCCACTCGCGGAGCTTGCCAGCGCTCGTGGTCCCGAGCAAGAGCGGCGTCGGCGTCACCCGACTAAAGTTTAAAGTAGCCGAGGTGGCTACCCGCGACGCGCGCGATCCGAGCCATGCCGGCGACCTCGCCGTGGACCTGCCGGCTGGCTGGAGCCTGCGCTACGCGCCGGTCGTCGGCAGCACCCAGGATCTGGCGCGGGCGGCCGCCGATGCCGGAGTCCCCGACGGCACCATCTTCCTCGCGGACTACCAGACCGCCGGACGCGGCCGACACGGTCGGCGCTGGTTGGCGCCCCCCGGCTCGGCGCTGACGCTGTCCATCCTGTTCCGCGACGCTCAGCGGGAGCCTGCGCCGCGCCTGTTCACCACCATGGTCGCGGTCGCCCTGGCCGGGGCGATCGAAGAGATGGTCCCCACGCTGCGGCCGCGCATCAAGTGGCCGAACGACGTCATGCTGGGGACACGGAAGGTCGCCGGAGTCCTGGCCGAGGCCCAGTGGAACGGCGCGGCGCTCGCCATCGTCGTCGGCCTGGGCGTCAACGTCAATTGCACAGCCGCCGCGCTCGCCGGCGTCGGCAACAGCGCCACGAGCCTGCTGCTCGAGGGCGGCCGCCCGGTCGACCGCGGCCACCTCCTGACGGCGCTGGTGCGCGGGCTGGAGCGGGCCCGCGCTCTTCCCCCGGCGGCGCTGCACGCGGCGTGGCAAGCGCGCCTGTGGGGACGCGGCCAGCGCCTGCGCCTGACCGACCTGGCGCTCGACGAAGACGTCGTGGTTCTGGGGGTGGACGAGGACGGGGCGCTCCGAGTCCGTCTCGCCGACGGCCGCCTGCGGCGAACGGTGACCGGCGAGCTGATTGTCTGAACGGGTGACGGGGTGACGGTCACGACAGCGCTCTCGTCCGCCGCGGAGCGCCCCGTCGGGCGAGCGGCCGCGTCGCGGCAGTCGTTCGGCTGGCTCCTCGGTGGCCTGCTGCTCGTCGGCCTGGTCGTCCGCCTGGCTGTGCTCGCCAGCCCCCTGGGCGAGATCGACGGCGACGAGGCGGTCGTCGGCCTGATGGCCCGCCACATCGCCTTCCTGGGCGACCGCCCCCCTTTCTTCTACGGCCAGCACTACCTCGGCAGCCTGGAGGCGTTCACCGCCGCGCCGCTCTTCCGCCTGTTCGGCGCCAGCGCGGCCGTCCTCAAGCTCGTGCCGACGCTGTACAGCCTGGGCTTCCTCTGGCTGAGCGTCGTCCTGGCCCGCCGGCTGTTCGGCGATGGGCCAGCTCTGCTCACCGGGGTGTACCTGGCAGTCCCCCCCGCCATGTGGGCCGTCTGGAGCACGAAGGCCCGCGGCGGCTATGCCGAGCTGCTGTTTCTCGGCGAGGCGCTGCTGCTCGCCACGCTCTGGGCGGCGCGGCCAGCGGCGCGGCGATGGGTTCGAGCCATCCAGAGCCTGAGCTGGGGCCTGCTCGCCGGGCTCGCCCTCTGGACCCACCTGCTGGCGGTGGTCTACCTCGTCCCGTGTGGCGTGTACCTGGCGCTCCAGCGCCGGCCGCGCCGGTCGCTGAAGGCCGCTCATGGTGAGCCCGTCGCGCTACGCTGCGGCCTTCGGCCTGACGAACCAGGAGCGGAAGCGCGCGATGCCGGCGATCTCGCCCTGGGCCTCGCCGGCGCGGCCGTCGGCATGGCGCCGCTCCTCCTGTACAACTGGACCAACCATCTCGCGACTCTGGCCGCCCTGCTACAGCCGGCCGACATCCCGCTCGACCCCTGGGCTCAGCTGCTGCGCTTCTTCCGCGTCGGCGTGCCGGTGCTCGCCGGACTGGGCCAGCCGACCACCTCCGCCGCCATGTTCGACCTGGATTGGCCGACGCGCCCGGCCGGGTTCCTGCCCGCCGTGGTCGCCCTGCTCGTCCTACTCGCCCTGGTCCTGATCCACCAGCGGCGGGCAGTCCTCGGCCTGGTCGGCGCTGGACGCGGCAACGCCCCCGGCCCGGCACTCCTGGTCCTGCTGGCGTTGTGCGTGCCGCCCGTCGTCGCCCTGAGCCGGTTCGGTTTCTTCGTCTCCGAGCCACGCTATGCCCTGCCGCTCTACGCCGCGTTTCCGCTCGTCGCCAGCGCCCTGTGGCGTCTGCCGCGGCCGCTCCGTCTGGTGGCGACGACCGCCCTGATCGGCCTCAACGTCTTCAGCCTCGTCTCCAGCGACGTCCGCCTGTGGCGGCCAGAAGGAGCTGTCGACAGCACGACGGCCACCCGCGTGGCCCTCGTCCAGCACCTGGTAGGCCAGGATCGCCACCAGATGTACACGGACTACTGGATCGCCTACCCGGTGATGTTCGAGACCGGGGAGACCGTCCTGGCCTACGTGGTCTCGGGCGGGTTCAATCGGTACATCCCGCCGGCGGACAACGTCCAGCGCACGCCCAACGCGGTGTGGGTGTTCGTCGCCGGCTCCGACGAGGAGGCTGAGTTCACCGACCAGATGCGCCGCGTCGGCGCCCAGGCGAACGTGGCCGAGGTCGCGGTCTACCGCGTCTACGCGGACGTGACGCCCATCGACAGCCTGCGTCCGCCGCGCCCATGACCGTCTCCTTCCCCAACGGCGACTACACGCCCTTCGGCTACCTGCGCTACCCGGGCCACCGCGCCAGCTCGTGGTCCAGCTGCGAGGGCGGCAATCTGCGCACCGCCGAGGACACGGTCGGCATGGAGTGGCTCTACCCCTGGTGGCGGGACCCCGCCGCTGGCGCCGGCCTGAGCCTGGTCAGCTGGGTGGCTGGTCGGCGCTGCCCCCTGCGCAGCGACTTCGCCCAGATGGGCTACACGTCGCGGTACCACTCGGCCAACGTCATGGGGTTCGACTGGTCCCAGGACGAGGTGGCGGTCGCCGCGCGCTTCTTCCTGGTCGGCGACGTCCTGTGCCTCCAGATCACGGCGCGCAACGACGCGGCGACCGAGCGGTCCACGCGCCTCGGCGTCCTTGGCCGCGCCTGGACCGACGGAGGGGGGCTCGAGACGTCGCTGGACGCGACGGCCGCCCGGTTTGCTGCCGGCGCCGACAGGTCTGGCCCAGCGGCGCACGTCCTGGTCCTCGACGGCTGGGAGCCGGCCGCGCCGGCCGAGGCGGGCCTGGCGAGCGGGGCCGGGGCGAGCGCTCAGGCCAGCCTCACGCTGGCGCCCGGGGCTGAGGTGGTGCTGCTGGCGGCGCTCGGTCGCGGCGAGTCCGCCGCCGGCGCCGACGCTGCCGCCCGCGGCGCGCTGGCCCAGGCGCGGGGCCACCTCCACGGCCTGGTCGCGGAGGACGCTCACTTCCACGCGCGCTGCCCGGCCCTGGTCGGCGACTGGCCGCGCGGCTGGCGCGAGGGGCTGGTCTACGACTTCGAGACCACCCGCATGCTCGTCATGCCGGCCGGCGGCATCTTCGCCGACGTCTGGCCGACGTGGATGGTGGCGTGGCCGCGGGTCGTTCTCGCCGAAGGCGTGCTGGACATGCTTCGCCTGGGCTACGCCGACGCCCCGCTCGCCCAACGCGCCGTGCTGAGCCTGTTCCGCGACGCGCCGGCGGCGAACGTCCCGTGCGTCTTTCAGGACGGCTCGTACAACATGGTTGCCAGCGACGGCAGCCGCTGCGGCACCTCGCCCGCCTGGTGCCTGCCGTTCCTGAGCCTCGAGCTGCTCTACCTGCGCACCCTGGACCTCGCCTGGCTGAACGAGCTCTACCCCTACCTCGCCCGCTACCTCGACTGGTGGCTGGAGCACCGCACCGACGGGGCTGGCTGGGTCGTCTACAAGTGCACCTGGGAAGCCGGCGAGGACGGCAACCCGCGGCTCGACCCGTCGGGCAGCGGCGACAGGGACATCGCCGCCCGCATCGCGCCGGTCGAGCTCCAGGCAGCTATGGCCCAGGCGGCCGACGTGCTGGCTTTCTTCGCCGGCGAGCTGGGCGCCAGGCGCGACCAGCGGCGCTGGCAGAGCGTCCGCCAGGCGTACCGCCAGCGTACCCGCCTGCTGTTCGACCCCACCGAAGGGCGGTTCCGCGATTGGCTGCTCCAGGAAGGCCGCTTCCAGGAGCCCGCGCCCGACCAGCTCTACTGGGGTGTCGACGCCCGCCGCTACTCGGCGCTGTCGCTCACCCCACTGCTCGGCAGCGCCACGCCCGAGCAGCAGCAGGCGCTGCGCCGCGAGATCCGTCTGCATACCGCGCCGCCGTGGACGCTGTGGCCATCCTGGTGCCTCACCCTGGTCGAGTGCGCCGCCGCGGCTGGCCTGCACGACGTGGCCGGCGCCATCACGCGGGCGGTCATCGACCGGGTCTACCGTGAGACCGATCGGCGCTCGCTCGGCGACGGCGCCAGGCCAACCCCGGGCGTGGCGCCCGAGTACTGGCCGACCGATTGGCACGACTTCAGCGCCAGCGACGCCTACGGCTGGGGCGCGACCACCGCCAACCTGCTGCTGCGCCACCTGTTCGGGTTGCAGGAGAGCCGCGAGACGCGCCGCTGGCGCCTCGACCTGGCACCGGCCCTGCTCGGCGCGCCCAGCGAGGTGGGCAAGCAGTACGGTGTTGCCCGCTACCAATACCGCGGCGTCGTCCTGCGTCTCACCTACCGGGTCGAGCCTGACCGGCTGGACGCCGACCTCGAGCTGGACGCGCCGCACCAGTGCACGGTCACCACATACGGCAGCGCGCCAGCCACTCTGTACCAGAGCGCCGGCCCGGCCGAGCGCCACAGCTTCGCGCTGCGCGGCGCCCGGCGCTACCGCCTCGAGCTCGACGGGTCCGACCGGCTGTCGTCGCCTGCCCCGTGAGGAGCGCGGCGACCAGTCTGGTACAGTCCGACCCCGCCGCCCCTATGACACGCACCCTCGGCGAGACGCTGCGCCAAGCGCGACTGGACCGCGGACGCTCGACGCAGGACGCGGCCCGCGACACCCGCATCCGCAAGACGTACATCGAAGCGCTCGAAGGGGACGACCTGAACGGGCTGCCCGCCTCCGTCTACACGCGCGGGTTCGTCAGAACCTACGCCGAGTACCTGGGCCTCAACCCGCAGGCGATGGTCGACCTCTACCAGCCGCCGGTGCGGCGCGAACGGGAGCCGTCGCCGCAGCTGCGGCCAGCCGTCCCGCGGGTTGCGATACCCCGCATACTGCCCATCCGCCCGGTGCTCATCGCGCTGCTCGTCGTGGCCGTCCTGGTCGGGCTGGTCACCGCCTGGAACTTCTACCAGACCATGGTGGCGGCGCTGCGCGACCAGGACAACCTGCGCAGCCCGCGGGCCGGCTCGCCGCCGGCTCTGACCAAGGCGCCCACCCCGTTCCCGATCGCCATCGCCTCCCCCAGCCCGACCGCGACGCCGACCCCCGAGCCGACCCAGGCGCCGACGCCGTCGCCGACCGCCGTGGCAGACGGCATCCTGGTGCAGCTCCAGACGTCGGCCGCCGTGTACGTGGAAGCATCAGTGGACGGCCAGCAGGTGGTCGCGGAAACTCTCCCGGCGGGGACCAGCCGTGCGTTACCGTTGGCTCAGGATGTCGTGGTCATGCGCGTCAGTAAAGGCAACGCTGTCGAGGTCACCATGAACGGCAAACGCCAGGAGCCGTCCACGGCGACCGGTCCGGTGGAGTTCACGTGGCGACGCTGACCGAGGCGCGACGGCGCAGCTTCCACCTCGTCACCCTCGGCTGCTCCAAGAACACTGTCGACTCGGAGGCGATGGCGCAGCTGCTGCTGGCCGCGGGCCACCGGCGCGCCGCCAGCGCCGCGGTCGCCGACCTCGTCATCGTCAACACGTGCGGCTTCATCGAGTCCGCGAAGCAGGAGTCCATAGACACGCTGCTCCAGCTCGGCGACGCCAAGGGCCCGGGCCAGAAGCTGATCGCCACCGGCTGCCTGGTCGAGCGCTACGCCGACGACCTCGTGGCCGAGCTGCCGGCGATCGACGCGTTCGTCGGGGCGCGCAACTGGGCCACCCTGCCGGCGCTCGCGGCCAAGCTGGACGAGGTGCGGTCGCCGGACTCGTCGCTGCGCCTGGTGGAGCTGGCGCCGCCCGGCGCGCTGGACCTGGAGATCGTGGCCCGCCACGCGGTCGGGCCGAGCGCGTACGTCAAGATCTCGGACGGCTGCGACCAGCGCTGCGCCTTCTGCGCCATTCCGTTCATGAAGGGCAACCACCGCAGCAAGCCCGCCGAGCTGATCCGGCGCGAGGTGGGCCAGCTGCTCGACCAGGGGATTCGCGAAGTCGTCCTGGTGGGGCAGGACACCACCCGCTACGGCCACGACCTCGGCCAGCGCGACGGGCTGGCCACGCTGCTCGAAGCGATCACTGACGCCTACCCGCGGCTGCCCTGGATCCGCGTCATGTACGCTTACCCCCGCCACGTGACGGAGCGCTTCCTGGCCGTGATGCGGGAGCGGCCGGCGGTGCTGCCCTACGTCGACATGCCGCTCCAGCACACCCACCCCTGGACGCTGGCGCGCATGCGCCGCCCCCATCGCGATACCGACGAGCTCGTCGGCTGGATGCGCGACCGTGTGCCCGGCCTGGTGCTGCGGACCACGTTCATCGTCGGCTTTCCCGGCGAGACTGACGACGAGTTCGCCCACCTTGTCGAGTCGGCGCGCCGCCTGCGGTTCAACCGCGTCGGCGTCTTCGAATACTCGGACGAGGAGGGGACGGCGGCCTACGGGGCCCCGGAGCGTGTGCCCGCGGCGACCAAGAAGGCGCGCCGCCGCGAGCTCATGCGGGTCGCCCGGCGCATCACCGCCGAGGAGAATCGGCGCCTCGTCGGCCAGGAGCTCGACGTGCTCATCGAGGGCCAGTCGGAGGACGGCTCGGGCTGGTACGCGGGGCGCTCCTACCGCGACGCGCCGGAGGTCGACGGGCTGGTGCTGGTGCGGGCCGACAGTCTGCCCATCGGCGACACCGTGCGCGTGCGCGTCGAGCAGGCGCTCACCTACGACCTGGTCGCCCGACCGCTCGCGGCTCCGGCCGGCGCGTAGCGTGCCGCCAGACGAGGTCGTCGCGGCCCTGCTGGCGGGACTGAACGCCCGCGCCTGGACGGTCGCCGCCGCCGAGTCGGACACGGGCGGCCTGCTGTTAGATTGGCTCATCGCCCGACCGGGCAGCAGCCGCGCGGTGCTTGGCGGCGTCGTCGCCTACCACGACAGCCTGAAGCAGAGCTTGCTGAGCGTGGCGCCGGAGCTGCTGGCGCGCCACGGGGCCGTCAGCGGGGCGGTCGCCGAGGCCATGGCCGAGGGGATCAGGCGGGCGACCGGCGCTGACGTCGGGCTCGCGACCACCGGCATCGCCGGCCCAGGCGGGGCGACGGCCACCAAACCGGTGGGCCTGGCCTACGTCGCGGCGGCGTCCGCGGCGGGGCTGCTGGTGCGCGAGCACCGCTGGCAGGGCGACCGCGCCGCCAACCGCCGCGCGAGCGCGCTGGCCGCCCTGGAGCTGGCCGTCGAGACCCTGTCGTGACGGGGAGATGTCGAACAGATGTGCTATAGTGAGACAGAATTCGGGGCGGGGTGAGCCACGAGCCACCTGCTTGGGAGAGGACCCTTATGGCCGAGGCAGACAAGAGCAAGGCGATCGAGAACGCCGTTCTGCAGATCGAGAAGGCGTTCGGTAAGGGCGCGATCATGAAGCTGGGCGAGGCCCAGTACCGGATGGCGGTCGAGGCCATCCCCACCGGCTCGATCGCCCTGGACATCGCCCTGGGCGCTGGCGGCGTGCCGCGCGGGCGGGTGGTCGAGATCTTCGGCCCCGAAGCCTCGGGCAAGACGACGCTGGTGCAGCACATCATGGCCGAAGCGCAGCGTATGGGCGGGACGTGCGCCATCATCGACGCCGAGCACGCCCTTGATCCTGACTACGCCCGCAAGCTGGGCGTGGACATCGACAACCTGTTCATCTCGCAGCCGGACTCGGGCGAGCAGGCGCTGGAGATCGCCGAAGCCCTGGTGAGGTCGGCGGCGTTCGACGTGGTCGCGATCGACTCGGTGGCGGCGCTGGTGCCGCGGGCGGAGCTCGAGGGCGAGATGGGCGACGCCCACGTGGGGTTGCAGGCGCGGCTCATGTCGCAGGCGCTGCGCAAGCTCACCGGCGCCATCAACCGCAGCAACACCTGCCTGATCTTCACCAACCAGCTGCGTGAGAAGGTCGGCATCATGTTCGGCAACCCGGAGACAACGCCTGGTGGCCGGGCGCTCAAGTTCTACGCCTCCGTCCGCATAGACGTGCGCCGCATCGACAGCATCAAACAGGGCACCGAGGTCGTCGGCAGCCGGGTGAAGGCAAAGGTGGTCAAGAACAAGGTGGCGCCGCCCTTCCGCATCGCCGAGTTCGACATCATGTACAACGAGGGCATCTCCAAAGAGGGCGGCCTGCTGGACCTGGCGGTGGAGCTCGGGCTGGTGAAGAAGATGGGCGCCTTCTACTCCTATGGCGACATGCGGCTGGGCCAGGGGCGCGAGAACGCGCGCGAGTTCCTGAAGAAGAACTCGGACACCGCTGGCGAGATCGAGCGCAACGTCCGGCAGCAGACGCTGGCCGGCGCCAGGGGCATCGCCACCGAGACGAACGGCAAGGCGCCCGCCGAGGAGCTGGCGGCGGTCCTGTAGCCCGCATTGTGAATGGATCAGCAAAACGCCGCTCATGGTGAGCTTGTTAAGGCCCGCTCCTGGTGACCCTTCGACAAGCTCAGGGTGAGCGGAGCGCATGGTGAGCTTGTCCGCCCGCTCCTGGTGAGCTTGTCGCGCTTCGCTGCGGCCTGCGGCCTGACGAACCACAGGCTCAGGATGAGCGGGCGTGAATAGGCGCAGCTAGTCGAGGAGCACCCGATGCAGGAAGCGCTCGACCAGGCCCTCCGGTTCCTCGGGCAGCGGCCGCGCAGCGAGCTGGAGGTGCGGCGCCGCCTGGCGCGGGCCGGCGTCGCGGCGGACACCATCGAGGCCACGATCGAGCGCCTGCGCGCCCTCGAGCTCGTGGACGACCGCGGCTTTGCCACCTACTGGGTCGAGCAGCGCCAGACGTTCCGGCCGCGGGGCGCCCGCCTGCTGAAGGCGGAGCTCCGCGCCCACGGCGTCGGCGCCGACCTCGCCGGCGAAGTTGCCGGCGCCGTTCAGACGCCCGCCGACGACGCCTACCGGGCCGCCGAGAAGCGGGCCCGCCAGCTGGCGTCGCTCGACGAGAACACCTTTCGCGCGCGCCTCAGCGCCCACCTGGCGCGGCGCGGCTTCGACTGGGACACCATCGGCCCCACCGTCGACCGCCTGTGGCACGAGCACCACCCAGCGGCGAACGACGGCGAAGAGTACCAGGCCCGGTGAGTCAGTAGGTCATCAAGTAGCGCTCCAGCTCCCACGGGGTGACCTGGGCGCTGTACTCCTTCCATTCGGCCCGCTTCGCCTCCAGGAACCATTCGCACACGTGCGGCCCCAGCGCCGCCTGGATCACCTCGTCCTCGGCGAACTCCCCCAGCGCCTCGTCCAGCGACCCCGGCAGCATCTTCACCCCCTGCCGCTGGATTGCCTTGTCGTCGAAGTGGTACAGGTTCTCCTCCACCGGCTTCGACAGCGGCAGCCCGCGCTTGACGCCGTCCAGGCCCGCCGCCAGCATCGCCGCGAACGCCAGGTACGGGTTGCAGCTCGGGTCCGGACAGCGCAGCTCCAGGCGCGTCGCCTCGGGCTTGCCGCGACCCGCTTGCGGGATCCGGATCAGCGCCGACCGGTTGATCCGCGCCCAGCTGATGTAGACAGGCGCCTCGTAGCCGGGCACCAGCCGCTTGTACGAGTTCACCAGGGGGGCCAGGATGGCGATCATGCCGCGCGCGTGAGCCAGCAAGCCGGCCATGAAGCAGCGCGCGATCTCCGACAGCTGGTACTCGCCCGACGCGTCCCAGAACAGGTTCGTCGTGCCATCCGGCGTCCACAGGCTCTGGTGCGTGTGCATGCCGCTGCCGTTGATCCCATGGAAGGGCTTCGGCATGAACGTCGCGTACAGGCCGTGCTGCTGGGCGATGGCCTTCAAGGTGGTGCGGAAGGTCACAGCATTGTCGGCGGTCCGCATGGCGTCGTCGTAGCGGAAGTCGATCTCGTGCTGCCCGCTGGCCACCTCGTGGTGGCTCGCCTCGACGACGATGCCCAGCTCTTCGAGCGCCTCGACCATCTCCTTGCGCACGTTGGCCGCCTCGTCCGTCGTCAGGTCGAAGTACCCGGCCTGGTCGTGCGGCAGCGTCTGGACGGTCGGCCGGGGCGGCAGCATGCCGTCGCCGTCACCGGGGGCCTGGTCCAAGTCCGCGGTGCGCCGCAGCATGAAGAACTCCAGCTCCGGACCGGTCATGTAGCGGAATCCCTGCTCGTGGCAGCGCGCCAGCGCCCGGCGCAGCACGCCGCGCGGGTCGCCAGCAAACGGCTCGCCGTCCGGCGTGTAGACGTCGCAGATCACCTTGGCGGTCGAGCTCTCGCCGCGCTCCCACGGGATGATGCCGAAGGTGTCCAGGTCCGGGTCGAGCAACATGTCGCTCTCGTGGATGCGGGCGAACCCCTCCACGCTCGAGCCGTCGAACCAGAGCCCGTGGTCGACGGCGTCGCTGAACTTGTGGAAAGGGATGTGGACGTTCTTGACGACGCCCATGATGTCGGTGAATTGGAGGCTGACGAACCGGACGTTCGCCTCCTGCGCCTGCTGCCAGACGCGCTCCTTGGCGGCGGCGTTGTCAGAGGACATGCTGCATCTCCAGTCGGGGTGGGGGTGGAGGGTAGGTTGTGGGCGATGGACCGGCCCAGCCGGTCATCAGGCGACCGCGCCGAGGGTCGAGCGGATCTTTAAGGCGAGCTGCAGATTCAGCCGCACTTCCGGATCCTCGAGGTCCGAGCCGCCCAGAAGGTCCTGGATCCGCTCCAGTCGGTAGATCAGCGTGTTGCGGTGCACGTGCAGGTGTCGGGCCGCCCGCATGTGGTTGCCGCCGGCCCGCAGGAACGCGTCAAGGGTCTGCACGAACTCCGCCCGCCGCGTTCGGTCGTACGCGACCAGCGGTCCAAGCAGATCCCGCTCGAACGCCTCGAGCTCCGGGTTGCCCGCCAGGTGGAAGATGAGCCGCAGCGCCCCCAGGCGGGCAAAGTGCAGCGTCGCGGCCCCCGTCGGCATGGTGGCGGCGATCTCGGCCGCGCGCGTCGCCTCCAGCAGCGCCGCATAGTGGGTGATCGTCCCGTCGGGCGGCCGACCCAGCCCAGCCACCAGCGGCACTGTATCGGGCGCCAGCGCGGACTCCAGCTCGGTGCGCCAGCGGTCCAGCCACTCGACCGCGTCGTCGTAGCCGTCGTCGCCCAGCTCGGCGGGGCGCGGCATCAGCACTTGCACGCCGCCATTGCGCTCGCGCATCAGCGTCGCCGGATTCGCCAGCACCAGCCGGCGGCGCGCGACGTCCACGAAGCGCTGGTGCAGGCGGGGACCCAGGGCGCCGTGGCCGGCGGGTCCAGACACCTCGGCCCGTCCGTCCGACGCCAGCCGCAAGCGGACCACGAAGACCAGGTGCGGCCGGGACAGGTCGTAGCCGAGACGGCGGCCACGCACGGCCAGCTCCTCGCTCAGGGCCGTCGCGCCGTCCAGCAGCTCCTCCAGGAAGTCGCCCTGGACCCGGAGCCGGGCCTCGACCGCGGCCGACTGCTTGGCCAGCTCGATGGCCAGGACAGACGCCGCCCGGTCGGCTATCTGATGCTCGAAGTCGCCAAAGTCGTCGCGCGTCCCCAGCAGCGCCAGGTAGCCTTCGACAGCGCCGCGCAGCGACAGCGGCCGCAGGATGGCCGCCGCCTGGGCATTGCCCGACGTCGGCCAGAGCGAGATCAGCCGCTCGCCCACGGGGCCGAGGTTGCCCTCCCAGTAGCGCCGCCGCATGTCGGCCAGGCCCTGGGCGGTCACGTCGTCGCCGCCCACCTGCACAAGCCCCTGGAAGTGCTCGTCCAGCAGGTAGACCGCGCGGCCGGTCACGTCGTGGACGATCGACGCGAGCAGCTCCGGGCCGCGATCCTCGACCAGCGTGGCCAGCAGGCGCCCGTACACCTCCTGAACGCGCTCGCCGATGGCGCGATCGCGATCGACCACCAGGCTGACGATGGCCTTCTCGGTCTCCGCGAGCGAGGTTTCCGGCGGCAGGAGCACGACCGGCACGCCCGCGCTGTCCGCCTCGGCCAGGACCTCGTCCGACGGCTGGTGGCCAAGCAGGAAGGCCACGACGCCCGCCATGGCCAGGTCGCCGAAGAGCCGAGCGACCGCGCGTGGGTCGCCCACCTGGTGCAGGGCGCCGGACGACAGGATCCACACCTCGCCCTGCTCCACCCGGCCCAACGACGTCGGGCGCGCCCTGAGCAGCCGGGCCCAGGAGACGGCGCTGCCGAGCCCGGCGGCGCCGGCCAGAACGGCCGTGCCGGGTGGCAGGGCGAAGCGCACCATTTCAGACACAGTGACTAATGGCATGGCTGTCAGCCGGGCACCCGGAGGCCACGATGCCCGGCGTCTCAGGGCACATCATACAAGGAGGTCATCGAGAAGTTGGATCAAGGCGACGAGCTAACGGTGGCTCAGCGCGCCCCCGCGAGACGCTGGGCACACGCGCGCCCGGCGTAACAACTCAGACTCACGCGGGGTGAGCTAAGGGGGGACTACCGGAACAGGAAGCGGCCGGGTACGCTGCGGGGCGTGGCGCTGCTGCGGGAAGTGGTCGGGGCGTTGTCGCATGCCGAGCT
>JAABUQ010004593.1_pt1 | contig 23337 bp, 25 predicted proteins | sample 5560001 | NCBI WGS metagenome assembly JAABUQ01 (sample SAMN10711888, study PRJNA513371) | rock metagenome | isolation source: Antarctica rocks | place: Antarctica: Victoria Land, Finger Mt nord | collected 2015-12-18 | reverse complement strand
TTTTGATAGCCCTGCCCATCGGCTCAACGGCAAGCGGTACCATGAGCATTGGCTCCACAACCTGATGGCATCGACCTCAATGATGGGCTTCAAAAGCCCCAAACCTGCAATCCGGTAGAGTCAGGAAGATTTGCTCCGGCGCGACTGCCGGATCTGGATCTACACGACGTCGTTCCGGGCCCCTCAATCCCTGCGGGGTTGGCTCGGGGCCCACGGGATCGCGATCGAGGGGGCGGTCAATCAGGACCGGCACGACCGCGTCGTCGGCCGCCAGGGGCCATCGAAATACCCGCCCGCGTTCGGGATCGACCTGCACGTGGACGACTCGCCGGGCGTCGCCCTCGAAGGCTCGCGACATCGGTTCGACGTCGTCGTGGTGGAGGCGGACGACCTGAACTGGGCGGCCCGCGTGCTAAAGGCCGTCGACGCCCGCCTGGCTTCGACGGTCAGCAAGGGCCCGGGAAGTCCAGCCCCAGGACTCCCGCCCAGAGCCGTTCATACGCCTCGACCACCCGCCTCGGAGTGAATCCGGCCTCGACCCGGGCGCGGGCGGCCTGGCCGAAGCGGCGGCGACGGTCGGGGTCGGCGGCGGCTTCGAGCAGCCCGGCGGCGAGCGGCCCGGCCTGTCCCGGCGGGACGAGCCAGCCGGTTTCACCGGGGATGACGAGGTCTTCGGTCCCCTCGACGGCCGAGGTGACCACGGCGCGGCGGGCGGCCATCGCTTCCAGGACGGCGTTGGGCATCCCCTCCCAGAGCGAGGGGAGGACCAGCAAGTCGGCGGCCCGGAGCAACCCCGGGACGTCGTCGCGCCGGCCGAGCCAGTGGACCCGGCCGGCGAGACTCGGGAAGTCCTCGGCCCGGTGGATCAAGGCGTCGCGGTCCGGCCCATCGCCGGCGAGGGCCAGGTGCCAGTCGGGCCGGATGGCGGCGACGGTCGCCGCGGCTTCGAGCAGGACGGCGAGCCCCTTCTGCGGGTCGAGCCGGCCGACGGAGAGGGTCAGCAGGGCGCCCGGCGGCACGCCCAGGCTCGCCCGGTCGACGGCCTCGGCCCGGTCGAAGGGGGCGGGGTCGACGCCGTTGGGGATCACGACCAGCCGGCCCGGGTCGAGCCGGCCGACCTCGACGCTGAACCGGCGGACCCCCTCCGACACGCACACCGCGCCGGTCGTCAGCCGGTGGGTGAGCCGGTCGAGCGTCAGGTGCCAGCGCCGTTGCCGCTCGGCCACGCGGAGCCCGCCCACCACCCAGGGACGCCCCGCCATCGGCCCCGCCAGCCGGGCCGCGACGTTGGCGTGGAACAAGAAGCTCTGGACCAGGAGGGGGGCCGATCGCCGGAATGCCCGGGCCAATCTCCGGACCGCCCCGACCGGCCGCCTCGGGTCGACGCCCAGGCAAGCGACCTCGATCCCCGCCGCCCGGAGCGGGGCCGCCAGGGCCCCTTCCCCGCCGAGGGCGACGACCGAAGGGAGCCATCGGCGGCGATCGAGGCCCGTCGCCAGCGCGACCAAGGCCCGCTCGGCGCCACCGACGTCGAGCCCGGTGATCGCCAGGGCGATCGGCACCGGCCGGTCGGGCCAGGGTCGGCGGGGGGCGGTCGCCAGTCGTCGGGCCAGGCTCCGCAAGCGACTACTCCGGCTCGCCCGGCTTCTCGACGGCCTTCAAGGCCTCGATCATCCGGCGGAGGCGTTCGGTTTCGGCCTCGGCCTGGCGGATGATCGCGTCCTTCTCCTGGAGGGCGGCGTCCTTCTCCTGGAGGGCGGCGTCTTTCTCCTGAATGATCGCGTCCTTCTCCTGGAGGGCGGCGTCCTTCTGGTCGATCACGCGATCCTTGCGCCGGGCGGATTCCTGGACCTGGAGGCGGGCCGCCGTCTCGGCCTGGACCGCTTCGAGCCGGGTCGGCAGGCGTCGGCGGGCGATCGGCTCGAACAGGCGAAGCTCCCGGCCGTCGGCTTCGAGGTGGAGGCCGAGCACTTCGCTCGGGAGCCGGCCATCCACGACCTCGATCGGGACGTATTGCCCCTCGAAGAGGTGGAAGCCCTGGAACGGGGGTTTCAGATAATCGCCCAAGGCGTCGAACAGGAAGTATTCGCGGACCTTCAGCTCGTCGCGGTACAGGGCGAACTTCCGCCCGAGGTCTTCGCGGTAGGTCTTCTTCGAGGACACCTCGACCACCAGGTCGGGCCCCTTGCCGCCGTCCTCCCAGGTCTTGTAGCAGTCGCGGTCGCGGTGCTTGTCGACCCCCCGGACCACCATCACGTCGGGGGATACAACTCGTTTGGGGTCGCCCTCGACGAAGTAGAGGAACAGGTTGCCCGCGACGTAGGCCAGCGGGTCGGCGGCGAGCCAATCGCGAAATCCGGTGATCAAGTCGATCATGACGTTTTGGTGGACCGACGTCTCGGCCATCGGCTTGCCATCCCGGACTCGATAATAGACTTTCTTGGAGCCGATCGGGGCGGTGGCCATCGCGTTTCGCCTCCCTTCGCGCGGGTTGATCTTCCGCCTAGGATTGTGCAACACCTGGGCCCGGCGGAGAAGCCATCTTGGACACGTCGGCGTTCGATTTCCCGCTCCCGGACGCCTTGATCGCCCAGCAAGCCGCCGAGCCGCGCGACCGCTCGCGGCTCATGGTCGTCCGCCGAAATTCGGGCACGTTGGAGCACCGGACCTTCGCCGACCTGCCCGACCTGCTCGACCCGGGCGACGTCCTGGCCCGGAACAACTCCCGGGTCGTCCCCGCCCGGCTGGTCGGCCACCGCGCGAGCACGGGCGGACGCTGGGAAGGGCTCTACCTCCAAACCTTGCCCGACGGCTCGTGGGAGATCCTGGCCAAGACCCGGGGTCGGCCCGAATCTGGCGAGCGGGTCGTCGTCGGCTCGGGGCTGGGCCTGATCCTGGAAGGCCGGCTCGGCGACGGCCGGTGGTCGGCCCGGCCCGACCTCGACGCCCCGGCCGATCGGTTGCTGGCCGAGCATGGGCTGATCCCCCTGCCCCCTTATATCAGGAAGGGGGTCGAGTCCGCCGGCGACCGGGCGCGGTATCAGACGGTCTACGCCGCCGTGCCCGGCTCGGTCGCCGCGCCGACGGCGGGCCTCCACTTCACCGACGAGGTCTTCGAACGCCTCGACCGCCGGGGGGTGGCGCGGGTCGACCTGACCTTGCACGTCGGGATCGGCACGTTCCGGCCGATCGAGGTCGAGCGGATCGAGGACCACGTCCTCCACGCCGAGCGGGCCGAGCTGTCCCCCGAGGCCGCCTCGACCCTGAACCGCCGCCGGGCCGAGGGGGGGCGGGTCGTCGCCGTGGGCACGACCTCGGCCCGGACCCTGGAAGCGTCGGCGGCCTCGGGCCGGTTCGAAGCCTTTTCGGGAGAGACCGCGCTCTACCTCCGCCCGGGTCACGAATTCCGTGGGGTCGACGCCCTCGTGACCAACTTCCACCTCCCCCGGAGCAGCCTCCTGGTCCTGGCCTCGGCCCTCGCCGGCGTCGACCTGATCCGCGCGGCCTACGCCGAGGCGATCCGCCGGGAATACCGCTTCTACAGCTACGGCGACGCCATGCTGATCCTTTGACAAGGGCGGGCCATGCCGGGGCCGACTTCCGACGACCGATCGAAGTGGATCGAGGCGGCGAGCTTGGCCAACCTGCCGCCGGGTTCGGCCCGGGAGTTCGCGCACGCCGGGCGGATCTACGCCCTGTTCCGAATCGGGGACGAACTGGCCTGCATCGACGGCCTGTGCCCGCATCGAGGGGGCCACCTGGCCGCCGGCCCGCTCAGCGGCCCGGTCGTGACCTGCCCGAGGCGCGGCTGCCTCCGCTGGCGGTTCGATGTCTTCGATGGCTCCAGCCCGCTCGGGCCGTTGCCCCCGCGCCGGCGGTATCCGACGCGGGTCGAGGGGGGGTCGGTCTTCGTGGCCCTGCCCTCCCCTTGATCTCGCCGGGCGAGCCCCCATACGATGGACGAACGACCTTTTTTCCCGGCGAAGGAAGCGAAGCGACATGGCCAGACCCGAAGCGACGATCCCGGGCACGGACATCCCCGAGGCCCTGACGCGCGACGTCCGGATCTTCGAGTACAGCACGGCCGCCGACCCGATCGCCTCGGGGGCCACGCCGGCGATCCCCCACGCCGAGTTCCCGGCCATCCTCCACGAGTCCGGCCCGTCGCGGATCATCCCCCTCGACCTGTCCTCGAAGCTCCAGCGCCCCGGCCCGCTGACCAGCCCCGGCCTCTGCGCCCACTTCGTCCGGATCGAGGCCGGCGATTCGGTCGCCACCCGGCCCAACGCCTCATCCGAATTGTATTACGTCCTCCGAGGCGCCGGGCGGACCCACTTCGGGGGGCAGGAAATCCCTTGGACCCGGGGCGACATCCTGACCCTGCCCGCCGGTGCCGGGGCGACCCACGAGGCGACCGAGGATTCCGCCTTCTACTGGGTCCACGACGAGCCCTTGCTTCGCTACCTCGGGGCCCGAGCCGCCGAGCCCACCTTCGCCCCGACCCTCTACCGGGCCGAGGAAACCCTGGCCGAGCTGGCCAAGGCCGCGGCCGACCCCGACGCCGCCAACCGGAGCCGGATCAGCGTCCTCCTGGCCAACCGGGCCTGCGACCAGACCCTGACCGCCACCCCCGTCCTCTGGGCGATGCTCGGAATCCTGCCGATCGGGGCCATCCAGCTCCCCCACCGCCACCAATCCGTCGCCCTCGACCTGATCATCGACTGCCAGCCCGGCTGCTACACCCTGGTCGGCAAGGAACTCGGCCCCGACGGCCACATCCTCGACCCCGTCCGCGTCGACTGGAAGCCCGCCTCCGTCTTCGTCACCCCCCCCGGCGAGTGGCATGCCCACTTCAACGAGTCCGGGACCGAAGCCTACCTCCTCCCCATCCAGGACGCCGGCCTGCAAACCTACCTCCGGAGCCTGGATATCCGGTTCTACAGCGAGGATTGACGGGAGATCCAGAACGCGAAAAGTCGCAACCGGCCAGATGATCGTCGCGGCCGGATTTGCGCTTTTCCCAATAAATGGTATAAACGCGAAATGGTTCACGCGCAAAGACGCCCTCCGAGCCCGAGTCAATATGCGATCCCATCCATGCTCATCGACTTCACGGTCGAGAATTTCCGCTCGTACCGCGAGGCGAAAACTTTCAGCCTTCTTGCATCTTCGTCGCCCGAGCATCCGGAAAACTTGATCGAGATCGCCGGCCTGGGAAAGTCGGCGGTCAAAGTCGCCGCCATCTACGGCGCCAACGCTTCCGGAAAGAGCAATCTGCTGGAAGCCATGAATACGCTAAGTGAACTACTAATTGATCCCATGCGGCGATCGTTCCTCGATGAAGCGGACATACCACCCTTCGCCCTGGACGAGGCATCTTCATCCAAATCCACATTATTTAAGGTACGTTTCATCCTTCAGGGGCAGCTTTTTGAATACGCAATTGTTTGTAGATTTGGTCTGATTGAGAAGGAGCACCTATTGGCATTCCCAGCGGGCAAACTTCAAAAATGGTTTAACCGTTCCGCAAAAAAAATTACTACTGTAAGAAGTCGCCTTGGGGATTCGTTAGATTCACTGAAGCAATTCGCAAGTCCATCCACTCCTTTCCTCGCAGTGGCGGCAACCTTTAACCAACCAAAACTTACACCTATTGCAAAGTGGCTCGGCACAAACCTGCGAACACATTTCGATTCCCAAGTCATGAGGAATCGACGCACTAGGTTGACTGGATCAATTGAGGAAACAAGCCGCCTGTGCGCCACAAGACCGAAGTTCCGGGCATGGGTGAACGCTTTCTTGCGGTACGCGGACCTCGGGATACTTGAAATCGAAATTTCGTCGCGGGAAGTGAAAAGAACGCGACAGGTCATGAGTAAAGATCCATTTGGCGGAGTAAATTCTCGAAATGAGGAATTTACCTCGGAAGTGTTGTTGCCTTCATTCGTCCACTCCGGCCAGGATGGCTTCTCCGCCAAATTGCCCATAACAAGCGAGTCACAGGGAACACAGAAGTTGTTTTCCCTTCTAGTCCCATTTTACGAAACACTTCAAAGCGAAACCGGACGGCTTATGATCATAGACGAATATGGCCAAAGCATGCATCCATCTCTCTCGCGCGAGATCGTCAGAATGTTTCACGACACAACTCGGAATGTGAACGGATCTCAATTGATCTTTACTACACATGACATCTCACTCTTGAGTGCTAAACTTTTGCGTCGCGATCAAGTTTGGTTTACCGAGAAAGATCGGGCCGGTGCTACCGACCTTTATTCACTCCACGACTTTACAGAAGTCGAAGGAGAGTCGTTAGAAAAGGGTTATCTCCGAGGCCGCTATGGCGCGATCCCGTTCTTCGGCTCGTTCGACTTCCCGCCAGCCCGGCGCGACGAAACCTCCCAAGTCACGGCAACCTGATCTGGTCTTGGAGAGACCGAGTCCATCCCGCCGGACAAGGAAGACGATCTTGATCGCGACCGAGGATACAGGCTCTGGCCGGCATTATCTCGAATCTATCGCGCGAGAAGTTCGACAATGGTGTTCGATTTCTTTCGCCCCACATCGCGGCTCAAATCCTCGATCCGTTTATAAGGCCGCCAAAGATTCCGCCTCGGACGGACCTTATAATGAGGTCTGGTTAATCTTCGACACGGAAGGGCCGCAAAATACGAACCGGATGAACGAGGCTCGCGACGTCATCGAAAGCGCCCGCCAAATCGGCTTTTCAACGGCAATCTCCAACCCATGCTTAGAATATTGGTTCATCTTGCATTTTGAAAAATGCACTGATCCTTTGGTCGATGGGGAAGCCGCAAGTCATCGGCTCCGCCGACAGATTCCTGGCTACGATAAAGGCACGGATTGCTATCCGCCGACTCGGCCACTGCTGGGTGATGCCCGTCGAAATGCAAAGGAACTCTACAAAGAGCGGTGCGTCCAGAACGCCGGCCATCCCTGCGATTGTCACCCTTGCACCCAGATGTTTGCCCTGATGGACAGCCTCTTCGGCGAATGACAATTCGCTCGCGCCACGTTCAAACCGCGTTCCTCGGCCGGAACCGCTTGGACAGGACGCGGTCGAGCTGGTCGGGGGCTTCGAGGTCGAGCTGGAGGAGGGCGCTGTTGAGGGAGGCGGCGTCTTCGTGGTTGGCCTGGTGGTTGGTCGGGGCGTGCCAGGAGATGAACCGCTCGACGTTCCGGTAGTCGACATAGGCGATGGCCAGGCTGTCGTCCTGGTAGGTCCAGACGGCGAGGATCGGCTTGCCGACGGTGGTCCCAAGGCGGATCGAGGGGGTGAGCATCTCGATCTGCTTGTTGGGCATCCCCTGGATGGCGATCTGGCCGGCGGACTTGCCGCGGATCGAGGGGATCACGGCCAGGCGGTAGGGGCCGATCGGGATGTTCCGGTGGCCGCCCCGGGCCTGGGGGTCGCGGAGGGCGTTGACGGCCTCCTGCCACAACTCGCGGAGGTCGCCCATCGTCAGGCGGACCGGGTCGGGGGCGGCCAGGCGGACGAAGACCTTGCCCGGGGCCAGGTCGGTGGCCAGATCGTGGAAGCTCGCCGCTTCGAGCCGGATGCCGGAGTGGGACGAGCCGGGACGGGCCCCGACGACGGGGACGTCGGCGTCGGCGTCGGCGTCGAGCCGGGGGTCGCTGTCGAAGGCGCCCAGGGACAGGTCGAGCTTCTCGACGACCTGGGAGGGGACGGCCTTGAGGATCGCCCGATCGAGGCGGAGGCCGGCGTCGGGGAGGTGGAGGACGTCGCACACGTTGTCCCAGATCGCCTCGGTCCCCGAGCGGAGCCGGCGCTGCCAGCGGGCCCGCTCGATCAGGGGGTAGACGACCTCGGGCCAGAGGTCGGCGCTGGCCGGGTCGCGCCAGGCCGAGGTGGTCGCGTAGCCGAGCACGGCTTGGCGGAAATCGGGCCGGGCCCGCCAAACCTCGACCACCCGGTTCCAGCGGCCGACGAGCTGGTCCTCGACCTCGACGCGGGCCGGCGCGACCTTGCCGAGGTCGGCGAGCACCTGCGGCATCAGGCCGGGGTTGAGCACCCCCTTCTCGTCGGTCATCGCCCGGGCCGCGTAGGCGCTGGCCTCCTGGAGCCGCTTGCGGGCCTGGCGGAACGCCTTGCGCTTGGCCGGGGTGTCGCGGACGCCCAGGTACTTCGCGACCACGACCGGGCTCAGCGCCGGCCGGACGTCGAACCGCGATTCCAGGAGGTCGGCCGCCCGGGCGACCGACGCGTCGTCGTCGCCGACGGTCAGCAGCCAGGTCATCGCCAGGAGCAAGCGGGCGCGGTCGGCGTTGAGCGGGTCGAGCGGCCGGCGGCGGAAGAACCCCTGGCGGCGGGACCCCCCGAGGAGATAGCCCAGGTAATGGCCGCAATAATACCGCTCGTCGGGCGTCAGGGCGATCGGGCCGGCCACGACGTCGGCGATCATCGCGGCCGCCCGGGCCTGGTCCAGCCCGACGGCGATGGTCCCCCTGGTCATCGACTCCGGCGCGAAGCCCGCGACGGGGCCACCGGCCATCCCCATCCCGGAGCCCGGGCCGGACCCGAACCCCGACCCCGTCGAGGACGTCGACCGCCGATCGCCCGGCACTTCCCCCGTGGCCAGGGTCGGCGAGCCGAAGGCCGCCGGCGCGACCCCGCCGATGGTGGTCGGGGGCTCGTTGAGGGCCGGGTCGGTCGCGAGCAGCCCCCGGATCGTGGCGGCGACCTCGGCCCCCGAGTGGGGCCGGTTCTCGGGGTTCTTGGCCAGGAGCCGGAGGATCAGGGTTTCCAGGGCCGTCGAGAGCCCGGGGTTCCGCGACCGGGGGGCGTCGGGCTCCTCGTTGACGTGGCTGGAGATCACGGCCAGGGTCGGCCCCTGGAACGGCGGCGACCCGGTGGCGCACTCGTACATCACCACGCCGAGCGAATACAGGTCGGTCCGGTAGTCGAGCCGCTTCCCCTTGCCCTGCTCCGGGCTCATGTAGTGCGGCGTCCCCTTGATCGTCCCCGCGACCTGGGCCTGGTTGGCGATCAGCGACAGGCCGAAGTCGGACAGCTTCGCCGCGTCGGCCGTCGTCATCAGCACGTTGGCCGGCTTGACGTCGCGGTGGATCACCCCCTGGTGGTGCGCGTAGTCCAGGGCGTCGGCCACCTGGGCGATGATCCGGAGCCGGTCGCCCAGGCCGACCTGCCGCCATCGGCGGGCGAAGCTCGTGCCGTCGACCTCCTCCATGACGAAGTAGTAGGTCCCGGCCGCCTCGCCGAAGTCGTAGAGCCGGACGACGTTCTCGTGGAGCAGGCGGGCGAGGATCTGCGCCTCCAGGCGGATCTTCCGTCCGACCTCGTCGCCGGTCTGTTCCCGGAGGATCTTGATGGCCACGGTGCGCTGCAAGACCTGATCGGTCGCGCGATAGACGGCTCCCATGCCCCCCCGCCCCAGCTCCTTGTCCAGGGTAAATCTCTGGTTGAGGGTCGTCCCGATCACCGTTATGCTCCCCGGGGCACGTCGGACTCCGACGTTCGGAATGGAGCCCCATCATAAGGTGGTCCCGGCCGCAACACAACGCGGCGCGCCGCGAGAATGCATCCATCCGCCCGGGATCGTGGCGAAGGGACGACACCGGCTGGCGACACCCGGACCGGGGCGGATTGCCGAGGGTCGATTCCGGCCGGGGTGGGATCTCGCCGATGATGAAGGGTGTGGTCCCCGTCGCCGACGGGGCGTCCCGTCCGCCGACCCGGTCCGATCGCGAGGCCAGAGCCGTGGGACTTTCCGAGCGCGTCCTGATCGTGCCCGCCGCCGAATTCGACCGCCTCGGGCGGTTCCAGGGGTTCTCCGGCGCCGCCGACCGCTACCTCGAAGCCCTCCTCACGCCCGAGATGGCCCGGTTCCGGCCCCGCTCCGAGGTCGAGGACGATCCGGCCTGGAAGCAAATCATCCCCTACGTCATCTTCCGCGCCGGGGCCGCCGTCTTCGCCTACACCCGGGGCCAGGCCGGCGGCGAGTCCCGGCTCCGCCGGCTCCGCTCGCTCGGCGTGGGAGGCCACGTCGCCGAGGCCGACGCCGACGGCCGCGCGACCCCCGAGGCCTACGACCTGGCCCTCCGCCGCGAGCTCGCCGAGGAGGTCGCCATCAACAGCCCCGGAGCGATCCGCCGCCTCGGCCTCATCAACGACGACTCCAACCCCGTCGGCCGCGTCCACCTCGGCGTCGTCCACCTCTACGACCTCGAACGCCCCGACGTCACCCCCCGCGAAGACGCCCTCGCCGAGGCCGGCTTCGTCCCCATCGCCGACCTGCCCGCCCTCCGCGACCAGTTCGAGACGTGGTCGCGGTTCTGCATCGACACGCTGGTCGACGAAGGCCGATCGGTTTGACAAAATTGAAGGCGGAGGGCATGACGATGGACGAGGCCAAGCGAAAACGGCTGGAAGCGGCGGGGTGGGCGTTCGGCGACTACGGCGACTTCCTCGGGCTGACCGACGCCGAGCGGCGGCAGGTCGAGCTTCGAGGCACTCTCCCGGAGGATCTACGCTCCGCGTAGGACCCTGTCGGGGCCGCCGGCGTGACCTTGGATCGAGTCCTGATCGAGCTCTACCCCCCCTGCCCCGAGGCGTGCTGGGGCGAGGGCATGGTTTGCCGGGTGGTGGCGGCGGGGGGCTGGTGGCGGTCGAGCCAGTCGATGAGCGGGGGGAATACCTCGCGGGGGGCGTTGCGGCTCCAGACGAGGTCGCAGTGGCCGTAGTCGGCCTCGTGGCCGTCGAGGCGGCCGAACCGCATCAGGGTCTTGTCGGGGGCGCCCAGGGCGTTGTAGGTCAAGATCGACGAGGGGACGTCGGCCATGATGTCCCCCTCCCCGGCGATCATTAGGGTGGGCGTCGTGATCCGGTCCAGGCCCGAGGCGTAGTCGATCGACCGGTCGGCCGAGAGCATCCGGCCGCAATGGAGGTACGGGTCGAGCTGCTTCAGGGCCCCCGCCCCGGGGTCTTCCAGGGTGTAGCCGTAGAACCGCGACACGGTCCGGTCGTCGACGTTGGAGGCCGTGTAATAGAAGCGGTCGATCTGGTCCAGGCCCGGCATCCGCCAGTACGTCATCGGCCGGCCGAGCCGCCCGGTGCTCAGGCCCAGCGACAGGACCCGGAGCATCTTGTCGGCCTTGCGCATGGCGAGGATGTCGGGCGTTTCCACGACCATCGCCACGCCCCCCATGTCGACGAAGTTGGCGATCCGGCCGGCATCGGGCGACAGCTCCAGGTAGGGGAACATGAGCATCCCTCCCAGGCTGTGGCCCACCCAGTTGACCCGATCGCCGCCGGTCTCGCGGCGGACGTAGTCGAGGATGGCCGGCACGTCGTACTTCCACTGGTCGTCCACCGTCCAGTCGCGGCCGCCGACCTCGCGGATCGGGGTCTGGCGGAGGACCCGGTTGATCCGGCCCGGCATCCCCACCCGATGGCTCGCCCCCGAGCCCCTCATGTCGGGGACGAAGACCTCGTACCCCCGCGCGGCGAGCTGGGCCGGCAGGTGGTCGTCGGTGATCGTCCAGAACGTCCCGTTGAGGCCAAGCCCGTGGCAAAGCACGACCGGGAGCTTGCGGGGGTCGGGCTCGGCCGGCCGATACCGCCGCATCCCGAGCATCCACCCGTCGCGAGTCGTCGCGAAGCCCTCGCCGCAGGGGCGGAGGTCGGGCGACGACGCGTTCCGCCGCATCGACGCGCAGCCGGGGGCCATCAGCACGCCCAAGAGTGCCAGGTGGGTGAGCCAGCGGCGGCGACTTGGCGAACCGTCGGACATGGGGCGAGGAATCCTTCCTCGGTTCATCTCGGCCCTCCCATCCTTGGGCGGGCCCGCTCGGCTTCCGGCCACCCAGATCGACGCATCGGGCCGCCCGGGTCCGATCCCGAAAGGGGACCGGGCCGGGCATCGGCGCGGATCTTACTCAATTCCCCCGGACAAGGGAATGCGAAGGCGATCGGGCGAAGCAGGCGCCGAACGACCCGGCCCCCCGCCCGACCCGCAAGTCTTCAAGCTCCCCATCTGGAAGGATTTGCGATCATCCCACGCGGTCGTGCTTGTCCGATCAGGCCCCCTCGACGGTGCCCCCGAAGAACTTCTCGGCCTCGGCGATGACGCCGTGGAGGATGGCCTCGGCCTCGGCGTCGGGGATGCCGATGAGGTCGCGGGCGAGGTCGAGCTTGCGGTGCTCGGCCTCGGTGACCACCCGGTCGGCGACGGCCCGGCGGACGAGCATGGCGAACTCGTCGCGGAGGCTTTGGGACACCCAGGCGGGGTCGAACCCCATCGCCCGGGCCTCGGCGACGACGTCATCCCAGTCGGGTCGCGAGGCGGGCAGGTCGCCCAGGACCCGCTTGAGCTTCTTGGCCCACTGCGCCCGGTCGTATTCGCCGGACTCGAACGGCGTCTCCTCGGCGATCGGCAGCGTGTCGGGGTCGACGCCCAGGTGGATGGCCTCGATCTCCCGGGGCGTGTAGTCCGGGGACCGGTCGCCGCCCATCGCCCGCCTCAAGGTGTCGAAAAATCCCATCGCTCGCATCCCCCTGGCGGCCTCGCGGTCGGTTTCGGCTCGGTGGTGGTTGATGGCGGACGGACGGTCACAGCTTTTCCGGGGGGCTGGCCGCCGGCTTGGGGTCGTCCTTGGCCCGGAAGTGGTCGTAGACGGCCTTGGCGACGTCGGCGCAGAGCCGGTTGCCCGCGTTGTCGCTGATCCAGCGCTTGTCCTCGTTCTCGTCGGTCAGGACGCACACGGCGACCGGGCCGCCGGGCGTGGCGATGATCCCGGCCGCCGTCTTGGCGGCGTCGAGGCTGCCGGTCTTGAAGGCGACCTTGGTGCCCGGGGGCAGGAATCGGGTGAACTTGTCCTTGTCGTCGCACGCTTCCATGTGCTTGAGCATCGCCGCGCTGGCCTCGGGGCCGACCAGTTCCTTCCGGTACAACGCCTCGGAGAGCCGGACCATCTCGGCGGCGGTGGTGCTGCCGATCCCGAACCGCTTGCTTCGCTCGGGGAAGGCCGAGGTGTCGCGGCGGAAGACCTTGGAATGGGCCTTGGTGTTGGGATAGCCCAGCTTCTCCATCGTCTCGGCGGTCGAGGCGATCCCGATCCGGTCAAGCACGAGGTTGGTCGCGGTGTTGTCCGAATAAACGATCATCAGGTGGACCGCGTCGCGGAGCGGGAACGTCGCCCCTCCGGAAAAGTGGCCCGTCAGGATGCCCGAGCCGGGGACCTTGTCTTCCTCCTTGAGCGTGACCGGCCGGTCGAGGTCGACCTTCTTCTCGGCCGCCTGGCGGTAGGCCTCGACCATGATCGGGAACTTGATCAGGCTGGCCGTGACCATCGGCTCGTCGGCGTGGTAGGCGAACGCCTCGCCGGTGTCGAGGTTCTTGACCGCCACCGCCACCTTGCCCTTGTGGGCCTGGATCAGCGGGGCCAGCCGCGACTCCAACGTTTCCCCCGCCCCGACCGCCGGGACCCCCGCCCCGAGCCCGACCGCGACGACCAGACAAGCCATCCGCGACTTCATCATCATGGAAGCTACTCAATCCACGGCCCGTTTCGCTCGCCGGTCGGGCCAGCCCCCCGGCGATGATCGGCCCATTGTCTCAGGTCGGAAACGCTTCGCCAAACGGTTTTTCGAGCGAACATCGGGCCTTGACCCGTCGGGGGTGGGCGGAGGATAACGGGCCTGGGCGGGCCGCCGCGACTCGCCCCACCGGACTCCGGAAAGGCCAACCTCGATGGATCTGATCCTCGCCAGCACGTCGCCCTATCGCCGAGCCCTGGTCGAGCGGCTCGGCCTGCCGTTCCGATGCGTCGCGCCCGAAGTCGACGAGGAGGCGTTGAAAAGGGAGTTCGGAGCGGTCGCCCCTCGCGATTTAGCCGAGCGGCTAGCGAGGGCCAAGGCGGAAAGCATCGCCCGGCGCGAACCCGAGGCCGTCGTCATCGGCGGCGACCAGTTGGTCACCTGCGACGGGCGGATCTTCGGGAAGCCGGGGACCGACGAGCAAGCCGTTGCCCAGCTCGACACGTTGGCGGGACGGAGCCACGAGTTGATCACGGCCCTCGCCGTCGCGACGGCCGGCCGGGTTTTCGACCACACCGACATCACGACTTTGACCTTACGCCGACTGACGCCGGTCGAGATCCGCCGCTACGTCGAGGCGGACCGGCCGCTCGATTGCGCCGGTTCGTACAAGCTGGAGGCCCGGGGGATCGCCCTGTTCGAGCGGATCGCGTCGGACGACCATTCGGCGATCGTCGGGGTGCCGTTGATCGCCCTGACCACGATCTTGCGGGCGGTCGGATTCGCGGTCCCCTGATCTGATCGGGCCTCGCGGGAGGAGATCAGCCGCCGTCGGAGGACGAGCCGGCGAGGACCCGGCCTTTGGTGAGGTCGGACGGGACGCCGTCGGGGTAAGTCTTGCCGATCTGGGCCTTGATGGCTTCCAGGCGGGTTTCGGGCAAGGGGTGGGTGGCGAGGAATTCGGGCTGGCGGTTGCCGCCGCTCGCCTCCTTGAGGATGCGCATCACGTCGAGCATGCCCCGGGGGTCGAAGCCGGCCTGGGCCATGTACTTCAGGCCGATCTCGTCGGCCTGGGACTCGTCGCCCCGGCTGTATCTGAGGCTCATCATCTGGTTGGCGAGCGCGGCGGCCATCTGCGCCTTGCGTCCCCGGTCGTCCTGGCCGCTGGCGCCGACGCCGACGGCGACGGTGAGGAGCTGCCCGAGCTGGCCGGTCGCCATCTGCTGGGCGCTGTGCCGCTCGATGACGTGGCCGATCTCGTGCCCGAGGACGCCGGCGAGCTGCGCCTCGTTCTTGAGCTTGACGAACAGGCCGCGGGTGATGAAGACCTGGCCGCCGGGGAGGGCGAAGGCGTTGATCGTCTTGGGGTCGTTGAGCAGGTGGAAGTGGAAGTTGTCCGCGTAGGGGCTCCGGCCCGCGTCGCTCCGGGCCACGATCCGCCGGCCGACCTCCGACACCAGGGCCGCCTGTTCGTCGTCCCGGGGGTCGACGTCGCCCCCCATCTGGTCGGCCATTTTTGGCGCCGCCTGGAGGCCAAGGGCCCGCTCCTGGTCGACGTCCATCGCGATATGCTGCTTCTCGCCGGTGACCGGATTGACCTGGGTCCGGAACATGTACATCCCGATCCCGACCAGGGCGATGAGCAGGCCGAGGCCGAATCGCAAGAGCTGTCCCAAGGGGAGACCTTGCGGCGGACCGTCTTGATAACCATCACCCTGGGACATGGTCGCTCCTCCGACGAATGGGTCGCGAAGTTGATGCCTCGAATCCGGCCACCAAACGTGGTCAAGATTGCAAATGGGGAGCCGGTCGCCATCGAGGGCGAACCTCGCGACGCTTTTTTCTTGACCCCGCCGGCTTTGCCCGACAAAGCTTGACCCAAAGGCTTCGTGACTCGCGGGCCGACGGCCATGTTGGGGAGGGGTCGATGGGGCGATGGTGGGGGGAACTCGACCGGGTCTTGCGGGGGGACGCGACCCGACCGGCGGCCCTGGGTCGCGGGACGATCGACGTGTCGGTGGGCGGCTTGTCGATCGTCCTGGTCGTCCTGGGGATGGTCTACGGGGCTTGCATGGGGAGCTTCGCGCTCTTCAAGGGGGGAGGGCCGTCGTACTGGCAGGTGTTGGCCTCGACGGTGAAGGTCCCCCTGCTGTTCGTCCTGACCCTGGCGATCACGTTGCCTTCGCTCTACGTCTTCAATGCCTTGGTGGGCTCGCGGCTGGCGATCGGGGCGGTGGTCCGGCTCCTGGTGGCGGCCCTGGCGGTGATGTTGACGGTCCTGGCGTCGCTGGGCCCGATCGTGGCGTTCTTCTCGGTGAGCACGACGTCGTACCCGTTCATGCTCCTGGTGAACGTCGCGGCGTTCGGCGTGGCGGGCGTGCTCGGCCTGGGGTTCCTGCTCCAGACGTTGCGGCGCCTGAGCGTCGCCTCGCCGGCGACGAAGGAGGAAATCGTCCCGGCCATCGAGGGGACGGCGGTCCCGGATTCGACCCCGGTCGGGGCGCTGGAACCGGCGGAAGGGCACGAGATCTCCCGGCACGTGAAGACGGTGTTCCGGTGCTGGGTCGTGCTGTTCGGGGTGGTCGGGGCGCAGATGGGGTGGGTCCTCCGCCCGTTCATCGGCAACCCGGACGTGCCGTTCGCCTGGTTCCGGGGGCGGTATTCGAACGTGTTCCAGGCGATCCTGCACGCCCTGTCGAGCCTGTTTTCATGAACGGGCTGCTGAGGCGGGCCGACGCGATCCTCCGGGGGCGTCCGACCGCCGGCTCGTGGCTGGTCGTCCTCGGTTGCGGGATGGCCTACGGCGGCGTCATGGGTTCGTTCGGGTGGCGGGCCGGGCAGGCGGCGTACTCGGCGGTGAAGGTCCCGATGCTGTTGCTGGCGACGCTGGCGCTGAGCTTGCCGAGCTATTTCGTCCTGAACACGCTGCTCGGCGTCCGGTCGGATTTCGCCGAGGCCTGGCGGGCGGTGGTGGCGTCGCAGGCCGGCCTGACGATCATCCTGGTGTCGCTGGCCCCGATCACGGCGTTCTGGTATGCCTCGTCGCCGAATTACCGGGCCGCGCTCCTGTTCAACGCCCTGATGTTCGCCGTCGCCAGCGCCGGGGCGCAAGGGCTGTTGCGTCGGGCGTACCGGCCGCTGATCGCCCGGGACCCGAGGCATCGCGGTTTATTGCGGACCTGGATCGTCCTGTACGCCTTCGTGGGCATCCAGATGGGATGGAACCTCCGGCCGTTCGTCGGCGCCCCCGAGATGCCCGTCCGGTTCTTCCGGGAGGGCGCCTGGGAGAACGCTTACGTCGCCGTGTCCCGGATGGCCTGGGAGGCCCTGGCCCGTTGATCGATCGATCGGGACGGATCAGCGGCGGCCGGCGCCGGCCGACCGATCGCCGACGACCTTGGGCGACTCGCGCTCGCCGAAGCGGGTGACGACGTAGGTGCCGCTCTTGGGGTTGCGCTCGATGTCGACGGTCCCGACGTTGTCGGCCTCTTCGAGGAGGTGGGTGAAGCTCCGGTAGCCGTAATAGCTCTCGTCGAACGACGGCTTCTTGCGCTTCATGGTGTCCTTGATCATCGAGGCGTAGAGGATCTCGTGGTTCTCGCGCCGGAGGGCGTTGCAGGCCTCGACCAGGAGGGTATACACCTCGCGCTTGCGGTCGGGCATGTCGGCGTAGAGGTTGGTGGCGAGCTGCTGTTCGTCCTGCTCCTGGCGCTCGAGATCCTCGTAATAGATGAACTCGTCGCAATTGTCGCGGAGCAGTTCGGAGGTCGAGCCCTTCATGCCCAGGCCGATGACGTGCTTGCCGTTCTCCTTGAGCTTGGAGACGAGCGGCGAGAAGTCGGAGTCGCCCGAGACGATGACGAAGGTGTCGACGTGCGGCTTGCTCCAGGCGAGGTCCATCGCGTCGACGACGAGGCGGATGTCGGCCGAGTTCTTGCCGGTCTGGCTCCGCCGGGGGATCTCGATCAGCTCGATGGCCGCCTCGTGGAAGGGCGCCGTGTAAGCCTGGTAGCGGCTCCAGTCGGCGTAGGCCTTCTTGACGATCAGCTTGCCCTTCTCGACCAGCCGTTCGAGGACCTTCTGGATGTCGAACTTGGTCTTCCGCTGATTCTGGAAGCCCATGGCGAGGTTTTCGAGGTCGACGAAAACCGCGAGGCTGCGTTCACGGTCAATCTTGTTCATGGCAAACTCGGTGGCTCGCGACGGATCGGACGAGGCCGGATCGGTCGGGGCGCGGTGGATCAACTCGCGCGGAACGTTCTCCCCGCGCCTGATTCCTCGATCTTAAAGGGATCGACCCGCGCCGGGAAGCACGCCGAAGGACTCGGCCCGATTTTGCCGGGAGGAATGGGCTTCACGGCCCGGGGAAAGGCCCCGACGGCCCCCGCCGACGCGCGAAGGCCGGCGGGGCTTGGGCGACACCCCCGGGGATCGATCGAAAGACCGGACGAGACGCCTCGGCTCAACCGCCGTGGCCGCCGCCGAACCAACCGCCGCCGGCGTAAAGGTCGCGGACGGTCCTCCGGGGCCGCGACTCGTTGACCGTGAGCGGGCGACTCTTGAAGTCGCTGCCGTTCAGGGCGGCGATGGCCGCGTCGGCCTCGGACTGACGGGGCATGTCGACTAGGCCGAAGCCGCGCGACTGGCCCGTCCGGGCTTTGACCTGCACTTCCGCCATCGCCACCGCGCCGAACGGTTCGAACAGCGCCCGGAGCTCCTCCGACGTCGCCGCGTAATCCAGGTTCCCGACGTAAATCATCATAGCGAGCATCAACTCCTCATCGAGACGAGCGGCGCGGTACGGGCCGCCCCCTCGCCTCGGCCGCTTGCCGTGCCTTGGCTTCGATCGGACCACGCCGGGCCGGGCGCGGACGAGGTCGGACGCCCCGGAGACCAGGCCCACGGCCGCCGTTCCGGTCCGCCGAAGAGGCGCCCCCCCGGGCACCTTCTGATCTCATATCCTCACAGTGTACCGCAAGCCGACGTCACCCGCCAGGGAAGTCCCGTCCCCGGAATGATCCCGAGAGCCCCGTCCCCGCATGCGGTCGAGTCGGGACGGATTCACAAGTTCGCGCGATCCCAACAAAAAACCCCGACCGCGTTCGCGGCCGGGGATCTCGCTCGCCTGTTCCGGCGTGAATTATTTCTGCGGGGCCGGCAGGGTCTTGGACGGCATCTGAGGGGCGCCGACCGGCGCGGGGCTCGACTTGGACGGGGGGACCGGCATCGGCATGCCCTTGGCAGGATACTGCGGGGCCGGGGCCGGAGTCGGAGCCGGCGCGGGCATCGGGGCCGGGGCCGGCGCGGGGGTCATCTTGGTCGGAGGGACCGGCATCGGCATGCCCTTGCCGGGGTACTGCGGGGCCGGAGCCGGGGCCGGGGCCGGGGCGGGCATCGGAGCCGGCGTCATCTTGGTCGGAGGGACCGGCATCGGCATGCCCTTGCCGGGGTACTGCGGGGCCGGGGCCGGGGCGGGCATCGGGGCCGGGGCCGGCGCGGGGGCCATCTTGGTCGGGGGGGCCGGCATCGGCATGCCCTTGCCGGGATACTGCGGGGCGGGCAGGCCCTTGCCGGGGACTTGGGCATTGGCGGCCAGGCCCATGCTCAAAACGCCAGCGACAGCCCAGCCCAACACTTTGCGGTCAGTCATCGTTGCAATCTCCCAGGGAACTTCTTGCCCGATTCGACCGGGCCGACGTGACCGGGTCCACGTCGGTTACGACCGGGTCGATCCATTATACGGCATCATCGTTTGCGCGCTCTGGGAATTTTGCGAACTTTCCAGTGATTGCAGCGGTTTTTTCGTTTCGTGCCGATTTTCCCGGAATCGCGACTCGAATTCGCCGTCGATCGGGATCGTCATGATGACCTGATGAACGCGCGCAAGGCCGGTTTTCGCCCGTGACATCGGGAAGGGAGGGGTCATTGTCCCCGTCTTGGAAGCCGAGTCGGGAGGAGATCGCCGCGGCCCAGGGCCGGACGGTCCCCGACTTGATCGCCCCCGACCTGAAGGTCTTGTTCTGCGGGATCAACCCGAGCCTGTACTCGGCCGCGGTCGGTCATCACTTCGCCAGGCCCGGCAATCGGTTCTGGCCGGCGCTCCATGCTTCGGGGATCACGAGGCGCCGGCTCTCGCCGTTCGAGGGACATCTGTTGCTCGAGATTGGCTGCGGGATCACCAACGTCGTCGACCGGGCCACGACGGCCGCCGCCGAGGTTTCGGCCGAGGAATTCGAGGCGGGCGGTCGCCACCTGGAACGCAAGGTCGAGCGGTTCCGCCCGGCCTTCGTCGCCTTCCTGGGGATCACAAGCTACCGGGCGGCCTTCGATCGCCCCCGCGCGACGATCGGGCTCCAGCCCGAGATAATCGGCGAGACCGGCCTCTGGGTCTTGCCCAATCCCAGCGGGCTCAACGCCCATTATCAGGTCGCGGGACTGGCCGGGTTATTCGTCGAGATGGCGAAGGCCGCCGGCTTGCCCACCCGGCCGGACGGCCCGTGATCCTTCAAGGCACGATCCGCCGGCCGACGAGCGCGAGCTGAAATCCGAGGTAGGGGCGGACTTCCCACGAGTAGCCGGGGACCGGGGCGACCGCGGCGAGCAACTCGGCGCGGGTGAAGCCCCGGAGCACGGAAAGCGGGCCGTCGTGCCGGACGAGTCGGTTGCGGGTGAAGGCGAGGCTCCAGGCGCGGAACCCCCAGTAGGCGAGCCGGTGGCGGCGGATGTCGAGGACGACGACGCGGCGGCGGGCGACGCGGGCCATCTCGGCGAGGAGGGAGTCGAGGGCGGGACCGTGGAAGTGGTGGGCGAACTTCACGGCGGTGACGAGGTCGATCGACCGATCGGCGAAGGGGAGGCGGAGCGCGTCGCCCTGGACGACGTCCGGCGACAGGCGACGGGCGGCGGCCACGGCGGTCGGGTCCCGGTCCAGGGCCAGGAGCCGCGCCGACCCGGCCGGCGCCAGCTCCCGGAGGGCCTCCGGGATGTCGCCCGAGCCGGACCCGACGTCGAGGGTCGAAAATCCCGGGGAATCCGGGACGTCTTCGCGGAGGAACCGGCGGAACTCGGCGCGAATGGCGCGGAGGTTGCCAAGCTGGCGGTTGACGCGGCGGAGGACCCGGTAGGCATCCTCGACCTCGGCCTCGGGCAAGCCCGGGGCGTCCATCAGCTCGGGCTCGCCGCGTCGGGTCGGGGTCCAGGTCCAGGCCATGCTCGGGGCGTCCGGGGGTCCGGTCAGCGGGCGGCGGGGGCCGAGGGGCGAGGCCGGGGTCGGTCGCTCGAGGACCAGGCCAACGCCCCGAGCCCGAGGACCCACCCGACGTAAAGGGTCAAGGCGACGGCGAAATTGCGGCGACGACGATCCATCATTCGGGTTCTCCTCGATCCGACCTTCAGGCGACCTCGTCCAGCGGCAGCACGTAATCCCGGCGCAGGGCCTCTTCGAAGTCGAAGACGTGGTCGAAGTCGGCCCGCTCGTCGGCGGGGGACCGTTCCAGGTCGCCGGAGGCGATCAGGTTGTAGACGATGTCGCCGAGGTCGGACGTGGAGCGGATGCCCCACTGGCCGAGCACGGCCATCGCCATCATCCCGTAATGGGCCAGGGCCAGGAGCCGGGCCCCTTCGCACAGCTCGCGCCCCGAGACGTGACGAGGCCCCGACGGGCGACGCCCCCGGCGGGCCTTGGCCCGGGCGCGCTTCTTGAGGTTCTTGGTGTATTCGATCGTCTCGAAGACGAAGGCGTAGGCGTGGATCGAATAGCGAGGATCGCGCGCCAGGACGCCCGCCAACTCATCGCGAAGGCTCATGGACTGGTCCCCTTTCGCGGCCTAGGGCGTCGAACGCTCACGGTTCGACGCGATCGTCATCGTCCTCGACGCGACCCGGTCGGGCCTTCGACTTCTCGACCCCAAGGATCTCGTCGCCGGCGACGACGATCCGCCGGTGGTCTTCGAACTCGACGACGACCTTCGAGGCGAGGACTTCCTGCGCCAGGACCCGGCCCTTCCCGCGTGACGTGACCACCCGCGCGCCGACGGCCGGCAATCCGCGCTCGAGGGCCTGGTAGGTGTCGAACTCGTAACGGAGGCAGCATTTGAGCCGACCACACCGCCCCGATATCTTGGACGGGTCCAGCGTGGTCTTCTGGAGCTTGGCCATGCGCATCGAGACCGGCGGCATCCGCGACAGGTGGGTGTTGCAACAGACCGGCTTGCCGCAGTCGCCGTAATCGGCGAGGAGCTTGGCCTCGTCGCGGACGCCGATCTGCCTCATCTCGATCCGGGTTTGCAGGGAGCGGGCCAGGTCCTTGACCAGTTCGCGGAAGTCGACCCGCTTCTCCGAGACGTAGTAAAAGACCATCCGCTCGTCGCCGAGGATGGCCTCGACGTCGACCAGGTCCATTTGGAGCCGTCGCCTGGCGGCGAACTCGCGGCAAGCGTCGAGCCCCCGGCCGGCCCGTTCGGCCAGCAAGGGTTCCGCCGAGGTGTCTTCGGGGGTGGCCACGCGGAGGATCTGGCCTCGAGATGGGTTCTCCAGGAAGAGCGCCGTCCGTTCGGTGGCCGGGCACAGGACCTCGCCCAGCTCGGTCCCTCGATCGCTCCGGATGACGACGCGCTCGCCGCGAGGATGGGATCGGCCTTCGATCCCCTCGTATTCGCCGACATGTCGCATCTGGCCGTAGCGGACGACGAAACTATTCATGGGGCGGGATTCGGGCCGCGAAAAGATCGTGGGTGGGGCCTGGCCTTGGGGCTCCGGTTCCCATGAAGGGCGGAATTCTTGGAGCCGACCGGGAGCCCAGTATAACCGATCTAGCTTCCCGGGCCAGAGCATTCATTCGGTCCATCGACATTCGAAGACTTCCCACCGATTCCCTGCAAAACCGGCCGTTCTAATAACGACGCAAGGCCCGGCCCCGGGTAAGGGCCCGGCCCTGGGCGGAGTTTTTTTCCGATCGGTGGGGCTTGACGCCCCCCCACCTCCTCGATAAATTCCCGACCATCCCAAGATCCAACGACGGTCGATTCCGTTTTCATGGTAACAGAGCCGAATATCTTTCATATTTACAATATTTGACCGATTGCCACCCAATGATTCGCACCCAAGGACGTCCCCCATGCGCTCATCCCGCCGGACAGTCGCGGCGTCGCTCCTCCTTCCGCGCCGAGGTTCAGCTCCTGGAAGACTGGAAGCTGATGACTGTAGAAGTGACCATGCTTTCTCCTCCGGTTGTCACCGCCGGTCAAGATACCGGGCAACAGCAGGTCGCTTCGTTCCGATACACGCGCGGGAGCATTGGCGATTATTTGGCGACGATCGATTGGGGTGACGGCACCTATTCGCGCGGTCTGGTCACCGTCGACAGCCTCTCCGGGCAGGCAATTATCTTGGGGGAACACACTTACGCTTCGCCGGGCCCCGAGACGTTGAATGTGACCGTCGAGGGCTATGAGGACGGGGGATTGGGCAGTTCATCATGGAGTGTCGCCGCGGGGGACGGCTCGGGGAGCGACTATCCTATCCCCGATGCCCTCAGCCGGGACATGGGCGTGATCGGCGACACTGCGAACCCGGGATTTAACGCGGAGGAGTTGAAATGGTGCCTCCTCATGCGGTATGGCGGCACCCCTTGGGAGGATCTTCGTCCTTACTCCTTCACTTCGGAAGACCCAGGACGATTGCGCCACGATGGGTAATTTGGGAGGATGAAAGCATGGCGCCTTGGGTTGGTTGGCGGTTGGGCCGACATCCGAAGCGTCGATGCTCTCCGGGTCTTCCCTTTCATGTCCAGCGACTTCTCC
>JAABUQ010004592.1_pt1 | contig 23341 bp, 23 predicted proteins | sample 5560001 | NCBI WGS metagenome assembly JAABUQ01 (sample SAMN10711888, study PRJNA513371) | rock metagenome | isolation source: Antarctica rocks | place: Antarctica: Victoria Land, Finger Mt nord | collected 2015-12-18 | reverse complement strand
ATTTTAATATTATATTTAGTTTTATTTTATATTTAAATAATAATAAAATGTTTACGAATTTTAATAATATATAAATTAATAAAGGAAATAATAAAGGAAAAAAATTTAAATTAAATTAAATTAAAAAATTAAAAAAATTTATATAAAAAAATTTATAATTTATAATTAATAAATATTTTTAAAAATTATAAAAGAAATATTTATAAATAAATTGAAAATAATATTAAACTTTAATAACTTTATTATTAAATATTCCTTATAATTATAAATTTATAATTAAATATTAAAAAAGAAAAATTAATTTAATCTATTAATATTAACTTTTAATAATAAAGTTATTAAAATTTGATATTATTAAATTAAGTTTATAAATTATTCCTTTAGCTAAAAACTGGCTTAAATATTTAAAAGGGACAAAAATAAAATATATTATTAATTAATAAGTTATTTAAATAATTATGTTTATTAATATTTTTAATATTAAATTTCTAAATTATTTCCTTATTAACTTGTAACCAAGTTTAAAGGATATTTATTATAAAAATTATAAAAGTTAATATATTATTAAAGGTAGTAGCATAGTAACAACGTTACTAAAGGCCAAATTAGTAATTATACAAAACGCGCTTATAATATATATAAATTTATAAGGTCGTGAATTCGAATTTTATTATCCTTAACTTACGTACCAAAAACGGAGGATTTATAATAAAAGGATATAAAGATACAGGACGGATTTTTAATAACACGGAAAACAATAATTAATATATAACAATTTCAGCAAATAAACGGCGGAAAAATTACTAAAGGCCCTTAAGGGGGATAAATATATAAATCTTGTATAAACTTTAATAAGTATTATATCGAACATAACCAAAAAAAATATATATATATATATATTATTAATTATAAATAAAGTTAATAATATAATAAATTAAAATAATTAAAAAGAAAAAATATTCGTTCTTTAAACTATTTACCTTTAATTTTATTATTAAGTATTTTATTTATTTATAATATATTATATTATTTCTTAATATAAATAAAGAAATTAATAATATTTCGGCTTATATTATAATTAAAATATTATTAATTAAAAACAAGTTATTCGAATTTTAATTTTAATTATTAATATATTAATATTAATATTAATAAAATAAATATATAAAATTTAAAGATATTAAAAGAAATATTTAGAGTATTTTATATATTAACAAATTCGGAAACTTTATTTTGATATATTTAGCAATTAAAATCCGAATTAGCGGATTTACTTATATTCAAATTTTTTAATATAAAATATACCAAATTAAAATACAATTAGCAGTTATTTAATACTATTAAAAAAAAAAGTTTTGTTTAAGGCTCCGTTTAAATAAGGCTTATATATTAAGTTTATTAAAGTAATATTATTTTATTTAAGGTTAATTTTAATAAAAATAAAAATATTTTAATTTTTTTTTATAAACGTTAACTAACCGTAAAGATATAGCTATTTTAGAAATAAAGATTTAGTTCCCGGCCCTAAAAAAGGCTTAGCAAAAAGAATTCTTGGCAAAATCTTATTAATCGTATTAATTATATTAAATACAGCTGATTTGAAAATCGACTTGCTAAAATCTATTTAAGATTTTTCCGGATTTGCTAATATATAATAATATTTAAATTAATAAAAGTTTTATTATTTTCTAATTTATTATTTTTATTTATAAATATAACGGTTTTTTACTTTTTAAGATTAAACTAAATCTTTTTATTAATAATAAAGGAATAACCGAAATAAACTTAATAGAGAAATAGTTATATTAAAATATATTTAATAAAGTTATATATTATATATACTTTAATTAAGCTTAAAATTTAATAAAATATTTTATTAATTTTTATTTAATTATTAATATAGTCTTTTATTATATTATTTACCTTTTTAATAATATAAATATTATAATAATATAAAAAATAAAATAAGGTTCTTTTAAATTTAATATTATTATTAAATTTAAAGATTCGAATAAAGCTATAAATTATAAAAAAATAGTAAAATTATTATAAATATATATTAATTCCTTAGCGATAAGAGGCTATAGGAATATATACTTAAAAAAATAATCTTATAATATTTAATAATTAACTAAGAATAAAATATTAAAAAAGTATTTTTAAATGAATAAAACTAATATTAATTTCTTATTAGATTTTAATATAAAATTAATATTATTTTTATAAATTTATATTTATATATTTTAAACCTTTTAAAGTTAAAATTATTAAAATTAAAAATTAAAAAATTAAAAATAAAAAATAATTTAAAAATTCTCCCTTTATAATATTATTTTTTAATAATAAAGTTATTAAAATTAAATACTATTATAAATTTTTCCTTAAAATATTAAAATGTTATTAAATATTTTATAAAAAAAGAAATATATTTATAATTATTATTATAATCTATTTATATCTATTATAAAAGTTAAAGTTATTTTATATATTAATAAGATTTACTTAATTTTATTAAACCGGATTAAATAATTAAATTATTATTAATAATAATTTAATATATCGAAGATTATTAATTTAATAATATTAATAAAACTTTATAAAATAGTTAATTTTATATTAAATAATATTATAATAAAATATTAGATTTCTAATTAAGTTTATTTATATTTTATATAATAAAAGCGGAAATATACTTGCTTAATAGAATTATAAATAATTAATAAAATAATAATATATTTAATTTAAAAAAATATTTTTATTAATTATTAATTTTTAAAAAATTATTTTATTCTTATTAAGTTTAAAGTTGTTTAAAACCTTAAATTTATTATTATTATTTTTTGTTTAGAATAATATTATTAAAATATTATAATTAATATTTATAAATATAATATTATTTATATAAAAGCTGAAAAAGGGTTTTATTATTAATAATATTTTTTAAAAAGTTAAAAAATTATTTTTTCATTAAAAGGAATAAGTTTTTATTAAATTCGAAAATTCTAATACTAATCTTATTAATAAGAAGCTTATTTAAAAGTTAATTAAAAAAAACAAAAAAAATAGAAATATATTATAATATTAATATATTAAAATTAATAATATTAAGATTTTTAATATTAAACCTTTCGGAAAAGAAAATAATAGAAAACTTAAAATATTATAAAAATTTATCAGATTTACTTAATAACTCTCTTAATTACTAAATATATATTATAATATATTATATTTATTATTTAATATTTTATATATATATTATTAATATAAATAATAAAGTAAATATATTTAAATATTTGAAAAACTTAAAAAGAAATATAAAGTAATAATAATTTAAATTATAAAGTTTAATTTAATATTATAGAATTAAAATAGAAATATATTGTTATATATATAATTAGCAATTGAAGCTTCAAGTAGTAGTATTATTTATTTAAAATAGCGTTATTAGATAATAAATTTAGTCAGTTGGTTGATGGTTCAACGAGATTTATATATCAACTGCGATATGTTTTATCCCTCCGGTCCCTCTATAAAGCGACACCAAACGCTAGTGAGACTTAGGGCTAGGGCCAAACAAAGTAGCTTCCGAGGCGATTCGACCGAGGCCCAAGCGCCCCCATCCCTACTCCGATACAGGCACGACAGGTCAGGCAAGTTCGATATCGATGAGGAACTGGATTAGTTCATCCGAGCTATTACGGAGCACGGCATTACAAGTGACGAGGGTTTAGGCCTGAACACATTCCATACGCGGGACAGAGAAGATCGATTCATGGCGACTGAGAACGAAAAGAGGCTGAAATCGATTGTCATACAACGAGCGATAGTTTGTCGAGCCCAATCATATATCTCTCACAGGATTATCGAATACTCATGGACATCCAGTAAGCCGCCGTCAGAGGCTAGTCATCTGAGGTTGGCACGCAGGAAAGGTGTAAGAGGAGTTGCAAAGTTGCTTGGCTCCTAGAAGGGGACAAAGACGCAACGCTCGCGTTGAACGAGTCAGCGATAAGCCATCCCCTGTAAACCTCTTCCAGTAACAGACTGCTGTTTCAAAGATCGCAAAGTTTTGATTTGCAGCACTTTAGTCACGAAACGTGAGTTCAATTTGTATGGCTGTTGCACAGTGCAGAAATTTTTTCCCCTATCACTCCATAATCCCTCACTAGATATTGGGAGTCACTAGTCTACAATCTCTTTTCCTTTCGTTCTACGGCACTGTACAGATCACTCGTTACATTGCGAGAGATGTTACCCTTGTTACACGCATTGTTTTGGTCGAAGACTTGCTGAGTCCCTCATATCCTACAAGACGCTGAGAACCCAGACCGCCTCATGTGCAAAAAGACCCGCCATGAGACTGTTCTTTCTGTTAGTTATGCCGGGAAATTTAGGAGCAACGACGCTAGGATCAAAAGGACTCACAGAGAAGGTTTCCACGGTACTGACAAGCTGCTCGCAATAGACTTCGGCGTTGGGGTGACGGTCACCTGAACAGTCGTTCCAGCATTCATGGTACTACTCGCGGCTGCCGAAGACGCCTCAGCAACAAAAGCATTCGAGAAACTTGGGGTGCCGTAAACGTTCTGGCAGTAGCTCTGGTAAAGGCTTGTTGCGGTGGAAGCGTAGCCATCGGTGCTAGACTTGCAGACTTGCTGTACGCAAGAAGTGAGCGCATCTTCGGCGCCGCTGGGGGCGCTCAGGCAGGCGCAGTCATTGGTGACGTCGTCGCAGCCAGATGGGTTGGCCAATCCGATAGGAATCATGCAGTTGAAGACGCAGGATGGCTGGCTCATGACTGCTGGTAGTGCGGTAATGCTGTATTCCGGGGAAGAGGCAGATGCGCTCATACCCATCCTTGTCGAGGCAGGTGTCGCTACCAGAGTGTTGGGTATGGCCGTGGAGGGCGTTTGGGCCCAGGCGAGAGCCAGTAGAAGATGAAGACAGAAAAAGTACATGGTCACTGTTGTGCTGGTGTCAGGAGCGTTCATCTGGGAGAGATTCAGTATCACTCAAGTTGTGGTTGGGACTCAGAGCTTGTGAGAGGAAAGAGACGAAAGCTCTGATCCAGCACGACAGCCAGCACGCGAAGAAGAGGAACAACTCAAGCGGCCGGGGTCTGGCACAGCGTGCGTGAATGTAATGATATCTATTCGGGTCTGGCTCTTATGATCACCCAGTTACCTTACCGTGAGGCGAGGCAAGGTAGGTAACGGTACGTTAGTACTTTTAAATACCGTAAAATACCACTAATTGCCACTAAACACTGTTTAATATACCTTAGGGGGATTGGCAGTATGCTCGGAACCGTGTAGATACTGTTCTTAAAAAACCGTATAGAAACTGTTATTCAAAATTAACATATATTAATATTAACGTTATATATTAATTATTATATATTTATTTTTATAGTTTTAAAACAGAAATATAATATAAACGTTAATTTTTTTTAATATTTAAATTTTTTAAAAGTATTATATTTTATTTAATTATATATATTAATATAAATAGTAAATCTTTATAGTTTAATCAAAAAAATAGATTTTTATAACTATAAGCCGCAGATTAACTGGAAAATAGAAAGGTCGGGGACGAGAAAAAAATAATAATAAATAAATAAACAAAAAAAACAAAATAAATAATAAAAGTAAATATTAAAATTTACAGTAAATAAAAAAAAACGTCCAAAAAAGGAAATATTAAAATTGATAGTAAATAAACAAAAACGTTCGAAAAAGGAAACTTTTTTTAATAAAACTAATAAATTATCGTAATAATACCGTAAAAATACAGTAAAAAATATTTGTTATGTTAAAATTTTTAACGTTAAAAAAATTTATATAATATTTTATTTTTACGTTCGAATTTATTTACGATAAATTTTTTCTTTATAGTAAGATAATTCTTACGTTTAGAATTTTTTAACGAAAATTGATAATAACGTTTATTTTTATCAACCGTATCGGAGCTAGAACAAACGTTTTTAACGTGACCAAATGATAACGGTTTCTATACGGTGATAGCTTATTGCCAAGCCCTGCTAGGTAAGGTACAGAAATTTGCTCTAATCTGCTCACCGTCAACAACCCCCACCCAGCAGTCAGCACTCCTGCCTAAATATCATGCTCTCGGTCTCCGCCATTAAATGGACCTTGATAAGCCGGACTTGGCCGAAAAGTCTTCATCTCAGCCTAAGACTAATTTTCTTCTACTGTTGACTCCTCCTCGATTGACACTCTTCACCCATGATTTCCTCATAGTGAGACTCAGCCATTCGAAAGTCGACAGAAATGGGGCATCTCGCCATTCTAGCAGTCTGTCTGACAGCCTTGTTGATCGATCAGTCAAGAGCCCACTTTCTCCTCAATTCTCCTCCCACAATCGGCTTCGATGACAGTCAAGAGGCACGTGCTCCCTGCGGGAGCTTCACCGTCGACTTTTCCAAAGACAATGCCACCGACTTCCACGTCCACCGTGACTTCATTGCCATGACTTCCATTCACCCCATGGCAACCTGGCTCTTCCGTGCAACGCTCGATCAGACCGCCATGGGAAATTGGACAAATCTGCTGCCGGCCGTGGTGCAGACAGGCCTTGGAAGCTATTGCGAACGCGACATCGTGGTGCCCGCGACCTCGGCTGGCTCCAAGGGCGTCATCCAAGTTGTCCAAGACGCGCCGGATGGCATTCTGTTCCAGGCGAGTCCACCGTTCTTACTTATGCGATGGTGGCTGTCTTTCCGAGATTCCCGAGTTTTTTTTACTGATGTTAGGCCTTGCAGTGCTCGACCGTCAACTTTGTCGCTGGGTCAGTGCCGCCTCCCACCGTCTGCAGCAACGTGACTGGCCTGTCTGCCTCCTACACGGTAAGGAGCCTTGCAAACGACGTCCCCTCTTACCAAACAAAGTTTGAAGACTGCAGCCTTTGTATGGGGAGTCTTGTGCTCTGCAGGCATGATTCTAGGCTCCAAGTTTCATCCCGCACGAGCAATGCTGGCTTCGATATCATTACAGACTGACCCAAAGCTTTCCTCTCTTCCCGCTTCTATAGCTCCGACCTCCACTTCTACCCGCGGTGGTGCCAAGGCTTCAGAGGCCCAAAGCGCCATTTCGAATGGGGGACTGAGCTCGGTCCTGCGGCTCTTTACGGTCGCGTCTGTGACACTTCCGGTTAGCCTCCTGTGACGAGGGGGAAAGTGTCGATTCGCCATCCGATGGGTAGGTGAGGTGGGTTACGGCAAGCATTCATTGTACATAAGAGGTAGAATATCTCACGCTTGTTACTCCGTGAACGACAGTCTCATCTTCATCTTGTTATAATGTTAACATTGGCATCCAGTGGAAGACTAAACACGCCCGGAAAGACAGACTTCTCCTTATCATCAAAGCAATGCGACCTATCGTGAAGGCAAACATTCATCAGTCATACTTCTCATTCCAAATTTCTCCACCTCCAGAGTCGCCAGCCACTGCCTTCCATCTCCTAGCCATCAGGGGCACCCCGAATCCGTCCTGGGATCCATCACGCGCAAAGCCCCATGAACACCAGTAGCCCCATACCTCAACAAGGGTGCTCGCTGAGGATTTCAAGTCTGCCATCAAGTAAGGCAGTAGAACCCGGTGTTACACTTTCTCGCAGACCCCACGTACAGGTTCACTTTTCGCAGTTGCAGTTGCCGCTCGGGCAGGCGCAAGAGGTGCCACAGCTACAAGAACATCCTGGAGCTTTGGGGGTTGTCAGCATCCATTTTGGCAAGGAACGAAATGGATTGAGGAAGTTTGACGGGGCGAGGAAAGGGGATGGCTGACCCATTCTTTTGATTCTGTGTGACGGAACGGCTGTTGACGGTCGAGGGACAGTGAAGGGCTTTCGGAAGAAGACTTGATACAGCTGATGCGATTTTGCTGGTTTATTGTGACCGTACGGTGGGACTGAAAGGTGTTCGATGGAGTTATTTGGAAAGGATGGATGGAGAAAGGGTTGAGTGGATGAGGTATTTGTAGCCTACAGTCCCTCCCGGGCCAAAGGTGGCAAAAGGGCAAAAACCACGCTCTAGACTACCTTACCTTGTGGGGGTCGTTCGCCGGAAAAATACTTATCATTGGTGGGTCCAGCATTCCGGGTCGAACCATACAAACGGTAGATCCTCAGATGGAAGGGCTCGGCAGCATGTAACCTTCAATGCTGAGGCTATGACTGGGCTATCATGTAGCCGGCCCATCGGCTTCGATGGCAATTGGTCAGAAGATTGGCCATGATCTTCAATAATCTATCATTTTCGTGCAAGTTGTGACACTGGACAATCAGGCGGTCGGTATCAGGTTCGTCTATAACGACAGCTGAGGCTCGAGGAGTTAGAAAGGGAGAAACCGACAACAAATATTTTATGTGAAAATATGAGATTTTGGAACAAGGGCCCCATTTGGGGGGAACAAGATGTCGGAGAATTGAGAAGGACCAAGGGGACTCCTGTTTCACGGGCAGTTTCGCGTGGGGGAGAGAGTGCAGACTTGTGGCTTGGCTTGTGGATACACAAAAAAATGACCCCACGATTCGGAAGGGTTCAATTCCCAGCTGATCAGCGCCCTACTGGACCGAAACTACCTTAGTCTTTCGAATAGATGTCCCTTGGTCCATTTTTCAGATGTCGTTTTACATAGTTGTGTCATATAGTTGTGTGCAAAAGTTCACTCGAATGATAACCTTACAGGCGAGGTTCATCTTGTCATATCACGTAGTTCTCAAGACATTTAGATTTGACTTGCTGAGTGTTTGACCAATTTGAAGGTAGGCCATTCGATACGTTCGCCAGAGTCTCATCAACAATGTGTTGTACTGGAGAGAGGTCTGCTAGTCCCATAGCTATCGACAAGCTGCCAGAATTTTTTCAAAGAATGGGCAGAGCAGTTTGAGACTGCGCTTAATGGTGACGGACCACTAGTCAGACATATTGGTCAACAAACATATAAGAAGCCTGAAGTTGATCTCTACTTGTGTAGCGGATGTAATCTCCTGGCCTCTTAAAAAAGGGAAAGCCACCCGAAAGCAGCCGGGGCATCTTTGAAATGCGAGGCAAGTATTGCCACTGTGGCGAGGTCATCCATGGTCAAGTACTCTAAATCATGGCGAGATTAAATGTGACCAAAGACATGTTTCGCTGCCATTAAGGTTATTTAGATTCGAAATCATAAGGTACCTAGCTGGGCTTGGCAGTAGGCTGTCACCGTATAGGAACCGTTACGATCTGGTTACGTTAAAAACGTTTGTTCTAGCTCCGACACTGTTTATAAAGAATAAATGTTATTATTAATTTTCGTTAAAAAATTCTAAACGTAAGAATTATCTTACTATAAAGAAAAAATTTATCGTAAATAAATTCGAACATAAAAATAAAATATTACGTAAATTTTTTTAACGTTAAAATTTTTAACATAATAATTATATTTTACCGTATTTTTACGGTAATATTACAATAATTTATTAATTTTATAAAAAAAAAAATCCTTTTTCGGAAGTTTTTGCTTATTTATTATCGATTTTAATATTTCCTTTTTTAGACGTTTTTGTTTATTTACTTTTATTATTTATTTTGTTTATTTATTTATTTATTATTATTTTTTTTTCGTCCCCGACCTTTCTATTTTCCAGTTAATCTGCGGCTTATAGTTATAAAAATCTATTTTTTTGATTAAACTATAAAGATTTACTATTTATATTAATATATATAATAATAAAAAATATAAGACTTTAAAAAAAATTGTTTAAGGAATTAAACGTTAAGAAAAAATTAATATTTATATTATATTTCCGTTTTAAAACTATAAAAATAAATATATAATAATTAATATATAACGTTAATATTAATAAACGTTGATTTTGAATAACAGTTTCTATACGGTTTTTTAAGAAGTAACAGTATTTACACCGTTCCAAGCATACTGCCAAGCCCCCTAAGGTACCCAACTCATCGCCGGTGTACGCCATTAACGGTCCGCAAGTCATCGGAGAAAGATACATTCCGATTGTCCAACATACCAATCTAGGTATATGTAACCTCATCAAGAATCACCTTTCCTCGTGCCGTCCTTCATTTCCACCGTGCCGAAAACTTGCTCAAATCGAGCAAATACAATGGACAAGCAGCAAACAGTCGTGACAATGTGGCAGACGTTGCCGCACTCAGCAAAGCGCCCATCTCCCTGATGAATCCACCACGTGTTCTTGTATCCTTCATGGCCTTTGAAACTTATTTTATATTCTTCCTGCTGCCAACACTTCCTATTTGCTAGATCACTACCCTTCCCACCTTACAGAAAAATTCTCACTTCCATCAACAATTCCCCCCCTACATAATCATTTACAAGGTTTTCGCAGCTTGTCATACCCGAACCTTCGCGGCGAAACTACTATATCTGTCATGGACATGATCGCAGCTTCGAAGACCACAGCAATGCCATTGAGCACCATAAACGTGTCAACACCAACCGCAGCCTCGACTGCGTCTGGAGTGTCCATGCTAGGTATGGACATGAGTGCCTCAGGGGATTGCAAATCATCGGTATGCCCTTCCCTCCAAGGCCATGACTTTCACTACTACCGGTTTCCCTAATTCGTACTCTATCAAACAGATGTTTTGGAATTGGTACACCCTTGACGCCTGTTTCGTATCAAAGACTTGGCACATAACCTCGCACACCATGTTCGCCGCTTCCTGCTTCGCCGTCGTGGGCCTTGTGCTTCTCCTTGAATTCCTGCACCGCCTTCAGCGCGAATACGACCGACATCTACTTCACCGCTTACAGCAACGTGGTACGATCGACGTCGAGAAAGGTAGTACCTGCGGTGTTCCGATGCCCGAAGGAAATAGGAACGCCAGGAGCAGCTGCGAGGATCCGCCGAGTTCGGCTCGTCCTTTACTTGGAGATTGGGAAAGAAGTCTACCGTTGGGGGGGCAGCCCTGTGGCCCAAGCGCCTTCCAGCAAGCCATTCGTTCGGGCATGTACATGCTACAATTCGTCGTTGCGTATGTTATCATGCTTTTGGCTATGTACTACAATGGTTACATCCTGCTCTGTATCTTAATTGGGACTTTCATAGGCCCCTTCATCTTTTCTCGGGATGCACTGGGAGCAGCAAGCATGTGAGTCTTCTCATTCTCATTCTCTCCTTCTCCAAGTTAGAAGCTAGCTCAGTTGAATTTCGTTGGTCAGGTCCTCGGCCGAAAACGCTGCCTGCTGCGCATAGAACAGGTTTGATGACTACTCGGATATGGTAGACGTTTACGCTTAGCAATTGAATTTGTGCGATCCATGACGGCAAGCTCGTAGACAGATGTTCTTCACGATGCACACGATTCTTTTTTAATGTTGCTTTTCACAATGGTATAATATGACGTTGAGCATCGAAAACGGGAATCTATTAAAAGTCCTTGCGTAATTTATTAGACCTGGATCAGTGGATTGTGAACGACGAAGAACGCCCGACAAAAAGACTGCCGAGGGAGGTACCACCGAGAATCGACATAAAGTATCCCACGTTCATGGTCATGACTGCCACCATACTGAATAATCATCAGCAGCAGGAAGGAAAAAAGGACAGGGCGAGTGGAAACCTACAGCAAGTACCCAACTCCAGCAATTACGACATCTAAGCAGGCTCTCGGTACATCTTGTGAGATCCTCCACGGCGGGACAGGCGGAGACTTCTTGAAGACAGCCACGGTTCCGTCGATGCTCTTGTCGCTGAAGCTGCCTCTCTTTCGCTCATCCTCACTCAATCTTTTTTCCTGTTCCGCCTCGTCAGCGCCAGCAATGCGATACTGACGAGTTGACTCTAGCCGCTGCCACTTCCGCGCTTGCAGCGTTCGAGCAGCGAGTAGCGTTCGGAAAGCGATGGCGAGAACGATGAGGAAGCTGCATGTTCCTGCGTACTGTCCCGTGGTCGAGGGTATCCAAGAGGTTGAATAGAGAGGCGTAGAAGTTGAAGTGTAAAAGGTGGTTTGCATTCCGGACATGGACATCATGGCAGAATCGGGGTTTGAGGATGCCGTGGGCATGGGCATTGAAGACGAAGCTGACATGTCCATGACAGAGTATGTCGTAGGTCGTTGATGATATGTTGCTATTTGAAGAATGCGATGAGAACAGTTGGGCAAATTGCAAGATTTGTTGCTATTGGTCTCAGTCGATACACAAGAGGAACGAAGCGTAGGAGAGACAGAATATGCGAGATTGATACTTTCTCGCTTACGATCGAAATGCAGCAGGATCCAGATGGTGGTGTGCCCCCACGCTTTGAAGACAAATTAGTTGATTTCGCGCTGGCTGCATTGATTACCCCAACGACCGATCAAAATGGCAACTGCAAAGAAAGGGAGTACCATTCATATGGCGTTAGTGCGCGAGGGTTTGAGAAGGTTTGAGAAGGTTTTCGGAAGCTAAGGACGTCGGAGAACAAGAGCGACACCCCTCGTACCAAACCCATCGGAGATATCCAAAGCTGTAATTTTCTGAAATCATTGATTTCACTATGTTTTCGCAACAATGTGTCCCGTTATTCTCTATGAAAGATTGCGTTGATTGTGAAAAGCCCAACTTGGTAGTACCGTTATACCAAACTAGCGTTTGCAAAGATTACAATACATAACTAGCGCTCCCGTAAAAGCTCCTCATCGAGGAACCAAATCAGGAAAACCGATCATACACTTACATACGATCGGTATCTCGCAGTCTTACAATCTGGGATCGCCCCTCAGGAACTGCTCGGTACGAGGTGTGCGGGGCGGTCACGGAAAGTCGCTGACAAGTTTTCTCTGGCTTACCGTCACTTGCGATTATCAACTTCTTGCATAATTTGCTTCGCTCTTGCTCTCAGTACACGCGCTGCATAAGATTTTAAGAAATAGAAATGGACTCATCCCAAATGTCGAGCATGTCGGGCATCTCGGGTATGTCGAGCATGAGTGGTATGGGGATGGACATGGGCTCGGATGGAATGTTTCTTCCCTATAACCAGATGCTGGCTCGCACGTACTGGTACCTCATCGCAGCAGGCTTCCTCTTTGCTTGCCTTCTGAGGGGCGTCAATGCGTACGAAACCAGGTCCCGTTTAGTCCCCCACCGTCTTACAGAGATTGCAATATCTGGCTCTTGAAGTAAACGGACATGCCGTACCCTTTCCATCTCTCATCCTACCAGACCCCGAAATCTTGCAGCCCAAGCATATGCCACGACACTTGCAATCTCAAGGGAATTCACGTACCCTCGAATGGTTAATTTTTCTTAGACGCGCTGGTCGTGGTTGAACCCTCCACCTCTGGGCCCGTCGCTCGTCATCTTAACATATTGGGTCATTATCACCCTTTTTCTGACAGCAGGGTCCATTATCGACGCATCATATTATTGGGAGCGCATAGGATTCCGGGCCGCGTGGGTCTCTATCACACATGTTCCGCTCGTCTATCTTTTGGCCGGGAAAAACAACGTGACCGGCTTCCTCCTCGGATCCTCATACACGGATATAAACTGGCTTCACACATGGGTATCCAGAACCTCTTCGTGACGGTAACAATCCACGGCTCGTTTTTCATACGTGAATGGGTTCGTGCAGATTTCTTCAGCATCGAACTAGAGATGATGCCAATGGTAAAATACGGACTTGGGCTCTGGGGAGTACTGGCCTGGACTATGATCACTTCATTCGTCCCTCTCCGGAGTTTGTGTTACAAATTCTTCGTGCTTCAGCATATCATTTCAGCCGCTATCTTTCTCTGGCTATTGCATACCCATGTTCCCGCTTATGCGGTCTATAACATCTGGACGGCGGTGGCGTTCGTCTTGTTGGGTCGGATGTCTCGATTTGGCCTTTTGCTCTATAAAACTTCAGCTTTCGGAGTAAGATACTAGGTCCAACCATGGGTCAGCGAATTGGCCACTCGATGGAGCTCAAACCTTTGGCCGGAGACATCACAATGGTGCCCAGCCTTAGGACCTTTCGAGTCACACCCTTTTACAATCTCAAATGTACCAGATACACGCCAGGATGGCCTCAACAGAGTGGAACTGATTATACGTGCTCGGTCTGGGTTCACGCGAAGGTTACATCAACATGCTGTCTCCTCTCGGGCCACCTCAGCTACGGCGACAGCCTTTGTGACTGGTCCTCTCGGCAACCTTCCCGCTTGGAATACCTACGAAACTCTTGTTCTCATCTCCGCATCTACGGGTGCTTCCTTTAGCCTTCCCATTCTTGAGGCCGTCCTCGGAGAGCCTTGCTGCGTACGCAGGATCGACTGTCTTTTGTTGGTTCGACATAAGTCGCACGTCGATGGTTACCTCCCACGTCTGCTATCCGCAGCTTCTCACCCTAGAGCTTCAGAAGTCTCTTTGCAAATCACGATCGTCATCACAGGCAACAAAGGGGAGCGAATTGGTAAAGACGAAGCTGCAACGGATGCCGGTAGTCTTGCGAGTTCCCACTCTTCCGAAGCACGTTCTAGAACATCCTTGAAATCTCTTGCAACAGTGACAAGACGTTCTCCCTCCAGCTCCAATGTTGCTTTTGATTCCAAAGGTGATTGTTTAACAGGAGGAGAAGAGCAGATTATCGGGTCTGCAATCAACGGAGGCTCTCGTAATAACTGTACTGAGAACGGCGGTTCACTGCACTACAGATCAGGACGCCCATGCCTGGCCACCTTCATACGAGAGCCTGTTGAGGCTTCAGCAGGAGAAACCTCAGTCATAATCTGCGGTGGCAAAAGTTTAACCTCTACCGTGAGAAATTGCGTATTTAGCCTTTCAGATGAACGCGCAGTTCATAAAGGCACCGGTGCTCAGGGTATCCATCTTCACCTTGAGGAGTTCGGATCATGAGCGATGACGTTGCCAGGAGTGAAGCATACGTGTGGAAAATTTGTGCCCACCAACTATCCTCTTCCGTTTCCCAAAGATTTCCTACTTTGCGATGCGCATGGCAAGGGAGCTCGAAGTGGCTCTCGAAAGTATTAGGCCGTTGTGGAAGCCTTCTTTGGGGAAAGAGCAGATTTCTATTCCCTTCAGTCCCTGGCTCAGTTGGCTGTGAGGCCGGGAATTCGCCCCAGTGGTTAGGGTCATCAGAGCCGCCCCAGCGTTGTCGAGGCTAACCCTTCACCCTCTTTTCATCCATGACGTTACGACTGGTATATTATGTGGCTGAGCGGCATCCTGGCAATGAAACGTACCGCAACCTTTCGAAAGTCTCGAGAGAAACAGATCATGAGCATGGAATCTCCCTGTTCCAAACACTGGATGTTATCCTCTTCAGCCGCCAAGGTATGCATGGCCTGGTGCTCCAGAGCTGTACACCCACTCACTGGCCGGAAACAAATATACAATGTCAGACCCGTCGAATTCGAAGTGGGAGATCCAATCGCCCTTTTTGACAGTATTGCCAACGTTAACATGGACCTGGACAGATGATCCCTGCGCCGTGCCAGTGGGCAGCGCGGACACCTATCTAAGGGTGTCATGATTGATGGTGATGCACCTGCAGCTCTACCAAGATTGGAAGCCAGCGTCGTCAGGTGCATCGAGTGCATCGCTGAGATCATTCATACCATCTGGCTTGGGACGCCGGGGACCACGACGCGACTTCAGAACGTTGTTGCTATCCGATTCCCGCAGACTCCGCGGACTCCTGCTCGAAGTCGACACGGAAATAAGCGAGTTCCGGAATAGTCATGGCTTCAACGACCGTGCCGCTGACAGGGGCGTGCTGGCGATGATGGTCGAGATTGTTAAGGAAGGCATTCATGCATTTGTCGATTGAATGAATGAAATACGGAGTAGTAGCTTTCTAAATTCATAAACGCTTGGCTTATGAGAAGAAGCGGTTAGGGTCATGCCCGGGCGGCGGCGCCTTGGCTGGAAGTAGGGTAGGGCACGTGGGTGACAGGAAATCAGTCTAGATACGAAAGATGCGGTCTGGCCGTCGAAGCTAGGTAGGTATGTGGGAACCCAAAAACCAAACAAAGGAGGTTGGGAAATGTTTGGAAAAGGCCTGGTGACAGATCTAATGAAAACGGACTTAAGTATGTCGTCCCCGGCGCCTGTATTAGGCTATTGTTGGAGCTCGTCGAACCTTGCAAATACTTACTTTATTCGTTACAGCCAGCCCCCACGACTACGCATCAATCCGTGAATCACGTTCTCCGTCTTTAAGGCAAAAACACTCCAGTCATCAATGCAGGCAGACAGTAAGCGCATACTTCGCGATTGCGAGCCAACCATAACCAATGCTGATTCCACTACATTTCACGCTTGTTACAGGGCACAGCCAACTTATAGCAAGCGAATTAGCGGAGCGTGGTCTTTGAGAACGAGTATCACTCCGTGGGCGACCCGCAACTCTCACGTCTTCTCGCGTCTTTCACGCTGTTCAATGCAAACCCCCCACCCCTCCCCCGCCTCCAGCTTCCACCCCAAAATCAAACACCAACCCACATCCCCCCCCCCATTCAGCCCCCTCACCTCCTCCACCTCCCTCCTCCCCTCCCCTCCTGCCAACCGTCCCAACACCTCCCGCCTTCCCATCTTCCCTCCCGCACACCCCGCATCCCTCATCCCAATCAAGTCAAGATTTCTTACACATATCTGTACAATCTTTGCAAACCTCCTTGTTCTTTGGCAACTGGCATATAGGGCTGCAATCGATATTGATCCCGTACGGCGTATTGCCCGCGGACAGACAAGTCATGATTTTGGACTGGCAGGTCTGGCAGTCCGGGGTTAGTGTCGTGGTGGGGCTGGGCGAGGCGGGGGCTGGGTCCGCGAGGGGGGATGTGAGGGCTAGAGTCGCGAGGAGGGAGGCTAGGAGGGTGGGGAGGTGCATTGTGTTTTGTGGGGCGTGTGCTTGGAGGGCAAGTTTGGAGGCAGAGGGGTGTTGTGTGAGGATTCCGGGATGGGGTGGACATCTTTAGGGGTTTATATACCAGGCTTCTGGCCAATTGCTGTACGAGAGATAGCATGGTCGCAGCCTAGCAATGCGCCCTAGCAGGCTGGCGAGCTGATGTTGGTGGACATCAGTATCAGCGATTGACTTGTTGGAGAGCGCGCCAGAGAAGTTTCCCCGGATTTCCTGGGCAGCTGTCGTTGAAGCGGAATTGGGGGAGGCTGAATATGAATTGTCACAACCTAGCTGATGCGCCTAGCAGGCTGGCGAGCTGATGTTGGTGGACACGCCTATTAGTGGCCGACTTGTTGGAGACCACGCTGGAAGAATTTCCCCGGATTTTTTTGGGCGGCTATTGTTGATACGGAATCTGGAGAGGCCAAATAATAATGCGTATGTTGGGCGTTGCTTGCTATCTGCCGTGTGGCTTGTGCAAGGTTGTGATGTTTTCTAATGGAACGCCCGCGCAAGGTGTTCCGAGAGTGGAATAGTGGGCTGATGTTGGATAGATGTTGTACTTGAACTTTCTCTGACAAAGAATCCAGCAGTGAAGTTCATGAGCGGTTGGTTCTCCTACTCTGTCTCCTTATACACCCGTTTGTCAAGAAAAAACCAGAGGGAAATGCCTCTTGTTGGACCTTTCTCGCGCTTGGATTGTTGATGGCTTCTCGCCACACCACCACCCGATGTACCCTCGGTAATTGGCAATCTAGCAAAATTTATAAAAACTTATGAAATAGGAATCAAAGAGCTCAAGACGGAAGTGAAGAGCTTTTTCCAACTTACTTATTTATTATATTCTACAAGAAGACAAAAAGGATAATTGAAGAAATAAATAATAGAGTTTGAAAATCTAGACTTTAGAGTTTCGACCCCGAAATCTTCCGCCCGCTCCGGCCCTTCCTTTGGATCAAAGATGGCCGCAAAATAAATATGAGCTTCTAGGAAGCGTGCTCTAAGCCCTTTTCAACATTCTTTTTGATGTTCTTATAAATTATGCTGGTACTTCAGGTCGCTAAATACATCAGGTGCTTATATATCGAGAAGATAAATGCTAAGATATAATAGTTTTGAATATGCCAAAACGGCATTTTAGCGTCCGAAACCGCACAAGTGCTAAAACATGCATCCGGCAGGGCCAAACGGCCATGCTAAGCCGACAATGTCTCGATCAACTATCGTCCTTCATCATGCGTAAAGTTTGCCTTTCGAAAGCCGACCCTGTCGCCCATCGGTAGCTTTTTCAAGGCTCCTCAGTACCACTCGGCCCTGTGGCTCATTCCAAGCAGCGTCGGCCAACTGCACTCTTAGATTGCCAAGATGTCTAGTACGCTCTAGACCATCCAATGTGGATCCTCCTTCGGGCACCGCAGTGTATGGATTATCCCTTGTGAGCGAAGAGACGTATCCGAGAATATCAGGAGCGGTTGCCGTCAAGTTGAGGATCAGCCCGGCAACGGCGCAAATTTGCATGATGATCGTGATGACCAGCAAGAATCCGATGAAGAGACGGTTCGCAGCATACACTGATATCTGATTTTGAATAGCTGCTGTAGTGCTGGCTGCAGGAACGTAATTCGAGGCGCCCAAAGTCGAATTCAGCGAACCTGAACCACCGAGGGCTAGACTGTACGGTACCACAGAGGCTTGCCATGCAGTGTTCAGGATTGCTGTCAACCTCTGAGAGAACTTTTGGCCCGTGATTTTTGAGAAGTCAAGCACCTCACGGCTTAGACCTGCCTCAAGGGGAGAGTCGTTCCCAGCCATGTAATAATCGAGAGGCGATACAGATCCATCGTGTAGATTGCCTGTTGACGAAGGCACCCATTTCAATAAAGTTCCCAGTTGTTGCGCATTGAATGGCATAATTGGCGGTGATTCTGCGTCATTCTCCGTTCTCCGTATTTCTACCATAGCGCAAGAGCTTGCATTACAACTGACGTTCGCCTCTACCCTTGCAAGCATCATGGTACAATTGAAGAGGTCCAGGAACCGCCCTTCATCAGATGCGCTACTCATGTACATGGCCTCAGAGCCATAGACCAGATTGATGGTATGGGTGGAGTTGGTGATAGGTGAATTCAATGAAGGTGAGTCCATAAAAAAAGTGGCGCCAGAGTCTGTGAAGGGGAAGTTTGTCGGATGGAGGGTGAGATTCATGCCAAGTGTACTGGTATATGAAGTGTTGTGCGTTTTGCTGTCCGTTATAGGTCGTATCCGAGTGCTATCAGCACAACTAAGATCGAGGTAAGAGTATTTAAGGGGCATACTTGAGGAACCGTTCGCCGGAAGTCCTCGAACCATTAAGCCACTAAGAGAAGTCCAAGCTTGGCTGCCCGTTTCATTGATAGGAATCCATGGATTTCCCGGAGTCGCGTCTGAAAAAGGAGATACTTCTTCAATTCTTGGTATTTTGACATTGTTCCACAAGTCTACCGGTGACTCTAGGACATTGACGGCTTCTAGAAGGCTTGCTTGAAGCAGAGCGCCAACCACTGGGGCTGACTGTGCCATGTAATCGGCACCGGAGAAAACGGTGTTGGACGCTCCTAGTGGCGGTGATGCCGTGCTGAAGTACTGAATGGGTGCAGACGACGTAATGGTTGAGTTTTTGATGTCCAAGATTCGAAGTGAACTTTGTCCCCCGAGAGGCGATAACAGCCACAAAGCGAGAACGGCAAGCCCGACGAATCCAAAGCGATGAAGCATGACGGTTCGTTCAAATGTACCACCAAGGCTCTGGCTCCCTGTGAGATGCTCCAGTACCTGGTAGTGATCAGCATGACGTTCTCAATGGGACTTGCAGCGGTCTCACAATCAACGGCGTGCCTCGCTCGGCGCATCTCAGCGAAATGGCTCTCATTAATCGGGCTACGATCAACGCAAAGATGATAGGAAAAATCGTGGGTCCAAAAGCACTTGCGATCCTGATATTGGTGCCAAATTCAGACATTGGCTGCTCGTCTAGGGTGAGGGCACAAGCTCCCAAAACTAATACAGTTCGGGTCAGCGGATACCATAGAGAAATAGCCAATGGTTCAGGAAACAGGGACGTTACAGGGAAGGAGTAGAAAAGCGATTGAGGAATATTATTGTAGCATTCTTCTCCAGAACCGCGGTTGTATAGAAGCGAACAGCCAACTAAGGGGGCCTGGATGAGACATACCTGGAAATATCACAGGCACCAGAGTAATTATGATATCCCAGCATATTGCTAGGGTCTGGAACGCACTCTTCTCTCTCAACCGTCGGGGCTTGGCGGGCCAATCTTCGATCCACGGCTTTGTTTCATTATTTATTAGTCGGTCCTCTGTCTTATTTACTTGCACCAGTTCGTATGCAGGTCCTTTGTTTCCCCCGAATTGCTGGCTTTCTCCCAGAGAGCTTACTCTGCTGCTCGCTCGAGTGTGGGACGATGTTGGCGAAACACCCAAATCATCTGTCATTTCGTCTCGATAGGAGAGTGGGGAGGACGCCATAGCAAAGTTGTGGCACTTGAAGGAAGTCTTTCGGAAATACCAAGTATTAATTCAAATAACAGAACGAGGACTACAGCATTGAAGAAGGGAAAATGTGAAGGGGACATGTAAAACACATGGGCACAGCCGCATAGATTGCACTAGATCCTTCAGGGCGGCGCAGAAGCAGAAACGAGCAGCAGGCTCCCACTTTGGTGGCTCCGCAATTGTAATGCACAAGCACTGTTTGGGGGTAACCTCTTTAGATGCTGCAATGCCAATGGAACGATTCTACACGCGATCGAAGGCGAATTTGGGTGTCTGTATCCGATTATTTTTAGATGTGGCAGTGTGACATACCTCTGTAGGGCTGCCGCTATCGCAGTTGACGCGCTGTTGGCTTAGGAGATTTCAATTGCTCTATCAACCTAGGAATACAGGCTCATCTATATACACGGCAGATCAATCTAGGCCCTATAGATAATAAGGCATTTAATAGAGCTGGTATACCCTAAGTATAACCCTTGTTGTTCGGTATATAACTTAGTTAATAATAATTAAAAATTACGATATACTAAACTTAATTTAGTTTAATATTATTAAAGAAATTTTTTTAAATTTTTTTTTAATACCCTTTTTTAAATTTTATTATAATTTTAAAATATTATTTACTTAACCTGAATCCAAGTAAAATTGTAACTTCTTTTGGTATATTTTGACGCTATTATAAACAGCCTTTGTATCGGACCTTGCTTACCTCTATACTGCTTTAATAACTATTTAACTTTATTATTATAAAACAGCGTTTGTTATTTACGTATCAACATTATCCTTTTATATTTTATATTTTATAAGTATTATTTATATTTTAAAAGTACTTCTTTATAATAAGTAAATATCGATAATTAACTAAATATATATATATTAAGATATAAAATTATAATATTAAAAGGATTCCGAGTACTTAAGGTCCCTTAAAAGTACTTATTTACAAGTTAATTCTAATCTTTTAATATAATTATAAAAAAATTAATATTTTCCCCCTTTTCCTATTTTTTTCCCTTCTTCCTTTTAAATATTTTTTCTATATTTTTTCGTCCTTTATTTCCCCTTTTTCTTAGCTTATATTATAATTATTTATAATTTTTATTTAATTAATAATAATTCATCATAAAGTTTTATACCTCCCTTTAAAGGCGGCCTCCTCTACGGCCTATTCTCCTATTACGAAGGATTATGTATTTATATACAATTATTATAACCGGCGATATAAAAAAAATAAAAATAAATATTAATTTATAAATTTTTATAAGGAATTTATAAAATTATATATAAAAAGAATAAAAGATTTATAAAAAAAAAAAATTTTATATTTATTAACGATTATTTTTAAATATTATAAAATAATTAATATTAATTAATATTATATATTTAAAAAGTCTTTTATAAGTAAAATTAATAACTTCTTTTATTAAATATATAATAAATATATTATTTAGAAAGTTAGCTCTTTTATTATATATTAATATTAATTTAGTTAAATATATATTAAATATAAAAGTCGATAGATTAATTTACTAATATTAAAAAAATTTATAAAATTTATAAAATATATTATTATAAATTTAAAAACATTAAATAATATTAATAAAAATAAATAAATTTATTATTAAACTTTTAATATAAGAATATAATTTAAATAATTAATATTAATTTTTTTCTATATAAATATTAATAAGTATAAGTTACTACCTTTCTTTTATTAACCGCGGTTACCGGTTCTCGCTTTAAGGTATTATTAAAAATTAGTTATAATAATATCGATTTATTTATATTATATAATTAAAAAATGAATAAAATTATAATAAAAGCGAAAATAATTATAAGTTAAAACCTTTTCTGTATTATTCGGAAATATTAATTTTAATATAGAAAAATTTATATTTTTTTTATAAATAATTATTTTATATTTTATATAATTTCCTATATTTTTATTTTTATTTATAATAATAAAGCGTTTTAATTCCTTAAAACTACCTTTTAAATAATATTTAAGCTTAAAATATATTTTAAATTAAATTGTTAATTAATTTAATCATATAAAAAAATAACTTAAATTCGAACGAAATAATATATAATTTAATTATTTTTTAGTAAAATTATCTTTTCCGAATATTTTATTATAATATATAAACGGCTTATCGAAATATTATATTATAAAGGAATTTAATTATTATTTTTTATTAAATAAATTATATAATTAATTCTTATTAACTTTATAACCTTTTTCTTTAATAATTATAATATTTATAATAAAATATAAATATTTAAAAGTTATATAAATATTAATAAGATTTCTATAAATAAATTTAAATATATTTATTGAGTAAAAAGTTAATTAATTTATAATAAATATTAATAAATTAAGCAAAATATTAATTATATTTTTAAAAAGAAAGCACGAATATTTAAAGCGTAATGATAAATAAATTATAATTATATAATTTTAATATAAAATATAATTATATAATTAATAATAAATAATAAAATTTTTACTTTTATTTGGTTTTATCTAGTCTTAATTAAATATATTTTCGAAGAATGTATATATATTATTTAAACTTTCTTTGATTTATTATTATTAATTAAATATAATAGAAACTTAAATTAATAAATTTTTATTATTAACGATTTAGTTTTGTTATATATTTATTAAGAATAATATTATTAGAAACTTTATTAATTATAAAAATATAATATTATAATAAACTCCTTAAATAATAATAATAATATAAATATAAAATTAAAATATTCGGATTTTAATATATTAATCGGATATTAATTCTTATTTTAATATTAATTTTTCTAATATTTATATTATATTAATAATATTATATTATTTTTATTTAAATAATAATATATTTTTAATAATAAATATTTATTATAATATTATT
>JAABUQ010004591.1_pt1 | contig 23343 bp, 22 predicted proteins | sample 5560001 | NCBI WGS metagenome assembly JAABUQ01 (sample SAMN10711888, study PRJNA513371) | rock metagenome | isolation source: Antarctica rocks | place: Antarctica: Victoria Land, Finger Mt nord | collected 2015-12-18 | reverse complement strand
CCGCCAGCACCGCCAGTTGCGAGTTCCAGTCCCACCACCCGGGCAGGATCGGCAGGTCGGCGGCGCGGGCCAGGCTCGGTGCGGCGGCGGCCATCGGGGCGGCCAGCACGGCCAAGGCGATCAGGGTCGGGCGCATACTCGAAGGTCTCCGGTCCAGGCGGCTCATTAACCCGGTCTCGCTGACCTGGGAATGAACCCACCGCCAGCTCGGCCCCGTCTGCTCGGCCCGCGGTAGTGTCTCAGTTTGAATGTCGGCTCCTGGTGGAAATAAGACAGGCAGCTTTCGAGAGCGCATGAGTGATAGCTGCCCTTGCCTCGCGCTCTCGGCTTTCCCGCAAAGGATCGTATTTTGGGAAGCTATACGCCTCTCACTAGATGCGCTGTTGAATGCTGGAATGGGCGGTAAGGCTATCAGCCGGTGCCTCGTAACGGTCTTCCATGCCGTAGTCACGGATAACGCTAGCAACCCGTAGCCGGTAACTTGCGAATACACCCGCACGCCCTCGCGCCTGTGTGGCGCGATGGGCGGTCGTGTTCCGCCATTGCTGAACAGCTTGCTCATCCCGGAAGAACGACAACGATACCATCCTGTTTGGCACGGACGTGCTTTGGAAGCGCTCGACCGACAAGAAGCCGTCAATGGCTTCCAGCTCGCCGCGCAATGCGGCGGCGAGCGCTAGGTATTGATCCATTCTTCCCTCGGCCAGATCGACCTCGAAGATAACGGCGATCATGGCTTCACCAAAAGCGCATGGGGCGCTGATGCAAGCCGGACGAACGTTCGATCCTCGCCCAGGATGAAGCGCTCGCGCTTGGCGAACTCGTAATTGCTCCGGCCGATGGGATCATCGCGCAGGCGCGCACGATAAGCCTCATAGGCCGCAAGGTTCTCGATGTCGTAAAGCCCATAGGCAGTCGTGGCCGACCCTTCGTGCGGGGCGAAATAACCGATGAGATCAGCACCGCAGCGTGGTATCGCCTGCCCCCAATTGCGGGCATATTCCTCGAAAGCATCGACACGAAATGGGTCGATCTCGTAGCGAATGAAACATGTGATCATGAGCGGCCTTCATGGCTGTCGTTGCCGGGCCTTTGTAGACGGCGCGTATCGGCCGATGCTTCGGCCGCGATCGAAGCATGCGCAGGGCCTTCTCGTGCCAAACCGTCTGCGCTTCACCTGTTTTGCGTGGACCACCGATGCTGACCACAACCGGAATTGCCGAAATCGCAGCCTTGGTCGGCGATCCTGCCCGAACCGCGATGCTGGTTGCTGTCATGGACGGTCGCGCGCTGACCGCGACCGAACTGGCCAATGTCGCGGGAATAACACCCCAGACCGCGAGCAGCCATCTTGGTCGTATGACGGATGCCGGATTGCTGACGGTCGAGCGGCAGGGACGGCATCGATATCATCGGCTCGCATCGTCGACCGTCGCCGCCATGATCGAAAGTATCATGGCGGTCGCGGCAGAGCCTGATAACAAGGCGAAACGCACGGTGAGGACAGGGCCTCGTGACGCTGCGATGCGGCGTGCCCGCTCATGTTATGACCACCTTGCCGGCAAGATTGCCGTGACAATCGCCGATCGCATGGGTGAGCGAGGTCATATCGAACATCTGGCTGACGGTGGCGAGCTATCTGTCGAGGGTGTCACGTTCCTTCGATCGATCGGGGTCAATGTGGATACTGCGCTGATGCGAGCTACCCGGCGTCGGCTCTTCTGCCGCCCCTGTCTCGACTGGAGCGAACGCCGCCCCCACATCGCCGGTACGATCGGCGCAGCGTTGTTGAATGCATATTTTGAGCAAGGCTGGATGCGTCCGACCGAAGGTTTCGCGAATGATTGCAATCACTCGGACGGGAGCCCTCGCGCTCAATGCCTGCTTCGAGATCAAGCCAGACGACCGATAGCTGGTGCGACGTTCCCGGCCCGCGCCCGCCTTGACCGGGCGCGGGACGAGCGGCTATACGCCCGCCTTCATTCGCGCGGGGCTTTAGGCCCGGCGTGCGTTTCTGTTCGCGGCGCTTTGTTCGCCCCGTAGGATCAGCACATGTCGCGTCGCTGCGAACTCACGGGCGTGGGCCCGATGGTCGGCCACAACGTCAGCCACTCCAACATCAAGACCAAGCGCCGGTTCCTGCCCTCGCTGGCCGAGGTGAAGGTGCAGTCCGAGGCGCTGGGCCAGACCTTCAAGCTGAAGATCACCAACGCCGCCCTGCGCACGCTGGACTTCAGGGGCGGGCTGGACCCGGTGCTGATGAACAGCCGCGACGAGAACCTGTCGCCCCGCGCGCTCAAGATCAAGCGCCAGGTCAAGGCCAAGCTCGCCGCGACCACTGCCGCCACGGCGAGCCCGCAGGCCTGACGCCCTACCGGTCGTCGGCGGTGGCCGCGCTGGCCTTCTCGGCGGCGCGGTGCAGGGCGTGGCGGGTGTCGGCCCCGGCGGAGTTTACCGACCGCGTCACGTCCGCGCCCGCATTGTCGATCGCCGCGCCGGCGCGATTCGCCGCCGTCTTGGCTCGCTCGCCCGCATGGTCGATGGCGGCGTCCGAGCGGGCGTCGGCGTCGCGCACCGCCTGCCCTGTCCTGCGACCCGCATTGTCGGTGGCGTCGACCGTCGCGCCGCCGACCTTCTTGGCCGCCACGCCCAGGTCCCGCCCCGCCGCCTTCAGGTCCGACCCCGCCGACCGCACGGTCGCATCGTCGGACCTTGAGCAGGCGGCCAGCGCGGCCGCGGCCGCCAGGATTATCAGGGTCGTGCGGATCATATGAGCGTCCTCGAGGTCAGGCTGTAACGGAACCTCGCGGGATCGAGCTGGTCAAGCTCTCCCTCGGGGGTCATGGCGAGAGGGTACATCAGGAAGTGCTCCGCGGGCGGGCGGCTCGCGCCCGGCAGGGCGATGTCGCCGGCGCTGTTGTAGGCGGCCCAGTTCATCTCCCAGCTGCCGAACAGCCGCGCGCGCTGCGCCCGCACCTCCAGGCTGTCGGGGGCCAGCTTGGCCTCCAGCACGACCTTGCGCACGTCCGCGGGGTCGACCGGCAGCCAGCCCTGGCCCGGCAACCACACCTCCGCGCGGCAGTGCTGGGCGCGGGTGACGTCCGGCCCGCTCGTCCCCAGCACCTTGACGAAGGCCGAGGGACCCAGCCGCACGCCGTAGACGTCCCGCGCGGGCAGGCCGCAGGCCCGGCACAGCGCGACGAACAGGCTGTTGATGTCGGCGCACTTGCCGCCGAGATAGCCGGTGCGCAGCATGTTCTCGACCCCGCCCGTGCCGCAGCCCCGCACCGCCGCGTCGCGGAAGGTGTTGTCGACTACCCAGTCGTAGATGGCTCGCGCCTTGGCCGGGGGTTCGGCATGGCCGGCGGTGATCCGCCGCGCCGTCCCGCCGACAATGCCGCCGGTCGGCAGGCTGGCGGTGGGCGCGGTCCAGAACCTCTGCTCGGCCGGGGTCAGCGCCGCGCCGTCGGCGGTGCGGTCGCGGGTCGAGACCGCCTGCGTGAGCTCCACCGTGCGCGGGCCGCCGCCCTGCCCCCAGTTCACGTGCAGCATGGCGGCGCCATAGCGCGGGTCGCGCACCACCCGAGCCTGGCCGGTGGTCTGGAACCGCGGCTGCCCCGCCCGTTGCCAGCCCGCCCGGTCCTCGGCCAGCGGCAGCCATAGGTCGGCGGGCGCGCCGGGCTTGGCAAGATCGACCCGGGTGGTCAGGGCGTAGCGCGTCCAGCCGGCGCCCTCTGCGCGGGCCATCGCCGAAGCGAACGACGCCCCGACCGCCAGCGCCCCGCCCGCCTGGATGAAAGTTCGCCGGAGCATCCCCGTCCTGTCCATCACCGCCTCGTCCCTGCGCTCTTCATAGCGACCAGGCCGAGACAGGCCAAGCCGCCAACCCGCGTCCCGCGTCCGCTTCGGCGCGCTAGCCCCATACCGCGGCCATGGCCTCGGCTTTCTGGAGGTTGAGCCGGAAGCCGTAGCGGGCGCGAGGATCGGTCAGGCGGGGCGGACGTCCAGGGCGCGCCAGGCGTCCAGCATGGGCTGGTAGCTGTCGGGATTGCCTTCGTAGGACAGCACCCCGTCCAGCAGGGCCCAGGGCAGGGCCGCGCCCGTCCACATCTGGCCGACCGGCTTGACCCAGCTCGGGTTGTCGAGCACGCCCGGGCGCAGCGTGACGTGGGACGCGCCGTCCCGCAGCGAGCACAGCCGGCTGGAGCACGTCGCGCAGAACAGGATCGAGGTCAGCCCGCCGGCGGAGTTCGGCTTGCGCCACACCGCCGGCTCGCCCGCCGTCACCTCGAACGCGTCGCGGGGCGCAGACATGGATATGCCGTAGGCCGCCCCGCTCTGCCTGCGGCAGATCGAGCAGTGGCAGAGGTAGACGGTGTAGGGCAGCGCCGTCAGCCGGAACCGCACCTGCCCGCAGGTGCAGCCGCCGGACTGGGGCAAGCGGACCTCGATCATGCGCAGCCTCTCCCGTTCGGAACGTGGCAGGCTGCCCCCGCCCCGGCCGGCGGTCAACGGCCGGGTCAGAAATGGCCGGTCAGACCGCCATAGAAGAAGCGGCCGATCGGCCCGTAGATGCTGCCCGTTCCGGTCCCGGTAAAGACTCCGGGGATGAAAGGCGGCTGCTCATTAGTGAAATTGTTGATACCGAAGTAGGCGTTGACGCCCTTCAGCTGGCGCACGAACCGCTCCTGACCGGTGAACCGGTACTCGATCCGCAGGTCGTGCGACGCATACTCAGGCACTCTCTCGTAGGCATAGTCGAGCGGACGATCCTGATTGGAAAGGTTCATCGGCCCGATATATTCGACAGCATAGCTGGCCGTAATATTTCGATAGTCATAGGTGACCCGGGCCGTGCCGCGAAACCGAGGCTGGTCGAAATTAAGCGCCCCGGCCCCTTGCTGGCGCGTGGTGTTGTCACCTGCGACGGGAAAGAACAGTAAGTTGTTGACGTAAGTTCCGTTGACGTTGAACGTCAGCCGTCCCCAGTCGGGCAGTCTCATCATCTCGAGCGGCAAAACGTAAGACAGACCGAAGTCGACGCCTCGGGTGGCGAACGAGGCGATGTTGAAGACGCTGTTGTTGACGTTCAGGACATTGCCGTCCAGACCGCGGGTGATCTGACTGCAGAACGGGTTGGACAAGGTCGGCGAGTCGACGCAGTCGTTGACTACCGACGCGAGAGACAGGGACCCAATCTCATTGGTGATAGAAATGTCATAATAGTCAGCTGTTGCTGTAAAGTTCCTGAAGAACCTGGGCGTGAACACAAATCCAGCCGTGTAGGTGGTTGCCCTTTCCGGACTCAGGTGCGGATTTCCTACGGTGTAGTTAGACTTGGTGGCCGGGCTCTGGGTGAACGAGTAAGCGCCGTTGGGCCCTGCGGCGAGGGCACCCAGCAACAACTTGCAGTTGGCGAGGCGGTTGATGGGTTGGACACCCAGGTTGACCTGGGTGGCGTCGCAAGGGTCGGTGATGCCGTTGAAGCTCTGGTTGCCGGCGGAAAACAGCTCGTTGATATTGGGCGCGCGAACGGCGATCGAGTAGACTCCGCGCAAGCGGATGTCGGAAGTGACCTGATAGTCGGCGTTCGCCCCATAAGTCACGTCGGTTCCCGTCGTGGTGTAATCCTGGACGCGCACCGACCCGTCGAACTGCAGTCGCTTGATCAGAGGCAGGTCAGCCAGCACCGGCACGTTCAGCTCGACATATTCTTCGTTGGTGCTGTAGTGTCCGGCCGTGTAGGCGGAGTTGTTGCCGAACTCGATTCCCTGTTGATTGCGGATGTCCGGAACGGCTTTCGACGTCTCGCGCCGGAACTCGTATCCGGCAGCGAAGGCGATCGGCAGGTCGGAGCCACTGCCGAGAGATTTCAGGTGAAACAGCGTGCCGTTCACATTGGCCTGCGCATTCGACAAGGTAATCCGGTCGTGATCGAAGGTCGGGCCATAGGCGTAATTAACCGCCTGAGCGCTATTTCCTCCGTTGTTGAACAGGTTGATCGGCACGCATCCGTTCGATGCGTTGGTTAGACTGGAACGACAGACGACTTGACCATTCGTGCGATTCACGACGGCGTCGACCTGCTGAAAGAACAGAATATTGTTTCGGTCGTAACTGATTCCAGTTGAGTCCGTCTCTCCATAATTGTAAAAGAAATCAAACTTCCAGTCGTTCTTGAATTGACCCCGGAAACCGACGACCCCCTCGCCCATCTGGTAGTGGGTCTTGGAGTAGCGATCCCCAAGATCGTTGTCGATCCGGCTGATATAGAACACGCGTGGGTTTCCTGCCTTGCCTCCGTAAGTGAGCAGGCTGGTCAAGGGCGTGCCGTTCAGTATCGTTCTCAGGTTGGCTGGGATGTAAGCGTTGTCGAGAAAAATCGGGATTGCTGCGCCCGCGGACGGCAGGCCGACCGCGCCGCCTGCGGTGGCGTAGCCGGCCGAGGTACCCTCGAACGTACCGGTGCTCGACTGGGTGCGGCTGTCGGTCTCGTAATACTTGCCTTCCGCGTAGGCTTCAACATTCTTGAAAATGCCCATGTCGCGGACAATTTCGTAGTGATCGGTGGTCTCGAACCCACGGCGCTGAGCGCCGACCTGCAAGGAGTCGAGATAACTGTAGAAGCATGAGGGGCAGTTGATCGAGGATGACTGCTTCGTTCCGGTGTTGCTGAGCAGGATGGTTCCTCTATTGAAGGGTACGACACTCTGACCGCCCGGTCCGAAGGTCAGACTAAGTCCGGGGTTGCCCGCGAGCGCCGTCACGATGGCCGGATAAGTGCCGAGCTGCGGCGTGTTCAAGGCGCCGTAGACGTTGGTCGTGACCCCCGTGAGCGGGATGAATGCCGGTGCGTTGACGATCGCCGGGTTGGTCGATCGCGCCGGATTGGGCACGCCCGCCAACTCGCTCAGGGCATAGTCGCGCTGGTAGCGATAGATCGGGTCGGTCTGATTATAGACTGCGGAGAAGGTGACATTGCCCCGACCCTCGTCGAAGTTGTGACCGAAGATCACCGAACCGTAGTAACTCGCGCCGCCGCCGTCCTGGGTGTCGCCGTACTGGGCCTTGAAACCGACGCCCTCGTAATCGCGACTAAGGACGTAGTTGACGACCCCGGCCACGGCGTCGGCGCCGTACAGGGCCGACGAGCCGCCCGTGACGATGTCGACGCGGTCGAGCAAGCTGGTCGAGATCGTGTTGACGTCCACCGCCGAGGATCCAGCGCCGCCGCCCACTTGGCGATGGCCGTCGACCAGGGTCAGAGTGCGATTGGAGCCCAGATTGCGCAGGCTGATTGTCTCGATCCCCTGATTTCGCACGGTGTTGGTCGTGTTGCTGGCGTTCTGGCCGATGCCGACCTGCGGTTCGCGCTGCAGCAGGTCGGCGACGTCGGTTATGCCGCTGACCTCGATGGCTCGACGGTCGATCACGGCGACAGGGTTGTTGGCTTTCAGGTCCGGGCGAGCGATCCGCGTGCCGGTGACGACCACCTCCGAAACGCGATTGGCCTGTTTGTTTGCGACCGTGTCGCCGGAATCAGCAGGGCTCGCCGTCGGCGCCGACGCGCCCGGCGGGGCGCCGACGCTGCCGGACACCGTCTCCGGCGGTGCGGCTTGGGCCCACACCGCGCGGCTCGCGAGCATCACCAGCGCGAAAGCCGATGACGCAAGCAGACCGGCACGATTGATCTTGTGCACTGTATTGGCCCCCCCGGGACGTTGCTGACTCGATAGATTGCAACTTCGTCCCCCGACGAAGCCAAATCTTTGTATCGGGGAGGTTACAAAGCGGTCGAGAATACGTCAAGAAGGCGACACAAAAGCGCCCTGCGACATCCGGCCGCCGCCGGAGAGCGCCGTGATTTGAGGCAGATCGCGCCAAGTGATGAGGCGTTCGCGCTCCCGCGGCGAGGATACCGCACTGCGGCGGGGCGCGTAGATGTCGCAACCAACTCGCCACTCGGCTGTTCAGCGCAACGGGCGGCGCCGCCGTTTCCTCACCTAGCGAGGCGGAGATCATGACCGCACAGCCCGCGAACGCTCTGGACGATGCGTCCCAATGGCGCGTGAGCCGCCGCAACATGATGAGCGGCGCTGCTCTGTCCGCCGCGGCCCTGCCGCTCGCCGCCAACGCGGCCGCCGGCCCAAGTCCGCAGGCGCCGCCCCGCAACCCGCGCGCGCCCGCCAGCTTCGACCTGGAGGTCAACGGGCAGAGGCATCGGTTGACGATCGACGCGCGCACCACCCTGCTCGACACTCTACGCGAGCACCTGGCGCTGACGGGGTCCAAGAAGGGCTGCGACCACGGCCAGTGCGGCGCCTGCACCGTGCTCATCGCCGGCAGGCGCGTGCTGGCTTGCCTGACCCTGGCGGTCGCCGTGCGCGAGCCGGTGACCACCATCGAAAGCTTGGCCGGTCCGGGCGGCGCATTGCATCCCATGCAGCAGGCCTTCATCGACCACGACGCCTTCCAGTGCGGCTAGTGCACGCCCGGCCAGATCATGAGCGCCATCGCCTGCGTCCAGGAGGGCCACGCCCGCACCGACGCAGAGATCCGCGAATACATGAGCGGCAACCTGTGCCGCTGCGCCGCCTATCCGCACATCGTGGACGCCATCAACGACGCAAAGGTCAAGATGACGGGCCACGCCGAGGCGACGGCGCGCGAGCCGGTGGAGGCCTGACGCCATGCGCCCCTTCCTGTACGAACGCGCCGACGATGCCCAGGCCGCCGTCCGCGCCGCCGCCCAGCCGGGCGCGCACCTCGCTCCGACCGCCGCGTCGGTGCAGTTCCTGGCGGGCGGGACCAACATCGTCGATTTGATGAAGCTCGACACCATGCGCCCCGAGGTGCTGGTCGACATCAACGGCCTGCAGGCGCAGCACGGGCGGATCGAGGCCGGGCCGCAGGGCCTGCGGCTGGGCGCCCTGGTGCGGATGAGCCAGGCGGCCGACGACCCCACGATCCAGCGCGACTATCCGGTGATCGCGCAATCGCTGCAGCTCGCCGCCAGCGCCCAGTTGCGCAACATGGCGTCGCTGGCGGGCAACGTGCTGCAGCGCACCCGTTGCGAATACTTTCGCAGCACCGATTACCGGCGCTGCAACAAACGCACGCTGGGTTCGGGCTGCGACGCGCTGGACGGCGTCAACCGGATGCACGCCATCCTGGGCGTCGACGAGCAATGCATCTCCAACTATCCCGGCGATTTCGCCCAGGCGCTGGTGGCGCTGGACGCCGTCGTCGAGACAGCCGGGCCAGGCGGGGCGCGAACCCTCCGCTTCGAGGACCTGCATCGCCCGGTGACCGATGGGCCGGAGAACGAGACGGTGCTCGCGCCGGGCGAGTTGATCACCGGCTTCGTCGTGCCGGCCGGGCCGTGGACCCGCCGCTCGACCTACGTTAAGGTGCGCGACCGCGAGTCCTACGAGTACGGGGTGGCGACTGCGGCGGTGGCGTTGGAGCTGGAAGCCGGGGTGGTGCGCACCGCCCGCATCGGCCTGGGCGGGGTCGCCTACAAGCCCTGGCGCGCGCACGAGGCCGAGGCCGCCCTGCAGGGCAAACCGCTGACCGAGGCGAACGCGGACGCCGCCGCCCGGATCGCCTTCGCGCAGGCCCAGCCGCGTGGCGAGAACGCCTTCAAGGTCGAGCTGGGCCGACACACTCTGGTGCGGGCCCTCCTGCACGCCGCGCAGATGGAGGCCTGACCCATGGCCGACGGTTTCTTCCCCCCGGCACACGATGGCGTCAGCGGCGCGCCCGGCCGTATCGGCGGTCCCACCTCTCGCGTCGACGGCCGCCAGAAGGTTACCGGCGAGGCGCGTTACGCCTCGGACATGTCGGTGCAGAGCCCCGCGTTCGCCTTTCTGGCGACCAGCCGCATCGCCCGCGGGCGCATCGTCGCCATCGACGAGTCGGCCACTCGCTCGGTCCCCGGTGTGCTGGACGTGCTCACCTATAAGACGCTGGCGGGGAAGATCAAACCCGGCAAGACCTTCGACGAGAAGGGCTATATGGGCAGCTCGATCGCGCCGCTGGACAGCGATCAGGTGCATCATGCGGGCCAGATCGTGGGCGTGGTGCTGGCCGACAGCTTTGAGGCCGCGCGCGAGGGTGCCTACAAGCTGCGCATCGACTATGCCGAGGAGCGGCCGGCGGCCACCTTCGACAGCCCTGGGGTCGACGAACATCCCGCCAAGCAGGGCTCCAAGGAGGGCGAGCAGGGCGACCCCGAATATCCCAAGGTCGGCGATGCCCCGCACGTCTATGAGCACGCGCCGGTCAAGGTCGACGCGCGCTACGCCACGCCGACCCAGCACCACAACCCCATCGAGCTGTTCACCACCACCTGCGCCTGGTCCAACGGCAAGCTGACGGTGTGGGAGCCGAGCCAGGGCGTGGGCGTGCTGCAGTTCGCCATGGTCGAACAGTTGGGCCTCGACGGCTCGCACGTCCGCGTGATCTCGCCGTATGTGGGCGGGGCGTTCGGGTCCAAGGGCGGCGCGACCCAGCGGACCGCCATCATCGCCCTGGCGGCCCAGCGGCTGAACCGGCCGGTCAAGCTGGTGGCGACCCGCGACCAGGGCTTCACCATCGCCACCTACCGCGCCGAGACCCGCCATCACGTCCGTCTGGCCGCCAACCCCGACGGCAGGCTGCAGGCGGTGATCCACGAGGGTTGGGAGGTCTCATCGCGGCCCGACCAGTACAAGGTCGGCGGCGTCGAGACCTCGACCCGCATCTATGCCTGCCCCAACGTGTTCAGCCAAGTCCACGTCGTCAACGCCGACCGCAACACGCCGGGTTTCATGCGCTCGCCGCCCGAAGTGCCGTACATGTTCGCCATGGAGTCGGCCATGGACGAGCTGGCCTATGCGCTGAAGATGGATCCGATCGAGCTGCGCCGGGTCAACGACACCACCGTCGATCCCATCAAAGACCTGCCCTACACCTCGCGGACCCTGATGCCCTGTTTCGACAAGGCAGCGGCGGCGTTCGGCTGGGCCAAGCGATCGCCTGCGCCGGGCTCCATGCGCGACGGCGACTGGCTGATCGGCCAGGGCTGTGCGACCTCTGTCTACCCCACCTACGTGGCGCCCGCCTCGGCGCGGGTGACGCTGACCCCGGACGGCGAGGTGCGGGTGCGCACCGCCGCCGCCGAAATCGGCAACGGCGTGCGCACCGTCATCGCCCAGGTCGCCGCCGACCGACTGGGCGTGGCGATCGATCATGTTGACGTCGAGGTCGGCGACAGCGATCTACCGCCCGCGCCGGTCGCCGGAGGATCGAACACGACCGCCAGCGTTTGCAACGTGGTCGACAAGGCCTGCGAGCAGATCCGAAACCAGATCGCCTCGGCCGCCGTGCGCGCCAACGACACGCCCTTCACCGGCCGCGACTCCAAGACCCTCACGCTGGCCGACGGCGAGCTGCGCTCGCCCAACGGCCACGCCGAGCCGCTGGACAAGGCGCTCGGCCGCGCGGCCGGCGGCGCCATCGAGGTCTATGCCGAGAACATCCCGCACGGCGCGCCCGAGGCGGGAATGAAGATGCTCTACAAGGGCATCCCGGCGATCTCGGGCGGGGAGCGGCTGAAGGATCGCATCCAGATGGCGTTCGGCGCGCAGTTCGTGGAAGTGCGCGTCCACGCCCGCACTCGTGAGGTCCGCGTCGCCCGCGCGGTCGGCGCCTATGCCGCGGGGCGGATCGTCAATCCCAAGACCGCCAAGAGCCAGCTGATGGGCGGGCAGATTTGGGGCCTGTCAGCCGCGCTGCACGAGGCGACCGAGATCGACGCCCGCTACGCGCGCTACGTCAACGCCGACCTGGCCGAGTACCTGATCCCCGTTTGCGCCGACACGCCTTCGATCGAGACCCTGTTCGTCGCGGAAGAAGATAAGCAGGTCAACGGTCTGGGCATCAAGGGCATCGGTGAGCTCGGCAATGTCGGCGTCAACGCCGCGGTCGCCAACGCGGTCTTCCACGCCACCGGCGTGCGGTTACGCGAGCTGCCCATCCGCCTTGAAAAGCTGTTCGGCGGCCCCGTCGGCCACGCCTGAACCTCGCCTTATGGGAGTCGGCCGATGAAGGTGCGCAGTGTCATGACCGCCGAGGTGAAGTCGGCTCAGCCGGCCGACTCGGTGCACGAGGTCGCGCGGCGCGTGTCGGAGATCGACACCGGCGTCATGCCGGTGTGCGAGGGAAGCCGCGTAATCGGCCTGATCACCGACCGCGACATCGTCCTCCGCGTCGTGGCCGAGGGGCTCGAGGCCGATACCCCGGTGTCGGAGGTGATGACCACCGCGCTCGAAACCTGCGGCGAAGACGACGATGTGGACGAGGTGGTCGAGCGCATGGGCGAGCGTCAGATCCGCCGCATGATCGTGCTGGGCGAGGGCGGAGCGCTGGCGGGTGTGCTGTCGCTGGGCGACGTGGCGCACCGGGCCAAGGCCAAGACCGTCGGCCGGGCGCTGGACGCGATCTCGGACGCGGGCGATGAGCCGTCGGCCTGAGGCGGAGTAGGCGTGGGGTTCGCGGGGCCGCCCTCCCCTGCTAAGATCATCCAAGCGCACGGTGCGGCGTGCGCAGCGGAGGCGGCGTGATGAGCATATTCGACACCCTGGGCCAGATGGCCGGCGGCGTGGGCGGTCAGGCTGGCGGCCAGAGCGGCGAGCCGGGTCAGGGCGGCCAAGCCGGTATGATGGGCGCTGTGATGCAGATGGTGCAGAACCATCCGGGCGGGGTCGGCGGCCTGGTCCAGGCCTTCCAGCAGGGCGGGCTCGGCGGCGCGATGCAGTCGTGGATGTCGCCCGGCGAGAACCAGCAGGTGTCGCCCGGCGACGTGCAGCAGGCGGCCCCCGACGCGGTGGCTCAGGTCGCCCAGAACGCCGGCGTCAGCCACGAGGAGGCCGCGGGCGGGATGGCGCAGATGCTGCCCCAGATCATGAGCCAGTTCGGCGCCCAGGGCGGTCAGGGCGGCGGCGGCGGACTCGGCGGGCTGATGGGCCTGTTCGGCGGCGGCCAGGAAAAAGGCTGAACCGAGGCCGGTTGACCGCTCTGCAAGGATTGTGGGCCATACTGGCGGCTCACGGTCCTTTCAGCAGGCAGGCGTTCAGTGGCCAAGGCGCAGTTCCACAAGCATCAGCGTGTCTGGGTCGACAGCGTCGGGGCCTGGGCCATCGTCGAGCGGCTGGTGCCGATCTGGGCCAAGGGCTTCGACGAGCCCGTCAAGATCACCTACGACCTCGGCTTGGGGCGCGAGTTCCAGGGGCATGAGCTTCGCGCCGACGTGCCGGCCGAGCCGGGCCTGACCGACGGCGAGGGCGCCGAGTGGCGGGTTCTGCGCGCCCGCAACAAGTGGCAGAACCCCGAGGATTGCAGCCACCACCCCCACCCGGGCACCTTTCCGGTGGTGGTCACCGACGCCGCCGACTGGGGCGGCTGGCGCACGCCCGGCGCCGAGTACGACCGCGACCCGCGCAAGATCGAGTTCCAGGCGCGGCTGATCGCGTCCGCGCCCAAGCTGCTGAAGCTGGTGCGAGACCTCGCCATCACCGTCGGGGAGGACCCCGACGACGCCCCGCCCGAACTGCTGCGGCTGGCCAAGGCCGGCAGCGCCCTCCTGCGCCACCTATCCGACGAGCCCCCCAGCCGCGCCCCGATCCCGGCGGCGATGGCCGCGGAGTAGGCGGCGCCGCTGCGCGAGACCTTTGGGGATCGGCTGTCGTCCTGCGCTTCTCAGTACAGCCCCGTCATGTCGCCGGGCGGCTTCTTCGGCGGAGGCGGCGGGGCGGCGGCGGCGGGAGGCAGGCGGCCGCCGGGGAAGGCCTGAGCGTAGGGCACCGGGCCGCCGCCGGGTCCGGGTTGGACCGGCGCGTCGCCGCTCCCGCCACCGCGATGCCGACCGCCACCGCTACCGCCGCTCGAAGCGACGTGCTCGGGCGGCTCGGCGCCGGGGCGGAAAGCCTCCAGGTGGCCGTGGACCGAGACGATCTTGGCGTCCTTGGGCGCGACGAAATCCTTGACCTTCTGATTGCCCAGCGCGTCGCGCATGAAGTCGATGAAGATCGGCACCGCCGCGTGCGCCCCGGTCTCGCCCTCGCCCAGGCTGCGGTTGTCGTCGAAGCCCACGAACACGCCCACCACCAGGTCCGAGGTGTAGCCCACGAACCAGGCGCTGCGGTAATCGTTGGTGGTGCCGGTCTTGCCCGCGATGGGCTGGCCGAGGCTGGAGACCGCCGCTGCGGTGCCCTTGGTGGTCACCCCCTCCAGCATGGTGCTGATCTGGTAGGCGGTGACCGGGTCCATCACCTGGTCGCCGGAGGGCGGGATGCGCGGCGACTCCGCCCCGGTGTAGGGAACATCGCAGCCGCGGCAGTCGCGCTTGTCGGAGCGCCAGACCGTCGTCCCGCGACGGTCCTCCACCAGTTCGATCAGGTGCGGCTGGATGCGGCGGCCGCCGTTGGCGAACTCCGCGTAGGCGGCGGTCAGCTTGAACGGCGTCGTCTCGCCGGCGCCGAGCGCCATGGCCAGGACCGGCGCCATGGTGTCCACCACCCCATCGCGCTTGGCGGCGTCGACGATCTTGCGCATGCCGACCCGCTGGGCGATCCGCACCGTCATTTGATTGCGAGAGTAGACCAGCCCGTTGCGGAAGATCTGCGGCCCGGCCGAGCGTCGGCTGTAGTTCTCGGGCGAATACACCTCGCCGTTGGCGCCGGGCAGGTGGATGGGCGCGTCCAGGACGATGCTGGCGGGGGTGAAGCCGTTCTCCAGGGCGGCGGCGTAGACGAAAGGCTTGAAGGACGAGCCCGGCTGCCGTTGCGCTTGCGTCGCGCGGTTGAACTTCGACAGGCTGAAGCTGTAGCCGCCGACCAGGGCCACGACTCGTCCCGTCCGCGGCTCCAGCGCCACCAGCGCCCCGTTCACCGCCGGCGCCTGGCGCAGGCCGTAGCGGCCGCCGCCCTCCAGCGGCTCGACGAACACCAGGTCGCCCACGCTCAGCGCCTTGCCGGCGTTGGCCCACGCCACGTCCGCGCCGTCCAGATCGCCCGCCCCGCCCGCGGCCAGGATGACATGCACCCGCCCGCCGCCCGCGCGGTCGACGATGGCGGCGCGCCATGTCCGCCGCTCGGCCGGAACCGCGCGCACCTGGGCGACCGCCTCCCACCCCGGGGCGAAGTCGATGTGGCCCCAGGCGCCGCGCCAGCCATGGCGGTGATCGTAGGCTTCCAGCCCCTTCATCAACGCGACCCGCGCGTCGGTCTGCAGGCGCGGGTCCAGGGTGGTGCGCATGTACAGGCCGCCGTCGTCGACGCTCTTGCCCACATCCTTGGTCGCGCGCTGCCGCACCTCCTCGACGAAATAGTCGGCGTCGCGATAGCGCTGGCGCTCCGGCCCGGTCTTGACCACCAGGTCTTGGCGCATGGCGGCCTGGGCGGCGACGCTGTCGACGAAGCCGAACGTCGCCATCTGGCCCAGCACCCAGTTGCGGCGCTGGATGGCGGCGGTGCGATTGCGGATTGGGTTGTAGTTGCCGGGTCCCTTGGGCAGGGCCGCGAGATAGGCCATCTGCGCCAAGTCGAGCTCGCCCAGGGTGCGTCCAAAGTAGTTCTGCGCCGCCGCCGCCACGCCATAGGCGCGGTTGCCGAGCCAGATTTCGTTCAGGTACAGCTCGAGGATGCGCTGCTTGGGCAGGGTCGCCTCGATCCGGCGGGCGAGGATGGCCTCCTTGATCTTGCGGCTGAAGGTCTGGTCGTTGGTCAAGAGCACGTTCTTAGCGACCTGCTGAGTGATGGTCGAGCCGCCCTCCAGCCGCCGACCGCCGCCGATGCGCAGCACGTCCCGGCCCAGCGCCCGGCCCAGCCCCTCCACGTCCACCCCGCCGTGCTGGAAGAACTTGTGGTCCTCGGCGGCCAAAAAGGCGCGCACCAGCGTCGGCGGGATCTGGTCGTAGGGGGTGAAGATGCGCTTCTGCTGGCCGATCTCGCCGATCAGCGTGCCGTCCCAAGCGTACATGCGGGTGGCGGTGGGCGGGCGATAGTCGGCCAGCTCGCCCGCGTCGGGCAGGTCGTGGAACAGCCAGCCGGCGTAGATCGCCAGGCAAACGCCGGCCACCGCCACCGCGCTCAACAGGGCGACGGCGACCATGGCGGCCCAACGTCCGACAGACTGCAAGACTGGACGCCTCCGCTCGACCGGCGGGGCCGGTGACGCACTTCGGCAGTGGTCTAATCCGCTTCGCCCCGCCCCCGTCAAGCCGCGCCAAGGTCGCGGTGATCGACTGCGATGCGCCCGCTCGGGACGACCCCTCCCTACAGGTTCGCGCGCAGCCAGCCGGCCGCGCGCATCAGGGCGCCGGCGTTGGGGTCGGCGGGGGCTCGGCCGGCCGGGGCGCCGCCGGTGAGGGCGCGGACGGCGACGGCCTCGCGCGGGCCGAAGGCGGCGCGGTGCAGCACGCCCGCCGCCGCGCAGAACGCCGGGCCCGACGCGGCCTCGGCCAAGTGCGGGGCGCGGCGGGGACGGCCCAGGCGCACGGGCCGGTCCAGCACGCGCACGGCGACCTCGCGCACGCCGGTCAGCTGGCTGGCGCCGCCGGTCAGCACCACGCCCGCCCCAGGCTCCAGCGCCACGCCCGCGGCGCGGAGGCGCTCGCGCACCAGCTCCAGCGTCTCCTCGACGCGCGGGGCGATCATGCCCTTGAGCAGGGAGCGCGGCGCCACGACCGGGCCCGCGCCGGGGTCGTCGCCGCGGGGGGGGGCCTCGATCATCTCCCGGTCCTCGCCCGAGGAGGCGATGGCCGAGCCGTGCAGGGTCTTGATCCGCTCGGCCCCCGCCAGCGTGGTGGTGAGCCCGCGGGCGATGTCGTTGGTGACGTGCTGGCCGCCGACCGCCAAGCTGTCGGCGTGGACCAACGAGCCGCCCGCAAACACCGCCACCGAGGTCGAGCCGCCGCCCATGTCGATGCAGGCGCAGCCCAGATCCATCTCGTCGTCCTCCAGCGCGGCCAGGGCGGAGGCGAACGGGGCGGCGACCACGCCCTCCAGCTGCAGGTGCGCCAGCTCCAGGCAATGGCTCAGCGTCCGCCAAGCGCTCTCGGCGACGGTCACCACCAGCATGTCCAGGCCCAGCGCCCGGCCGTGCATGTTGCGGGGATCGCGCACGCCCCGCTGGTCGTCCACCGTCCAGCCGATCGGCAGCAGGTGGATGGCCCGGCGCCCGGCGAAGCGCGACTGCGCCAGCACCATCTGGATCGCCCGCGACAGGTCGTGGTCGCCGATCGGCCGCGCGCCCAGCGAAACCGCCGCGCGCACCCGGTGGCTGGCGAGCTGACCGCCGGAAGTGGTGACCACCACCCCGCTGACCGAGGCGCCGGCCATGGTCTCGGCGCGCTCGACCGCCTGACCCAGGGCCTCGGCCGCGGCCTCCATGTCCACGATCGCCCCGGCCCTCACCCCCCGCGAGCGGACGTGGGCGACCCCGGCGACCTGGATGGTGCGGTCGTCGCGCCGCGCCCCGTCCGGCCGCATGATGAAGCAGCCGATCTTGCTGGCGCCGAGGTCCAGCGCCGCCACCAGCGGCTGGCGGCCGCCGCTCAGCACCTTCAGCCCGTCCCGCGCGTCTCGCCTATCCTGCAACCGCGACATGCCCCGCTCCGTCCGCCGTGAGCGCCGCCCGCAGGCGACGCGAGATGTGTTCTACAAAGGCTTCTGCAACGCGGAGGCGGAGGCGGAGGGCGCGGGCGCCCGCGGGCGCACCATCACCATCTCCGGGTCGCGCAGGTCGATCCGCTCGAAGCCGAGCTCAAGCAGGCGCGAGCGCTGGTCGAGCTGGTCCAGCTGGATCAGGGCGGCGTCCTCGCCCGTCGCGGGCAGCTGCACCAGGCTGGCGTCCTTCAGCCGCAAGTCCCAGCGCCGGGCGTCCACCCGCACCAGCGCCTCCAGCCGTTGCATCAGCCGGGGCCGCGCCTGCACCAGCGGCAGGATGGCGGCGGCGGCCTCGGGCGCGCCCTCGCCCACGATCAGCGGCAGGTCGGGAAACAGGCCGGCGTCGGCGCCCGGAATTGGCTGGCCGTGGTCGTCGATGACGCCGACCTGCCCGGCCCTCTGCCACACGGCCAGCCGCGGCCGCTCGACCACGCTGACGCGCAGGGTGTCGGGCAGCAGCCGCTCGATGCGGGCGGACTCGACATAGCCCACGCCCTCGACGCGCGCCCGCAGCTCGCCCAGGCGCAGGCCGAGGATCGAGGCGTCGGGCGGCGTCGCGGCCGCCTGCAGGATGTAGGGCTGGGCGAAGGACGAGGCGCCCGCCACCTGCACTCGCGCCACGCGAAAGCCCAACCCAGTCAGGGCGTGATCGGCGCGCGCGCTCAGCTGATGCCCGAGCGCCTTGCCGCGTCCGCCGGTGGCCAGGGCCAGCCCTAGCCCGGCCAGCAGCACCAGCGCCGCCGCCGTCAGCGCCGTCCCGGGATGCAGGTCGACTCCGCCGGCGCCGTTCAGCTTGGCCGGGGCGTAGGGCTTGGCGGCCGCGGCCTTGCCCTTCGCCCCGGCGACGGCCGGAACGGGCTTGCGCGCGGCGCCCTGGGCTGAAGCCCGGCGCTGGGGCGGGGCGCGCATCACCGCGGGCAAGAGGCGTCCTCCATGATCCAACCGACCAGCGCGTCGAAGTCGATCCCTGCCCAGGCCGCCTGTTCGGGGGCCAGCGAGGTAGGCGTCATGCCGGGCTGGGTGTTCACCTCCAACAGGACCAGATCGTCCTTAATGTCGTCATAACGGAAGTCCGACCGGGTCAGCCCGCGACAGCCCAGGGCCGCGTGCGCGCGTACTGAGGTCTCCATCGCAAACCGCTGAACGCGCTTGGGAATCGGCGCAGGGATGACGTGGGTGGAGCCGCCCTCTCCGTACTTGGCGTCGAAGTCGTAGAAACCGGTGCGCGGCACGATGGCGGTCACGCCGAGCGGCCGGTCGCCCATCACCGCCACCGCCAGCTCGTGCCCGCGGATGTAGGGCTCGATCATCACCTGCTCGCCGTAGACCCAGGCCGAGTCCGCAAGCTCCTGCGGCGGGCGGTCAGCGCCCTCGAACACCAGGAACACGCCGACCGACGAGCCCTGGGCGTTGGGCTTGACCACGTAGGGCGGCGCCATGACGTGCTCGCGGGCGGCCTCGTAGCGGTCGAACAGGTCGCCGCCGGGGACGCGCACGCCCGCCGCGGCCAGCACCGACTTGGACTTAGCCTTGTCCATCGCCAGCGCCGAGGCCAGCACGCCCGAGTGGGTGTAGGGCAAGGCCAGCGTCTCCAGCACGCCCTGGACGCAGCCGTCCTCGCCCCAGGCGCCGTGCAGGGCGTTGAACGCCAGGTCGGGACGGAGCCGGGTCAGCACCTCGGCCAGGTCGCGCCCGGCGTCGACGGGGCTGACCCGCGCCCCCAGCCGCTGCAGCGCCGCGACGCACGCCGCCCCGCTGACCAGGCTGACCTCCCGCTCCGGCGACAGCCCGCCCAGCAGCACGGCGACGTGCAGGCCGGAGAGGGAGCGGCCTTGCAGAGGGGCGGCGTCGGGCTGGGGCATGGCGCGCTCCGGGCGTGACGCCCGTCATCCGCCGCCGGAGGTTTACGCGCCGCTAACCACCGGGCGCGTTCAGCCGGCGTCGAGCAGAGACAGGTAGTCATCCAGCGTTGCGTCCAACCTTCCGAACATCAACCGTCCGTACGCTTCGGTCCCGTCGCCCGCCTGCGCCGCGGCGAGGGCGCGGACGTAGTCCAGTCGATCCTCGGGCCTAACCGCGACGGGCGGGTAGCCGGAACGGATCAGCAGCAAGTTCATGAGCAACCGCGCCGTCCGCCCGTTGCCATCGTTGAACGGGTGGATATCGACAAGCCGCCGATGCGCCTCGAACGCCGAGTCTGGGCCGACAATCGTCGATTGCAGCCACCCACCGAACGCGCCCATCAACGCCGGGACTTCCATCGGCATGGGAAAGACGTGGCGCCCCGTCTCGGTGCGAACCAGGCGAGGCTGGTCGGCATAGCGTCCGGCGATCTCCGGCTTGGACCGGCGCACGACGAGGTCATGGATAGCCCGGACGACGAACTCGCCGATCGGCGTTCCTCCCGCCGCCAACTCGCGGATAAACCCTACAGCCTCGTAGTGGTCCAAAGCCTCCAGGTGATCTCGCAGAGGCTTGCCGCCGACGGTGACTCCCTTCTCGATGACCAGCTCGGTCTCGAGCATCGTCAGCGTGTTGCCCTCGATGGCGTTGGAGCTCCAGGTCAGTTCGAGGTCGTAGTGGCGGCGCAACGCGTCCAGTGCGTCGGCACGGAGCGGACGCAGAGCCTCCAGCTTAGCTTTTTTCGCTTCGACGCTGAGCTTTAGGGCGTCCATGCGAAGACGCTATCATGGAGAGGGCGCCTGGACGAAGTCGCGTCAACCGGCCGTCCGTCCCACCCGCTTGATCTCCCACTCGAGCTGGACGTTGAAGCGGGACAGCACCTCGGCACGGACGGTTTCGGCCAGCGCTTCCAGGTCGGCGGCTGTGGCTTCGCCGGTGTTGATCAGGAAATTGGCGTGCTGGGGCGAAAACATCGCTCCGCCCAGCGGTCGACCGCGCCAGCCCGCCGCGTCCACCAGCCGCCAGGCGCTGTCACTCGGCGGGTTCTTGAAAGTCGAGCCGCCGGTGCGCTCGCGGATGGGCTGAGAGGCTTCGCGGCGCGCGGTGATCGCCGCCATCCGCGCCTGCACCGCCGCGGGGTCGTCGGGCGTCCCGGCGAACAGGGCGCCGGTGAAGATCAACCCGCGCGCGGCGTGGGCCTTGCGGTAGCTGAAGCCCATCTCGGCGTTGGACAGGGTGACGCGCTCCCCCGCGCGGGTCAGGGCGTAAGCTTCCACCAGCACCTCGCGGGTCTCGGCGCCGTAGCAGCCGGCGTTCATAACGCACGCCCCGCCGATGGTCCCCGGCACCCCGGTGAAGAACTCCAGCCGCGCCAGCCCCGCCGTCCCGGCCGCGCGGGCCACCGCCGCGTCCAGGGCCGCCGCCCCCGCGCGCACCCGCGTCCCCTCGACCGTCACCTCCGCGAAGGCGCGGCCGAGCCGGACCACGACACCCTCGATCCCCCCGTCCCGCACCAGCGTGTTGGAGCCGACCCCAAGCACGGTCACGTCCAGGCCGGGATCGAGCGCGCGCAGGAACTCGGCCAAGTCGTCCTCGTCGGCCGGAAGAAACAGCACCTCCGCCGGCCCGCCCACCCGCAGCCATGTGTAGGGCGCGAGCGGCTCATCGAAAGCCAGCCGCCCCCGCACCGGCGGCAGGCTCAGCATTCGATCACCCGCGAGAGGCTGAGCGCCGGCCCGATTGTCCGCAACAGATCACTCACCTCGGTTCAGTCGCGGCGTCGTGCCAATAGTCGTCAAGAACGGGCGCGGTCCAGTCGAAGCCGTCGGGAACCGTCACAGTCCCCCTCTGGCATCCGTGGTCGACACCCTCAGCGGCCTGATGTGAGACCATTCCGGTCAAGCGAGCGCCATCGCCGCATTCGCCGGTCCGCTGCTCGGGCATACCGTCGCACAGCTCGAGCCAGAGAAGCCGGCCTTCAACGCCGTAATGCACCGACGGTCGCGCGGCGTTGGGGGCGTCCAAGCTGCCGATGGTCAGGTTGAGGTGGTCGGAGGCGGTGTAAGCGAAGCTCAGAGGCGTGCCGCAGTCGCGACAGAACCCGCGCTCGGCCACGCTGGAACTGGCGAACAGCGCCGGAGCGCCGCGGGTCCAGCGCACCCGCGCGCGCGTCGCGGCAGCCAGGGCGGCGAAAGGCCCGCCGGTGGCGCGCTGGCACATGCGGCAGTGGCACAGGCTGGCCTCCTCGAACCCGCCCTCAACGGCATAGCGCACAGCCCCGCACTGGCAGCCGCCGGTGACCTCGCTCACCCCAGCGCCTCCAGTTGGCCCGGCAGGGCGTAGGCCCAGGTGGTGATGTCGCCAGCGCCCAGGCAGACGACCAGGTCGCCGCTGGACGCCTCCTCGGCCACCAGGCGCGGCAGGGCGGCGGTCGCTTCCAGCGCAAGCACCCGACGGTGGCCGAAGCGGCGCAGCCCCTCGACCAGGTGGTCGCGGTCGGCGCCCTCGATGGGGGCCTCGCCCGCCGGGTAGACGTCCGCGACGATCACCGAGTCCGCGTCGTTGAAGCAGCCGCAGAACTCGTCGAACAGGTCGCGCAGCCGGGTATAGCGGTGCGGCTGCACCACCGCCACCACCCGCCCGCCGCTCGCCCGCTGCACGTCGCGCGCCGCCGACAGCACCGCGGCGATCTCGACGGGGTGGTGGCCGTAGTCGTCCACCACGCGGATGCCCCGGGCCGTGCCGGTGGTGGTGAAGCGCCGCCGCACCCCGCCGAAGCCCGCCAGCCCTGTGCGGATCGCCTCGTCCCCCACGCCCAGCTCGCGCGCCACGGCGATGGCGGCCAGGGCGTTCAGCACGTTGTGGCGGCCGGGCATGGGCAGGCGCAGGCCCTCGAGCGTGACGGGCGAGCCCTCGCGCGGGCTGACCACCACGTCGAAGCGTGCGCCGTCCGCGCCCATCTCGACCCGCTCGGCCCGCACCTGCGCCTGCGGGTTCAGCCCGTAGGTGACCAGCCGCCGGTTCTCCACCCGCGCCGCCAGGGCCTGCACCTCCGGATGGTCCAGGCACACCGCCGCAAAGCCGTAAAAGGGAATGTTCTCGACGAAGTCGCAGAAGCCGCGCTTGACCGCCTCGAAGTCGCCCCAGTGGTCCAGGTGCTCGGCGTCGATGTTGGTGACGATGGCGACGGTGGACTTCAGCCGCAGGAAGCTGCCGTCGGACTCGTCGGCCTCCACAACCATCCAGTCGCCCTCGCCGACCTTGGCGTTGGTGCCGTAGGCGTTGATGATGCCGCCGTTGACCACCGTCGGGTCCAGCCCGCCGGCGTCGAGCAGGCAGGCGACCATGCTGGTGGTGGTGGTCTTGCCGTGAGTGCCGCCGACCGCGATCGAGAAGCGCAGGCGCATAAGCTCGGCCAGCATCTCGGCCCGGCGCACCAGGGGAATGCGGCGCGCGCGCGCCTCGACCAGCTCGGGGTTGTCGGGCTTGACCGCGGTCGAATAGACCACCGCCGAGGCGCCCTCGATATTGCCGGCGTTGTGGCCGATCGAGACCTGGGCGCCCAGGCCCTGAAGCCGTTCGGTGTTGGCCGAGGCCTTGGCGTCGCTGCCCTGAACCTTGTAGCCGATCCGCAGCATGATCTCGGCGATGCCGCTCATGCCGATCCCGCCGATCCCGACGAAATGCACGGGACCCAGCGCGAACGGAGTGGGACGGAGGTTGGAAGGCGGCT
>JAABUQ010004590.1_pt1 | contig 23349 bp, 25 predicted proteins | sample 5560001 | NCBI WGS metagenome assembly JAABUQ01 (sample SAMN10711888, study PRJNA513371) | rock metagenome | isolation source: Antarctica rocks | place: Antarctica: Victoria Land, Finger Mt nord | collected 2015-12-18 | reverse complement strand
GTTTGAAGGTTTACCAGCATCGCTTCTGTCACTGTCAAAGGGGCATCTAAAGTCTTAGCGAATCGGCATTATAGCCCCTTAAGCCCCGCCTCTGCTCCAGATCCCTGAAATCCATATTGAGCGACGCACAATTAACTAAGCGGAATAGACAACCGAGCGCCGGGGTGCGCTCACAATTGCAGTAGATTCTAGATGCTTTGTAGGGGGGGACGCCTAGCACGGCGATAGCTTTTGTACTCGCCCTTAATCTTAAGCAGAGATTTTTCGTCCCCGCCGAGCCAGAGCGTGTCCCCCGGGACTTAAAGCGTGAAGAGCTGATATCAGCGTGCGCGCTTTCCTCTTATCCCTTACCTCCTAACCCGTCATGCCTTTTGGGGTCTTTCTTCGGCTTTTTGGTACCATCAGATTCTCCCTTAGGCTTTTTAGATTCCTTGTTGCCTTTCTGCTCTTTTGACATACCTAGTCCTCAGTAGAGGTTATCTTAATCTTGGCATAACAATCCTGACATGGGGCAAACCTCTAGCTGAATTCTGATGTCAAAAAGTTAGACAGCGGGCTGAGCCATCATCTTGAAATCGCTGTTCGCCGACGCCGACGAGTTCCACGATCACTTCCCGCGCAGGTGGTGCCCATTCACCTTCCCGCGCTTTGATCGCCACGAGCATTTGTTGCCCGTCAGGACGGACACTGTAAGTGGTTGTTGCCCAAGATCCAGTCCGATACTCAAAGGTATGACCATCATCTTCGTAGAGCATCCACTCGCCTGTTCCCGGCCAGATACGTAATGTCAGTGGGGCTTGTGGGTGTTCATCTGTGTACTGCATCACTGGTACCATAGGCACGATAGCACCTGCGCGCACGTAAAGCGGCATTTGCTCCAGAGGTGCATGGGCCAGGATGTGTGTCGGTCCTTCGTAGCATTTACCACTCCACCAGTCGTACCAACTCCCTTGAGGTAGGTACACAGCACGGTGTTCAACTCCAGGCCGATAGATTGGTGCAGCCATCAGCGATGGGCCAAGCAATACCTGATCGTAAAGGGTGTAGGTGTTTTGGTCCTGCGGAAAATGGTATAGCAGTGGGCGTAAGATTGGTGCACCAGTTGTAGCTGCTTCCCAAAAAAGCGTGTAGATATAGGGCAGTAGCCGATAGCGCAATTCAATGTATTCACGACAAATTCGTTCGACGCGATCGCCAAATACCCACGGCTCATGGCAAGCGGTACTCATAGCGGAATGACCACGCATCAGCGGGTAGAGCATCCCCACCTGCATCCAACGGGCAAATAACTCGGCAGTGGCATTGCCAGCAAAGCCACCGATATCGCAGCCGACAAATGCCACGCCCGACAACCCCATATTACAAAGCATCGGCAGGGACATCTCAAGATGCTCCCACAATGACTGGTTATCGCCCATCCACACGGATGACCAACGCTGCACGCCTGCATAGCCTGAGCGCGTCAGCACGAATGAGCGCTCGGTGGGGCGTAGCCGTTCCAACCCTTCGTGACTTGCTTGGGCCATCTTCAAGCCATACAGATTGTGGGCTTCAGTATGAGTTGTGCGCTCATCAATTGGACCTTGGGGTGCGTCGAGGGGAAACCAGATTTTTTCACCAGGATCGCCGAAGGGGCGATCGTCAATGGCTGGTTCATTCATATCGTTCCAAATCCCAGCGACACCAATAGTGGTGAGACTTTTGTGTAAGTCGCCCCACCAAGCACGCACATTAGGCTGCAAGAAATCGGGAAAAACAGCCTTATCCGGCCAGACATAGCCGTGGAATAGCTGACCGTCGGCTTTACGCACAAAACAGTTATGCTCTACACCTTGGTCGAAGACACTGTAGTCGGCCTCCGGTTCGTACTTGACACCCGGATCGATAATCGTCACCGTCTTAAAGCCTTGCTGTGCTAAATCGCTCACCAGTTTTGCCGGGTTAGGGAAGCGCTTGGGACTCCAGGTGAAAACACGGTAGCCGCGCATGTAGTCGATATCAAGGTGGATGACGTCGCAGGGAATGCGGCGATCGCGAAAGTCACGAGCTAACTGGCGCACCACCGTTTCGGATTCGTAGCTCCAGCGGCACTGGTGGTAACCAAGCGCCCAACGGGGCGGCAGCGGCATCCGACCAGTCAGATTGGTGTAGGTGTGAATGATTTCGGCAGGCGTGGGACCATAGATAATGTAGTAGTCCAAGTCACCGCCGCGTGTTTCCATCCGCCAAGTTCCTGGTTCTGCCGCACCGATGTCGAACTGGCTCCAAAAGGTGGTGTTGAAAAAGATGCCATAGCCGACGTCTGGACGTAGGGCGATAAAAAATGGAATTGCCTGGTACATTTCGTCAGTGAGTGAGCCGTAATCCAGGGCATCAGTTGTCCAGTTAGTCTTGCGCTCAGCCAGTTTGTCGAGCAAACCGGTGCGCTCACCAAAGCCATAGAAGTGTTCATCAGCTTCGATCCGCTTCCAGGTAGCTGTGGCACCCATGCGCCAGCCCATGCCCATATCTGCATCCTGTGCAAACGGACGGTCTGCTTTGTCGAAGCATACGATGCGGCAGGGTTGGCGATGAATGCATACACGCATCTGCTCTGTTTCGATTTCTACGGCTTCATCTGTTTGCCGTAGCTCGAACGGTACTATTGGCCATTCTGCATCATCCAATGTCACGGCCCAAGAGCGGCGCGGCGCAATCTCGCCGGTCGGTGCCAGACGCACCCGGATTAAATTTGGTGCCACTACAGTGATTGCAAGGCAAGGGCCACCGCACTCAAAGTAGACACCGCGGTCATCATACTGGAGGGATTGCACAGCCCCAATTGTTGACCAAGATAGCTGAGTTGTGGGTAGTTTTCCGAAGTATTGCGGCATACAACTTCTAGGATAAATAAATATACTACTAGCTGAATGCAGAAGTAATAGCTAACCTCAAACCCTACCCAACAGCGCCGTGCGGCTGCCGGCTCAAAACTTCGCGATCAGCGTGACGCCGCCGATTAGCAGGAGCGCGCCCAGGCCGCGCCAGAGGTTTAACTGGTGCACTTCCACCCGCAAGAGGCCGAAGTGGTCGATGGGGAGAGACATAATGAGCGCGGCCGTGACGTTCAGCCCGGTGTAGGTGCCCGCGCCGACCTGGCCCACGAGTTTCAATCCCGCATAAACTGCCACCGCGCCGACCAACCCAGCCAAGGGTGCCCACTAGGGCATCTGCTGGATATCCCGAATCGAAGGCAAAGGCTTGGGGATGACCGCAACGGCGAAGAGGAAGAAGGCGGTGATCAGCCCGAAGGAAACTAGGGAAGCGAGCCACGGGTTCTTAAGCAAACGGTAAAGCTGGGCGTTCATGGCCGAGCCGCAGGCCTGGAGCAGGCCGCCGACGATGATGAAGAGATAGGGGCCGATTTTCATGGGTGGGCAGGTGTTTCCATACAATTAATTTCCCCGGCGAGTGGGAAGCTGATAGTAAGTTTAAAGCAGATTGGCAAATAAAAAGTTTCCATTCAATTAATTTCCCCAGCGAGTGGGGAGAAAGCATTTTGCATCTTCATCGACTCCAAAGACACAGGTAATGCCAAAGCTGATTGTGGCAGCACCGCCCATCGTAAATAGGGGTCTTTGAGATAAGTTTTGGGGAATCGTTTCTTTCCCTTAGATATCATCTCCTCCTCCATAGATGAGTCGTGCGGCGGGTCTCTGCTCGGTCAAGTAAGGTACGAGTTGATTAGAGAAGTCTAATAGAGCGCGGCTGAGGGCACTATGGGTGGATAGTCCCATACGCTTCTTCAGTTCTAGAAATTCTAGAAATTTCTCTTGCAAGTTCTTCTGTAGTTCCCGCGATTCATAATTTTCTGACTATACTGTCTCCATCTCTAGCAGCAATAACATACCAGTCAGATGGGTTATGGATGGGGTAGTAGTGGTCTAAAATTTGCTAAATTTCAGCTCGACTTTCTTTCTTTAAGTCATCTTGTTTTTCCGAATCTTTAATCAGCCAACATGCATTCAACAAACGGGAATGGTACTTGTGGAATACAGACATACTTAACAGTAGAATCATTCCTCCGATAGAAGTTGGGGGAAGCAGTAGTAGTTAAAGTTATAGCTGTTTATTTCTGTATTTTTACAGAAGAAGAAGTAGTAGATAATCTAATTTGAATATGAGACGAAGTAAGGAAAAGCAGGGAGAAGGAGAACTATCCGAATCTCGCGCACGCGAACTGGGATTGACCGCTACTGAGCAGAAGGAAGTTAAGGAGCGCACTCGCCCTGGAGCCGTTGTCCTCCACGAGGCGATTCGAGAAGAGGGTGAGCGTGAGTTGCGCCGTCCGAACTCAGCCCTGGCCTGGTCTGGGCTGGCATCTGGGCTCTCTATGGGATTTTCACTGATTGCAGAAGGTCTGATTCAGGCGAGCCTGCCCGACGAGCCATGGCATCCACTGCTCACGAAGATTGGGTATACCGTAGGTTTCTTTATCGTGGTGCTAGGCCACCAGCAGTTATTCACTGAAAACACCCTCACAGCAGTTCTACCCTTACTGAACAAGCGAACTGCCGCTAATCTCAAGCGCCTCCTGCGACTATGGGTAGTAGTGTTGGTTGCCAATCTCGTCGGGGCATTTCTGATCGCCTGGGTTTTGGGTCATACTGATGTTTTTAAGCCCGAGGTTAAGCACGCGTTCACTGACATCAGCCTTAAGTCGCTGGAGGGTGGATTCTGGACCCACTTATTACGAGGCATTTTCGCGGGGTGGCTGATCGCGCTGATGGTTTGGCTGCTCCCCGGTGCCCCTTCATCTGAGGTAGTTGTGATATTTTTCGTTACTTATCTGGTTGGGCTGGGGGAGCTTGTACACATAATTATCGGGTCAGTCTATGTGTTCTACATTGTCACGACTGGAGCGGTTTCCTGGGGAGCGTATGGGCAATTCATGGTGCCCACGCTACTGGGCAATATTATCGGTGGAGTGTCATTGGTTGCGGCGCTTAATTATGGTCAGGTTGCCCCTTCGACGAACCGAAACTCATAATTTCTTCAATTCATCTAGACTACAACGCAGGCGCAGTTCTTCCGCGTCATTCAAATCCAGCTTGTCCCAAGGTACTTTGTAACCACTGCGGCTCTTGCCTGCTCGCAGTAGGGGCAAAAGTCCTAGCGCAATCGTCCAGGCTGATAGCCGTTCTATCAAGGCAGCAGTTCCGATCAGATATTCTTGTATGACCCATTCATCGCCTTGCTGTTCTGCATACACCTCCTGGATACGCCCAATTGGTTTACCCGTTAAGTCCAGCACACGTTTGCCCAGTAGCAGTTCCAGATGGATTTCACGTGGCATTATCCTGCTCCTGGAATTCGTTTAATAACATGTTCACGCAACCATTCTTCCCAAGCTAAAGCTGGTGTTGCTTCTGCTTCGAGATCTACCTCTATATCGATGCCGCCAACGTTAAAGTCACGTACTTGTGACCACGGAATCCGAAACGATTCACCCTGCCTAGCACCCCACTTGCTTTGCAGTGCTGCTACCCAACGTTCTAATCGAGGGTGTAACCTACGGGCAAGGGAAGGTAAGCCCACTTCAATGTAAGCTAATCGAGGCGGATATCCATCGCGCAGCTCGATCACAATGCCATCGACTCTACCCATTTTGACCTGATTGTTGTCAACTAACTGATGATCAAGAACATCTCGGATCACATCCATCTCAACCTCCTGCAATAATTTCCAATGGAATAGAAATAATCGCCAAGACAAAAGCTAATGCGATCACGAAAATGACAACGGTGTTAGTGATCCAAACGTTACGATACTTACCGACGTAGCGCTCATCATTCATCAATATTAGAAAAGGGAAGATTTCGAGCGGTAAGATCACTGCTGTCAGAGCCATTGAGAACAGAGTCAATTGTAAGGGATCAATACCAATGACCATAAGCATTGAGGCAAGAAAAACGAACCCAGTGTAAACAAGGCTAAAGCGTGCGGCTTCCTTCGGTTTCACATTTTCGCCCCAGTTCCAACCGAAAGCCTGCGACACAATATATGCAGTATCGAGGCTAATCTCCAGCGCTGCGCCAAAGCAGGCGATACCCAGCGACGCCGCGAACAGGAAGAAGCCCCAGTAGCCTAATGGCTGTGTCAGCATCAGCGCCGCCTGCTCGTAGCTATCTACTTGGATGCCTTTGGGGTTGAGCACAAGCGCTGCCACAATCAGTACACACAGCGATACAACGCTACCGAATCCCATGCCCACAGTAGCGACAGCGCGATTGGTGCCTACATGCCCTTCATCCCACTCGTCTTCCCGTGCACCCGATGAGTAGAAATAAAAGAGATAGGGACTAATCACTGCGCCCAGGATACTCACGGCAATGAACCAATAATGTGCCGCATCCTGCTGCGGCAGGGTTGGCAACAGCCCAGCGCCAAGCTTTGTCAGCGATGGATGGAGCTTGAAGGTGCTGACGACAAAAACCAGCGTGATTAGTCCAAGGAATGCAACACCATTTTCAATTAAGCCAAACGTTCCTTTCCACAAGAGCAGCCAAACTGTAAATGCCACGGGTAAAGCCCACCACTGAAAGCTAATTCCTGTTACCAGCTGTAGCGCAATGGAGACGCCGCCAATCTCAGCTGCCAGCACCAAAAAATCAATGGTGACCTCGGCAGAGAGCAAAATGAGCTGAAACCTGAACCCAAAATGCTCACGCACCGCATCTATTAACGTGTGTTTGCTCACAGCGGCAAATCGCCCCGCCATTTCGAGTAGAAAGATTACACAAAACGTGCCGAGGATAAGAACCCAGATCAGTTGGAAACCGAAGCCAGATCCAGCCTCTGCTGTAGTAGCGATCGCACCTACGTCTAGAAAGCCACCGATACTTGTAAGGATGCCGAGCGCAACTTCAATTATTTTCTTCATTGCTGCCTACCTGCAGCTTTTGCCAGTGCGCTGAGCGTTTGCTGTTGAGTTGACAGTTGTTTCAGCTGTTGAGTCATGACTGTATGGTCTTCATGTTCAACTGCCGTTGACATCTGGCTTACGATGGATTCGAGACGCTGTAGATTCTCTAGGATGGTACGACGCTGCGATGGGTTTGTTGATGAGTGTGCTAGTGTATCTGTCTCTTCGTGGAGTTTTGTCTGCGCTTTAGAGAGTGTTTGTTTGGCGAAAACCCTTGGGACACTGCCGTGTAACCAAGCATCAGCAGTCATCTGAGCCGTTGCTGCCCAGGAGGTTACTGTTTCTAGCTCTTTAGCAAGGTCATCAGTAGGAGATTTGTTGCTACACGCGGTCAATAATGTTAACAACAACAGGCTCTTGACTTGGAGCGATCGCATAGTTATCTGCTATACCTGACTAATTGTGTCACCCAAAAGGCAATTGCACGCCTTGGCAAAGCCTAGCGTAGGCACAAGCGAGACATACTCCCCCAATTGGGTAACATTTGTGGCGTTGAGGGGGAAACTTTTGTACGAGTGATTGCAACTTAGTATCAGTCAATATGAGGAGGTATAAATTGAGGAAAAGGAGGGGGCATGACAGCTAAAGCAACTTATCATTTTTCTGGCAAAACGATCTTGATTACGGGCGGCGCTGGAGATATCGGTCAAGCTACTGCGCGCCGCTTTGCCGCCGATGGCGCAAATGTAGTACTTTTAGACTTGAACATAGCGAAGATGCTAGAAGTTGCCCGCGATTTGGAAGTAGATAAAATCCCAGTCGCCACATTCTGCTGCGATGTCACGGCTACTCACGATGTTGCTAGAGCCTTTGCTGGCGCTGTAGAGCGGTTTGGACGTATTGACTATGTTTTTAACAATGCAGGCTATCAAGGTCTTTTTGTTAAAACCGACGAATATCCTGAGGACGACTTTCAAAAGGTCATCGATATCAACGTCGTAGGGGTTTACCTCGTTCTCAAGGCTGCCGCGCAGCACATGCGCGCATTGGGTGGAGGGGCCATCGTTAATGTGGCAAGCTATGCGGGGGTGATTGGTCCCCCTAATATGCTTGCATACTCGGCATCGAAGTTTGCGGTGATCGGGATAACTAAGACGGCAGCTAAAGACCTGGCTCCCTATCGGATTAGGGTTAATGCGCTCTCGCCTTCTCTAATTGGCCCTGGTCAGATGTGGACGCGACAGACAGAACTGCAGGCAAAAGCATTGTCGCAGTATTACGATGCCGATCCCAAGGTAGTGGAGCAGCAGATGATAAATTCAGTGCCGATACGCCGCTTGGGGAGCCTCGAAGAAGTTGCCGACGGTGTGGCATTTCTCATGAGCGATGAGGCAAGCTACATTACAGGGTTTAACCTTGAGCTTACCGGCGGGCAATAGTGAGAAGGGCACTGTCAAAACTGAGAACGGTATGCACTAAATTCAGCTAAACCACTTGCATGAGTTGTCGGGGATGCAGTCAAAATTCGAAAACGTGCCCATTTTAGATCTTTCTGCGGAAATTCAACAATCTGCTTTCGTCCACTATTTGGCAATGTAGTAACGTTTAGGCTCGAACCATCACTAAATTCTAGAATTCCTGTTGTGATAGTATCAGACTTATGTGCTCTATCCCTCAAAATAATTTTGTTTATAGCTGTAGGTTTAGACCAGTAGTATGTAATTGACGCTAATGTTTTTCCCTCAGAATTTGTCATCCACCCGTTTACATTATTTGAGTTTACATTGGAATCTGTTGCTTGTGCTTTAAAATTGGATATTGTAGAGACATTATCAGGCAAAATTTTCTCAGCAAAATAGTTGTATGGGTCTCTACTTGCGGTAGGAAGGCCAGAAGCTATTCGCCAAACATGATTAAACTCATTCAAAGTCATAAAAATGTAGCCCTTTGATTGCAGTTGCTCCATAACCATTTTCAAGCGGCGAGGTCCATAGTTCCAGCTATATGCCATTGCCTGAATGAAATTAGCACCTTTATTCCCCTGTTCAGTTATTTCATTAACGAGCCATGTGACGGCGGCTTCATCCTTAGTAGTATCTGTAGGCGGATAAAAATCATTCTCTATCGTTTTCCATCTGGTTAAAGTATGGTGGATTGGCATTCCTTCAGTCAGAATGCGATTTGCATTCGACGCATTTATGGTATCGTTTCTGCCGATCTCCGCAATAATTGCACTTACTCCGTCAAGATAGGGAATGACGTGAGAATTCAAAACATCGTCATCTTCAGACTTCCAGGCTGTGAAATTTGGGTGTGAGCACACTCCCATCATATCAAGATCCATTTTTTCCATTTCAGCTTGAGTGCGGACGTAATAGTTTTTAAGTACGGCAGCTTTATTCATTGTTTGGGCATTATTTCTGTTTAAAATACCATAGTCGCCGTAACCCTCTAATGGATTCATATAACCCATGCCAGATACTGCGCTAAAAAAATAATCGTTCTCTGTTGCATTTTTATAAAACCATTCAAGGAGACCAGGTGCGAGTACTCTAGCAGAGGGCGCAATCCCGTACGAAATGGGAACCTGCCCTCTTTCTTTATCATCCCACTGAAAAAATTTGGCACCGAATTGCCAATACCCAGGAGAGTCATAGCTTTCCATATATGTAAGTGCTATGTACTTTTTTGTTGGGTCATAGGTTCGGAACACTTTTGCTCTTGGCTTTCTTTGGCGAAACACATCTTGCTCCACTCGAATCCCTGTGTGAAAGCTCCAGTTGCCAGCCCAGTCGTTAACAGCAGTAAACTTCCCAAACTTGCCACCTGTTATGACTCCCCAATATTCGCCTATACCCCGCAGGGTTCCATCTGCGTCACCTGCACCCCAGAAACCAAACACGGGAATGTTTGCAGGAAGGTGGTACATTATGAACTTTACCAGGTTTGAAAGTTCCGCTGAATAGGTTGGATCATCCTTTTTTGGTAACCAAATGTTTAATGATTTTGACGATATATAGTAATCTCTTTCATAGTCTTGGGGAAAGGCATAATAAGAGACTCCTATCATGTCATGATTTAATTTATTCCAAAAGTTTTTGAATACCCATAGATAGGCTAAGTATTCTGATTGGAACATATCTCGCAAATCATATTTTATTTTTAAATTTAATGCTTGAACGTTCTCAGGAAAAACAATGATTAAGTTTTCTGCTGCAGCAACGTTAGTTGCAACATTAATTGTATATAGCTTTTTTGGATCTACAACAACAACGCCACGGGCAAATTTCTTAAATGCATTTATAAGATCAATGGGGTTTTCATAGGTAAGTTCGCGATTGATATGACCATTTTGTTTATAAATATCTATGATGTAACTGTTCTTACGCGTGTCAGCGTAGGTGCTATACAAGTAGATCTGGGGTTGACTACGATTGACAATACCTTGCAGTGATATGAGTGCGAGCCTCATTCCTCTGTCTTTATCAGTCGTAAGTTTATCTAAATCAAAAGTATGAATAATTTTGGAGGCTGGCGGAGAAATGGGAAATAGTGTTTTTGAGTCAGTTGCGTTTGGTTTGCTTGGAGGAAGAAACGTAAACCCCATAATTAAATAGATAATGCCTAAAGAAATGCCTAAAGAAATTAATTTTTTTAACAAAATTCATTTTTTAGTTGTTCTCTCATATTCTAGCCGTTAGTTTTTTGGAGTCTGGCGAATAGCAAGCAAATCCTTGATGGCTTGCACCGTCTTTTTCCCTAGGTGCCAGTTTTGAACTTCTCCATTACTGAACACCAATTTCACTTGGAGTGTTCGGTTTGGCAGTTGGGCGATCGCACCCGCAAGTTTGGTAAAATCAAATATATTGCTGCCAGCGCTACAGGTGACGGCAGGAATGCGGAGTCCTGAACCATAGTCGAGTTCCTCATCTAGCGGGTTCAAGAATTGGTCGTCGAAGGGATCGCCAATTCCATGAGATGGGCTGTAGTGCCTGGGCTGAACCAATCTCAATCGAGCAGCGTTTTCCCTGATGCTCTGATTAATTGTCAATAGTGGTTGATTGTTGTCCAGTAAAATCATTGCGGTCAAGTGGGCATTTGATTCGGTGAGCGAATGTGCAGATAGGCAATACTGCACAGCCACTAGAAGCTGTTTGTCAGTTGGGTTTTCGCTCCAAAGGCTAAAGAAGCCAATAGATGGCTCACTAGACTTGTAGTCTTTGTCTTTCACTGCGTAAACTGACCCAGTGAAAAACACTTGACTGAAAGGAGCATTTTTGCTTGAAGTTGCAGTTAGGGGAATATCCCCTGCGGAGCTCGGGTTAGACTGAAGCGCTACCGCAGTGCCAAAAACTACTAAGCAACTCGCTCCTGCGGTTCCTCTTAATCGCTGTCTGAGTAATTGTGAACAAATGTTACAAATGTTATTGAAGAAAGTCATGGCGTTGAATTGGCTAAGGCGCGGGGACAGAAGCAAGCAGGAGGAAGATATTGTTTGGGTGGGATGCGAGTAAAGACACATCCCTTTGGTTGTTAAACATTGAGAGTGGCTAAATTCCGGCTCAAGTTGGCTTTTAAGTACGAAAGCGGACAGAAATCTAATGCTATCGTGTGTATTCTATAAATATTGGCTTCTGGTACAGATATTGAATTCTGCTATAAGAGTCTAATCTAGCTTGTAAGACAGAGCCGGAAAGCCTGCACCAGAGATTGATTTTGGGGTTGAGTTGGGACTGCTATATCCTTTCGAACTGCTAGTTAAGTTTTCTGAGCTCCGATAACTTAGATTTTTTATTGTTTAGGGTAATGACAACAAGAAGTTGTAAATGAAAAATTTAACAAGCATAAATTCTAAACATAACGCGGATATTGAGCAAGAAGAAATAGTAAGGCATTGGGGTTATAGTTGGGAAAAACTTACCCCAAGTCAGAGGAAAATAGTTAGTGAAATCCTTGACAACTTGAAGAAAAAATGGGGGGGGAGAAGTCCTTAAAGCGTGATATTATATGGCAAGTTTAAACATTTACCTCTATCAATAGAAAGATGCAGGCTCGGGTGCTGAGCAGCTTATCAATTGGATATGGGTGGAGCGAAAGTTATCTATCACTCAGTTGATTAAAGCTTAAAGAGTAATGTCTGACGTAAATATAGACACTTTTGCCCAGCAAATAAATGTTATGCATAAGCGCTTGGATCAGATGTATCAAGGTACGAATACCTCGGTACCTCTGCCTCCACAGCTGCTACCGCTGGCCTTTAAGGAACTTGGTATCGCTGCCGAAGAACTGCAGGTGGCTGTGGAGGAACTGCAGCAGCAGAACGAGGAACTGGCAGATGCACGAAAAAAGTTGGCAGCGGAACGCCAGCGCTATAAGGAACTATTTGAGTTTGCTCCGAACGGCTACCTAGTGATTAATGAATTGGGGATGGTCGAGGAAGCTAACCGTGCCGCCGCCGAGCTACTCAACCTTGAGCAACGTTTCCTAGTGGGCAAACCGTTGCTCATCTTTGTCGCTAAGTCCGAGCGTCAAGCCTTTCAATTGCAGCTTAACTGGCTGCAACAAGCAAAAGGGAAGCATGAGTTGGCAGTACGCCTTTGTCCTCGCAATGGCGAACCTTTTGAAACAGCTTTAACAGTATCTGCCGTTAACAACTGGGAAGGCAAGCCGATTGTGCACGTATGTGTGCGCGATATCAACGATGGTGCTCACACCAAGGGTAGACGCAAGCAGGTGGCGGCAGGGTTAGAAATAAGTGACTATGACTTTACCAAAGATCGCTCAAAGCATATTTATTTAAAAGGGGAAATTATTCCCCTCAAACCCCAAGCTATTTGGCAAGTCACTCAGGGTATTGTAAAACTGAGTACGATGAGTGAAAATGGCTCAGAGGTACTAGTAGGGTTGGCAGGGCCCTCAATGCTGTTTGGCTCTAATTTAACTGAGCTAAATACCTACCAAGCTACAGCCCTTTCAAAGGTTGAGCTAGTGTGTTTTTCTCTAAGCGAGGTAGCAGCCTCGCCTAGTTTGACTCAGACCCTTTTACCTCAGATCATCCAGCGGTTACGCCAGACAGAATGCCTTTTAGCCATTTCTGGACATCGACACGTTAAGGACCGCTTCTACCAGTTATTGCAGCTGTTGAAACAGGAAATTGGTCAACCTGTAGAGCAAGGAATTTGTTTGAGTGTTCGCTTCACGCATCAGGACTTTACCGACGCCTGCTCCACCACCAGGGTGACAATCACGCGGCTGCTCGGCAAGCTACAGCAACAAAGGGATATTATCATTGACCCAACTAAGCATATAATTATCACGAACTAACCGGAAAAGCGCAGTGACAATGTAAAAAGTGTCACCTGGCTTAATCCTTACGTTGGTAAAGAAACTGTAGTCTTTATCTAGTGAGGAGTAGTTAAAATTAAAAAGCTTTTGGGAGCGAAACACGGCAAGACTCTCAAGAGCTTTTTCCCTTAGAAGAGGATGCTAAAAAATTAAGCAAAATTTGTTGGGCAGGAGGTGCTAGAGGGCACACATGACCGGCAACTGCTGAGTAGAAAATGCCCTGGCAAATTTGCTCTGAACTCAAAAACCCCATATCCCAGCCTTCTTGGAGAACCAGCTGATTTATTCCCACTGTCAGTGGTGCGTGGTAAACGTGGCGAACCACCTTTGGATCAGAATAACAGCAAAACTCTGACAGCACTGGCGGGGTGTAGCCGATTTCCTCGAGTAGTTCTCGCCTAATGGCAATATCAGGAGTTTCGCCTGGTTCGAGGTGACCACCAAACAGAGCCCAATGACCAGGGTAGCCGATCCCAGGGATATTATCTCGCAGTTGCAGGAGAAACTGGTCTTGGCGATATAGGATAGCGATCGCAACATGAACAAATTGATTACTCATATAGCAATCCTAATTGAGTTAGGAACAATGACTCTTGAGGGCAAGGAGTCAGTAGCCAGGAGTCAGGAGAGGGGAAAGATGAATCAAACCATTGCAGGGACTGAATTCTAATTTTTCCGGCTGAATTCTGAATTCTGACTCCTGACTCCTGACTCCTAAAAAGACTAGTTCTGTTCACAAATCAGATAGGACTGCTATATCATCGATAATGTCTTTCAGCTTAGTAGTGGGCTGGAATACGTTCTAGCTGATCTTGCTCCTCGACATAGACCTCACCAATATCTTTTCCTAACGTGAAAATGCTTTTGTAGTGCACCTTTCCTTTAATTAACACTTCATCTCCCGGTTGTATACCAGTGTGATTGGTTAAAATCCAAATCTTACCAGTGGAGTCCTGAAGTTGATAAGTCCACTGTTTAAGCAGGGGAACAAGATGAGCCACCTTTCCTTGGAGGTAAACTTTAGCCTGATTGTCATGTGGACTAAGGTTATTTATATTGGTGACACTGACTCCTAGTCTAAGTCTGGTGCCGTTAATGCCATTGAATAAGTTGCTACAACTCATCAGTGTTAGAAGGATAAAGTAAAAAGGTAAAATGTAAATTTTTTTTGCTTGCTGCATGATTGCCTTTTGCTGTCGGAGTGCCTAAATCTTTGCTGGCATCGCCGCAACTTTAGTCTAATGAGATTCCCCAGACCTGCTTCGGTGGACCTGGGACTTGGCGACGGGATAGATAGGCAGTAAATTAAGTTGGGGTCAAGCTAACTTAATTTACGAATCTTTTTGGAATCGTAATGGATACAAAAACTGCCCAAAGACTAGATGGTAAGGCTTTAGCTGAGCGGATTCAGACGGAACTGAAACAGCGCATTCAAGTATTACAGCCTGAAATTGGACGCCCCCCTGGTTTAGCCGTGGTGATGGTTGGCGACAACCCAGCCAGTGCCGTATACGTGCGGAACAAAGAACGCGCCTGCAGTAAAGTTGGTATTGCCTCTTTCGGGCAGCATTTCCCAACTGAAACCACTCAATCAGAACTGGAGCAAGTCATTCAGGCGCTCAATCAAAATGAGTGGGTGGATGGTATCCTCGTTCAGCTGCCGCTGCCTAACCACCTGGATGCCGTTTCACTGCTACATCAAATTGCTCCAGACAAAGACGCCGATGGACTTCACCCGATTAATTTAGGCAGACTCGTTCGGGGAGAGCCTGGATTACGCAGCTGCACTCCGGCTGGGGTGATGCGCCTTTTACAGGAATATCAGATTCCTTTGCAGGGAAAACAGGCGGTTGTTGTTGGACGCAGTATTTTAGTGGGTAAGCCCCAAGCGCTGATGCTATTAGAGGCTGATGCCACGGTGACTATCGCTCATTCGCGATCGCACGACCTCTCAGCCATTACTAAGAATGCTGATATTTTGATCGCAGCAGTAGGTCGCCCAGAACTTATTCAAGCGGATATGGTGAAACCAGGCGCTGTCGTGGTAGATGTAGGGATGAATCGCGTCACTGATAGCGAGGGCAACAGTCGGCTCGTGGGGGATGTCCAGTTCAATTCTGTTCAAGGTGTAGCTCAATCTATCACCCCAGTCCCTGGCGGTATTGGTCCTATGACCGTAGCCATGCTGTTAGAAAATACAATGTCAAGCTACCTCCGGCAGCATTCAGACGTACCAAAAGCCCCGTAAAATGAGGACATAACCAGCTTAAGGAATTGAGGGATGGTGGCAACGGATAACCTTAAGACACCCCAAGGGGAAGCCCCGTTTGACCTATCAGCTTATCTACAAAAGCGACAGCAACTCTGTGAAGCCGCTCTGGATAGTGCCATCCCAGTCATATATCCGGAGAAGATTTATGAGGCGATGCGCTACTCACTGTTAGCAGGGGGTAAGCGTTTGCGTCCCATTCTATGTCTGGCTACCTGTGAAATGACTGGAGGCACGCTGGAAATGGCGATGCCAACGGCTTGCGCGTTGGAAATGATTCACACTATGTCGTTGATCCATGACGATCTCCCGGCAATGGACAATGACGATTATCGACGGGGCCAGCTAACGAACCACAAGGTCTATGGTGAAAATATTGCGATTCTAGCTGGGGATGGCTTGTTAGCTTACGCCTTTGAGTTTGTTGCGGTAAACACTCGGAACGTACCAGCAGATCGACTGTTGCAGGTGATTGCCCGGTTGGCCAAAGCGGTGGGAGCAGTTGGGTTGGTTGGTGGTCAGGTGCTTGACCTCGAATCGGAGGGCAAGTCTGATGTCTCCCTAGAAACTCTTAACTTCATCCATACCCATAAAACCGCTGCCCTCTTAGAAGCCTCTGTGGTTTGTGGTGGGATTTTGGCAGGGGTACCGGAAAGCGACCAGCAACGGCTGTCTCGCTATGCCCAAAACATCGGTCTGGCGTTTCAGATCGTGGATGACATCCTGGATATAACCGCCACCCAAGAGGAATTAGGCAAAACAGCTGGGAAAGATCAAAAAGCGCAGAAGGCAACCTATCCTAGTCTTTGGGGCCTAGAAGAATCCCATCGTCAAGCCCAACAGCTGATTGAGGCGGCATCGGCGGAACTAGCCCCATTTGGAGAGAGAGCCAAACCGCTGTTTGCGATCGCCGATTTCATTATCAACCGCACTCATTAGCCCCGCCCTTGAATGCCCACCAAGCAAAACACCATGCAGGACTTTGGCAAAATCTTAGACAACCGGGTACTGCTGGTTGCTCTGGTTGCTTGTCTAATCGCTCAAGCATCTAAGCTCGTGATCGAGCTGTTCAAAAATCGCAAAGTGAATTTGCGCGTCCTCGTGACAACTGGCGGAATGCCTAGCGCCCATTCTGCTCTGGTTACGGCCCTAGCTACTGGTATAGGCCAAACAATTGGCTGGGCGAGTCCTGAGTTTGCGATCGCCACCGTCTTTGCCATTATCGTCATGTACGACGCCGCTGGCGTGCGCCAAGCTGCTGGTAAGCAAGCCCGCCTCCTTAACCAGATGATTGACGAATTGTTCAATGACGGTCACCAATTCAGCGAAGACCGTCTTAAGGAATTACTAGGACACACACCTGTTCAAGTGATTGTCGGCTCGGTTCTAGGTGTGACCATATCGTGGCTAGCTGGTCCTGCCTATTGATGAAGAGGGAGTAGGGAGTAGGGAGTAGTGAAACCTGATGGATAAATCCGGGGGCTTCAAACCAGCACATCTTAAACCTCGGTGCCAACACCCTCGATTTGATTTTCTTTCTTCGACCTTTCTAAAGGCAGAGGCTTGTAGCCGTTTTAGTGAGTAAGATACCTTTTTTCTCTTCTCCCCCCCCACTCCCTACTCCCTACTCCCTACTCCCTACTCCCTACTCCCTACTCCCTACTCCCTACTCCCTACTCCCTACTCCCTACTCCCTACTCCCTACTCCCTACTCCCTACTCCCTACTCCCTACTCCCTACTCCCTACTCCCTCTTCTGCCAAAGAACCCAAAGGATCAGGGATCGGATCGGAAGGAGCCTGAAATTTCCCTGTGAGCACGTACTCCAAACGCAATTTTAGCCAGGTAATAAATTCGGGATTAGTAGAAATAATGGCGGCAGATAGCTGTGGGCATTGGGCTCTGACTTGTGCCATCTCGGGTGCTTCCAAAAAGGCAGGCTGCAAGACTTGCCAAAAATCAATTTCTTTTTCCTGTTCGTGGTAATGTCGGGTGCGCTCCTTTAGAACTTCCTCGATTGGTTCTTCTTCTAACAGAAAGCTTTGACTCGCCAGAACGTAATAATAAGATTGCATTTAACTCCTGACTCCTGACTCCTTCATAACATACCTCGCATCGCTTGCTTCATTTCTCGGACAGCTCTCTCTATGCCGATAAGAGCCGCTCGACTAATGATGGTATGACCAATATTAAGTTCTTCCATGCCTGCTAAACAGGCAACGGGATAGACGTTCCAGTAGGTAAGGCCATGACCAGCGTTGACGCGCAGCCCAGCTGTAAGTGCCTGGCTCAAACCTTTTGCTAAAACCGCTAATTCTTTCTGCCGACTCGCTTCGCCGATAGCCTCGGCGTATCGCCCAGTATGTAGTTCAATAAACTTTGCCTGCACATTGACAGATGCTTGTATCTGTGGTAACTCTGCATCAATAAATAGGCTGACTGGGATCTCGTGGGAGTGCAACTTGTCCACGATCTTACCCAATCTCTCAATCTGACCAGCAACATCCAGACCCCCTTCGGTCGTCACCTCTTCGCGCTTTTCTGGTACTAGAGTGACATAATCGGGCCTGATGTCTAAAGCGATCTTCACCATTTCATCAGTGGCTGCCATTTCCAAATTCAGGTGGGTTCGCACCGTCTGTCGCAGCAACCGCACATCCCGATCTTGAATATGCCGCCGATCTTCGCGCAGATGTACCGTAATTCCATCAGCTCCCCCCAGTTCTGCCAGTACCGCTGCCGCGACGGGATCTGGCTCGACGGTTTGCCGTGCCTGTCGAATGGTGGCGATGTGGTCAATATTGACACCAAGCGTAGGCAATCTAATCTCTCCCTATGTCCAGATTCATTAGGTCTTCCATTTTAGCGAAATGCCAGAGGTCTTGCTTATTTTTAAATGCATAAAAGCAACGTACGGTTACTACGCTAGTTTCCAAAATTAAGATTCTTTACATTTCGTTATGATGGCTACATAGAGAAAAGCTGAATTGAGCTTGTTAAGCTGAAATTAGAGGTAGTCCGGATGAACGGCACTATTCGCGTTGGTAATCTGTTTGGAATTCCCTTTTATGTCGCTCCGTCCTGGTTTTTAATTCTGGGCTTGGTGACTTTGAGTTACGGAAGTGAGCTAGCGGCTCAATTTCCCCAAAGTGGATCGTTACCTTACATACTGGGATTGGCTACAGCCCTGTTGTTGTTTGCTTCCGTATTAGCGCATGAATTGGGACATAGCTTTGTAGCCATCCGGCAGGGAATTGAAGTTAAATCAATCACTCTGTTTCTGTTTGGCGGTCTCGCCAGTTTGGAAAAAGAGTCAAAAACCCCAGCAGAGGCATTCTGGGTGGCAATTGCGGGACCTTTAGTCAGTCTTTTGCTGTTCGGTCTGGTCACGGCTATTAGTTTGGGAACCGCAGCATCAGGTCCACTCGCGGCAATTCTTGGAGTGCTGGCTTATGTCAACTTGTCGCTGGCGCTGTTTAACCTGATTCCTGGCTTACCGCTGGATGGTGGTAATATCCTCAAAGCGCTAATTTGGAAGGTTACGGGCAATCCTTATAAAGGAGTTGTCTTTGCCAGTCGCGTGGGTCAGTTTATTGGTTGGATTGCGATCGCCTCTGGGCTAATTCCTCTCCTATTGTTTGGCAGCTTTGGCAACTTCTGGAATCTGTTGCTCGGTTGGTTCCTGTTGCAAAACGCCGGTCGCGCTGGACAGTCTGCCACGGTACAGGAAAAACTCAAAGGCTTGACAGCAGCAGATGCAGTGACTCCTAATGGTCCGGTTGTGCCAGTTCATCTTTCTTTGAGGGAGTTTGCTGACGAGTTTATCCTTAGTAATGTTAACTGGCGACGGTTCTTAGTCATTGATGATGAAGGGCAACTAGTTGGTGCGATCTCAGTAGACGATTTGAGACCGCTCCCCACTTCACGTTGGGCACAAACTCAGGTCAGAGATTTGATGCAACCCATTGAACAATCTGCTGTAGTCCAATCGAATCAATCGCTGCTGGAAGCGGTAATGCTACTAGAACAACAAAAGCGATCAGCGCTACCTGTCATTAGCGACAATGGAGTGTTAGTGGGACTTTTGGAAAAAGCTTCGATTCTTCACCTGCTTCAGAAAAGAGCGCAAGCGAACGCCGCTTAATTCTCCAAGAATTTGTCATCCTTCTCAAACCTCCCTCGGACAATGCAATTCTCGTCTGGGGGATTTTTCTAGAGGCATCTAAGCACCCAAATCCTTGACAAAGACTTCGCAAATCGCTAAGACAGAACAAGCCTAATCTTGCATTAAAGTGAGGAAAGGTGATGACAGTAACGGCCGCTGATACTCAACTAATTCAACTCTGGGTTCATGGTAGGAGCCGTCACACGCGACGGTATTACCAGGCTGATGCCCAGCGGTTTCTCTCTTTGGTAGGCAAGTCACTAGCACAAGTTACTTTGGGTGATGTTCAGGACTTCGCAGATTCCCTGGAAACTAGTGGTCTTGCTCCCTCCAGCTGTGGACGCGTTATCTCGTCCGTGAAGTCTCTACTCGCCTTTGGCAATCGCATTGGAATGTTACCAATCAACGTAGGCGCAACGCTCAAAGCAGTAGCGGTGAAAAACACTTTGGCAGAGCGCATCCTCACTGAGGCAGAGGTGCAAAAGCTGATAGTATTAGAGCCTAGCTCCCGTAATCAGGTGATGTTAAGGCTGTTGTATGCTGGCGGTCTGCGAGTCAGTGAATTGTGTGGTCTACGTTGGCGGGATTTGCAAGCCCGGAGTGAAGCTGAGGGTCAGATTAACGTATACGGTAAGGGCGGTAAGACGCGGGTGGTGCTGTTGCCAGCCACAACTTGGAAGGAAGTGGTAAGTCTAAGGGGATCGGCTGGATTTAATGACCCAGTATTCCAGAGCCGTAAAGGAGGGCATCTCCACCCTTCTCAGGTAATGCGGATTGTCCGAGAAGCAGCTCATCGTGCGGGAATTAATGCTAATGTTTCTCCTCACTGGTTGCGTCATGCCCATGCTAGCCATTCTTTAGATCGAGGCGCACCGATTCACTTAGTGCAGGCTACACTGGGACATGCCAGTATTGCAACGACTGGTCGGTATCTCCACGCACGACCTCAAGACAGCTCGGCAAGGTATTTGGGAGTTTAGCGCTCATTCCCAGCGAAAATACTGCAGGACCTGCTGTTGTAGATGTTTACGCTGGTTGGAAGACAGATTGCCTGAAGCAGATTTTTCGGCATTCAGTACATTACAAACGCGATCAAGGAGTTGCAACATCGTGGGTGTCCCCAACTCCAAGGTTTCCAGCACTTGATGTTGCATAAACACCTCCTGGGGACTGCCTTCCAGCACCAGTTGCCCCTGCTCCATCACAAATACCCAGTCTGCCCAGCGATAAACAAAATCCAGGTCGTGAGTTGCCATCAGGATCGTCGTTCCGCTGGCTTGGATTTGCTGGAGGATAGCGACTAGGTTGCGGGTGTGGCGTGGGTCTAAATAGGCCGTGGGTTCATCTAGCAGCAGCAAGGTGGGCTGGAGTACCATGACATCAGCGATCGAGACGCGCTTTTTTTGCCCTAAACTCAGATTGTGAATGGGCTGATGGGCAAGTTCAGTCAGATCAAATTGCGCGATCGCCTGTTGCACCCGTTGAGCAATTTCAGGTTCTGGCAAACCCAAATTGTGCAAGCCATAAGAAATATCCTCTTCTACGGTTGAAGCAACTACTTGATGTTCTGGGTTTTGAAACACCAGTCCAATTTGTTGGCGTAATTGCATCAGGGATGAACGATCATAGCGGAGGGGTTCGCCTCGCCAGCGAATGCTGCCCTGCTGGGGTTGATACAAACCATTTGCTAATAAAAAGAATGTGGTTTTGCCACAGCCATTTTGCCCAATCAGAGCACATCGTTTTCCGGTGGGCACTTTCAGGCTTAACCCTTGAATGGCGGAGCGGGAACTGTAAGGATAGCCATAGGAAGCGCGATCAAATTCGAGAAGCCACTGGAACATGAGTCAGCTCAGAGAGATTTAGCGAAATATAACGGTGAGAACTGTTAAGACGGTAGAACCAAACGCCGCTTCTAAAGTGTATCGTCGGGACGGTTTGTAGGGATGAGAATGCCAGACGCGGAATTCTCCATTAAAGCCTCGTGCTGCTAAACTTAATGAGACTTGGCGATAGTTTTCTAACGTTCGTTGGAGCAATTGCCCGACTAAGATCCCTAAACTTTGCAGTCCCCGTCGATAGGTACGATAGCCACAGCGAGCGTTTTGCGCCATCCAAAGTTCATCGGCAATCTCCAGCAAATTAAAAATAAAGCGATACATGAGTAACAGGAGTTCTGTCAACAGCGCTGGACATCTCAATTGCCTCAAAACCTGCAATATTTCTGTAAAGGGAATCGTCAGCAAGATGAAATACATACAGCTTGTCGATGCCCATGCACGAGGGAATAATAGGCTCACCTGATGCAATCCAGTTTGACTTACATAAAGAGAGAAATTGCCAACGTTAATGCTCCAACCCTGCCAAACATCCCACTGGATTGCCTGCATCTGATCCAAACCCACGCCATTGAGCACAAAAGCAGGCAAACTCGTGAGCCAAAAGCCAAACGGTAAGGATAACAAACGCAGATAGAGCTTGCCGGGAATCCCCGCGTAGACAACAATACAAACGGTCAGCCAAACACTGATTAGCATTTGCACGACGGGATGGGAGCATAGGGAAAGTAGCAACAGAGCCATCGCAAACGATAGTTTATGAGTCGGTGGCAACCCCCGCAAGCGATTGGTATACGCCAGACTATCAATCTGATGACTCATTGCGCGATCGAGCAGCTTGTTGTCCTTCTGTTCGCCCCTTGTATAGTCCAATTACAAACCCAATCACACCCGCTCCTAACGCTGCCTGAGAGGCAAATAGCAGGCTCTCGACTTCGCCGCTGGGCGGCACAAAAAAGTGGTTGAACCACGGTTTATAGGTGGGGCTGAGTTCTTTAATTGCACCCCCAGCGCGATCGTCAGACCCCGCATATTTACCTTTGACAAAGGCTAAGGGAAAGACGGCAAGAACAATGACGGCGATCACTAGCAACCAATTCTGTTTACTCAATGAATGCTTTGGCATCGCTTAATTCTCCTGCTTTAGTACCTTTAGCGTTTCCAGTTCTTGGCGACCGTAGGATTGCAGCCAGTTCCACACCAGCACAGTTAGCAACCCTTCGCTAATCGCTAGCGGCACTTGGGTTACGGCAAAAATGCCTGCAAACTTGAGAAATGCCGCCATAAACCCACCGCTAGCCGCTGGAAATGCCAGCGCCAATTGAATCGAAGTCGTGACATAGGTGAGCAAGTCTTCTAATGCCGCTGCTAGAAAGATAGCAACCTTTTGATGTCCGGTTCGTAGCACCAGATGATAAATGAAATAGGCAACAAAGGGACCGACTATCGCCATGGAGAACATGTTTGCGCCGAGAGTCGTCAGCCCCCCGTGCGCTAGCAGCACCGCCTGAAACAGCAGCACCAAGCCGCCCAGCACCGACATCACCGAGGGGCCAAACAGAATCGCGCCCAGTCCTGTTCCCGTCGGATGGGAGCAACTACCCGTGACTGAGGGAATCTTCAACGCCGACAGCACAAACGTAAATGCTCCTGCCAGTGCTAGCAGGAGTTTTAATTCAGGATGTTCTTTGGTGATGCGAGTCAGCGATCGCAGTCCTAAGGATCGTGGATAAAACAAGATCCAGAAATTGAGAGTGCAGTGATAGGCTAAAGTCATCCACTGCCCAGTTTCCGATTGCATGAATTCCTATCCCTCTGAAGTAGAGCAA
>JAABUQ010004589.1_pt1 | contig 23353 bp, 23 predicted proteins | sample 5560001 | NCBI WGS metagenome assembly JAABUQ01 (sample SAMN10711888, study PRJNA513371) | rock metagenome | isolation source: Antarctica rocks | place: Antarctica: Victoria Land, Finger Mt nord | collected 2015-12-18 | reverse complement strand
GCCAAAGATTGCTGTGGAAGGTATGCTCCCGAAGTAATATAACCTTGGCTTTGATACAACTGACTAACCGCAGTACGAGCTTTGAGCAAGTCAGCAAAAGTGATAGGACTCTTAGTAAAGCCAGAGAGAAGCTTAGACAAACTTTTTGAGCTGAATGCTGTGTTGCCGATGAACCTAAACTCTTTGATCGTAATGGTGCCTGGGATTGTACCCGGCGATATTTCTGAGGCGGGGGGAGGCGGGGTCAGGGGTTGAAGAAAGTTGCTTGGAGGCGGCAGAGGCGGACTATTTTGAGGATGTGGAAGCGGGGGAACTTCAGGAAGAAGAGGAGGAATTATGTTTGGAGGCGGAACATCGGGGCGAGTAAGAGATTGCGTCAGCCTCGGCCCCGGCAATAAATCAGCGGCAAGCGATGCCCCCGAAGGCAGCGGGTTGCCTTCGAGGGCTCGCACTAAGTCTGCTTTCAAGCAGACGGCCAGCAGGACTAAGCTCAACTTAAAGCAACCTCTGCTTAAGCTCAGATCAAGTTGATTTGACATAGAAATTAAGTGTCTAGCCCACGAATATTTAGCTCTTCGACCGCTATTAAGTTATACTTGCGACCTAGTTTATGTGCTGTTCGATATTGAAAAAAATAGACGCTCTTTGAAGGTTTTTTCTCACTATTCGGCACACAACTACGAGAGATCCATGTTTTCTACATGGAGAGAATTTACAGGAAAAATTACAGCATTGTCAAGTCAGATTAAGTCAGACCAATGAAGGTCAGAAGTAAAGATGAAAATAGTCTTTTGCGACAGAAGTTTTAATCCGATTAAGAATTTTCAATCACAAACTGCTCGCGGTCAAACACAGGAATATTATTCCCGTCGAACTCAAGAATCCATTGCTCGTAGCGATCGCCAAGCTTTTGAACCGAAACGAATTTGCATCCTGACAGATATTCCATCTCTGGTTCATCAACTAAGTTGTCGCTCTGTTTAATCCTCTGCAATCTGAATGTAAAATTTGACAACGCTCTTGAAAGCAAGTTTTTGGGTATCCAATTTATTTGCTCTAAAGCGTTTGCTTCGGTTTCCAGGTGTGAAGATAATAGCTGAATCAAAAGGTGCTTCTCTTCTAGATTCCAGGCTTTGACTGCCAAGAGCAACTGATCTCGATCATTCCCCACCACTATCGCCACCTCTGACCAGGAAAAGGCTAGCCTGAGCAAGGCGGACGCATACTCAGGAGCCAAAACTACTTTCCCAAAACTTCGTAGCTGCTCGTAGTCGGCTTTAATCCCATTTTCATCCGCTACATCAATTATCTGGCCAATCTTAGTTGAACGCAATTTCTGCCGGTTATTGAGCGCATCTCTGAATTGGTTCGCAACAATTCTATCGAGCCTGGGCGTTGCTAAGTCTGATGTAAATTTTTTGATGTGAGCGTCAAGTTCTTGAATCTGGACTTCAGCACCTCGAATCTGAACAAGCTGTTTCCAAGGAGCTTTTGAGATTTGGTAGTCGGCAGGAGAGTTGTCGCCAACTTCTTCGGGGTGGCTAGCTGGTTTGACTGGCTCTGGTAGTTCAGTTGATGGGGGAGCAGAGTTAGTGGCGAGTTCTTCTACTGGGTTCGATGCAACGGCATCCTGGGGACCGGCGGTGGTAGGCTCTAAAGAGGGCGAAGATGCTTCTTCAGATAATTGACAAACCTGATGTCCGGTAAAAGGGGCGATCGCTTCCTCCATCGCCTCCTGTTCGGTTGACTGAAGAGCGGTGGAATCAGCTACTTCATCAGTTGGCTCTGCTGCAACGGTATCATGGGGAGCAGTGATGCTTGCCGGTTCTGTAGTCCCCTCAGATGATGCTTGGTCATCATTCGCATCGTTTGTGGCGATCGCTTTCTCCACCACAACAGATGCATTTGCGGTGGTCTGTAATTGCGCTTTTAAATCCGCTATCTCCTGCTTTAAAGCGAATTCAGCTATTTCTACGCGCTCACGCACCCGCTGCTCAATTTCTCCCTCTAGCACTGACCTCTCGTGGCGGCGCTCCTCAGCTTGCTTCTCTAACGCCGCCGCCTGCTCCAGTACTTGTCCGACCGTGCAGTTTTCTAACCGCTGCTCTAGCCAAGAACCTTGTTTATCCCCTAAGTTGACGTTCAGGCTGAAGTAGAACGTGCCATCCTCGGCATTGAGGCGCTGTTTCAGTACCGCCTCGTCGTAATTAGGTGCTGCCCTTTTCCGCCTGGACTGCTTCGGGATTACTTCTTTGATGAAGTTTTGTATCAGGTCGGAAGTGATTGCTAACTCCTCTCGCAGTCTTGCCACCAGCGGGGCGTATCTTTTTGTTCTCAGCTTCAGGATCGTGAAGGGTTCCAGCTTTCGGAAAACAGCCGGGTCAAATTCCCGGAAAACCTTTGCTATCTGCAGGTATGGCGTCGCCTCATTCCCGAACCAGCCCAGCACCTCTCTCAGCCACACGCCCCACTCTTTGCGATTCAGTCGCTCCTTCATTTTCAAAAGCAGTTTGGCCTGGCGCAGAATCCCCTCAGCGCTCGTTACTGCAATTTCCCTGAGCTGAGAAGCTACTTGGGCTGCGTCGTCCCTGTAGCCACTTCGGAACTTCTTTAGGAATTCTGGGGTTAGAGCCTGAGACTGTGCTGAAGTATGATCGGCCTCTGGTAGGGTGGAAATGGGCGTGTTCGCTTCTTCCTTGTTTTCCACTAAAGCCGGTGCCACTGCACGTTGCTTCGATTCTTTTGCTACATGGAAGGGAGAATACTCTTGGTCTGGAAGGTTACGATCAATATAATCAAGGACAATTGAACCACTATCGGTATCTTGCTGGTATAACATGGTACAATCATTATAGATTTTTTCTATAAAGAGAGGCGGCTAACTTTGGCGAGGGAACCGTCTTTCTTTATGCCTGCTACTATACCATGAGGTAGCTAGGCATGTATCTAGCTAGATAATGAGATTTGTAAAGAAGATAGTCTGTTGAGGTAGCTAGATAATGGTTTTGGCGATGTCTAAACCCGAAAGGGCTGAGCGTGGTGCTTATGGTGAAACAAAAAAGCCCAGGCAGTTCATGATTACTGATTGGGCTTCTCTGGAGATGGATAAAGTGGCTGATCAACTGGGCATTACTCGCTCTGAAGTTTTGGAGCGACTGATTAGGTGTGGGGGGCTTGAAGCTGCTGGAAAATTCAACCCCGAAACTGGAGAATGTAGGGAGGATTGCGAGTAAAACAATCAGTTGGCAAAAATTGCCATCGTTTTAACTGGCAGACTGTTGCTTCCCCCGGTAGGCGGGCGATTGTTTTTGAAGTACGAGTTAGGGCAGAGGGGAAGGGGCTAGAGCGAACGCGACCGCGCTTTGCTTCGCAAGCTTGATATTCCTTCCCGTCAACAGGCGACTACCCTTGGAGCCTGGGCAAACGCATCTAAAATTAACAAAACTAAATGGACAAAAGAGTTAGTTTGTGTAATGAACGCAACAACAAGATTTTTCGTTAATCGGATTTTTTTATCCGTAGTTCATAGCTTAGTGGGAATGGCAAGTAGTAGGCTTGAGCCAAGGGATAGCTGGAGTATAGGTGGCCGCTTGAGCGACAAGACCGACTATCTCTCCTTTAGCGTTAGTCTCAAAGCCAGTGGCCTCAGTAATCTGGGCTGGATATGGCTCGGCATCGACTGGATCTTTGAGGGTAGAAGTGGGGGGCTCGGATTGGGCGGATTGAGTGGATTGAGTGGATGCGGTTCGCCAATCTTCTACAACCGTCTCATCACCTTTGGGATCTTCAGGGCTGGGCGGCAGTCCACCGCTACCAGTGACGATGAATTTGCTGGCGCGTGGCCCTACGGAAGCGGGGCAGCCCTGTGCGATTAGGCGGATGGGATCGACTGCCACTATTGGCAGGAAGGCGATCCCAAGAGTGGAATTGTTGACCAAAGTGTTAAATTGCACGGTACCGTTCACCCCATATGTTGAACTAGCAGAGATAACACTATCTGGAGAGCGGAAAAGTCCCTGTGTGTTGACTTGGATATTGCCTCCCGGACCACCAAAGGCATTGGCTTTGATGGTACTCGAATCAAGCGTCTCCAAAGTGTCAGTCTTGAGAGTGATGTTGCCACCGTTCTTCATGCCACCTATGGCACTAGCGTCGATGTAACTGCCGCGCTCTAAGCGGAAGTCTCTGGCGCTGACACTGATATTGCCGCCTTCACCGCCATTTGTGTTGGCAGACAAAAAACTAGCGTTATTCAATGTCAAATTGTTACTGAAAATCTTTAACTGCCCAGCATTGCCCGTCCCAGTACTATTAACGGCAATTCCTGAACCGTTGGAAATGATAGTTTGCTGTGGATCAATGGTGATGTTTCCGCCCTTACCTTGACCTCCGGCAGTCGCAGAGATAATGCTGTTATGGTCTAGGTTTAACTGCCCAGGTATATTTAGAAAAATGTTTCCCCCTGTTCCGCTGGCAGTTGATGCTGTAATGCCTCCCTGATTGTCCAAGTTTATAGAGTTAGCATTGATCTTTAAAGTCCCTGCCTTCCCAATACCATCATTTCTCACGCTTACTTGGGCACCATTGGTAACACTTAATTGATTAGTATTAATTGTTATGTCTCCAGACGAACCAGTTAACTCTCCATTTAGTTGCAAAAGTTGTTGACCAGTTGAGTCCGTACTGTTAGCGATCGAAGTAATGAGTGATGGCTCCCCTTTGACTGTACTACTGACATTGACAAAATTAATGGCATTGATAGTTACACTCCCTGCTGCTCCTGATGCAAAAGTAGAGGAATCCACCCTTCCTCCATTCAAAATCGTTAATTGCTTAGTATTAATGAACAAGTTACCAGCGTTACCTGAAGAGATAGTTAAGGAGGAGATAATACTAGGAAGAGAAGAAGCAGGAGCAAATGGTTTAACTCCAAACAAATCAGCAGACTCAGAGGCGTTTACCCTTACATCTCCGCCTGTGCCGTTCCTAAAAACTATAGATTCTAGTTCACCACCATTTTCTACATGTAGATACTTGGTATTTAATGTGATGTTACCAGCAGTTCCTGACCCTAGTGTTCCTGTATTAACAAGACTGGCAAGAGGATAAGATGGAGTAAAAGGTGAAGTGCCAGTTATATGAACAGAATCATAAGCATTAATACTAAGATTTCCCCCAGAACCAGAACCAAAAGTTAGAAGTACAATCCCCCCGTCATCATTAAGGAATAAGTTCTTGGTTGAAATCAAGATATCAGAACCTTTACCAAAATAAGTATGACTATTTAGACCACGAGCATAGGTTGTATAATTGGGTAAAACTTGATCTGGAGAGGTAATTCCAGTTATTTCCAAAGAATCTAAAGCATTTACTTTGATAGTCCCGAGAGAATTAAGACCTTGATTTTCACTAAGAACTAATGAAGAATCAGTAAGCTGAACATTTCTTCCAAAAATTTGGATGTCACCATTTATGATTCCACTGGCATTTAATAGAGAACGCTGTGCAAACAGTACATCTTGAAAGTTCGATACTTCACTATAATCTAAGGAAAAACCTTCTAATGGATTGGGGTTAAGTTTAACCGCGCCAAAAGCAACACTTCCAATTTCTATGCGTCCTGAGCGAGCAGACGTAATACCACCTATAAAATTTACATCTCCTCCTACTAAGGCTAAAGTACGTCCTGGCTGGACTTCTAGGCCAGTCGGAAGTGAGCCATCTAAAGGTTCTATAGGTGCAGTTATACTTCCTGGCTGAATCAGGTTATGTCCTGTTCCTTGGACTTGTATACTTCCAGGATTACCCGTAAAGCTTAAGCCAATAGGCACACTTATCGTAAGCAGAGGAACAGATTGGGGTTTTGTAGCACTAAACACAGTGTTGTCAGACAGATTAATACTTGTGGCTGTGGTCGCAAGAAATGAGCCATTAAGATTAAGTCTTGCATTTGGGCCAAAGATAATTCCGTTAGGGTTGAGAAGAAAGAGATTGGCATTACCAAGGACACCTAGAACTCCAAAAATGTTAGAGGGATTATTACCAGTTATTCTTGTCAAAATATTTGTGATTCCAGAGGGATTGGCAAAATATGCACCCTGACCTGAATTGATATTAAATTTCTCAAAGCTATGAAAAAGGTTACTACCTCGGACTGCACCCCCTGAAATGAACTCACTGGGAACCCCCTTAATTGTCTGATTAGAGCTAACAGTAGAACTCTCAGTCCCTAAAGTTGAATCAGGCTTAATCTGAGCGTCGGCAATATCGGAGACTAGAAATACAAGATTTAGCACCAAGGAAAATCTGCAAACTGCGGTGAATAGTGACATACTGGTGGAAGCTATACTTTTTAACAGGCTTGATTAGTGCCAGCAAATATGTTGATTCCCTCTAACTATACTACCAAAAGTGAGACAGATAGGATGAAAAAACCTACAGTCATCAAATCTTCATCGAGCAACTATATGGCGTACCCAGATAAACCAGTTTTAACAATGTCTTCTCTAGGGAAGTTAGGGAGATTCGGCAATCAGATTTTCCAGTATGCTTTCTTAAAAATCTGTGCGAATAAGAGTGGAGCAAGAGTGGAGTGTCCTTCTTGGGTTGGCCAAACTCTCTTCGGGCACAAAGACGCACCCATTTCCAAGCTCTTACCTCCCGCTATTGAGTGCTGGGATACTGGAGAAAATATTTTAGATGTTATTCCAGAAGTTATACCTTACATCGAAAAAGTGGCAAATGCAAGAAGTTCCCGTGTGGGAGCAGAAGCTCTTGCTAATGGCCTGGTAAACGTCGATCTATGTGGTTTCTTCCAAATACATACCCGATTACTAAGACCACACAAGGAATACTTTCGGTCGCTCTTCCAACCCGTGAGTGATCTGAAATCCGGGTTGGAGGACGGACTGAATCTTCTTCGCTCCAAAGGAAAAACGCTCGTTGGAATTCATGTTCGCCGAGGTGATTTTATTACAATTCCGCAGGCGGGGTTCACACTCGCGGTTCCTTCAAAATGGTGGTGTGATTGGCTGGATAATATGTGGGGGAAATTTGAAAATCCGGTTCTCTTTTTATGTAGCGACGATCTGGACAGCATTCTTCATGACTTTGAAAGATTTTGTCCTGTAACATCGAGAGACTTACAAGTAAAGCTACCAGAAAGCATGAATGAAGTCAACATAGAGTTTTACGTAGATTTTTTTATGTTAAGCAACTGCGATGTGATGGGTATTAGCAACAGCAGCTTCAGCTTTGCTGCTTGTATGTTGAATGAACGCGGAAAGATATTTGTTCGTCCTCACTGGGATTTTTCCACAAAGTTCACGGTTTTTGAGCCTTGGGACAGTGAACCGATTTTGTGGTTAGGAGGTGAGCGACCAAAGCCCTTAAAGAGCTTTAGCGATGTTTTGTATACTACATATATTACGCAAGGATTCTTCGGAATGCTCAAATCCATATGCATTTACTTTCCTAGAACTCTTGTTGGTATATGGGCAACCCGAGTATATCTAGGCTATCAAGTTCAAGGTATCCTTGGTGTAGTCAAGAGCTTATTGTATACGTTAGGTTGGCGCTTTGTATGGAAAAGATCTAAGTTCTTCATAAGGGGCATAAGGCTTTTCCATTGCTAGCTCCCTTGCCTTGTACCCCCTTCCATCACCAGGACGATTGCCAATCCCGCGCTGTTGGTTATGATGATCGCTCATCGCTCCTCCACTACACTTGCTTGCCGTTACCACCCGCCGCCAAAGAGCCAAAAATCTCGCTCCGAGAATTGGTCAAAGCTGAAAAGCTTCAGCACCAAGAGCGCGAGCGCACCTCTCCCCAATCCCCGCTCCCCTTGCCCACGCTCATACCTCAAAAGTGATCTGGCTCTCGCTGTCATATCTGCCGTTCGGCAGATCGCCTGCCGACAGTCAGGAACATTAACAGCGATGCCTCCGCAGACGGTATACCCTTCAGGCGTCGCCCCCTCCCCCATCCCTAATCGCCCTGCCCCACTCAGGCTCCTCGACCATCAGCTGCTGGCGGAAAGAGACAACAGCTAGTGCAGTTCGGCAGAAGTAACCCACCAAACTAGACAGACTCTGGGTAGCCTTCAAACTTCCACAAAAATGGTTTAGCCATCGTGCGGTTGTAGTAGGCAATAAAGTCCAGAATTTTCTGCTTGAGGTCAGATGTTGAGGTAAAATTGCTTCGTTTGAGCAAGCGTCGCATGAGTATACTGAACCAGCACTCAATTTGATTGAGCCATGAGGTATGTTTGGGAATATAAACAAAGCGAATTCGATGGTTGGGGTCAGACAAGAAAGCTGAGCGAGTTTCCATTGATTTGAGAATGCCACGCTTTTCCTTCACACCCAAATCAGTCTTAATACCGCAGCGTTGTGCTACCAAGCGCACCTTCATATTCAGATTTATGGATGTTCAGTTGGTCAACGATGAAAATCCAACCGGCTTCCGGGTCAGTATCGAGAGTTTGAGCAATGTGGTTAACAAAGTCTTCTTCAGTACGAGTGGCACCAATTGAAGGGGTAATTACCTGGCATGAGAGCAATGTGCCAATTAGCAATTAAAGTTTGAGTTCCATGGCGAATGTACTCAAACTCCACACGCTCCACTAGTTTCGGTTTCATTGGTAAAGTAGGATGCTTTCTCTCTAATGCTTGGATGCCACTCATTTCATCCGTGCTCACCAAGTGAATCCCCTGTGTCAACAGCTCGAATGCTTGTTGATGCAACTGGCATACATGAGTGACCTGTTGCTTAAACTCAATCGGGTCGTCGGGATTGGCATTGAGCCAGTAGCGGTTACGATGCGGTTGTAGAGTAGCCTCCTTTTAAAAAACGCCCCACACTTCGGGGCGAAACTTTCTCCACAATGCCACGTTTTACAGCTTCATCAGCTAACTCCCTGGTACTCCAATGACTTACAGTCCGCTCCGATTCTTGCGGGGTTTCACAAGCGAGGGCTACAATTTGCACCACAATCTCAACACTGAAGAAGTTAGGAGTTCCCAAACGGGGTTCGTCGCTTAAGATTTTAGTAATAAGCGACAAGAGCTGTTGCTCGGTGACGCTTTCGGCTTCGGCCTGGGCTAGAAGGGATGCAGCGGCTAGCCATCGTGTTCGCCTTCTTGCGTACTTGTCCCCGCTCTAGTTGCAGCTGTTGACTAATCTGAGTATTGCTGGTTCCAACTGCTGCTGCTAAGAGCAACTGCGCTCGTCTGACCAGACGATGCGGATTTGTTGTACGACGAACGATTTGTTCGAGTAGGGTCTGCTGGCTATCGGACAGAATAATTGCGGCGGCTTGGGGACTGGGCATGGACTAAAGTTTTCTGACTTGCTTTGTTAATATGATGCCGGTTACTCCAAGTTTACCCCAGTTCTCACTCCTTTCGTGGCTGGTGGCTTACTTCTGCCGAGCTGCACTAGAGCGTTGCTTAGCCCTTTTAAGGCGAGAGCACCCCTGCACCCCTGGCTTACCCTTAATGCCTTGCTCATGATCATCCAACCAGAGCTCTAGCCTAGACCCTCCAGTCAGCGGTGATTAAGCTCTAGAACTGGTCTTCGATAGCCAAAGTCTAGCAGTGGTAATGTTGCAGGCTACACTTAATGATCCTGTAACCAATCGGTCAAATCTTGCATTGAGGCGAAATCGAGCAGGGCTTCACCCAGGTCTTCCAGTTGTACCAGGGGGAGTTGCTGGATTTGCTCAAGTGTCTCTGGGGAGAGCTGACCAACCCGACGAGCGAGCTGACGCAGGACTAGGGATGCCCCTTCTTCCTGGCGTCCCTCTTCTCGTGCTTCTTGATAAACTCTCGTTTGTTTCAGTTCGCTTAAACCTAGCATCTGTTCTATCTCTTCTCGGTTGAGTTGGGGGAACTTGTAGACTATGATCGTTTGGATTAATTCTAATATTCCTCGCCTGGATAGACCAGCGATCGCTTCAAGCTGACTCTGCTGAATCAACCGCTTCGCCCGATTAGCTGCTTGGGTGGTACTCTCTACGACTAGCTGGACTAATCCTAAGCCCAGGGATGGGTCTGCCAAGGTTGCTAGCTGATCTAAATACACGCGCTGCACTTGAGGGCTTTCTAGCAGCGCTCGATACAAAGTCGATTCGTGAGGTTCTAGACTGCGTTGGGGATAGACTACAACTGCTTGCCAATCTGTCGTCGCTGGATTTTGTTTCAAGTACAGAAACAACTCTGCGAAGAAACGGTGGTACAGCAATTTATCTTTCTGGAACTGAACTTCCACAAAATAGACTGTTTGAGCAGAGGAATTGCGACTGGGAACAAAAACTCCATCGATGCGAAAATCTGGCTCTTTAATTTCGACCGAGCGGAAGTCGTAGCCGCTAGCTTCTGTAGCATCGCGACCAATCAGCTCGAAAAAGATGCCAGGGGACGTGTTAAAGAGTTTGTAAAAAAGGCTGTCAGTTTTCACAAATAAAAGCCCAGGGGTAGCAGATAGGATTGAGTTTTAGGCCAAAATCTTGAGCTTTTCCCTAGCTCTCTTGACAGCAACAATATGCTAGCGAACCTCAACTTTGAACTTCCCAATTTTCTTGGGCTTAGCCTCAGTTATTGAATCAGTTGCTCTAGCCAGAGGGTCTACCGTGCCTGATTTCTCTGACGGCTTGACGACTGACTGGGCAGCGGCATTTACTGGCACAGTGGGAGCAGTTTGAGTTTTGACCTCGACTTTAGCGCTGCTCGAACCCGCTGCCTGCTCTGGTTCTGGAGCGGATGTCTCGACGCCCGTAGCTGGCGCCGGTTTTGATGAATCGCCGGTTTTTGAGTGGCGCTCAAATACCTGAATATTCGCTTCATCTAACACAAACCCATCGGCGGTAGCGGCGCCCAGCTTCCCGGCTAGAGCGGCTACCCACTGGTCAAAACTGGTATTGGCAGTTTCAAGCTTGGTCCACATTTTTGGCTTAACTGAGATTTGGAAGATTTTTCCATCGCAGTCAACCTTAAAATGGCACCGCCCGTTCGCTTGGCTTACCTGGGGTAGCGTATTGATTTTTATCGTCAGTTCTAAGAAACCACTCACAGGTTTGATGCTCTCCCAATCGATAGTTGAAGTGTTTTTTGCTGGTTGCTGTTGATCTTGAGGCGGCGCCTGGGCTGACTTAAGTTGTTGCGTCTGCGGTGGCTGCTTTTGCTTGAAATTGGGCATCTGCTCCAATCGCTCAGGGTGGGGAAATGGCCCTGCTGCTTCCACAACCTTAAGGGCGCCGTCAACCAACTGAGCCTTGAGCTGCCAGAATGCTTGATCTGGTGCGGGTGCATCTGACCAACTGACGGGGAGCAGTCGCGATCGCCAGTTGTGGGCATTGACTTTCAAGGCAACAGAATTGCGCCAAATCTGAAGCTGGCCTGACTCAATCCAATCACCCTGGAGCTTGAACTGCCCGTCACCCAGAAAAGGCTTTTCAGTAAACTTCACGATCTCGAAAGCTAACCCTTGGTCTACGACTGTGGGATAGACCCGCCAGTAAAGCAATTTGTCCTGATATGAGTCGTGATATTTCTCCTGGAATTTCCTGGGGACTCTTGCTCGATACTGGCTTGACCCAGTATCCAGGAAAATAGCACCATCCTGGGCTACTACCAGGGTGGCAAGGATTTCCCCAATTGCTTGATAAATGTGTTCGGCTTCGGACATTACTCGCTTAGAGTGCTAACTTTTATCAGTTTACACCAGTTACTCTGTTTGCTGTTTCTTTGTTGCTCAATTATATGAATAAGTCTGATCAATGCACTCGATTTATTACTGATAACTCTTGGGTAAAGATTGATATTTTAGCCGGGGTAAATGTGAGATCATCACTGTTTCTTTTCTGGCTTGAGCGGACGGGTTAATTTTGGCTTGGGCACTGCTTCTTTCTTAGTCGGTTTTGGAGTATTGGGCAGTGCTACATTGAGGCCCTGTTCACCTTTGTCCTTCTTTGAAGCTTTGAGGAATCGCGGCGCTTCATGTATTGGCTCTGCCAACTCTTCAATAAATTCAAACTGCTCCCGTTCAGGATTAAACTTTGCCTTGATCTGCACGAACATTGGACGACCTTGGTCTTTATCCAGTCTGGGATTGAAGCGAAATGGCCTTGCCTGCGAGTCTCTCCAAAAAAGTGGCAGGTGATTAGCTTTCATGAACCTGAGCTTGACGTAGGGTTCGGCTTGTTTAATGAACAGCTTTCTCTCTTCGGTAAAATTCCTGAAAATCGAGACACAGGGGACTCGACAAACAGGGATGAACTGCCACAGACCACAAAGTTTGAATTCTAAATCGTTCAAGTCGTTGATGATGCCTTTGTCTTCAACTGACGAACCTTCAAATCCCACCAGTTCAAAAAAGAGGGCATGGGGTTGCTCTCTTCTAGGGAAATGGACAACTCGCGGGTAAACTATTAACCGCTGGAAATTGTTCCCGGTCTTTTTTATTTCCAGCTTTAAAGCCAAAAGAGTCTTATGTTTTTCTGCCGCATACCTTATCGGGTAGTTTTTGCCGTCGATGGTAACACTGTTGATGCGGTCTTCCCCAAGAGTCACCTCTCCCTGGATTACTCCAACGGCTTTAAAGACGGGAGGATTATTTAGTTCATTCTCAACGCTAGGGGTGCTTCTCTCTTCTGCTGTCTGGGGCTCGGAACCAGTAGGAGCGGCGTCAGGAGGTGAGGCTAATGTTTTAGGTGGTTGTGAGTTGATTTTTTTAAGCACAGGTGCTTCCACAGCTCTTGGTCTGGGGTTGGTCGCATTTTTTAAGAGCTGCTCAACTTTTTCTAAATCTGGTGCAGACATATTATAAAGTCAATTTCTGTTTGACTCATTGTATCTACTTGGCTGAACTACAATTATACTCCCCGGCCCTTTCGAGCACAGGCAGGCTAAATCCTGTTTGCTTTGCCCACGCATATCCCGAAGGCGAGCCCCTGCCTGGGTAAAGGAAAATCTTTCAGCTAGAGCCCCCTCGGCAATGTCCGCTCACCTGGCGACGAGTTGAGGGAGACTTGACTTATGGGGAGAATAGACAATGGCAGCGCCGCCGCTCATTTACAATCGCGCATATCCCGACCGCGCCAATCCCAGATTCAAAATACTAATCAAGCGAATCAAGTAAGGCATCAATACCCTCATCATCGGGGTCAGAGTCTGATAGACTGCCATCAAGTGCTAACTCCTGGGTTAAAAGAGCGAGGCGATCGCTCAGGGTTAAATAAGCTTGCTGTAAACTGGCATACTGCTGTTGCAGGTTGGCAATCTCGGCAGACAGTAACTTGAGGTTAAAATCTGTAAATTGCTGGCGCTGTAATTGGAGTTCTCGGAAGATTTGTTGTTGTCGGTGTTCAATTAGGCGCTCAAATTGGGAGCGGTTGACAAAGTTGAGGCAAATCGATATAACCACGGGAACACACGCATATATAAGCTGTCCAGAAGCGACAGCAGCGATTGATCCAGCGATTAAACCCAAAAGCGATAGGCATTCCGCAATCTCAAGCCAACGGCGACGATCCACAGCTCTTACCCTCAAGAGATTTACGCTCACATTATCGTTCTTGAGGGCAAATTGTCTTTTCGTCCTCTCCTGGTCAAGAGTAATTTAGATACAGCAAGCCTTGGGAAAAGTAAGCGGTTGGTCAGGTATCTACGCACTTAGCATTTAGTGCGGGAGCTTTAGTCCGCTCAAGCTTAAGCTTGAATAGTAGGTAGTTAAGCATGGTAGCCCTGGCCTGGCTTCCAGTTGGTTGTAATCCGGTTGGTTTAATCCTCTAAACCCAACTCTTCATCATCACCTAGAATCTCGAAATCATCAGCAACATTCTCCGAGTCTATCAACCCCGATATTTCTGGGTCTTCGGTGTCCAGAAGATCTTCAGTTTCTTCCTGAGTAGTACGCGCCATCATGCGACCGCTGGCTTGCAACCAGTCGAGCAACGTAGTCTCACCACGCGGGGCAATTATTGGCGCTGGTTGAGAACGAGGTTGTTGAACTAAAGGACTTCTGTTCATATTAAATTTTCTATATGCCAAATTTCATATTAACGAAAGAATTGCGTCAAACTTGTCCAGGGGTGTAAAGCGCTCGGGCGAGCACGGAGAATTGCGGTAGTGGGAGCCGTGAATACTGGGATGAGCTCTGCTCAAGCGAGAGAAGCGATCGCGATTACTCAAGCGGCAACTGATTGGGAGTAGGCTGGGACTCCAGGTAATCCAGAAATCCCAGTAGTTCATCGTCTGTCAGCTGTTGGCGTGAGGTTTTGCCGTATGTCTGCTTCAGGTAACTACGCCCTTGTTGAGTGTTCCAGTCTAGCCGCTTAAGTTGAGTGGTGGTTTGAGCGAACACTTGTGTCATATTGACTCGTTTCTTCACCTCTGCAACAGGCGCAGGCGCTGGTATATTTTCCCCATAGCTGTAGTCGGATGAATCCACTGGTTCTTCATCGCCAAAAGGGATCACCACTTCCTCAACGAATTCTTGCTGGGGGTCATACATGCTACCACTGGGTTGGCCAGCAACAAGAGCAGGAGTCACAGGAGTGAAAGCCACAGGAACGCCATAGTTTTCCACTGCCAATTTGGGTGGATCTGCTGGAGTTAAGGGTGATTCCTCTGCCGCTGGCAGTGCTGGTAATGATGAACTTATCGAGCCATTCCAGTCAGATGTCGTGGTCAAGGAACTGGGTTGTTTCTTCGCTACCTCAGAGGATAGCAATGATGGCTTCGCCACTGGTTGTGCCTCACTTGTTCCACTTGGATGCCGTGACGGCATTTCTGACTGAACACTGGAAATGGCATCAGGCAACAGAAGCATCAGCGCTCGACTTCTGGCTCGATCCTCCGCTAGTTCCAGGTGGTCTGCACAGGCCATTCCGGTAGCGCGGGTGATGCCATTAACTTGAACGGAGGCCCGCACAACGAACTTTCCTTCATGAATAAGTAGTAATTCAGAAATCAGGATGCCCGTTGGATAGAGGGCGAGTAATCGAGCGAACATAGTCGGCTCCAGTTGATTGAATAATGACCGCACGCTCTCTCGTGTTAGCATATTCATTCCATTTTAGGCTCAGGCGAATTCTGCCCTGACAAGCGCGACTGAAACGAGAAAATGCTCAATTCGGTTTCAGATGCTGGTGAAGAAAGCTGCCTCTGAATCGATGTTTCAGCCTTCAGATGTATACAATCTCCCCCCTATAAGTGGGAGATTTTGACGTGAAATTAAACAGAGAACATGGAAGCTAACAAGTTCATCAGACTCAAGCCTAAATCCAGTCAGCCATTAGAGCTAGAAGTCCAACCGGAACCAGTCCCAGAGGTAGAAACCCGACGCTCAACTCAGGCAAAACGAGTAATCCAGCTCAGCCTCCCGCTAGAGTCAAAACAACTCCCAACGATAGAGCCAGCACTAGAACTAGAGTCAGAACTAGAACTAGAGTCAGAACTAGAACTAGAGCGAGTTCAGGACACAGAGCCCCTGGCGATGACTTATAAAGCCGAGGCGCTGTTTGGCAGCGGGTGGGGATATAGCCATCTGCTCAAAGAATTCAGGAAATGAATGTGCTATTACCCAAGAGCGAATTACACCCTCTTGGGCATTAGTGCTTTAAGGACGTAGCGGATGATGCTGTAGTTGAAGTTTTGATCCGACCCCCCCGGTTTCATTCCACGATAACTGCTGTTGTTACGAGAGAATGGAATGGGGCTGAGGCAGCCCTGCTCTATCCTAACTGTGCAATATCCTGTCAAAAAGAGCACTGATTCGCCTACAAATCCCGCTCAAGCTCCAGAGAAATAGAAATTGCGCTCAAGGTAAAAATGTAGTTGATGGCTCTGAGCGGCAGCTACTAGAATTTCAATTGGTATAGGCAACTTGCATCCTCTACTTTTCGGAGTTCACAACATGAATGTACCCGTTAAAAAAGCTAAGTCTGTGCAATCATCCCGTCAGTTTCGACCCGAACCACCGCGTATACCTGAGTCGAAGGCGGAGCTAGAGCGATTGCTCTGCCTATTGGGGAACAGAACGAAGGCTTCCCTAAACAGGAAGGCACAGGAGGAGTTGGTGGCTTTAGTTGGAATTTATCCGAGTCCAAAAGAGGCATCTGCCTGGAAACAGTACCTGAAGGCCCAGATGAAACCATCATCTGGCGTAGATACGAGAGTGTGCCAGCGGTAGCTGTGCAGATTGAGCTAGAGCTGACATGCATAATGCACAGCTCTAGCTCAATCTGTAATTCTTACCAGGCAAACAGATGGACTTACTGAGGGTTGCTCCATAATGTTACGAAAATCTATCGGGCAGAGTGGCAAGGTTGATGTTAGAAGGCTCAATCATGAAAACTCACCCCAAAATCAACGATTAACGCAGATTCAATGGCTTTGACTACTTCGTCAGAGACCCAGACCCTTTGCTCGTTTTCCAGTTGATACCAATATCCTGTACTAATACCAGCTAATGTTGCCAGTACTTGTGCAGAACGCCCATCGGCAATCCTTGCGGCCTTGAGCTTTTGCCCGAAGTCCGAGATTTCCGTCTCTTGATACCTTCTGACTTTCACTGAATATGCGGTCATAGTCTTACCTCCATAACTCTACAGTATCATTCTATTCCTTCTTTATACTGGTGTTGACATACTAAAGTATTAAGACTACTGTATTAAATGTAAGTACTTAGAAGGCGATCGCCACAACCCTGACAAAGTTCCGCGATCGCCTCACCCCCTGAAACAGGAGATTCAGTTCGTATGTTACAGCTTCTTGCTCCAGAACAGGTAGCCAATGCTTCCACCGATCCAGCCCATTACGTAGAAGCCAGCGTACCAGTTCTAGCCCCCGTTCCACCAACGTCAGCCCAAGACCAGCTTCAGGGCATCCGAATCGGCTGGCGCGATTTGGCGTGTGGAACAGTACAGAGCATCAGGCGCCTCTCGCAGGCAACAGTCGAGCAGGCGCTAGAAATTGGGCTCATATTGTTGCGGATACAGAAGGATTTAAAGAAGAAGGAATATTCGACCTTCTTGAGCGTCCTGGGCTGGGCGAGCACAAAGGCCAAGAAATTCATTAACCTAGCGAAGACGTTCTCAGGGTTCGAGCTGAAGCAGCTGATTGGAATCGATATTACTACGTTGCTCAGCCTATGTTCTAAGCGATATGCAGGGGTGGTGGCGCAACTGCGGGAGGTTGACGAGATTACTTCTGAGCTGGTCGAGCAGCTAATCAAAGATACTCGGACTCCCAGAAAACCAAAGCAAGAGCCGATAAGCGGCTGGAAGCGATCGCGCTCAGGGGGCGGCAGATACTATAGCGGTTTGCGTTCGGATGAAGTACAGCATCAGCAGGACAATGTCATATAGGGCTTGACTTGCGGTGTATCGCACTCAAATGCAAACCGCTATACAATCTGTTGCACTCAGAAGAAGTCGGCTTGTCTATTGAGAAACAAGCGGCAGACGAGAAGATTCTGCCCCAGCGGGTGATAGAGGAGGCGATCGCACTCCGGGCTCTGCAAAAGTCTTCAGTCAAGCCAACCGAATACCGTGCCGATACCCAGCCAGAAGAACAGCAGGCGACGGTGGTGGATGAGACGGTGGTGGATGAGGTACGTTCGCTCGAACCATTAGACGCAGCTCCGGGACAGGAATTGGACTTCATCGAGCTAGGTGCCGAAGTTGATTCCACACCTAGCTCGCTTGCAGCGGACGGCTCGGAGCGAGTAGCTTTAGCATCTGAGATTCTGGATGAAATTCCTGATACACAAGTTACGGCTCCCGCCCCACGAGAGCCAGATGAGATTGAGGATGAAGCCACTGCTGCCGAGTCAGAACCAGCACAAGCCCAGTCACAAGCTTCTGCCCCAGCACCAGAATTCGTCCACTCACTCACCACGGAGGGCATCCTTCAGCCAAGAGTAGCAGCGGCGCCGATGGAATCACCCGCCGCTAGCATCGTCCACAAGGATAGCGTAGCAGCGGAGCCTGATGGCTCAGCCACAACTACAATGCTCCCCGATACCGGCGTAACCTCAGTCCCGGCTGAGCCAGTCAACAAACCTGAAGCTGTTGTAACCAAATTTTTGGTTGAGTGCAAGGTTATTCGGCCTGAGTGGGAAATGTTGAATCAAATTCGAGATGCTGAGAACTATCTGCACGAAATCGGCACCCAAATCGAGCAAATCAATTCCAAGCTAGCAAGGCACGATTTGACCCGACAAGTTGAGCGCGAACTTAACGGGGTGCTTAAGAACCGCCAGAAGTTGCGCTTTAACAAGATTTCCCAGATTGTGACCTTAGCAGATACCTACAACATTCCGGCAGATGAAGAGGTGCTGCGAACCCAAGGGCGTGTTGTTTTGGAGCAAGGGTATGCAGAAAAGTTGCTCCGACGAGCTAAAACCTGGCCAGAGGTGGCAACGATTGTGGGAAGCGACAAGGCGCAGTTTATCAAAATTGTGAAGGAGTGGGAGGCTGCTGAAAAGCTTGTACTGGTTGAGATGTTGTCAACCTACTTGAAGACTGAAGCTGGCGCCTTAACCCAAATAGATTGGCTTCCCAAAACTTTACTAGAGAAGGCACTGTCAACGCTGTCATTCAGTTTGAAGAAAATTGCCAATTCTGATAATTTGGTAGATGAGGCTAAATTTGAGTATCTCCACGGTCACAAGTTTATCTCAGTGGAGAAATTAGGCACACGGGACGAGCGCTGGCTTTTCAAAGGTGATGGGGAGAGCTTCATCCCTATGTTTGGGCGCAACGACTTAACGGTCGCTCAGGTCTAAAATAGAGTTGGCAGTTCTACAACTAGAGGGTAGTCTGGTACATTGAGGGTGATTTTGTTCGGATTTGTGGCTGACTTGAGCAACGCTTTTGAGTTGTTGGGTAAGTATGTGTTTGCCGAGCCGATTGGCTGGTTCAAGGTTAACGTCACCTGACGGCTTGTAACGTTGATATTTTGTTTAGCATCTGGGTCAAAGCTTGAAACTTCTTGCCATAAAATCAGGTAAAATGTACCGTTACGCTTCTGCAACAGTGTGTGGTGGATATTGGTCGTGTTGCCGCTCAAGGTATAGTCTAAAGCCCCTGGCGTGAAATTTGCTCCTGGGTCTTTTAACAAGCTGATCATGTTCTTGAGCGCTGTAAAGGCAGGCTTTTCTGAGCCCGAGATGATTCTGTAATAAAGTGGACAGCCCTTTACAACATGCTTTTCTATAGGAACCGACAGATAACCTAACTGAGGGCTGTCCACTTTATTACGAGAAATTGTAACCATCATTGCGTAATAGCCCGAAGTTTTGATACAGACTGCTAGGATCGTTATAGGTATTGATGAACTCGTAAATAAAGGTGCGGGGAATACCATAGTTAAACTGTTCGAGGCACATCCGGGGTATATATTTTCCGGCAACGTCCTCTGGAACACCTCTATGTCCATCCGTGGTATCCACCGTGTTGTGATAGCCTGCTTCGGTTGAAATTATCGGCTTCCAACTGCTGTACGTATGGACAAGCTCGACGTTAGCAGCCAGGCTCCCGTACCCGTTGTCGCCCCAGCCGCTGGTTCCCGGATTTCTCCCCGAATAGTAGTTGCTCATAGCACCGTAATCAATAAAATTACTCAAGTCACCAACCGAGTTGAAGGCTGATGATGATGTTAGCGTCGGGCCGACTACTGGTAAGCTTGATGTAGCGCCGTCAGCTTTGATTGCTTGGTAGAGTTGTTGCTGGTAAGTGCGCAAGGTATTCACCCAGTTGCTATCACCACTAAGGTCATACTCGTTAGGTCCCTGAGCTGCCTCCACCACCCCCGCACCAAGTTCTTTGATTAGAGGAACTGCGCTTGTAGGAGAGCTGTCGCGTGGGTCGAAGATCAAAGTGCTGTGGATACCAAAGGTACTTAACTCTTTAAGCCGATCAAGATAGCCGTTGAGGTTGCGCGTACCAGTATCACGGATGTGGCGAACGCCCAAATTCAGTAACTTGGGCTTGATGATTTCGTTGTACTTCTGGTAATAGACGGAATCGTCGTAGAACAGGTGAGTATTGACACCGATGGAATCAACGAAGCTGTCGGCACTGCGGGCTGGCTCCGGTGCGGCAGACACCGATGGTACAAATAGGTTGGTGCAAAAACTTAATGCAAGTCCAGCTATAGTCGCTCTCTTCTTGATTGAATTGGACTGAGTTAGGCAAGGTTTAATTACGTTATTCATGCACAATTTCTTCACATTACAGCAATGGTCGTGGGGTTAGCGACTAACTTCAGGCATGGCGAAGAAAGCACGACTTGTTTATAGGCGTAGCCATACTTTTAATTTACGTTTTGCTCCGCACAATACCTGTCGGCTATAAATGCCAGCATTGACAATTGGAGTGCAAGTATTAGCGGTGCCGTTGGAGCTGACTGCTTTCACCCTTGCTTTAGGCAAGGGTACTCTCTTCAAGCGAGGATTGGTTTAATGTTAGACTTCAAAAGTGAAAAACTCGGTCAGGAGAAAAACAAATTTTAAACCAGGAAATCTCTGATAAAAGTGCCGATTTCTGGTTGCCTGAAAATAATAGTTAGAGATTTTAATAAAACTACAATCCAATCTAAAAAACGTATAATAAGATCAGGAGTCACTTGGAATAATACAATTGTCAAATAAACGCAAAATTGATGTTGTTGCTAAGAGCATTGCGGCAAGTTTCAATAGATAAATAATTGAGATCTATTAGACTAAGGAGAAAAATAATGCCAAGAGGGAAATCAACAGTTGAGTATGTTGCTATTAGCGACTTGAGCATACCCCCAAAAGAGCAAGAGGGTTATTTGCTCGTGGTCGAGGGCAGAGGAGGTTACACCGAAAAAAACCAGGAGAAGGCGTTGGAGTTGGCCTTGACGAAATTCCAGTCGGGCGAGATCCCATCAGAGAGTTTCCCAGATGGAATCACATTGGAACACGTCAAACCAGCCGCACCGTTAACCGCTAACGAGGTTGATTCAGAATTACTACCAATTCAAATCGGGGCGAGAGAAGTTGCTGAATTGGCAAGACTTCATGTCGAAGTCCAAGATACGATCAAGTTAGCTTTGCCATATCGAGAGACCTTGAAGAAACTGACGGATTGCGTCAGTGAGCCTCAATCCTGGTTAACAGATGAGGAGAAGGAACAGATTAGAAATAAGAAATTTGATCAGGCTCTCACGCAGGCGGCAAATGCAATCGCGGCCCAGGACAACTATCGACAGACCTGTAGCAACAACTACAAGCTAATTCTGGGTGTCCTTGAGGAGTATAGAAAGAAAAGACGGTCATCAGCTCTCCAGAATGGTTCAGCGACAGGTATTGAAAGTAGCGAAGAATTATCAGAGTCCGATATTGAGTTTGAGGCGCCAGGAACTTTAGTTTCTATCAAAAATTAGCCGGACAATTTTTCTCCTCTAATCTTTCTATAATTTGCTCAAGGTTAATAAGAACCCGCCAGCTCAAGAGCTGGCGGGTTTTATTTTGAAATTACGAGCTGATTTAATTTCCGTCAAATCCAACATACAATGGCAAGCTGGAACCATTAGCAGGCGAAAGACCGATGGCATCAGCTTTCATCAACGACTTGGTGACCCCATTGCGTGTTTCCTTGACCAACTGAGGGTATGCCATAGCATCATTCTCAGCCCCGAAGAGAATACTAGCCGAGAATTGCGATTCGTTGTTAATGAAGGCGGGGTTATTCTGTCCGCCCCCCCAGACCACGCCGCCTAGTACCTCCGTCTGTCCTGTGCCTGTGGTGTGGACGTTGGTAGAGACGCCTTCGCCTTTGAGCCCCAGAATCCAAAGGTGCCCGCCGTTATTAAATGAAGCGGGACTGCGGTACTAATAGGTCCATTTGCCGCGCCCAAACAGTTTGAGGATAGCCAAAATTCCAAGCAGAAGTGGTTACTATGGTGCTAAAGCCAATCACCGCGACATTTTCGATATATAAGGGGCCAACCCCTGAGGTGTTGGTGTAGGCATACTTGAAGGTTCCGGCCAGGTACAGGTTTTGTAGCACTAGCTTCTTGGCTGATTCATGCTGGATGCCGACATAGGCGTTGGGAACATCTGCCCCGCCCGAACAGCCTTGGGCTGTTCGGAATTATTACGGGGAGTTATTACTAGAGGATAGTGTTACTAGAGATCCTAGACCGCGGGTTGGAATATCTTGTCTCGATAATGTTTTAGTCACTCCGTCAAGTGTTTGTTGAACCTGAATGTTATAATTTCGCTTGAGTGCATTGGCACTGACCGCATAAGTAAGCGAGTGTTGGGATTCGGTGTTCACAAAAGCTGGCATATTCGTAGGAACCGGAACAACCGGATAGAGCAAGCCTCCGAGTAGTTCTGTTTGTCCGCCGCCTGTTGTTTTAAGCACTGTGCTCGCGCCTTCAGTTTTCAGCCCTAAGATCCAGAACAATCCGCCATTGTTGCTGATGATTGGTCCGTTATTGACACGAGGACTTTCCGGGTTTAGCTGCCGCGCCCAGACGGACTGCGGGTACTCAAAATCGTAAGCAGCGATGGAGGCGACATTCTCAATGAACAAGTTTCCGGCACCTTCGGCGTTACGATAAAAATATTTCGGGTCGGACATCATATCGATGTCCCGGAGTACCAGAGTCTGCGGCGATGCATGTTCAATGCAAATGCCACCGGCAAACGGATAGTCAGAAGTCCAGTGAAACAAGTCTATGCGTTCCATTATCACCACCTTATTTGTCCCTGACTCAAAGCGGAACATCGGTTGAGGATTCGCCGGATCAGCGAAAGCAGTGTTGAGGCTGATATCAATCCCCGACTGCATCCCCAGAATTCTGCGCACCTGCCCCCTGACTCGAATAGTTTTGGTTAAAAGATAAGTCCCCGTAGGGAAGTAAATCGTGGATTTGCCAGAATCCATAGCAGCCTGAATGGCTGCAGTGTCATCCCCGTAGTCATCGGGGATGGCACCAAAGGCTGTAACACTTGCCCAATTGTTCAAATTGTTATCATGGAATGCAGGTGTTTCTTGTACTGTCAGGTTCAGAGCCTGATCTGAAGTGCCATTTGTTACAAATTCGGTCTGATTTGCACCCGGTACAACAGAGCCATTCTGCTCAATAGCTGATTGATAACCAGAAGTCACAATATTGCGAGCATACAATCCACCCTGGTTTTCGATCGCACTCACACTAGATCTCCCGCCGTTGAAGGTGCCATCGATTAACGTTACTAAACCGTTTGGTGACACGTTTTGAATCACCGGCACAGAGTTGGTGCTCGTTAATCCCCGAATGGAGAGCACATTGCTGTCATTGCTAATCCCCGAAATTTTCTGGTTGGCTAAGGT